>Ga0214543_1000069_pt1 | contig 125516 bp, 46 predicted proteins | sample CNSS2metaG_FD_160094 | JGI IMG/M metagenome (GOLD analysis project Ga0214543, IMG submission 160094) | Root nodule microbial communities from cowpea collected in UCLA plant growth center, Los Angeles, California, USA - CNSS2 | ecosystem: Host-associated > Plants > Roots > Nodule | place: USA...
ATATAAATGTAACTCCATAATTGTGCTGAAATTATTATGAAACTGTTCTGGGAATTTGCTGATTTTCAGGTGTGGGAATGTTGTAAAAACAACCAAATTAAAAAAAAAAAAACAGAGCAGATTGACTTCTAGTGGTGCTCTGACAGACGTTATTTAACGTCTGAGCTTACTGTGGCCGATGTTATTTAACGTCTGTCAGAGCCCAACAAAAGTCAAATTGCTCTATTTTTTGGTTCCATTTAGTGCGAAAATTGACGTCTGCTGCTTTTGGCCCCGACGTTGGATAACGTCGAACCCCTATTGCCCCGACGTTAAGTGACGTCTGTTTTGTTTTCTGACGTTATTTTAACGTCACCCAGTACGATGTCGGTGTTTGAACAGATGTCAAAGGTCAAAAATATCATACGTTAAAAGATATTTTTGTGTTAGTGAACAACAAGTATGCATTATCATTTTACTTCAGTTCTATAAGAGAGAAGTGTTGTTACACCATTTAAGCCTGTAAAAGTAAAATAATCATAAAAATATAAAAAGTAAATTTTGTTTATTTGTAAAAAAGTAATAAAAGATAATGTTAAATAAGTATAAACAAAATTTTAACATCAAAATAGAACTGTCTATTTAGTCAATTCTACAAATGACAACTGATTATATCAGAAAAGTTTATAGCACTTAATATTTATTCAGAGAAAGAATAAAATTAACAAATTTTTAAAATATATGAAATGATAACATCGACTTAAAAATAAAATAGTTTTATAATATATAAGTTGACACAAGCTTCTATATTTAGAAATTGGTTTTGTAAGATTAAATGAGATTTAAAATTTATTTTTTAAGATAATAATTCAAAATATATTTTAGTAAAATTTGATGTTAATTACACCTATGTCCTTCGTTATCGAACTATTGTTACGTCTAATATAATATATACATAATTTATAGTGTACATTAATATTTTTCTATAAATTGTTTTATAAAAAGACAAATTTAAAAAAAAAATTAAAATAAAAGTTATAAAAACTACTATAACTTACAATATCCGAAATTATGAAAGTAATCTAAAAATTAAGCCAACTATATTGGGTATAGAAAATTTTCTAAGATAAATACCGTTTTGATTTCTATTTTATTCATATTAACACAACTTACTCTATTGATTTTATTATTTGGCGAAAACAATATATATGATGAATAAATAATAATTATATATCTTAAAATAAAATATCTAATTGTAACATTACTTATAAAAGTTAATAAAAATATTTATTTTTATAATTATTTTTCTATGACTTCAAGATAAATTTTAATAATTATTATACTATCTCACATTTTGAATTATATATTTTTTTTCATTACATAAAAAATTGGATTCACGTACTCTTTCCATTAGTCTTTATAAACTTAGATATTACTAATAATAATTTCTATCATATACAGAATAATATTATTCCTTTACAACTCTTTTCAACTTTTTATGTTTATTTTTTCGATCATCTTATCATAACTTTTCAATTTCTTCACTTTCTATCTTTTGTACAGTTTCTTTAGTGATACCTTTTTATAAGCAAATCAGAATGTTTATATAAATAACTCAAGAACAAGTACTTTCAAATGATTCTTATAAGTACAAAATTGATTTACCAAAAAATAGGATGGAAATAAAAATAATTTGAAAGAGTAAACTTTTTATCTTATATTTTTTTAAGGGTTAAATATGTTTTTGATCTTTTAATTTTAAGTAAATTTTGGAATTAATCTATTTCTAAATTTTGAATCAATTTGGTCATTCATATTTCGAAATACGTGAATTTAATCCTTTTAATTAAATTTTGTTAGATTTATTTGATGTTTTTTACTCATTTCAGGTATTTGAGTTGTTTATACTATTTGCCATATTTTTGTTTTAATGTTAAGTTAACTACTATTATGAAACGCGTTTGAAATCTTAAATAAATTTAACAAAATTTGATTAAAAAGAATAAATTAACTTATTTCGAAAAATAAAAGACTAAATTAATGTAAAATTTTGAAAATATAAAGGACAAAAAACATATTTAATATTTTTTTAAAGACAGTAAATCTATTAACTTGTGAATTTATTTGACAGTTGAGTAACGAATTTCCACCCATTTTACTCCCATAAATTGTTTAAACTATCTGTTTTTTAAGGACTATAACAATAAATAGGACGGGTCAAACAAATCGAACTAACTTTTGTGACATCCCCAATTAAATAAGAAAAAAAAACCTGATAAAAATGTATAACTTTTTCAAATTTTATACAGTTTAGTTAAAATTTGAGTGGTGATAAACAAATATTATTTTAATATGTAGATACGCTGAATATATTTAATAATAAATTTTTTTTACCCAAACTAAAATAACATTTGTTTAATGAATTGAATCTATTCTTATGTTATATCCAACCCAGATGCACAAAATAATTAAGTAAAAAAAAATGAATATATGAAAAGTATTTTATTTTCTACAATTTTATTTTTAAGGAAATTCAAGTATCAAAAAATGCTGCGTTAATTTGATGTTGATGCATAAAATTTTATAACAGAAAAATGACAGATACCCAAAAAATAATACTAATGACACCTAAATAGAGATATAGATATAAATTTTATAGGTATTACGATATGATAAGTGTCAATTATGTGTTTCAAAATACTGGGTATACATATCATTACTCTTACTTTTAAACTTAGAATGAATCTGCAACCTATTTAACCTGATAAACCACTCCAACAAAATTGACCTATTACTTACTACACCTTTTGTCCACTTTCAAAGGTTTTCTATCATTCTTTAGTTACATTTTTCATTTCGTTATGAATATGATTATATCAGTATAGATTAATCGTTAAAAGGTTAAATATATTTTTGTCCTTTAACGTTCGATGAATTTTGGAATTAGTCTATTTTAAAACTTTGGACCAATTTAGTCCTTCATCTTTCAAAATTTTTTAATCAAATTTTGTTAACTTTATTTGACATTTCAAGTATGTTTCATAATAGTATTTGACTTAATGTCGAAGCAAAAATATATCAAACAGTATAAGTAACTCAAATACAATCTTGAAATGCGTGAGAAATATCAAATAAATCTAATAAAATTTGATTAAAATAACTAAATCCACGTATTTTAAAAGATGAAAGACTAAATTAGTCTAAAATTTTGAAATTGAATAATTTCAAAATTCACTAAAAAGTTAAAGGGAGAAAAACATATATATTTAACCCATCGTTAAATGATTAATTCATTCATGGCTTAATTTTTTCCTATAAGCACTCAGTTTTTAGAAGTTATTATGTAATCATTGTATGAGGATCAGGTTTCTTCTATAATAATAATACATATCTGCAATTAAATCAAAAGGTGAGAAAAGCAAGAAAAGTTTCTTCAGAGTTGATTCATATATCCCTTCTTTCTTTGTTCATCTCTTTTATTCCTTTAAACTAAAACTCAACACTATTCCTCTCTCTGTGTTGTTCTCCATATAAGTTTCACACAATGTAAACATAAACCTAATTAATCTGTTCATTCCTTTCATTGAATCAGGCATCAAGGAGCAGGAATACATTATTGTGATTGACTACAAGAAAACAAAAAAGAAGAAGAATAATCGTGTGAAAGAAATGGTGTAAATAACTCTAGCTTCTGCGCATGTTGCAAACTCTTAACCACAAAAACGGAATACCCTAATGCCAACAAAATCATATGTGGAGGCATTCATCTTCTACAATCTATGCTAATTAACACTCACTCACTCATCAGCAAGTACAATTTGTGAGGCTAAACGATGTCGCTGCACCTTTCAGATCATGATCTTGAGCTTGTTGCATGCACTCACCCTCACCTTTTATTACTGCATCATCTATCTTAAACAACACTGCTTCATCACTGCAAAATCATTCAAATCACACACACAATTAAACATCTTATACTTTCACTTCTGTCACAACAATCCAATACATTAATTACCGTAATCAATATTCATCTTTCAACTAAGAATCCATTACAAACCCTAGACAAGATGAATCCTATAGCAGAATATTTTAAATGTTTGCAGATGCATGCATTATTCAAACAAAAACCATGCAGATAAACTTAATTAGACACTAGTTACATATGAAAAACATGATTATCGAAGCATTGATGAGGTAATAGTGATTAGAAGATTGTAACAATCCCTTTGAAATCACACAATGTGAACTACTGATAGACAAACCTGCGATGGACTAATTCTTCAGACTCGAACCCTAACTCACTTCTCTCATCAGAATCAATGTCAATCACGGCCTTGTGATCATACTCATCGCTGACATTACTACTCTGTCCTTGCAACGACAACGAAGAAAGCGAGACAGCAGTGTTCTGCACAGCCCACGTGTTCATCTGTTCCTGCAAAGGCGTGGTTCCATTTTCATGCATCATAACATACTGCTGATCCTGTTGGTGCGGCTGCAGACACTGATACTGTTGCTGCCCGTACAACCCCATCGGGTCGGCGTTCAAAACCTCGCCGTCTCCGTTGACGGTGACGTTAACGCTGTTGGGGGCATACATACCGTGCTGGTGCTGATACTGGTGCTGGTTCTGGTGCTGAGCCTGGGCTCGGAACATGGCGAGCTGTTGGAGGACGAGTTCCAGCTCGGCTCTGCAGTACTCGATCTGGGCCTGCAGGTCGAGGATGTAGCGGTAGCAGCCTCCGACAGGGTCCGAGGCGCGCATGTCGGATTGGTAGATGATGGTTCGCATGGCTTGGTCCTTGTCGCGGGGGCTGACAACCTTGATGATTTTGGTGATGTTGCTTACTCCGAAGAGTTTGTGGGCGTTGAGGAACTGGCGCTGTCGGTCGTGCGGGAAATAGGGCGCGAGAATGCAGTCGGGGGCGCATTTTCTGCGTTGGTACTTGCATGCAGCGCAAGCCTGAGTGGTGCTGTTGCCATTTCTTGTTGTGGAGATTCTGTTGTTGGTTTTGGTGTTGGTGTTGGTGTTGTTGGTGGTGGTAATGGTGGTGGTGTTGTTATTGTTGTTCATGGCCTTTTGGGGAGGAACAAAAAAAGGGGTGTGAGATTTCGGCTGCATCTCCGGCGGGGAAGGTGCTCAGAAAAAGGACCTTTTCTGGGGCTAAGTTTTTCTCTTCCCTTATTTTCTCGGCTTTTGTTTGATCAGAACAATGGGAGATGGAGAGAAATGAAAGGAAAAGACAGATAGATATAATTAATACACTAACCGTTTCTCTTTTGCCAAGTCTTATTTTTGGACTCAGATAACATGTTTTCTTCTATTTTTTTTTTCTTTTCACCTTCTGTTTCTATGATTATCACAGGTATTGCAACTGTTATTCTTGGATCATGCAACTAAAAATAGAACCCTAATTGCATTTTCATCATATTGTTGATGCTGTTTTTGCTTTTCTTGGGAAGACGATCGATGCTTATTTGAAAGCCAAGTCAAAATATTAAGTTAATTAATTATTACATCATCTTCACATCGTTATGCCGTTTCAGCAACAGAGAGCGATTCATTCGGAGTTTCTGATATATCACTGGCTCAAACTCACTATTCAATTATACAAATTTAACTATTAATTACGTGTCATCATATACTTCAGTTTTATTTATTTATTTATTTATTTTTTTACATTTTTTACTCAAATCTCTCTGGCAAAATAATGGAAAAAAAGAAATTGGATATGAAAATCTTTAAATCCCTCGACTACTAGGTTTTCAAAAAGATAAGAAGATATAATAACAACGAATATGAATCCAATTCATAGATTATTTTCAATCGAAAATCTTAAACAATAAAGTTTGTTAGTTATATATGTTCCGTTTTCTCATCTTCGTTTATGGGATATCATGTTGGGTAAAGTACATTTTTATTGCATCCTATAAAATGTTTAAATATCAAGTTATTTTTTTCTTAAGTTGTGTTATTTTCGTTTGTTTAACATATTTTTATATGTTGTTGATAATAACAATAAAAAAAAAGATATTAATGAGAGATTTGGCATGTAAATTTATATAAGAGGTGATTTTGTTTGACTATATAACTAAATTGGATTAAGAGTAAGGATGACGATATATAAAAACGTGATTTTTTTTTTATTTCTACCAAACAAATAAGGATAAAAAGATAAAATAGTGAAAGTAGGGTTAAAAATGTTTTTAGTGAGAAAATAATATTTTTCGAAATATTTCATTTGCTATCTTGTAGATTCTTTTATATTTATGAATATTTATTCATACTTTTTACTTCTTTTTTTTAATTTCAGATAATATTATTTAAAATTTAATTTTTAAAATACAAATATAAGTAACTTTTTTATCATCTTTACCTATTAACTAGCATAAACACAGGCGCTATCGCGCCTGTGTATATATTTTTTAAATATACGTGATATTATATTAGTAGGTGATAATATTGTAATATTATTAAGTTGTTATATAAACTAAAATTATATTTATTAAAAATAAAGTGAAATATATCATAACAAATGAAAGAATAATCATTAATAAATAAAAAAAGAAGAGAAGAAACAAAAATAGCCGAATTTATAAAAAAAATTATAAAAGTAACAGTCAATTTTTAAAAATTTAACAAATTATTATATTTAAAGGGTAAAATTGGTATTTTGAAATATGGACAAAAAGGAAATCCCCATTATATATGGTTATAGATAAAATAGATTGATTCTGGTAACGCTACGGTTTTTTTATATATACATTTCACTATCGATTCATCTTTAACAATATAAGGTATTTTATTAATTATTTAACAATAATATATTTCCAAATTTTAAATTTTGGAAATATATTATTTAATAACACTTTTATTATCATAAGGTAAAAATAGACACACATGTATATACTTTCACCAATAAAAAATAATTGAAATAAAATTCTAAAAACATTGATACAATTTTTTCCTTTTCAAAAAATCAAATATATTAACCACAAATTGTAATTTAAATAAAATTATTCTCTTTAAAATGAACTTTAGCTTAATAAATTTAAATAAATAAATAAATAATGTTAACAGTTCTTCAATTGTTTGACGGTTTTTGCGTCAACAACTTTACTTTGGTATAGATATTAAAATAAAATCTACTAATAATTGATGCAAAAATATTGTTATTAAAATTGAAATTAAATATAAAAAAAAAAAGATTTTAAAAGTTGATGTAAAACTTACATTACAAACACACGTATCTAAATATTTCAATATTAACCAGTAGGATATAATATATTTTAATATTAACAAGCAGGAGATCATTAAAATAATAGTAGTTATTATCCTGTGATTCAACATCAACAAAGATTTGACAAAATCCCCAACATTATATAAGAGGCAACCAATTTTTTATCATATATCATTAACATTACATTCCTCGTTGCTCCGAATTGCCAGAGTTTGCTCTTAATAATATGTCATGTCTTTCTGATAATTTGACCTTGTTTCATGAATAGAAACTGACATACATGGGCCAAAACTTGACAAGGAACTTGCAGAATATCTATTAAATTATAAATTCATGCACAGGCTTTAAATCTCCAAGGTTGAACATAAATAATCCGAATGGAGAAATACAACACTCACATCTACAGCAAGATCTGTAATATAAGATCAAAAGTTAAGGTCACAAAAAAGTTAAAATAATGAATATTGAATCAAAACCAGTGACGAGCATCTACATTATTGTAAAAGAAAGAAAGTGTGACATTTACTAACTCATGCTCATTCTTCAATCAGGTGTGTTTTAGAATTGATGCTACATTTTCTTGTTTAAAACAGAAAATACCTAATAACTTTGCTCCCCTTCTTTCTAGAAGAACTTGAATGGAGGGAAAAATTTTAAAAACAGGACTGGAACTGTTCAATCAATTACACCATATAAAACAGACATTGAGATCTTTTCAAACCAAAACACTGAATAGAACTGGATTTCTCAAAGAGGCAATTCATAGTTCATCAATTAATCTTATTTGTGGCTTCTAAGTCTTTACCTAGAGATTTCCTGTGACTACTCAACCAAAATGCATACATGTATAACCCAATTGGATTCCATAACTGGATATCCACCTTACAAATTAAAAAGAATCAAAAAGCAGCAAAGATAATTAAAAATTTTCTATGGCTATAGACATTGATCCTATAATATTTGCAGATATTATAGAACGTGTATTGAGAGATGCATCTGTAAGTACTTATCAAGTATAAATAAGTATTAGCATTTTTGAAAACTGGTGATCCACACCACTACTAAAACATGAAGGCACAAAAAGTCAGTTAAGGTTTCCTACCTATCTGAATGGATAACACTCTCTTATGGCTCAGACCTAACAAGCTCCTCCACAGATTTTCTGTAATTGGCAATCAAGTCTCTGAAACATGGAAAAACAAACACATTCTTTTAGCATCTAGATACTTAATTAACCACACAGAAATATCTAAGACAATTTGTACAGACCTTCTGTGATTTAGCAATTGCTCACTTTCCTCTAGCTTCTTCTTCTGTCCCTCAACTGTCTGCATTCAACACACATATAATGCTAACAATAACCCCAGTTCCAAACTACTAGTTAAAGATGCTTCCAGCACAAGCATATTTAGTGGTAAGACAAGATTTTCAACATCAATAATGCAGATTTTGTTTATCATGCAAAGTCCATGTAACAAAAGATAGGAGGAGTATGGAAAGAGAGAGAGAGAGAGAGAGAGAGAGAGAGAGAGAGAGAGAGTGCATAATGTGCATTTGATTAAAGGCAAGACCAAAGTAGAGCCATTCAGTTTCAGAAGACTTTAGAAACTCAGAATTTTGAAGTTCAAGTTTTCAACAAACTTGCCAATCCTGTTTAACAATTAACATATAAAACAAGAAAAGGGTAAAGTTAGAGAATTGCATATTACCATAGCCTTGGTGCTAATCGAGTCCGAGATTGAGTTTAACAGTTGCTGGCACTTCTCAAAGTGGTTACTCAATTCATTGATCTTTAACCAGTGAAATCAAACAATGAAAAAGAAAAAATTAGATTGAAAATCCTAAAAGCAAAATTTGATTAAAAAAAAGGATTAATCAAAACAGTGAAAAAAGGAAATTTTCAAACCAATGCATCTGATTGCGGATCTGGGTTTCCATGTTCAATAACCTCAGACAAATTCTCCACCAGCTGTGCCCATAACAAGCAATTCCCTTATTGAAAAGAACAAAAAAAAAGATAAAGGAATATGAAGATGAAAGTAAAATTTGCAAAAGGGGTTACGTTACATGTAAGAGATGGTAGTGAGAGGCGAGTGATTGGTGAAGGTTCTGCTGTTGCTGTTGTTGCTGTTGCTGTTGTAGTAGACGTTGCTGCTGTTGTTGCTGCTGATAAAGGTGCTGGTGCTGTTGAAATGGAGATTGAGGTTGTAGTGTTTGCTGAAAAGGTTGTGGTTGGATAAATTGTTGTTGTTGTTGTTGTTGTTGAAGAAAAAGGTTAGGGTCCTGGTTCGATTGGGATTGGGATTGGACATTTGAATTGTGAGTTGGGATCATGGTCCAGGTTCCTCCAGAAGAACCATAGTGATCCATCTGTCTCTACAATTATACTTCTTCTGCAAAAATAATCTCTATAAAGAAACTTTGGTTTGAAAATTGAATCACAACCAAACCTGGAATTGAAAAAAGGGCGAAGCGGGTGAAAGATGAAACCTTTGGAACGATGTGAGAAAAGGTAAAGAGAATGAAAGCAGTGAATGTGAATCTATTACCTCGCCAATGTTTCCCTTAACCTCGGACCTAAAAATAAGGTTGGTGTTACTCTGTTTACTCCAAACGATCGTTTCTGTTTGGTTTCTACAACAATTACACTTAAGCAGTTGCTTCCTGCACCTCTACAAATTTCTTCCCGCGGCCCACATAAAAACTATTTTTATTTTATATTGAAAAATAATGTTTTTATTTAAGATATATGTATACTTCAATTATTATTTAATAAAATATTAAAATATCTGTTAATATATCTTTTATAACCCAAAATATTAGATTACAGAATAATACTTACTTTTATCATATTATTCACTCCTCTTAATAAATGTTATTCTCCGTTTTAATATAAGGTTAATTATTCTACATCTAAATAAAATCATTTTAAATCCTAAAATTTACATGTTAAACTTCTTTTAAATACTTAAAAGTCAAAAAGGTTTATAAATTAATTTTTGAAATTTTAGAAAGCATAAAATTCATTTTATCTGTTTGAAAAAAGATAAAATGAGAAGTAATTTTATACGGGGTACAAGAAGAAACTATGGGGGTACAGATTGTAATTGTTGTAGGAACCAAACAGAGCCTTGAGCCTGCAGCGGAAGAAGAAACGATGTCGTTTCTAGTAAACGGAGTAGCGCCTCCCTCATTTTAAGGTCCGAGGTTAAGGGAAACATTGGCGAGGCATAGATTCACTACTTCCATTCTCTTTACCTTTTCTCACATCATTTTAAAGGTTTCATCTTTCACCTGCTTCGACCTTTTTCCAATTCCAGGTTTGATTGTTATTCATTTCCCCCCTTTTGCGTTGCAACTTTAGCTTGACATGCCATCCAATTTTTCTCCTTTGTTTGGCTTCTGTTTTAGGCTCAGAATCAAAACCAAAGGAGAAAGATATATTAATTCTTGTAGAATTTCATGCGGGCATTGTTTGAGAGAAGCACAAGTCATTGTTTAGAAAGTGCTTACAAAATTATATAATCCAAACATAGTGTTTACTCTATACAATGAAATACTTATAGGAACGGAGTTTGGTTCTAAATTCGGTGTTCATTTTGATCCTTTACAATAGAAATATGTATATACTTAGAAAACAGTGTAAACTGGTTATACAATCTTGGTCATGATTATAAGATAAGAGCAATAATAACAATTATGAGTAATGGTGATGGAGGTTTTGGTTTGGCGTTTCTGGCTTTGGAGTGGTGTCAACAGTTAAGGTGGTAGTGATAGAAAGAATAAGCATTCTTTTTCTACAAGATGATTGAGCATTGTTTTAGGCACTCCCTCATTTGATAGAATATGCATTCTTCAGAGTCTGTTTAACAGATACCAAAACATGGTTAGTCATTTTCAAAGGATTTCTGAATAAGACTGGCTGGGCTGGAAGGATTTTTGAAATTCTAGACTAATTGCAATACTTGGTAAAGAAATTGGAAAACTGGGGAAAAAGTATCTGCTTCCCTGACGTTTGTAGAAATTATTTGTAATTGGCAAAGGAATAAATATAATACTTGTGCTGCAGTTGATTTTGCTTGCGGTATGCAATCTTTCAGTCTGTTCAGTTCAAGAATATAGAAATTCCAGCTGTCGTCCACCAAAGAGTTACAATCATAGCAAATCATAGTTGTTATTTTAAACTTATTCTGATCTACCTTCAACACAAATAGCTTGAATTTGGTTGCATTTGAGGAAAACTAAACTGTGTTATTATTAGAAGATAGCTTCAAGGAAACTAAATTCATATTAGGTGATGAGAGAGTTAAAATTTCCTCTTAATTTGTTCCCTTTTCTGTCTTATGGTCAGCGGGTATCATTTCATCCATGTCAGCTGGTAGATAAGGTAGGTTTTAACTATTTTTAGGTTCTGGTTTAATGACGACAACAACAGCAAAGCCTTATTCCATTAGGTGATGTTGGCAACAGGAATCACTTGATTTCATTCAGCATTGTCAAAACTGAAGTTCTGGTTAATTACTTTTTTTTTTCTGAAATTTTTGTTCGAGATAAAGGTCTGACAGATACAGGGTCAACAAGGTTGTTGTTTGAAAGGATTAAAGTGTAAAAGAATTATACTTGTACCACACAGGTTCAACTGGTACAACAAAAAACAAGTCTAAGCAACAGAATATAAACTTCAATGCTCTAAGTTTGAAGTTTTAAGCCTCTATCACTATTCTAGGATATCAAATTGTAGAAGCTTCTGTGCTGTTAAGTATATTGTGGTCTTGTAACTCTATGATGAGATTAAATTGATTATAGCAACAACCAATTTATATTCCACTATAGGTCTGATAAATGGATCAGTTGGTGTCATTCACATCTACCAAAAAGCATATTATATCAGATGGCAGAATGGATGGAATATGTTTTAATTATGATATCAATTCTTGTATTGTGGTAAGACCATCAACTTTTAAAAGGGATAACACATCTTTAAGTTTCATTTTTGTTTTAGGCATTCCATTCATCTGATCATTCCTCCGAAGCGTAGTCAAAGCAAATTTAAAATCCATTGTAACACCAAACAAATCTTTGATTAAATAATGGTTTTAGATCATCGTCATCTCTACTACCTAGCCCAGATGTGGTAATTGTGAGGCCTTTTAGGGGTAAAAGTTAATCATGTCCTAATTAGTCAATTGGTCGTAGGCATTTAGATTGTTGATGTTACTGGATTGATAGAAACCATGGTGACAGGGCATATTGTTATGATCTTATATTGGGTTATGATTGGTAACCATTTTTGGTGTTGATATTAGTTTGACTTTGTTCTTTACAGGTAGTCTGACTTAGAAATGGTGGTAAAACCAACAGTTGCATTAAGAGCTATTTTTGTTGGAGGAATAGCAGCATTTGCTAAAATAGCTGGAGCAATGAAAGCTGCAGGTGGTGTAAAAGTGGGTGCAGCTGCTACTGCAATGGCTGCTGCAGCCACTGCAGCTGTTACAGGGTCAAAACAAGAGCAAACTGATGCATCTCAACCGTCTCCAAAATAACTATCTGTATCATTTTGTTTCTTCCAGTTTGACACTATGTGTTGTGAAATTTCTGTAACTTAGTTGAATGTTCCCAAGTTTAAGTGGAAGAAAGAGGCCATATGCGAATTATAGTTTTGACAGTGGTGATGTAATAACCTCTTCAAGATTTGTAGTAAGATTACATTGAATTTATAGAGTTCTCGAAGTTTTTTATGGAATTATGGATGGATTTAGGAGACAAAACTAAAGTCTCAGCCCAGTAGGCTGAATTAGATTATCCAAATGCTGAGAAATGAGTTTTCTTTGAAGTAACTTATGATGATTGAACATTATTAACACAGTTCATTCCCTTCAATTGCGTTTATTGTCCTTACATTTGCTATCTAATTCTGAAGAAGATTGTACAGTACATATATTTTGACACAATTTGTTTATAAATTTATTGTTATTGGATATGAAGTAGTTTAACAAGGGAATACTTTTGGTTTATTTTGTACTTCTTTCCCATACTAAAAGCAAGTATAATTGAAAACAAAATGGCAAAAAGGTTTTGCATGCATTTTTGGTAGAATAAATATAGGTATGTTTCCATCACTTTCACTGGCTCAACTTTTTCTCTTCTTTTCATGGGAAGGAAGTGTAGGACATTTGGGATTATTGTCAGGGAATTATTCTATAGCATTAAGGACAAAAAACTGGTAAAGTGTGAATACAACGAGCCATAGACTTCATGCAAAGGAGCCATATTAGCAACCATGATATTTATTGATTAAGAAACCTTAATGCTCTCACTCAATTAGCACTTTCTGAAAAATAAATAGACAGAAGATGAAGTACTTTACTTTTTCATTTCACTAGATAATCGTAAAAAGTAAAACACACATTGTTATGCATGAATTTTAAAAGTCTTGTGATTTTTACATATTTTACTAATTATATAAACTATTATCACACAAAGTTATTTCTGTTTTTAAAAATCTGGTGATAATCAGTTTTGTAATGTGAAACAAATTGACTCTAAATTGTTAAGTGAATAATCATGTCAACTAAGATTTAATTGCAAATCTGGTTACTATCATTATCTGTGAATTTGATCCTCTTATTTCCTTTCCAAAATTTTATTTTTTTATTTTAATTTTATAATTCTAATCTATTTATTAACTGGTCATCCAATATTTATCAAAAGTGTTGAGAGTGTAATAGATGAGTTTATGTCAGCATAAGTGTGTGAATATATGTGACAGTGCAATAGAGTATTGCACAGTTATTTTATCAAAGATTATATATCAAAAACACTAAAACTACACCATTAAAATACAAATTTACAACAAAAAAAAAATTCAACCAAGTAAAAACAAGACCAAAACTATGGTTGCATCATCAAATTTATCACAGAAACACTGAGAAAAGAATGCTGAGGTGTCTCTTTCTTCTGAATTATTATTACAACTTACTGGAACCTGATACTGCATAATTCTCTAAGGAAGAAAAGAGGAAATAAATCAGATAAATATGCTGTGAAAACTCTTAGCACTCATTTGAATCTCTCAGTTGATAAGGACAAAGAGCACCTTGGAAATGAAGCAATTGATTGGGAGAGAGAAGGCATAGAATAGAATATACAAGAGATATATAGAGAGAGAAGAGAAATAAAGAGATGAAAGATTAGTCAAACCATGCAGAAAAGTTGGCATTGTTAGGAGGGAAAGCATCTTTTGAGTGTTTGATACAATGACAAGTCAACTAGAAGGAATGTATATATAAGAGCATCATTAAAAAGCAAAGAAAAGGGATTGAATCATTGTGACAGGTCTCTCAGCTTTTAGAGGTAGCACTACATATTGTTTCTTGTGTTTGCCTTCGATCTGCTTCTGCAGACAAAAAGCACAACTATCTATCTATCTATGTACAACCAATGCAGAGGAAGGGAGAGAAGATACATAGAAGAATATGTATCATATGGCCATTCCATAGGAGACTGTGCTTTTTTCTCTTCCTCCTCCTATCTTATGCTAATGCTATACCCTACCTATATGCTACCCTACCACCATTTCCTTTTCTCTTCTTTATCTCTCCATGCACCTTCCTTTTCTAACACAAACACATCTTAAACCTATGTTTGGATTATCATTGGAATTCTGTTGGAGGAGAAACAATTCCTTTGTATCTTTTACTCAGTATTTGGAAGAGAATATAAAAACAGTAAATCCTCAAACATGCACTAAGAAACTAAAAATGTTGTTTTGCAAATACAAACATGTTTTGAGAGTAATATGTATAGTGTATGTTTGTTCTGATCAAATCTTGAATTTCAATGAGAATGCAAAACTTCACTTTATTGATAGTTTTATATGTTTGCGCTAAAGTTTATAACTTCAAACTGATTTTTGCAAAAACTACTTTCCAACAATTTGGCCCAAAATAAGTTTTTAGATGTGATATATGTTAGTGTAGCATACTTTTCAATTTATTGTTGTAACATGTTCTTTATTATTAACTCTTCATTGAATTAGTCTCTGTCATGATGTTATATTTTGCAATAAATATAATCAATGATAAAAAAAAAGATTATAAAGAAAGCATTAAAAAAATATTGTTAAGATGAGTTTTTAAATTATTTTCATGACATGTGAATTGAAAAGAAAGTGATATACAATATTATATGAGAAGTGTCTCCACCACCACACAAATGATCAACTTGTCATTTGACAAGTTGCATGTCATGAATACTTTTCTTATGATTTTCCTTTTTTTTTTTCAAAAGATGTTATTCAAATTTGGTTATGGTTTCTTTTGGTTGAAAAATGTGATATAAATTATTGATTTAGAAAATTTGGTGCATTGGGAAACTCCATTAACAAGAGAGATGGAAAGAGAAATGGGGTAATGGTAAATTCACCAAGAATTTTTTGTGTTGAATAAGACAATGACTGAAAGGGATAACTCAAAAAATTTCAGCATGCAAGGCAGAAAACCAAACCAATCAAATTTAAAAGTGATTCATGAAATATTCTTTATTAATTAGTACATGGAAATAAATTCTTCTTCTTCTTCTTCTTATTATTATATTATTACGATAAATATTTAGGTAGCATTCTCCTATTTAACTTTTTTTTCCTTTTTCATGTATAGATTGCATTGGGATACAGAGGAATCTTTTTCTGTACATATGTTTTGCCTTTACAAACCAATGAAATTAGAGGTCCCAAATGCCACTTTCTAACTTTCCTTAAATAAAATAGGATTAATTTTTTTTTCTGAATTATTATAAATTTTATTTTATTTTTAAATTAAATTATAAAATATTTCATTCATAAAGTTATATGTAAATCATCATTTGACATAAGATGTTGTAATATAATCTACAGTAAAATTCTCTTTGTCACGTGGAAAACTTCAACATACAATTTATTGAAAAAATATTTCACATATATACATAAAATGTCGAGACAGACGAAACACAATTTTTTATAATTTAAGAATTAAACCAATAAATTAAAATATAGGTACTCAAATTTCCTATATTATTGTAAGTTGCCACACAAAATTATTATCATAAATCACAGATTTTAAATCCACTTTCTTATGAACATTAATCAAGAGATTTTAGCCTTTTTCTCCGGTTAGGTCAGGTTTACAAAAAGGTATATAAATTAAAAATCATGTATATTGGTTATTGAAGTTAAGATTATATGTAGATGTCTCATATCTTATCAACGTGTATTGAATATTAATAGTGTGTTTTAAAACAATAAGTGAAAATAAATTAAAAAATTTCCCAAAGACAAAAGTTGATGAAAAGTTTGGTTTTCCTCGGGATTGAATCTCATTTGTATCCACATCAGGTATCAAAGGGTATCTTTTTTATTTTGTTTTTTAGGTTTTAATTTCTAGAAAATCACGATAACATATATTTAAATAACACCAACATGATTTGATGCATTTGAATGATATTTACGAATCCTCTTAATCACAAAAGAATCCAATGCTTTTTAATCCACCATACCATCATCCCTTATAAGAAACTCTTTTCTTTTTCTTTTTTATTTTATTTTGAACCATATTTAAGATATTATAATTAGTTTATATTATTAAATGAATGGTGCGTCACAATTATATCCTTGTAATTTTTAGTTGAAAATAATAACTAAATATATTTGTATGTGCATAATTAAGGATAATGGGTTAAATATGTTTTTGGTCCCTTAATTTTTAGTGAAAATTGGAATTAGTTCCTCTCCAAAACTTTGGTTCGATTTAGTCTCTCAACTTTATAATTGAGTTGTGTGAATTTAGTCCTTATAACCAAATTTTGTCAAGTTTATTTTACATTTCAAATGTGTTTTATGATTGTTTCTTAACTTACATTGAAAAAAATATATATCAAATAATATAAACAACTCAAATGCTATCAAGAAATATATTTGAAACATTAAATAAACTTAATAAAATTTAGTAAAAAGGATTAAATCCACACAGATTTAAGGTTGAGAGACTAAATTGGACTAAAATTTTGGAAAAGAACTAATTCAAATTATTTAGACTAAAATTTTGGAAAAGAACTAATTTCAATTTTTTGGACTAAAATTTTAGAAAAGAACTAATTCTAATTTTTACTAAAAGTTGGGACGAAAAATATATTTAATCCATAAAACTATTCAAAATTACTTTTTAATCCTTTACCTATTATTGTTTTAAAGGACATAGATCTCCAAACCTTATTCTCGGAAAACACGCACTGTTGTTGTGAACATGTGTCGTGGCCAGGTTATGTTTTGTCTTTATGCTCTTGTTTTCATCTTATGTTTCAGTATTCTTCCTTCTCCATTTATTTTTATAATCAAATATTTTATGCAAGGATCTAAAAAGATTTTCTAGGTTTGATTTTATTTTAAGTGGATTCACTACTTTCATTCTTTTTAATTCCCTTGTAAGTTTTCTTTTTTCTAATAATAAATTCTCATAATAAGAATGTTATTTAATTTTAATAAATAATTTAATTATACATTTAGTATTTTTTTTAAGACACCACGTCCGTCACCTTTAATAATTTTTTTTTACAAAACCATATTAAAAATCTCTAAGAATTAGCAAATAATATTTTGAAAATTTTCACCTCTAGAATAAGAATATTCCAACGTGAAACACATTCCCCCTCATAATTATCAAAATATATAACAAATCGTGACATGGTTTATAAAGATTATATCATAAACTTATGAAGAAACGATATTATCAGGTATATTCCAATAAAACTATGGCTTATGACTTTTTAGAAATGGACTTTAAATTTAATTTAACTTCACAAAATCGACTTTTAATGTAAAGTTTGCACCTCATTTATATATTATAAAATTAGTTTATCTTTAATTGATGTGGAACTTCCAACAGTATAATAAGCTAAAAATCCCCTAATATTTATATATATTTCTGGATAAATTTATACTCAGATCAAATTATCACTTTAATTTCTTAAAAAGTTGCATTTTACAAATTAACCATTATAGTTACCTCATTTTTGTAATCATGAAAGTGCAAATTTTTTATAATACAAGTGTTTATCAAACATCTGATTTCTTTATTGATATCGACAATAAGTTAAAACATGCGAAAGTTTTTTATATACTTTTGTTACATTATTTATTCGATTAAGGAAATTGTTAGATTGTAATGTTTTAAATAAAAACACGTAGTTAAGAATTCGAATAGCTATATATAATTTAGTTTAACAATTATTATTGTTTTTTAGTTTAACTATGATTTTTTTTCTTATCTTTATAGAACAAATAATTTAATCTTTCGGATTAATTTATAAGTTTTATATTTTCATAAAATTTGCACCTTTTACAGTTTTGTATTATTCTATTACTTAAAATATTTATATATATAATTTTACATATCAATTATTGTTCCAATTTTATTTGAAGAATATCATATTCAACTATACTCCTTAATTTTATTTTATTTTTCAAATATATTTATACAACACACTATAAATATTCGTAAACGAGAATACATGAAAAAGAGTTTAATTTTAATACGTTATCATCGTAAACAATTAAAAAATATCAATTAATTAAAAAACATTCAAACCTTATCGTAAATAGTATAATCTACGATTAAATAACAATGCAAAAAGTTAATTGTCAATTTATTTTAATGAAATTAAACTATTAATACCATTGTACATAATAGTTATATAGGAAATTATTAATTACACTGTTTGATTAAAAATAAGAATGTTAATTCTAAAATCATGCAAATTTCAATTTTTATAATGTTCTTAATTGTTAAAAAAAAAACTCAAATGATAATTATTAACTATATCCGTTTACCATCTAGTGTTCTTGTATATTATACACTATAAAATTCAGCTATGCAAATAATGAACACAATATTGCGAATCGTAAACAATAGAAAAGAAATGAAAACATTGGGATCGATTCAGAAAGTTCATTCCCTTTGGGAAGATCGAAAATACCTTAAACAAAAGTGATACTGATTAAAAAGGAGAAAAATTATTTATATAGACGATGAAAGGAAGAAGAAAATCCAGATGTAGCTATAGCTAACCTTGCCATGGCTTTTGAGATTGGTTTTGCTGATCATGAATGCAGTTTCCAATGCCAGCAATGGTGAGAATATCATTATGAGAGAGAGGTCTAAGACCCAAGAAATCTCTGGTCAACCCTTCATTTCCAGCTGCACCACTTGTTTTGGAGAAGGTGTCATGCAGATACAAGCTATCGTCATCATCAAGTTTTTTTGAACTCTGAATGCCACCAAACGCATCCTCAAAAGGGGTTCCTTGGAATGCAGAAGGAGAAGAGAAAGAGTTGATAACATCATGAAGAAGGGAAGGAGCAGAAGACACAGTAGCAGCAGCAGCTTTATTCCCCAAAGGTGATGATGATGATGATAAGAAGCCATGGCTAAACACTGTAGCAGTGTTAGTCGTGACAGTGGTTGGTGTTGTTGAAGTGGTGGTGGTGGTGTTGTGTTGATCACGTGAGGACAAGTTGAAGCCAAAGTGAGCAGTGGCAGAATCTGGTGAAGAAGTCATGTGAACCTGATGGTGGGCCCTGGCCATGGCTGGTGAGGAACCACTTCTGCTCATGGTTGCACCCATCTGAGCTGCTTTCTGCAGCAATGCTGTGGCTGACATGTGTGGGGAAGGGTTAGGGACTGTTTGGTAGGCAGCAAGAGTGGGACCAAGACTAGGGTTAGGGTTTTCTTGGTGTGGAGAGGGAGAGAACATCTCTGAGGGTGGGCCCAGCCAAGGGGGCATTTCTGGCCTAAGATTGAAACTTTGCTGCTCTTTTTTCAATGAGAAAGCATGGAGATTCTGAGGGTTGAATTGGGTTTGAAGGGTCATGTTGTTGTTGTTGGTGTGGTGGTGGTGCTGATGATGATGATGAGAGGAAGAAGAAGAAGGTTGTGGGGGAAGAAGCTGGTTGTTGTTGGCTGTGCCAGTGATTGCTCTTGCACTCTCTTCTGCTAATGCATCACAGAAAGCTCTGTGGGTTATGAAACTGTCCCTCCTGGAAGTCATAACCAAACAAAATTACAAAACCAGCAAATGTCACTAAACTGTTATGACAGTGTAGAATTATTGACTTTCTTACATTACTCTCTCTCTCTCTCTCTTACTTTTCAACACTTTTTAAAACTCTTGTGAAAGTACTTAACCACATTAAAAAAATCCAAACAAGGTGTGATTTACACTCTCTCTATGATTTATGAGAGACTGCTATATCAATGTAATGAATTTAATGCGGAATGTGTGTGAGAATGTTATTAATGGAATTGGAACAGCAATTAAAAATTGGTGTGTGAATTCATTCATTCATTCATTCATCATGGTCAACCTAGGATTCAAATGAAAGATGATGTTTCTTGAGTGTGGTGCCTTAACTAAACTGGACTTATAATTCACATGACATGGATTTAGGTTAGTTACCTTGAGAAGAGGGTTCCACAGTCACATCTGTACTCTCTAGTGCCACAGGTTTTGGAATGGGCTTTCCAATCTGATTGAACTGCATATTTCTTGGAGCACTTGTCACATTTCCACTTCTTCTCACCGTGCTTTCTGCAGAAGTGCTTCTTGATCCCAGTCAGGTCCCCCAGAGCCCTTGATGGGTCATGATGCACACAATTTGCTTCTGGACACACATACACCTTCTTCCTCACCTCTTTGCTCGTTCTCTGCTTCAGCTTCCAAGGCAAATTGTGCCCTCTTCTGTGAAGTTGCAGGTTCTGGTCCCTTTGAAATCCTTTGTTGCAGATCTCACAAATGAACCTATTTGTAGCCAGAAGACTCTTGGGGGACAAGGCTATAACCTCAGCATCAGGGTCTGAAGACACACACACATTACAATTCATACAACTAAATTAAAATCTCAAAGCCATAAGAAAATCAATGAGGTTCAGTTTAGAGTTTGAGTAAATAACAGAAGAACACAAACCTGGGTTACCAGGGAGGTTTCTCTTTTTCTTTGGTGGCTGCTGAGTCTGAGTTGTTGGTGGTGGAGGCAAGTATTGTTGAGGGTAACTGGTTCCAATTTCAGTTCTGTTGCCTGAGGAAGCACTGGCTTCACCAGATGCAGAAGTCAAATTTGACATGTTCTCCTCCACTACTTGTTGCTGCTGCTGCTGCTGCTGATGTTGTTGGTTGAACACAAAACCCTTCATCTCCATATATACTTGCGAGTTTTAGCAACCTATAAGGCTGTGCTATAGGCCATAGATCTTGATTTTTCAAATGCTGCGAAGCTTTCTGGGATCTAAGGACAAATCTTACCCGAAATAGAAAGGGAAGAAAAAAGAAAAAGCTAGAGCACAGTCCACACAGCTTAGACCGGAAAGGAAAGAGAAGGAAGAAAACACAAGAAATATGAAAAAGCAAAGGAAATTGGTATTCAGTTGAGGAATAGTCTATGAGTCTCTCTAGCAAAGAAAGAACTAAACAAAAAGAGGAAGAAAGTTGAGAGACAGTGGTCTCTCTATATAACCACTATTAGAAAACTTGTTACTAGTTTGGCACTGACCCAAGAGACAAAGTTTTGTTTTTATGAAAGAGCAGAAGAAACAAGTGAGTTTTGATAAAGAGAAGTTGATGAGGTGAAGCAGATGCTGGTGTAGCTAGCCGCAATCCCTTTTTTTCTCCTTCATGGTTTTGAAAACCATGCTTAGGAAAATAAATGTATATAATCCACACAAATGTGAACAAAACTATAGACCCTGTTGTTTATCAGAGAGAGAGGGTGTGGATGAGAGAAGAGATTCTGAATGTGTACCTCAGCAAGTCCAAAACCACAAACCCAAGAAGAACCTTACGGCTAACTCTGACGTTGAGCTTTCTGTCTTTTCTTCTGTTTTTGTTTTTTTTTTTTTTCTCTCTCACAACCCCAGAAAAATGGATCACTTTCTTTAATGTGTTTTTCTTTTGCTTGAAAAAAAGTTGAGATTTTTTTGGTTAAAAACTTTTGTTCAAACACATCCTTCTTGCTTGTCTTTCCCTTCTCTTGCAAAGTAAGCACAAAAAAGGGGGCAAAAAAAGCAACCACAAAAAGAGAGTATCATTTGCATACACAGATAGAGTTTATGTGTTAGTGTGTGTGAGAGAGAAAGAGAAACAGAGACAGAGAGAGAGAGAATATCTCAAATTCTTTTATTTAACTAACATCATGGCTTATAGACTCTTCTACGTTTTACAGCGACATGATTGATCCATTGATTAAATTGTGAGAAGCATGGCTAAAAGCTTTCTTTTTTATAAACTGGGTATTTAATTCAAAGTTCTTTTCATCATCCTTCATTTCACTATCATTGCAACTATTGACTATAGAAAAAAGGCTGAATATTATTATTCTGACAAATTTTGCATGGTTGTTTATATTATTAAACCAAACGAAAATTTGAAGAAACAGATGTTGTTGTTAGGTTGTGGAATATGGATCTAGAAAGAAAGGTAAACAAAGCTAGCTAGTTTCTCTTTCTTCTTCTTCTTCTCTCTCCATCTTTCACATTCCCATTGTATCTTTTTCAGCCACAATTTTTGTCCACCCCGTCATTTTCACTTCATATTAGTCATTATCAGTATGGAAAATTTAATGATGCCTCAAATTATGATGTGGGATGATCAATTTCATCTTCACACCATCAACTTGGAGCCTCCCGTGAGGATTAACATTCCCTTTTTTACAACTCTAAAAACTTCACTTTTTTTTTTGTCAAAAGTTGCATCAAATTTCTCATTTTTAACTTAAACTCGTAAAACCTGTAAAGTTAAAACACAAAGAATAAATGTCATTAAGATACTATTTTTAGTTTTTCTTTATATTTTTCGTTCGTTAGATTCTAAATCTAATTCGATCTTTTAAAACTTAAATTTTATTAAGATAGATTTTGATGTCATCTTGTGAAGTAAAATTTAAGTCTAATTTAATATTATTAAAGAATAAATCTTATTAGGATATTCTTCATATTGTTTTGATATTTTCTTAAAAGTTGACTTTTAGTTTAAATCTTAAATTATGTCGAGAATAATTCAAGTTGAGTTTGAATAAAAATGACTAAATTAAACATTATATAAGAAAAAGACTTAAATATTAATTTGATCCTGGTTTTGGTGCAATATTGTCAATGTGGTCCTATAGTTTTTTTTTTTTTCAATATGAAGAAATTTAGTGAAAATCAGGATAAAAAATATTTAAGCCTGGGACAAAAAACTCATAAATTCAATGGTTCGAGGTTGAGTTAAAAGTAGTGTCCATTTTTTATTTAGGTTAGACTAAAGTCACACACATATAATCTCTCCCTAATGAACTTCTTCCAACAATAGATTCATCAAATCCTAAATCTTACTTGGACAAACTTCATTGATTTGATATCCTTTCACGAAATAAATTTTAAATCTAACTCTATTTTATAAAATTGATTTGTGAGATGAGATTTACAGTTATTTAGATATTACAAATTTATCTTATCTCTAATCTATACGTAATTTCTAACATATTAAATATTAGATCAATAATACCACAGAGTTATTGTCAAGACACTTAAATGAGTTTTATGAAAAAAAAAAATTAGGGTGACTTTTTATGATGTTTATGAGTTTGTGGTAAACTTTGAAAGTTATGTTATGAAACTTATGATTGCAATTTTAAAATTATTTAAAATGTGTGCATGCTTTGGCACTTTGAACTTAATGTTAGAAGTTTGTAGTATGTGTGAGATAAGATGTCACAGTGGTAAAGATTAACACAAGAATCTTAAAGATACATATATAGTACTTGCAAAACTACATTGTTTTCTGTTTGTCCAGCTTTTGGAAGGGTGTGTTCCCTACACTATGACTTGGGTTCAAAATTTGGCATTAGAAAATCATTTTAATTTTGTCTTTGTCTTGTTTTATTCTTCAATCATTAATTTTTTGAAAAGTGATCCTCCACGACCCAACTCATACTTAATAGTAACCTACTCTTTTCAATTTTCTTAGGGGTTAGATTTTTCCAAAATTTTGTTTTCGTTTGTTTATTATGTGTGAGGTTTGAGATTATATTAATGATATTTTTTTTTTCAATTATATCGTGTTTTTTAATTTTTAAATGGTTTGCATATGCATTTATTATATTACATAAAAATATAAAGGGTTCACACAGTAAACTACATAGCTGTTTTATTAAAACCAAAAAACATTACCGTGTCTTTTTCTTTTTGTAAAATAACCTTAATAGATTTATAAAAATAAACAGAAAGAATAAATTTTACTCACGATAAATTTTGACCTAGACAGTGGGCACAATAATACATTTGTTACTATACGCGAGAGAATTTGATGTTATGAATGAGATAATATTTTAATGTTCTCTTAATTAACTTGTAGGTTTATGATAAATTTAAGTATTTTTAAATTATTTTTTTATTAAAAATTTAGTATTTTATTGAATAATTAAATTTTAAATATTTTTTAATTAAGTTTTTATCATTTGATTTTGATATAATTGTTACTTTAATTCCTTAATGTTTGTTTTCGCATGAAAAAATAAAGAATAATTTAATCAAATTTTAAGTTTCTCATCAAGTTCCTATTATAAATTTGTGTTTTATTAAGCGTCTAAAATTTTTATATTTCAATTTAAGTAATTAAGATACTATTTGATTTTGCAGTAAATTATAATATCTTGAATTTGAAAAATAAAAAAATAAAATTTTATCATCTTTATAAAAAATGTTTAATTATGTTTTGAGTCTAAATTAATTTGGAAACTTTCAATTGAGTTACTATTAAGTTTTTTTTAGTCTATTGAGTTTCAATAAATCTAATAGAAATTTAATTGAAAATTCTCAAACTTATTAGGGACTAAAAACATAATTAAGTCTAAAAGAAATGATGGAAGAATGTAAATGAAACAAGAAATTACTGTGTAAATAATAATGATTTGTAAAAGAAAATGTAAAATGGGTGTGATGGGTCTTCAAAGAGAAGAATTCAACCAGAAGATATAATAATAATGAAGTTCAATCCACGTAAGGAATTAACACCACTTATACCCCCAAAATTATTTGACTTAGTCACCAAGATAAACCATTCGTTCTTATATCACTTATGAATCTTTCAAGGAAAGAATCTTATCAGAAGATACAACACGAGTTCAACTCATATAAGATATTAACATTTTCAACTCAAAACTTTATAAAAATAAGTTTATGGATCTTATGGTGATCAACTTTTTCATATCTACCCAATATGAGATTTAAAATCACACTTTAATAAGTGAATATAAATATTACTATTCTTATTTTGGCCTTTTAGATTATGAGTATGAAATATTTTGTTCTCATTTTTTTTTTACATTTGAATTTTATATATGTATCTCCATCCACGATTATTTATTCTACAAGACCCTCACACTATTGTGTTGAAGCTTCACTTGCCCACCTAAATAATTTTAATACTTTAATCTTCCTCCATGTGATTAGTATATTATATATATATATATATATATATATATATATATATATATAATATAACGAGTTTAAATTAGATAAAAGAATGGAAATAAGATTAATTTATTTATTAATAATAATTATTTTGTTTTTTAATTATGCAAGTTGATGTCACCCTTCTTTTTCACATTTTGTGGTTTTTCTCCCTTTCTTATCGAAGAAAGAAACATACTATAAAAAGTAAATCTTTAATTTTTGGCACTTGATTTTCAACTTTTTAACAGTGAACTTTTTACTTGTATAGTTTGATATGATATGATTTGATAACCATATTAATTAGTTATGATGCCTCACATTGACAAATATGCCTCTAACTTTACTTCCTTAACTTTCATGCTCAACAACATTCTTCCCAATTCAAATCTCAAAAATATCATTTTTCAATATTACATTTCACACATTATTTCTTGTAAAGATTCATATATTTTCATATAATTTCATCTAAAAAAATTATTATCTAATATATAAAAATTCCACTCCAAATATTATTATAGACCGATATTCCTATATTATCAATTATTTATCATTTTTATAGTTTGATATTTCCAATTATAGGATTAAATATGTTGAGTCTCTAAACTTAGACAGAAAATTATAATTTGTATATATCCTAAATTTTGATATATTTTGATTCATAAACTTTAAATGAATAGATATAGTCATTTTCATCTAAAAATATAATATTTATTTAGACTTCTTAAGATGTTCTATGTCAATATTTGAATTGAAACATGTCAAATGACGTAAACAACTTAAATACCATTCTACGATTATTCAATTTTTTCAATTTTAGAAAGAAGATTGAAGGATAAGTTATTTTACGTCTCATAACTACTCATTGATCTTTAAATGGTTTATTATAAAAAAAAACTAATAAAACAATAAAACATGAACCTAACTCAAAAATTGATATATTTTTAATTTAAAATTTTAAGACTATATATATATATATATATATATATAATATTTTAATATATGCTCATAATTTATGAATCAATACAGTCTTTTATATATCTAAACAATGTTTTTGAACTAAGACTCAGGTAAACACACTACAAATATTTAATTAGTAACATTTTTAATTTATGCTTAAGGAGTGTAATCAATCACGACAAGTCACAATCGTGCCAACGTATATCATAAGGACACTGAAACTAATTAAGTTATTTATTTATTTTATCGAAATACTTGTCTATTTTCTAGTCTTACGGAATTATTTCTTAACTTACACAATGATAATAATAATAATATAGAGCATGGCGTTTTTTTTTCAGTTAATACATATATTTTTCTGAATAATTATGTTATCATATAAATCAAGAGACTTCAGAACTATATTAAAAAAAGAATATGTATCCAATAAAACTCGTTAAATTTTAAAATCATGTGAATATAATTTATATGAATAGATATCGTTATTTATGTCAATAATGTGATGGTGACTTCAAATAATTATTAATTGTGCTAAGTGGTTGGTGGGCAAAAAAGTTGCCTTTGAAAGCACGCTTTAATTTTGATATTTTGGATGAAGTTTGATGTTGCTTTAATATGTAATCAAATTAAACTATTTCTATATTCATATAAGAAAGTAATCAACAATTTCATTTATATTTTACCAAGAGAACAATCATTCATATATATATATATATATATATATATATATATATATATAAAAGAAAACAGAGGCATATTGTGATAGAATATATTGCTAATAATTGTTGCTTGTGTACTAATTACCAATGAGAAATCATTAATTATAAATTTTAGGTTAAATATTTTTTTTATCTCAATTATTTTTAAAAGTAGTGTTTCGTGATTATATATCTATTTCATTTCTGCATTTTATAAGAAAAAATGTAAGAAATTCTCTCCAAATATATCATAACCAAAGCTTTACAATAGATTGTAAAAAACTTCATTACTCGTTTCTAATTTAATTTAATTATGATATCAATTCTTGTAAAAAACTCCAAATTTAATTTATAAAAAAATATTTCTAATTTTTTTTAGTAATAATACAGACAAATACTCGTTTCACAATAATTATTCACCTATAAAATTTGATATTTTTCTTGCAAATCATAGTATTTTCTTAACACAATTATGAACAGAAAACCCTCTAACATTTGACTAATTCAAAAGAATGCAACAAATTCAACGTATCATTTTTTTTTCTATTAAGAAAACTTTTGTAAAGACCACGTTTTTTGTTATTAAAAAAAAAAGGTTGTTTTTCTCTCTATCCATTGGTATTAACTATTGTTGACTTGTGGAGATTATTTTGGAATATCATATGGAAAGTATATATATTTATCTTTTATGTGAATTCATAACTTTTTAAAAAGTATTGATTATTGATAAAAAGTAAATAATGATGCATAAAAACTTAATTATTATGAGATATTGGGAAATTGATCGAAGATTGTTAATGATTGTGGGTTAAAGAAAATTTAGGGTGAGATGACGTAAGAAGGGACAAACCATGCCCAACTTTCCAAATGTGTTTTTCTCACAATCCCTCGTGTCTCTCGCATTCTTCCTCGCAATAATGACTCTTAAGTCCACTTTTTTTTTTTTTTTTATTTAACTCTTAATAAAATTTTATATTAGAAACCAAATGTCGGTTGAGATGAGGTGAAGTTTTTGTCAAACCTATTCCTAATAAGAAAAATGAGTTTTGCATATATGTATAATCGAATGCAAATTCATTTGCCAAAAAGTTTAACATGAGAGAAAAATGTTGGTCCATTAACTTTCGGTGAATTTTGAAATTAGTCTATTTCGAAACTTTGAACCAATTTAGTCATTCATCTTTTGAATTACGTAGATTTAGTCTTTTTAATCAAATTTTATTAAGTTTATTTGACATTTCAAACGCGTTTCATAATATTATTTGACTTAACATTAAAGAAAAAATGTATCAAACAGTATAAACAACACAAATACAGTCATGAAATATGTACGAAACATCGAATAAACCTAATAAAATTTGATTAAAATGACTAAATTCACGTATTTCGAAAGATAAAGGACTAAATTGGTCCAAAGTTTCGAAATAAACTAATTTCAAAATTCACTGAAAGTTAAAAGACCAAAAACATATTTAACACAAAAATAAACTATAAATAAGTGAACAAGAGAATTGTAAAAAAATATTATAAATCTTTGAAAAAAATAAGTACAATTTTTTTTTTATATAGAACTTCATGTTCTTTTCTTAGTTTTGATGAGTTTTGTAATCTATTATAAAATAATATTTATTAGAACAGATAAATATTTCCTTATACATGTAGATGGTTTATTTAAATTCATGTTTTTGACAAAAATAAAGAATATTGAAAAAGCTTTTGAATAATTTGAATTTATCTCTTAAACAAAGTTTGTATTTAGCCTTAGCATCTTTATTGAAGTTTAGCGACGTGATATGATATCATTTATGAGTAAAATTTTGTTTGTATCGCAACACTAATTTTTTTAATGAGAAAATTTCAAATTTAAAAATAAGAAAATACTTTGTCAACCCTTTGTTTGGTGAACATTATCCTAAAACATCATGTCCTTTGAAGAATAGGTGAAAAGATGCAATCATTCAATGGTTTAGGCACAACCTTTCATTGGAAATGTTTTCATAATAATTGTATATAATTTGGTTTCACTATAAGTAAAACTCTCACTTTAAGATCATTTGTTTTAAAAATATAGACTCTAAGAAATGTGCTAACCAAATAACAGGGTTGACGATGTAATTTTAGAGACACAGTAGGACTAAAACAAACCATTCGAAATACTTTGAGAAATCAAATTTTACTCTAAAAGAAAAAAGAGGAAATAATAAATAAATAAAAAACATAATTGAGAAAAAAAACTCAAATCTTATTCAAACACTCGACCTAACATGACAACCCTGTCGTATTGTTTTGCATAGATCTACTTTATCGTATGTTATTCCAAAACTTTGCAAAATGCATCGTCCACTCATGAAACTGCAGGTATTACGTGATCCATTTTGCGACCAATAAGAAGGAAAAGTACTTGCTTTTCTGATCCTAACACTAATCTTTTATTGACTCAAAACACAGTGGACCATAGTTCCAACATTAATTTCTTTTACATGTTTTTTTTTTCTTTCATATTGACTCAATATGAATTGCCAAGTGGGAACTGTATAGGCCACAAATATACAAAATATCATAACAATAAGCTCCAATTATGTTTATGATGGGCAACAATACTTGAAATGTTTTATTGTCAATGTCAAAGTAGTGGTTCCAACCCTGTGAGAGTTTCAGTGTTCATATCTGCTAAATTCAAACACCAATCTTCTGGTTCAAACAGAGTTTCTGAATATGTATTCTAGAAACTAAATACATTAATTCTTTACGTATAATGACCAAAATAATACTTCGCTACAAAATTAATTATCTCATTGTAAAGGGAAAAAGATCCTGTTACATTATGGTATAAGTGTTCCTTGTCGCTAATAGAGACAAGGAAATAACAATGACAAGGTGGAATAGTTGCAGTAGTCTGCAGAATGTGAGAACTTGTGAAATCATTTATATGTTTTGTTTAATAACTTCTCTTTGAGAAAAAAAAATTGAGGCTGTATAAAATCTAGAGTCTGACTGGTATACGAAGTCCATCATAACTCAATTGTGCATCAAGGCCCTCAGACTCCAATAAGCTCGCAAGGTAGTCATTCACTTTTTCATGATCCATCAGATGCATCATACCTTCAAATAATCAATAAGGAGACATCGAAACTTATTTCTCTTAAACATTTTACATTGATGATATACTACTAACTGGCTCAGATTTTTTATTTACTAATTTCGAACTTCTTAAGGGGTTCTATCAGGCTTCCTAAATGCATGATTAACTATGAAGCACCGATATTTCAATTTAGGTCATGTATCCGTGTCCGGCATGTATCCGTGTCCAATATTTTAGGATATTTTACTGATACTTATTAATAAAGTATCTATTCTCTATAGCTATAGTACTTTTATGATGTCAATAATTCATAATCTTTTATGTTGACAACTATAATACATATGATTTTAATTTAAATTTACATGATAATAATCATATATTTATCATATTTTTAAGAATTATTGTACACTTTTCAATATGCATATATCACGTATCGTATTTTATTATTTTTTAATTAATCGTATCAACATATCGTATTTGTGCATCATAGATGATTAATGAACCATAGTAGATTAAGGCAAGAAAGTAGAGCAAACATTATGATAACTGGAAGGCTTAAGGTAAACTTACCAGTAAAGAGTGTTCTTTTGGGTTGAATCTTTCGCACTTCCTCCAACGCCTGAAATGGAAGATCAGAATAATTCACCTTCCTAAAAGAAAAGTTTAAGCAAATGTAAAGCTGGTTATTAGATTATTACCCTTGGAAGTCCAATATGTGTGGAAGTAGAACGATCAGGTCTTAAGGCATCCTTTGGAATCAAACAACATGTGAGTGAGGGAGAAATCATACATGCGCTTACAGTTATTTCATGCAAGTATAAAGCACAGTTGTGGAAAGATAAAAAGGATGGGAGGGTATATCACCAGGATTAGAATTTCACAGTTGTTTAGAAGTGGGTAAGTTTCTTCAGGAATTTCACTAACATCACTGCAAATTTAGAGACAAGATTAGCCCACATAAATAGATGAAAAGCCTGAACTGAATCATATGCCAGCACTTTTCTACTTAGTGTAGAAACATTACCTAATGTAACATATATTACCAAATCGAAAACCAAGGGACCGATAATTCTGGCCGTGCCAAACTGGTAATGGGGTAATCTGAAGTACAATAATAGAAGGCAAAAAGGAATAGAGCCAAGCCCCATCCACAAGAAGGAACACGCCAGAAATTAATTGATTGAGCAATAAGTGAGAAAAAAAGTTGAAAAGAGACAAAGTACGAGAACACCCCACTTGAAGATGTTAAAACTAATAATGGTACTGACCTTCAGTCCATGTACAGAAAATGATTCTTCCGATATGATTTTGAATTGCAACTCTGAGACTTTGGCACCAGGTAAGATAACACTAGTATCTACTAAATAGTAATGGGTCTTTGTCATCACCTGCACTTTTCAGTAGCAATTACAAGAATAAATTCACTATAAATGAAAACATATCCCACCAGTTGCTCATTGAAGTAGAAAATGGTTAATGATTCAGCGGATCATTGAAAATGAAAAGCACAAGTTTTCACTGCTTTTCCCCTTCACTCTAGGGTAGTGCTACAAGTGCTATTAAGAGGAACTCCGAATCCGCAGCTCAGAAGAAATTAAATATCCAATCGGATGACAAGTAAACCCTATGATCTAGTCTGGAAGATATAAATTAAAATATTTGAAAAGGAAGAAAATTTTCCTAAAACATCTTTATTTTTTAGCTAACAACAATCTAAATTATGACAATTGTCTTAAAAGCAGAGTAGATTATTGAAACAATCATGAATATATGCAGGATGAGCAGCTTCTCTTCTCTCTTAGACATGATTTCAGAAGCTAGGATAGTGAAAAAAGTGTTCCATCATGCAAATTAGAAAAGATTGAACCTCTGGAGATATTAAACAGGATCTTTTGATAAAAAAATTCCAGGTCTTCAGCCAATTCAGGAGAGGAAGATATGATTTCTTCAGATGGCAATTATTATTAGGTTTCAGTAGGCCAGTTTCGGTGGGTATAGTTAAATCCACTTTTTAACCCTACTCAAATTTTAACTACAACAAGTCATAAATATTTTCTAAATTATAATGAATTTCTATTGAGTAAATGTTAAAGCAGATGCAGAGATTCATTAGCATTAAGTAGATATATATATATAAAATATACTTCAATAACATCAGTTGTGGATACTTTGGCAATCCCAGAGAAAGAAGAAACACCAATATGCACAAATTCAATATTTCTTATAGTATGCATTAATTTCTTAAAAGGGATACATAGATATGCAGGAGGTCTTTCAAACATAAATAAAAATTACAACGTACATATACAGATAACAAGCAGAAAGTAAAATTAACAACTTGGATTTAGAAGGAAAGCACATGGAAGAGGACCTCAAAGTCTCGTTTGGTTACATATATTGGAATATGAGGCTGAACATTGTTTGTCCAATCTCTGAGATCATCAAGACCTGGGTAGAAGAAAGAAGCAGAGTTTGTTTATATGACCAATTACATTTCTTATTACTTTAGCCAATCATATACATGTCGTGTTCATATTAATTATCCAAAGAATATTATTAAAGATCATGTCATACCTCCAATTGCATCAGCATGTGAATGAGTAATAATGACAGCATCTATTGTTCTTATCCTGCAGATATATAAGTTACAGAGATATAAAACCAAGGCAGAAAAATACAAGAAAATATGTAGAACGCCATCTACTAAAATTTTAGGGTCAATAGTCAAGATTCCTTAAGAAAAAAACATTTCAAACAACAAGAAATGTCACTGACGTACAAGTCTTCTAAGATTACTTTCTCTTAAATAGCTTAGCATTAAAAACATTCCAGATATTTGACAAGCCCAATTCATTTTGCATGGTTATTGATGCTTGCACAATCGTACCCCGGTACACTCCTCACGGGCTTCTATGCAAACCAGAGGATAAACTTAAATAACTTCGTCAACAGTCCCAAATTGTGTATATACTACACATAGTGTGTGCAAGTTTCGTTTCCTAATTTGCATGTCCTTTCGTTACCATTGTTATTAATGCTGCATCATATTTTTTCCTAAAAAGAAAGCAAAAGGTAAAATCCACAAACAGAGAAGCCATCATCACATTTAACAACGTTAATAACAGGCAAAAACTAACCCATAAGCAGGAAACCACCGGAGAGCACTGTGATAGAAAAATCTGCAACAAGTAAATTAATTTGTTATCAGCACCCAAATGAAGCACATAATCTAACCATGTCCAGGTTTGCCTTGAAACTGAACTCAAATGATTTAAATCCATCTTACAATAATAAAAATCTACAATATATTCATGGTTCGGACATCACTTTATCCTGACACAGGATATATCAATATCATTCAATGACTGGCCAACTCAGACTTAAATAGAATCCAGTCCGCAAACACAAGACTATCTTTGAGAGAAACAAAAAAAATACTCATTGACACCCATAATCCATTCTATCATGACCAATATGCATACTATGCATATCCATGTACAAACCACCAGTTCAGTAGTTTAAGTCATTGAAGGTGTAGAGTCCTTCAATTGTTAATGGATCAATTTTGGGCCTCTTCAGTATACAATATGAATTATACAAGTATTGTATCAAAGGAAAGCTAAAATTGCTAAGTATTAATAATGAGTCCATGTTCCAGCAAAGCTCGAAAAAGAAATGGAAGTACAATAAGGGGACAGCCTAAAATCACCACGAAATCGCAGATACGGACTAACATTCAAAATAAAAGCAAGATAAATGCCATCCTCGTAATTCCTAACCGAACACAATTGCAGTGCATATCACATAGGACAATCAAAGACATACTTTCCAGCATCTATAAGAATGTTCTGTGTTCCTGAAGAATTGGGGTGACGAATGAGAATGCTTGTGTTAAGTCTCCTATTCCTATTACCCGGTTGGGCAGCTTTTGAACACACCTGTAAAAAACATCATACCAAAACTAATAAACCCCAATGATCCAATTCCATAGCATCACATCATATTCATTCATCAATTATAACAACATGGTTTGGTTGAATAATGTCATGTACCTCACATTTATGTAAAGGGTTAGTCAAGCAACTAACACGAGGAACCCCTTCACTGGTTCCAGTCCCCAAAAAAATAACTTCTGCTTGTCTTTGATCACCACCTAGTTCCACTCCACCGTCTCCCTTGGGAGCCGCTGCAGCAACATGAACTCACAAGTCAACACAATTTGCAAGCAATAGCTTAAACGGATAATTGATTTCATCTTTTCAGAAAAAGAAAAAGAAAAAAAAAAGTGTAATTTTCAACAAAGAATAGTGTTCCAATAGAAAAGATAGGGTAAAGCGAGGTTGCATTGTGCGAAAAATAAAATAGTGGAAGTTGAATGGGTACTGGAGTGGACGGAAGAGAAGGCTACAACGGAAGAGGGACGAGAGCGGCATGAATATAGAGAGAGACGAGGAGCGAAAGAAAGGAATGGAGAAGGAAGAAGACGAATGGACGCAACCACCATTGATTGATCGATTCAGTATCTGTGTAGTGTTTGTCTTTGTGTCAGTCACACGAACCATTAGACACGTGTGTTGGGTTGTGTAAAGGAAAAAGCTACTTTTAGAAGCACCATTTTCTTTTGGTAGTAGAGATGAAGAAATCTTACTTAAAATTCACAAGAAACCTTTTATCATCTAAATAAATTCATATTTTTAAGGAATATTAAGAGATTCAATTAAAAATATGATATTTTGGTTTTTAAAAAAAGTATGAAATAATATTTTCATGTAAAAACTGGGGCATGTTGTAATATTATATCAAAATTTATAAAATAGATAGTTTTTAACTGATTACTAAAATGAATAAATTGTGTTTGAGTGACTTGTTTAATTTTATTTTTACTTTTGGAATACAATTAGTAAAAGAATTTATATAAAAAAAAATTATTTTCTGGTATTTCTGTTCAAATTTCTAATTTGAGTTGTCTTCCATGTTATCCTTTCATATTTGTGATTTTTATCTCTACATCTCTTTCTATTTTTTTTCATTTAGATCTTATGGATCTTTTTTTTATTTATTGTCAAATTATGATTAACAAATATATGGATCTTTGTTAGATAAGTGGATCATTGCTCTTGATAATAAAGAATTCTTACAAATATACATATTTAGGAAAAACAAATATTGGGTGAATCATATTATCCTTGTTTAAAATGAAAACTCATACCACTCCTATGATTTCAATCTTTTTACTCTTTAAAACAAATAGGATTAGTCTATTCTCATCATGAAGCTAATGAATAAGTGATTTTAATTTTCAAAAAGTTTAAAACTTGAAATAAAAAACCACTAAAATCAGTTTATGATTGTTTTGTAATTGTCATATGCTTAATGTATTCAATCTATATATTTTGCAAGCCCGGAATTATATAACTATGCAACTTTTTTTTATTAAATTAATAACAAATTTGATGAATATTTCAACATCTATTTATTAATATTCCTTATTTTATAAAAAAATCTTAATATTACCATACTTATTATTATAAATAATACACTCGAAAGGCAAATCACTCCCCTTTCTTTAAAAGATAAAAATGCACAAAATTTAAAACTTTAAAAGTGGCGAGAAAAGTCTTAAAACATACAAAACTATATAAAGGAAGAGGAAAAACTAAAAGATTTATTTTTTTGGGTCATGTATGATGATGGATATAGTTGTTTGCATTAATAAATCAATCAAAGGTTAAACTATTATTATATAAAAAATATTTTTTTTATAACTACTCATATCATTGTTTTCAAGCAGACAAGTGTAGCTATAAGATATAATCTTCTTATTCAAAAAATAAAACAATATTTACATATTTCAGTATAATAAAGATATAATGAAAGTCTAGATACACTTGCGGAAGAACATGTCTCCACTCTCCAAAAGAACCAATAATAAATAAAAATATATCCATTTAATGTAAATAAATTAGATTATTATTTTGTTTTATTTTTAATAATATTTAAAGTTATTATACAAAATTCAGACGGAAAAATAACAACATAAAAACATAATAGAACTAACTAATAATGAAATCATTTATTTTTGTACTTCTGGTCTTACAATTTCATTCCATAATTAATTTTTATTATAATAAATGTTACATAATTTCATTTTCCCTTATATTTAATATTTGTCATAATCATCAAAAAATGGTAAAGATGTAGATCATATAATAGTTGTATTTTCACCCATTATAATACTAAAATTAATTGATATAAAAATCAACAATTGTTATAATCTAATTAAACACTAATTTTCAATTTATTTTAAAATATAAAAATGTCTGTATTTGGATATGACAGGGAGGGGCAAAATATGACTATAAACCAGAATCATGATACATATTTGCAAAAAAAAAAAAGAAACATTTGAATTTCTATTTCATTATAGCCTGTTTATCAAAAATCAACCCATGAATTTATCCAACTTTTTTTCCAATAAAACTATACCAAACACTAATCCTTGTTTGAATCATTCGGATCCAAGTATTGGGTTAATCCCGTCTCAGCATGAGTCAAACCTCCTCTCCAAAGTATCTGCAAAATTAAGAAAAAGTGAACATCAATTCTGTCAAACAAATCCAGAGAGTTCTTAAAAGTTTAAAATAAAGATAAAGAAATTATAATCAAAGATCTTCCATTCATGAGATACTTAATATCATATTTACAAACACTGACATTCAATAATTTTATATGGTCAGAGACATAATAGAAAACTCAAAGAAAGGTTTATTAACAAGTGCACATCTGCAAAATATTAACTGTATAAACTATCTTATTTCATTTTGCTTTCATAAGTATGAAACACAAATGAAAATATATCTTTCTTTTAAGAACACGGAATTTAAATCTAATTCAATCTTATAAAACAGATTTAGAAGACTAGGTTTGCATCAACTTATATATTATAATTTAGCCATATCTCTGTTCTCAACGTGGTTGATTTTTGAAAAATAAACTATAAATATCAAATTTATAAATTAGATGTGTAAATATAGAAATTAGACTTTCAATTTTTCATTGCATCAAAGATCCAAACTGTCATGTGTTCAAGCTGATAGGCTTCTACTTTTAATCATAAAAATACCCTATTAATGATGAAAACAAAAATACCAAACACATATAGTCTAAGTATTACATTGACTAAGAATTTTTCAGCTTAATTGGTAGTTAAGATCAAACAAAAAGAAGATGGATATGATATGACTAGAGAGCTCTGTAAGAGGTAAGAAAGAATACAATTCTGATAAACTCTTAACAGAGCTCAATGAGAGGTAGGAAAGAATACAATTCTGAGAAGTCTTGAGAGGGCTCAATAAGAGGTGGGAAAAAAATACAATTCTGATAAACTCTCAAATATAAATGCTATAAATGGCATGCAAATGACAGAATTACCAAGACATGATGAGTCGTCGTGATGCAACAAAATGCTAACATGAACTACAACCCCAAAATTATCACAAGCATTGACAGTTTTGGTTTGAAACATGAAAAGGATTGTAATCACTGGTTCATAGAGAGTGTTGTTAGGCAGGTGTTACAGCAACTCAATGAAAATAGAGAATAAATGGGTCGAGAAAGAGAGCGTTGGGGGTTAGGGAAATTAAAATCTATTATCTACTACTTTTTATGTTAGCCATCAAACACACATTGGAAAGAGAGAGACAACAATGCAAACAAATGAATTTGGATTCTCTGCTGGATTTCTCTGTGTTGTTCTTTGTGTCTTCAAAATATACTGATAAACATTGATGTTGATGTTTTAAAATATGTTTGAAAAAAATTAAAATACCAACATCATATTTTGCAGGCACAGCAGAGGATAATATCAAAAAATCCAGCAGAGAATCTGAACTTCAAACAAATAGCAATGAGCATGTTCAATAGCTCATCAAACTTTTGAACATGCTAAAAGCATATAAAATTCAGTGAATCGCACCACATACAAAAATTAAAGGCAAATGAATTTACTTGTTGTCTAAAAGTTTTCAAGTCATGGAACAACTATGTGAGCAAAATGTAAGACTAGGTGGAAAATTTTAGTATTATACACTGATTACAAATGTCAACCAACCATTGAACCAAGCTCTTTTATTTTATTATTGAAAGATATATGATGAACTATGACAGACAAATTAAGGAATATAATCAGTATTACGGTAACAAAGAGAGAACAAAATATCATTGAATGAATAGGACTTATGAATACCTTCTAAACAGCCACAATCTCAAAGTCTGCATGCTGAGAACAATTGCGGAAGTAGGCAGTTATATGGTCAAGGTTGTTGATGAAGATTTTATATGTTGATCCCACTCCAAAGTTCAATGACTTCAATTTACTAGGAGGCAAACGTTCTGGTTTTAACAGGGCTGCAGTCCCACAAGTAACCTGAAATTCAAAAAGTTCTTTAAAAAATTATACATAAGCCAACAATTGCAGGCATAGACACAAACATAACAGAAACTTCTCCATACCGCAGCTGTGCAGAAAGATAGTTTAACAGCTTCTGCACTATGATATCCGCGTAACATATTGATCAAACCATGTAGAGTCTCCTCTCTTTTCCTTCGACGACATTTTTCAAATCGGTCATGTGGTTCATGAATATCAATGACCAAGCCATCCAAAGATGGAAGCCGGAACTCAAAGAAAGCACAAGGTGTAGAATACAAGTAAGTGAAATTGGAAAGCTGTGGTGCAGAAACTACAATCTTGCATTTAAAGCGGTTGCACATTAGATTCAAGTTACTGAGTTTGGGAGCTGATATCACAAAATCCTTAGGGTTCAAATCTGACTTAAAGGACATTTCACTTAAGTGCAAGTTCTTCATATGGACACAATTAGCAAATGGATCCAGACAGTCAATTCCTGTGTAACACAGAGTGAAGTTATTTAGATGCAGAGTTGTCAACGTTGTAAAACCAAATAGTTCTGCCAAACTTGCAAATGGATTTGAAAAGTCCGCAGCAGCAGGATCCATTGCAAACTGTTCCAGATGCAACAAGTCCAATGATTTGCAACCTATAGGGGATGACACATTCGTAGGATGGCAATCTTTTAACTCAAGCTTTTTCAAAGATTGGCAAGAAAATAGAGACAAAGGAATTTCAACAGGAGGACTACCAGATGTTTTTGCACGGAGATTGATTTTGATTTCTTCAACCCCATGTGATGCTGCATACTCAATAACCTTATTCAATAGATGTTGATCTGTGGCATAATCTACCCCGAAGCGATAGTAAACAAGAAGCTTGACATGAGAAGAATCACGGTGGTTTAGAACCCACAGCACAAACTTCTTGAAATCAACCAACCGGGTGAATGATTTGCTACTGAAATTCAAGCAGGGAACTGAAACCCAAAGATACCTCCACCTCTTTGATAAAACAGAAGTTTGAATAGCATCCTTTGTTTCCAGAAATGACAAGATGTGATGAATAAGACAATCTGGCATGTCACTAAGCCTGTCCTCACTCTCTGCCATTTCACAATAATCTACATTCTGAGAAGCCAAAGTTCTGGTTTTTGACTTCTTCATGACAGGACCAGATTCCTGAGAATAGGATTTCTGCATTGCAGCTTCACAGCACTCGATTGAATCAGTCTGGTTGAAGCTTCCAATCATGTTCCCTTCAAATCATTCCAAATTTGAAATGATCTAGAGATAAGTACCACTATTACTCTATGAAGAATCCGACATAAACAAGAAAAATGGAAAATAATGAGAAAAAAAAAATGCATATCAGTATGTTCAGTTAAGTTATAAACCTATTAGAAATACAGAAAGAAAAAAAAAACCTTACAAATACAATCCAGACAGATTCTTTTTATCTTTTCGACGCAACCTCTGATAATAATTGAAACAACATGACAGTAAAAAGAAGTCCCTACCCATGAAAACACAGTCCCAGAATTCCCCTACATCAAAAAATTATCCGTTTGCAATCTTCTCTAATTCAATCCCCGAACACAGTAAAGTCTGAATCTTGACTCACGAATCCAAGTACCCACAAACCCCACAAGTAAACTTCCCCGGCCAAAACGTATTCAAGTTATGAGTAACAATAAAAAAACCCACCTTTACCATCCCCCAGTTGAAAAAAATCACAGAAAGACACAGCAACAAGTTGTGAATCAAGGAAATGAAAAGAGAAATCAATAAGAAGTTGAAAAAGGAAAAGGGGTTTTGCACCTGAGAGAGGTCCTAGGAAGAAGAAGATGGTCATGTTTGAAGGGCACGCGCAGTGAGAGGCGAGTGTGTTTGAAATTCTGGCTCTAAAGAGAGGTTTTTTGTATTGTGTTGTGTGAATAAGGTTTGGAAATGGGAGAGAAGTGGATGAGTCTTCTTCTCTCTCTTATATTACTGCTAACAAAGCTTCCAAATTCAATAGTTTTATTGCCTCCTTTTGGTACCACCCAATTGCTGCGACCAAAGTCTCTCACAATTATGTTTTTCAATGGCCTTTTAGGCTTTCTACATGCCTTTGATCTTCTGGTTGTGGAAACTAAGACAAAAAGAGGAAAAAAATCATATTTTTATTCACCCCTTGTAACAATTAAGGTATGCATATCACTATTTTTCATGAATTGGCATAAATGAATGTAAGACATTTATTTATTTCTTTACAATTATTAATAATAATTAATATGCACATTTATTCATTTATGGAGTTCAATTTTTTCTAATTCAATACAAGGCAATCATATTAAATTTATTTCAAAAATATTACTCTTATATTAATTGAAAAATAAATGAGATAAATTATGGGGTGGGGAAATTAGCCCCTTCAATTGATCTACAACACCAATGGCATAACCTTCCTTAAATGATTTTAGTTGAAACAAATGCTAAGTTGAAATCACATTAGGTATAACATGTTTGATTGGATGTTAAATATGTTCATCTTCCACATCTATTTCTAAATATGTGTTTGGAGAATATTAATAAAATAAATAATTTTTTTATAAGTTAGAATTAATTTATACATAAATTATTTTTATAAAAGTTCTAAATTTTTAATTTATGTATGGACTGATTTAGTTATAAATTTCTTATTGTTCTGTGTTTTAATAGTGTTCATGAAAAGCTTGGTAATCTAATTTCATATAAATATTACAAAGACTTGTCTTAGGTTAAGACGTTGCATAATTCAAACTAAATAAATATGCATTTACAACTTCAAGTTATTTCTTTGTTTATTTGTTCAATATATCTTTATATTTAATGAATTATTTAAAACCTTTTAATATTATAGTTTTTATGATTTTTTTTTTGTAAACATTACAGTTAATGTGGTATAGATTTGATAATACAAATGTTAAAAGATAGTAATTTAATAAATTTTCAAGATTGTAATTAATGAATTATTTTTTCAACATTTAACTATTTAATGTTTTTTTTTTCAAAATGACAACTCTTTATTAATTTATTTTCTAGTAGTTCAATGACCTATCCTCATTTTAATTGTTTTTTTTAACATTAATGTTTTTAAGAATAAAATTAAATTATTTGATCTCATAACAAACGTTAAATATTTAATGTTAATAAGAGTTTTGTCGGAAATGCATCAGAAAATGACTGGATATATACGTTATATTTTACATATTTACTATATTTTTGGGATTTTTTTTATGGAATACGACTATTTTTTCAACTTAAAAATTATTTATGATAAATTATTGAGTTTGAATAAAGAATTTTGAAAAAGTTTGAAAATTCAAATAAATTAGTAAAAAATAAGATAATTTTGAATATTACTAAAATATACAAAATTTGATTTTTTTTTCATATGTTTTAGTATTTTATTTGGGTTAAATATATTTTTGATTCATTAACTCTTAGTGAATTTTGGAATTAGTCTATTTCAAAACTTTGGACCAATTTAGTCATCTTTCTCTCAAAATACGTGGATTTAGTTCTTTTAATCAAATTTTGTTAAGTTTATTTGACATCTCAAGTGTGTTTCATAATAGTATTTGACTTAACATTAAAACAGAAATGTGTCAAACAGTATAAACAACTCAAATACAATCCTGAAATGCGTACGAAATATCAAATAAACCTAATAAAATTTAATTAAAAGGACTAAATCAACATATTTCGAAAGATTAAAAACTAAATTGATCCAAAGTTTCGAAATGGATTGATTCCAAAGTTCACTGAAAGTTAAGGGGACAAAATCATATTTAACCTTTTTTTAATTTTTGTACAATTTTATGTTACTTTGTTATGTAATGTTTGGCTTGACTTATGTTAACGCATTCTTGTTTGGAAATGAAACGTCTAGACTCATAGGTATTATATTTATATTTTTATGGTTTATATCTTTCCTAAATATATTTATTTATATGAATTTTGTGGGACTTATTTTGTTGTTAACCTTAACTTGTTTAGGGTATATTTTTAATATCAAATGACAAGATTCAATGAAAAATAACATTTCTTTTATTAAATATTTAATACAACAATGAATTAATCATTCTAATGAGAATAACATTGCTCCACATAAAATTAAAATTCATTTTCGTCATAAATTTTAATACATTTTGGTCTTAAACTTTAAAATTAAATGGATATGGTTATTTCAATTCAACGAGGTTAATTTTTTTTATGTGTTAAAAAACATTTTACTTAATATGTGAACTAAAATATGTCAAATGATATAAACAACTCAAATGTCAATCTAAAATACTATTTTTTAACTCAATTAGTTTAGAAAGACTGTATCTATTTATTTTTAAGCTTGTAACAATAAAGAATTCAAAATTTGTGTCAAAGTTTAAAAATAAAAAATATATTTAACTATAATTTTAATTCATCATTATTGTAAAGACTCCTTTTCTTTTCTTTTTTTATCATTTGCCAGCCTTTCATTTTTACTTTTTTTCTTCTCTCTTTTTTCCATCCTCACTCAACTTCCATTTCCTTAAATCTTGTTCTTTTCAAAATGTAATCACCCCTTAAACTACTTGAAAATTTTGGAATTGTCTCAAAACTAAATAATTATTAGGACCTATAAATGTTGAAAGTTGTCTTGCCTTATTAAGTAATATAAAGTCTAAGTAAGGAAAACTAGTTTATTTATGATTTGGTTAACAAATTTAAAAATAAAATTTGTCTTTCTAAAGATACTTGTAATTTGCATGCCATATTTTAAGATCTTGAGTTGCAAGTTGAGTACGAGATTATGGTGTTGCATATAAAGGCAAAACTTTTTGAGAGGAAAACTAAAGAATGTTCATTGCATTTTTATATTTAATATTCTTTTGTGATATTGGAAGTTGGTAAACATTGGTTCAAGTTGCCATTATGTTCGCCAATTACTTGTTGAAACTAAAAAAGGTTCGCATATATGTTGATCTCTTGGCAAGCGTACCAAAAATCAACTTTAATATAATGATTTGAAGTAAGAGTGTTGAACTCACGATGAACGAATTCAGTGAAAATAAATAATCATCTCAATCAGCCTATGTATAAAGATTTTAATTTGATTTATCATTGACTATTTCATAAAATTAATTTAGTAAAAGCATAAAAGTTTACAAAAATTCAGTAAAAGAAACTGAGATTGAATTTCATCTATCAATCTTGTCTGTAATCTGGATGAATATAATACATAACATCTGAAAATACCAATATTGATGCAACACTCAAAAATTATTTATATTGATCCCTCGCGTATAAAATTCATAAGATTAGTTCCCTAAATATTGATTCCTCACATATTCAGCAAACTATCCAACATTACGGTCGAGTGTTATAAGCAATTGATATATTGAGATCTATTCCTAGCATCACAGTATATCAAGTATCATTGTTCAAATCAGATTTTCAAAAATATTTTCCAGTCAGATCTAAAAATCAAAATCAAGACACCTATTAATTACATAGAATCAAGCATTAAGAACAAAACAATAATACCAATATTGAGTAAAAACATAAATGTTATATATAAATATCACCAAATTACATCCAGGTTCGAGTAGATTACATTCAATCCCAAGGAAAGAGATTAGCCACTCATGATAGCTATCAAATCCTAAGAACTAAAGAAGAAGAAAAAGAAGAAGAAGAAAACGATGATTTATGCTCTGCTCTTGGTTGTAGCTCTCCAGCGGGTCTATATTTCTTCTCCAAAAACTCTAGCTAGTTTCCTTTCTAAACTTCGAGAATATATATACAGCACGAAATCTTGTTTGGGCTACTAAATCTCGCTTGGGCAAGATAGAGTACTTCATGTTGAAGAAAGGGTCTCGCTTGGGCAAGAAGTGCTGAAGAAAATATCTCGCTTAGTCGAGTCAGAGTACTTCGAGCTGAAAAAAGGGTCTCGCTTAGGCAACCCAGTTCTAGCTTGAGCGAGAATCACACAACTGCATAGGCTTCTTCACGAACTCTCGCTTAGGCGAGATTTGCAGCATCAGATCTCGCTTGGGCGAGAATGGCGGTAAGAGATGATCTCCACTGCACAAGCTCTCGCTTAGGCGAGGTCCTTCGTCGCTTAGGCGAGAATGGTGGCACTAGTTTTAGCTTGAGCGAGATTTTTTTGGTTTGAGCGACCTTGGCAGAATTTCTTCCCTATTTTATCTATTTCTTGCTTTCTCCTTTGCTCCTCTTAAGTTCTTTCCTCTTTATACTCTACTTTACCTTAAATTTACACAAAACAGGGATCAAGTGACTTCTGTTCAACAAAAACTTGGAAACATGTGACTAAACCTCATTTTTACTTAAATTAGGGGAATCAAAATCAAATGAACACAAGTTAAAAACATAAGTGCCAGACTTTTCTATGAATCTTTACTTAATTTTGGCACTTATCAATATAGAGCAATAGAACACTCTTTGCATGTGCATCTGATGTACTTGGTTAACTAGAGTCTTTGTCTTTAATTATAAAACTATAGTCTATCTTTTTTTTTTCAAATCCAAGTCCTAGTTCATTTTAAGTCTTAAGGTTTAGGCATGACAATTTTTAGTTTTGAGTTAAGCACAATTTATATGCATAAATTGTCTAATTGTATGCTTAAATGATTATTACTTTAATTTAAATGAAGTGGATGTATGCTTTGTGATTTTGATGTCACAAGTATGATATTATATCTGATTTGTGGATGATGGTGGGTATTAAGCAAATATTTATATTGTAATAAATGTTTCTAACTTTAATAGTGGTTTAAGGCATACAGATTGAGATATCTAGTGATGAGAAGATGAAAAAGGTTAATTGTGTCGTCAAATAATATGTTGGATTTTGAAATTACAATGCATGTTAAGGTGTAGGTAATTATATACTTTAAATCCATCCTAATTTATGTAGTCGAGGTTTGTATACCTGATGAGAGAAAATGAGTTAGGTTTTAAGTATTTGGTAGAAAATGCTCAATAGAAGACTTTCAGAAGGTGTATGAAGATATTTTTGGATTAGTATGTGGATTATGTGGACCCGTATGTGATCCTTATTAATGTGTGTATGCATGTGATAAATATAACTAAAGGATTGAGTGTAATCATGTGTTTCAAGGTGTTATGTACATTGAAAAGACGAAAAATTTATGGGACGATCTATATAAGCGTTTTTCCAAGGGAGATCATTTTAGGATCTCTGACCTTCTCCAAGAACTACACTCAACCAAACAAGGAGAAAGATTAGTCACATGTTTCTTCATGGATCTAAAGGCATTGTGGGAGGAACTTAAATATCTCATACCAATGTTAGGTTGCACCTATAAGGTTAAATGTGATTGTGATTTCATTAAAAATATTATCAAGCACAAAGAATCTAAGTATATCATGTGTTTTCTAAAAGGTCTCAATGGCATTTATAGTATTGTAAAAACACAAATTATGTTGATGGAGACATTACCAGGTATAAATCGCGTCTTCTCTCTTGTTATGCAATAAGAACGTCAATTAATTGGGATCATCATAAAAGAAAGTAAGGTTTTGTTCAGTATTGCAAATACTGAAGGTCAAAGAAACTCCAAGAATAATGAGAGTTGGAAGGGACAAGGACGAGGCGAGAACAAAAACCAAAATAATGGCAAACAATGTAGTTATCGCCACAAACTATACCACATAGTAGATGAGTGTTATGCTAAGCACGACTATCCTTCTTGGTACAACACCAAAAGTGAAAAGGTTATTAACAACATTGTGTTGACTCTTTGACAAGTGTACCAATTCGTTAGAAGTAGTAAAATGGAAGTACAAGTATCATTTTCCCAAGGGATTTGTGTTTGTTTGTCTAATTGTAATTATTTACTAATTTTAGCAATGATGACAACATTAATGGTTGATTTAATTCACAAGATAAACAAACAAAATTACTGAACACTGAAGTTATGAAATAATTTAGGAAAGACTTCACTAAGGTTGGATTTTATGAACCATAATAATGCAATATTTCCCATACAATATCTCTATCTTGCTCAAACATCCACATTATAAGCTCACTAACCCTAATTCCTTAAAGGCAAGTTCTAAGTCAATGTGCCAAAACATTAATCCCTTAAATAACACAAGACTTGCATTAAGATTCAATGTCTAGAATGACCTAGAGATTACGTCTATTCCTAGAACCCAATCTCATGGTTGTTCTATCCAAGGTTGAGTTCCAATTCATTTTCCAATGATTAGATACAACCAACTAACAAAGATTTCCATCATGCACAATAATAACTAAGATAAAACATATGAACAAAGACAAAGATCATATTGCATAGGAAAATTACAAAGAATACAAGTTCATTACATCCAACCCCAATGAAAGAGGAGTTTAGTCACTCCTAAGCATCTAGGCACAAAAGTTGGATGAAATTGATGGAATGAATGAAGTAATTTGAGTTTTTCTTGCCCTGTAATTACATTTCCCGTGTTTTTCCTGACTCTGTTGCGTTCCCACATACCAGCACCCCAATTTCGTGTAACTTTCGAAACTATGACCGCTTCAAAAAACCATCTTCTTTTTGGGCGAGATAACTTTCTCGCTGAGCGACCTGGCAATCTCACTGGCGACCTGGCATGCTCGCTGGGCGACACGATCGTGACAGTCTAACTCTCACTTCTTCTTCAATCCTTCACTTTCCTATACAATAATCCCCAATAAAATACAAAGTATACCTATTTGAAAAAAAAAACAAACTAAAAACATCATAAATATTTTCACAAAACACATGAATAAATACAATTAAGAGGTCTAATCAAATATGAATAATAAGCATTTTTCACACTTATCACATTATTGTTGAGAAGGATAAGACAATGATCAAACAACAAGATCAACGAGTAAACAAGGAAGGTGATCTATTCTCAGATGAACAAATGCATCAAATCATGAAGATGATTCAAGAAGCCAAAAGTGAAGTCTCACACAAAGTGAACAATCTCATTTCTGATTCTATTGGTGAGAAGGTCTCTAATGGTAAGAACAACAATATTACTTGGATTTTAGATATAGAAACAACAAACCACGTTACTTTTTTATGTTTCTAACTTCGTAGTTTCTAGAAAAATAAGACCCACGTTGTCAAAATTTAGTTATATATCATTGTCCTTATATAAATAGGTAGAGTTGTCAAAACGGGTAACCCGGCCTGGCACGACCAAACCCATCACGGGTTGACCACTTAGTGAGTCAACCAAACCTAACTCACTAATTAACGAGACAAAAAATTTTGAACCTATCCCGGCTCACCACGGGTTTGTGGGTTAAACAGGTTGGCTCACAATTAAAAAAAATACAATTTTTTTTTCTTCAGTCTAAAGAAAACTAAATTATAATTATGATTAAAATCTAAATAAACTTCGATAGAATCCAAATACAATCCAAAAGGATGTTAAAATCTAAATAAACTTCAATACAAATTACCAATGTGTTGGTTAAAAAAAACAACCTAACTCGTCCCAAATACAAAGCCCAATATAATAAAAAGCACTTGTGTGACCCTTTATTTGTTGGTTGATGAGTCAACCTGGCTCACCACGAGTTCAATCCAAGTGAGTCGAATTCTAAGTAGACTGGGTCAAAATTAACTTGTACTGAAATTTGTAAAAAAATTTCAACCCAACCCGGTCCAAATCCATAGTGGACCGAGTTGGCTTGCGGATTCCAACCTATTTTGAAAGCTATATAAATAGGCCCGTCCCTAATAAATGCTTCCGATTGGAAAAGACTAACCAATGAGAAACAAATTAAATTCTTGTTCCTTTTCATAATTTTTAAAATAATTATATTATTTATTTTGTTTCAAATTTTAAAAAAAATTATTTAAAAAAAGGAAATTTACTCATTGTGAATATAATTTGAATAGTTCACCATATTGACTCATAATCTGAATACTTTATATCCAATTAATTCTATAAATTAGATGATCAAATAAAATTTTGGATTCAAAAATTAAATTGAATTAATCAAATATTTAAATATGACTCAAGACAACCCTAATAGGATATTAGTGATTTGAAATCCTTATCTTATATTGATTATTGATGGTAAATTGAAAACCCAAGCCAGTTCAGCATATCTACATTATCCTAATGTGCTAGGTATAAATGCTTTAAAAAAAAAATGTGAAACACGAACTTAAAAAAAAATCCTATCTCACACTATCTTGTCCAAAATAACCGAATGCATGATTGCGTTGGGTTTTTACTTCTTCCACCCCTATTATTATTGACTACATCCAGTTCTACCAAGAAAAAGACTAAATTATCCTTTTTCATTGTCACAACACTTTTGTGATCTTGGCATTACACGAAACTTATTTTTTAATACTCATACTCATTCCATGTATCTCGGAAGATATAAAATTTGATTTCAAAAATCTTATTTGGTGATTAATTAAATTTCAAGTCGATAAATTTGAATATTTTTAATTAACTTTTTATTAAATTTGTGTGGGCTATTAAATATTAAAAAGTTATATTTTTTAATTGAATTCGTATTTTAATTGTGACATGGCTAATATTTTGCCTCCTTACATTTCTCAAATTTCACCACATTTTATTTTGTTGTAAGAGTCTTCTGTGAACAATCTCTTCTTTTAACGATTGATGTAGGGGTGGCAATGCGGGCCGGCCTGTCCCGTTTAGGCCCGTCCAGCATAAGGCTCGCACACTGCGGACCGATTCGCCCCGTCCCGTACATTTTATGCGGGTCGCATACTCTGGTCCGCCCCGCATATACGTTGGCCCGCAATTCCGTGGGCCGGCCCACTTTTTTTTAAAATTTTTTTAATTTTTTTTATGATAAAACTTTAAATGTTTAAAAATTGAGAAATTTTAAGAAGTTCACAAAATTAAGTAAAAACTTTGGGGAATTAGATGATAAATTGATAATTCAACATTTTCATCATATTCATACTATGACATACACAATGTATTCTTTAAATTTTAGCACATTAAAAATTACATAATACTTGTCTTTTCCAGTTATACAAGAATTTGAAATGTTAATGCAAGAGTCCATAAAAGAAGTAATTAATATACACAAGTGCAATTTTTCTTTTTTAAAATTTTATGCGGGCTTGCGGGCCGACCCGCGCGGGCCGCGGGCCTATGCGGACTCACTATCCTGGTCCGCCTCGCATTTTTTCTGCGGGCCCGCAGACCGCACCCTAATTGTCATCCCTAGGTTGATGTAATAATGACTAAAGTCATGGAAATAATTTTTAAAGTTACTTAAAATTCTAAAATATTTTATAATTTATATAGACATAATTAAATCTTTAAAAAATTCTGATGTAGAAATCATGTTTGGAAAATTCTGAAAAACCTTTTCCAGAAGATTTCCAAAGTAGGTGATCCAAAAAATTTCACGAACATTAAAATAGTCATTGGTGCAAATAGAAATTGTGAGGGTGTAAGAAGAAAATACTTTAGATTATTAGGTTTAGTTTAAAACTTGAATGGGTTGGGCTACCACTTGAATTTGATCAAATAATTTGCAAATTAATGTGACGTCATATACGAGGAAAAAAATATGAATTAAAAGGTAAACAAAGAATTTGAAAAATATTTTTATTTCTAAATCAACACTCTCTTGAAAGGTAGCACATATACCTTTTTTATCATTATTCATTTTTTTACAATAAAAACAACATATGTAAAAGTTTTATAATAAATTAACCAAATAAAATTGAAGGAACAATGAAGAAAGTAGGAGTGATAAAGTATAAATTAAAACTTTTAGAACTTTTTGAAGCCAAAGTCACGAGAAACATAATAAAAACTTTATACAAAGGGATATAGATGAAGTGAGTGGAAGAGCATGATAAAGGTTGATGGTTGAAACAAAGTGTTGACCATTTGTGCATGCATGTATATGACTAAGTGATAACATAGTTTAGATAAGAACAAGATATATATCAAATTGTACGTGTTGTGGAAAATGATTTCACAAAAATGTATATAATTCATTTTACATTTCTAAAAAACCACATTTAATCTCTTTTGTGTACAAAATTTATCCATGATTTAATATGTTAGAATATATATATAATATATATAAGTGAAGATAATAGAAGTTCACAATTTTTAATGTGACACTTTTCCATACAAACTTCAAAAGTAAATAAAATAATTTTTCAACTAAAATTAATATATTCTTAGTATGTTACGTGATTGCAGTTTAATTTAATTTTTTATACCAAAAAAGATGATTTTCTTGTTGTTGAGAAATTATAATTATGGTTGAAGTTGTCATGGCATTTGCAAGTGTTGACAAAAAGAATTTGATGGAAATGTCACGATTTGCGGATAAGTCACCGTGTTGGTGCGATGGAAAGTATGTTGTTATTGTTTTATACATGAGCATTGGTTAGCATTGATATATGGTGTGTGGTGATTTTGCACAAACATTGACTAATATTGATGCAGACAATGCGGTGAAAGAAAATTATTGGAATGCTTTAATTTCAAGTAAGTATAATCTTTATGGTGGGGTATGATTGTTGGTGTAGACAATGAAAATAAAAAGGAAGATGTGTTTATTTTAATCATGGTGGAGTTTATTGAGTTGATAAAAATAATACATTTTCCAAAGTCTCACATCACTTAGGATAAGAAATGGAGTGGGTGATAGTGGTTATACAATGGATTCTAAGTTTATGGTTTTAAATGCCCTAAGTCAAAGTCATTTTAAGCTTATATTGACTTTTTTTATACTCTTGTAGTTGAGTGTTGTGAGGTTTGAATTAAATTCATGCTTTGGAAAATGTAAGTGTAATTAAGGTCAAAAGACATGGAAAAATTTGTTTGTATGTCATAAAAAATTTCAAATAATGTTATTCTTTAACCGTCATTAGATAACCGTTGTAGTTTTTCTCATGATTTGGAGTTTTCAAATTATATTATTTTGTTTTTAGTGTTGATTTTGTTAACTAGCTTTGTCTACTTTTGATTTTTTTTTCTCTTTGTAATATAGTTTTCAATCGCTGGAGTGATACATCTTTGAATGTACAACTGATAACTAAGAAAATTCTCCCTGCATGTGTTCTTATTTTGTCGGAAGTGATGTGAGATCCATATGTAACTGCAAATGGTTTTATTTATGAAGCTGAGGCTATACGATGATGACTTCATGGTGGTAATGACAACTCACCAATGACCAATGATAAGCTTGCACATCACAATCTTAATCCCTATTGTGCTCCTTGCTTTGCAATCCATGATTGAGTTCAAAACTACTGATCAAGTGCATTATTTTTCTCTAATTTTAATTGAATTGTGAGCCAGAAAAAATATATTGTTAGTGTTTTCATATTGATTTGATGCATGAAATTCAACCCCAATGAAACCTTTACCATATATCTTAATTTCATAAATTTTATTTGCTTGATATAATTTCAAATTATTTTATAAACAAAAATTAATATATATTTGACTTATCATGATATTTACATCTCGAACAGGAAATAAAAAAGAGAATATCGTGAATTACAAGGAAGAAGAGTTAAAGTCTTGTGAAAATATTTCAATTTCACGTAAAAACATGTCTTTTTTGAAAAAAAAAAAGTGATAAAACATATTTTCTTATAAATTTTATTTAAACCAATTCAAAATAATATGAGTGAATCTAAAAATTAAAATTAAAATGCGTATAATGAAAAAGGTAAATTGGTTTAAATTGGATTAAAATATTTTATTAAATTGGATTGAATTTTGAAAATCTATCAAATTCAAAATTACACACATATATTTTCATCAACAAAATTTTATAGATATATTCTTATTTAAAGAAGAAATTACACACATATATTTCCATCAACAAAATTTTATAGATAGATTCTTATTTAAAGAATTATATCTGATTGAAAAAAAATTTAGTAATTATTTTATTAAAAATAAATACATATATAATAGGAATTTATTTTAATACCCTATATTTAAATATACATAATAATACTAATATTAAAGAACAATTTGTAAACATATATATATATATATATTTATTGGTCTTTTAATTATTTTTATCATGTTTGCTACATATAATTTATTATTTATCAGTATTTTTTCAAAGATATTAAAATAGAATGAATTAGTAATTTATGCATTGCGTAAATTTTGCATGATAAAAGGAAATGTGATATACATGAATGTATATAAATAAATAAAAGTGTATGATCAGTATGTTATGATATACATGAATGAAGTGTATAAAAGTTGAGGTTATTACAAGTTTGAATTTGAAATAACATATAAAACATTATTTGTTAATGGTATGTATTAAACAAATCTCTATATATTACAAGTAAAATTATTAATTCATACTTATTACAAAATCATATTTGACGGAGAATAATTTTAATAATCATTTTATTAAAAATAAATAAATATATTGTATGAATATATTTTAATAGTCTATATTTGAAGATACATAAATATATTTATTTGATTTTTTAATAATTATTGTCACTATATGATCTATTATTTATCAAAACTTATTCATCATTCATTTACTGAAAAAAAAATTAAAAAAATATTTTTTATTAAATAATGTCACTATTTTGGGAAGATCTAAATTTTAATATCATATTATACACTAAATAATTTATTTAAACTATTTTTCTATAATAACTATTTAATTTAATATGTAGTACAAAAATTGTATTAAAAAATTAATGAATTTTATAATATTTAAATTAAACTAAATATGAGATGATTGAGAAAAAAAAGTAAAAAAGTCACAACAAAAAACAATGAAAAAAACTGGAATGAAGCGACGCGAGATACGAAGTGAGATGCTATCATTGCAGAAAAAAAAAATAATAATAGGAGAGGTTTAGCAACATAATAATGAAAGAAATAATTATGTAAATTTTACCAAAACTTAAATAAATGTGATTAGTTATTTATTTATATATTATAAGTTTCTGTTACTTGTATCTGTTTGAAATATAATCTTAATATTTTGTCTGTTTAAAATATAATTTCTAACTAATTTCATGATCAATAATACAAAAGAGGCAAACATCAGGAAGACCTAACAACGGTGTAAAGAAACACATTAGGACAAGAAACAGCTCCTAGGAATTGCTCTGCAACCCAGCCATTTAAGTATCACTATTTTTTCTATTTTTTCATTCAACTTTTAAGTAATATTTCTCTCTCTGTCTATATATATATATATATATATATATATATATATATATATATATATATATATATATATATATATATATATATAATTTTTAAGAATAAAAATATAGATAAATTTAAATTTTAAATCATTCAACAATAAAAAATAGTAAGAATATATATTTATAAATTTATTTGTACACTATAATATATATAATTACTAATTTGATATAATTTATTGTTCGTAAATATTTAAAAAATTACTTGAGAGATAATCAGAATTTTAAGACTAATTTAAGTTCATAAATGATATGTATCTTGAGATTATTTATATAATATTATTTGATTTTTTTTAGATGATCTCGAGGAGAAGCAAATCTAGTTGAATATTATATTATGGCCTCATTGAATGTATTATTTTATGACCTCATTGGACCACTTGTGTAAATATATAGAAAATAATGAATTTGAAGATTGAAGAAGCAAATTTGAAGATAATACTACAAAAGAAGGGACTGCTCCTCCATTTGCGATGAAGTAACATGCAATGTTATAATGCACAAATCACTTTGTACTATACACAATTACTATTATCAGTAGAGATTAAAATAAGTTAAATTATTTATGAGGGGCTTATGAACCCAATCTACATCATAATTATTTTTAGGAAGTAATCCAATTTATATATATATATATATATATATATATATATATATATATATATATATATATATTATATATTAACTTTAAAAGCTATAAGTTTCACTTACGATTGGGAATACATTTTTTTTAATTAGATTCATATTTAATAGAAAATAATTAAAAATAAACATGTTTAAGGATATTTTCCATATTTTTTGTTACAATATTTGGATTTGTTTCTAATGATTTCTTTTAATTTTTGTTTTCAATTAAACTATATCGCAAAATTTTCATTATTTTAAAAATTAAAAAGAAAATTCTTCACTATTTTACAAATTAGAAAAAAAAATCTTCATTATTTTAAAAAATAGAAGGGAACTTTTTTATTATTTTTAAAATTATAATGAAAAATTTTCATTATTTTTAAAAGTATAAGGAAAATTCTTTCCTATTTTTAAAATTAAAAATAAAATTCTTCTTTGTTTTTAAAATTAGAAGGAAAATTTAATTATTTTTAAAATTAAAAAGAAAAGTCTTCATTTTTTTTAACAATTTGTAGGAAAACTATTCATTATTTTTAAAAGTTGAAGGAAAATTATTTACTATTTTTGAAACTAGAAGAAAATATTATAATTTATTTTTAAAATTAGAAATAAAATTCTTGATTAATTTTAAATCAGAAGGAAAATTGTAATTTATTTTTAAAATTAGAAGGAAAATTCTTCATAATTAATAAAATTAGAAGAAAATTCTAATTTATTTTAAAGATTAGAAGGAAAACTCTTTATTAATTTTTTAAATCATAAAGAAAATTCTTCATTATTTTTAAAATTAGAAGGAAATTATTTTACTATTTTTTAAATTAGAAGAAAAATTCTTCTTTATTTTTAGAATTAGAAGAAAAATTCTTCATTATTTTTAACTTTAGAAAGAAAATTTTAATCTATTTTTAAAATAGAAGAAAAATTCTTCATTATTTTTAAAATTAGAAAGAAAATTCTTCATTATTTTTAAAATTAGAAGGAAATTTCTTTATTATTTTTAAAATTAGAAGAATAATTATTTACTATTTTTAAAATTAAATGGAAAAATCTAAATTATTTTTAATAAAAGTGTGAATTTTAATAAAAATTTAAGTAACATTTGTATAAAAATTAAATTTGGTTTTAATTTGTAGATGGACAAATCTGGAACTACATTGAACAAAAGTAATAAAAACTGAGACTAAAATGAACAAGATGAACAAACATTTAAATTAAATTGAATATAAAACACGAGTCAATAATACTGACTGATACAATGACACTGATAATGACTTGACAAGTAACACTGAGACTAACTTGATTTGTGACACTGATATCGCCACATAATACAATGTTGACTTGATACATGATTTTTTTTTTTTTAAATTAAAAAAAGTTAAAAACAGATAAAAATCTTTCTCTCCCTTTTTCAAGTTTCACTAAACCTTTCTTTTATCGAATGACTTATTGTCACGTTGACATTGTTAAAAGATATTTTTTCATAAAACAAACAAAAATAGATATCAAAACTGTATTTAAGTCTTAAAATTATCTTTAAAAGCTATAAATTTCACTGACGAACGAGAATAAAAAAATAGATTTAATTAGATTTATATTTAACAGAAAATAATTAAAAATAAACATGTTCAATGACATTTTCCATATTTTTTTATTACAATCTTCTTATTTGTTTCTATTGATTTCTTTAAACTTTTGTTTTCAATTAAACTACATGACAAATTGCGGATAAGCTGGAAAACAGTTACTTTTTTAGATAATAATATTTTTTTTCTTAAATTTGAAAAAATATATCATCACCATCACGATTTATTGGAAAAATCAATGGTTTTATTTGATTTATGAAATTAGCAGAAAATAAAATACACATTAAGATCAATCAACATGATCATAAAAACACAATACTAAAGCAACTTGACATTAAGAAAATACAATTAAATCACGACACACACAAAATTTACTTTACTCTTTGTGTATTTACTTATTAATTAATACAATTATTTAAAGATTATTTATTATATTATTTTATTGAAAAAATATTGTGACACTACATTGTAACTTTTCCTTCTATTCTGATTCACTCTAATTTCTTTTTGTCTGTACCAAACATACATGCTTAAAGAAATGACGCTGCTGCTCTTCAATAGTTTCGTTGACTTCAATATTCTGACACTAAATTTGTTTACTTCCTTTGCTGATTGCTTCTCTGTCATGTTTCAATTTCACTCCACCCTGTTAAACGAATCTATCGTTACAAAATTGTCACTGTTATATTTTTTATGTAGATTCTGACATATATAAGTGATAAACAATTCAAAGATTTTTTCATATTTACAATTCTGATATAATTAGACACGGAAAACTATTTTTCTTAAAAATATTATATATAATTTTGATTCTCATTTTTTACATAATTTAATGTAAATTATTGATTCTTTCAAATAAAATATAATAATACATTAATTAATAATTTATACTAATTAAGTTATGTGAGAGAATAAAAAATAAAAATTATATATTGATTCTCATTTTTGACATAATTTAGTATGAGTTATTGATGTTATCCGGGAAATAAACATTGGCTAATTCTGTGCCAGCAGTCGCGGTAAGACAGAGGATGCAAGCGTTATCTAGAATTATTGGGCGTAAAGCGTCTGTAGGTGGCTTTTTAAGTTCGTCGTCAAATACTAGGACTCAACCCTGGACAGACGGTGGAAACTACCAAGCTGGAGTACGGTAGGGGCAGAGAGAATTTCCGGTGGAGCGGTGAAATGCGTAAAGATCGAAAAGAATACCAACGGCAAAAGCACTCTGTTAGGCCGACACTGACACTGAGAGACGAAATCTAGGGAAACGAATGAGATTAGATATCCTAGTAGTCCTAGCCATAAACGATGGATACTAGACGTTGTGCATATCGATTCTGTGTTGTTTATTTTTCTCCCCTTATTCTTTTTTATTGTCTTGTTCCTACCGATTGATTCTTTCACATAAAAAAGTAATAGTACATCGATTAATAACTCATACTAATTAAGTTATATGTGAGAGAATAAAAGATGAAATAAGAAAAATGATAATTATAGTATTATTCGCATAATAATTACTGTACGTTATGTATATAAATAGATACTTGAGTTCACCTGCTTCCTCCGAGACATTATCACATAACATCCATGACCATGTTCATCTCTACCATTTCTCTGTTCACTCTCTTTTCTGCCATTTATGGCACTGCAGCTACCAATCTTCACACTTTTTCTTCTGATTCTTATAATCAACCTTACAGAACAGCTTATCACTTCCAACCTCCAAAGAATTGGATTAATGGTATATATACAACTTTTTTCCTTCAACTCATCTCAAATTTTCTCTTCTACCCTTTGTTCCTTTCTTTCCATTCTTTTCATTTTCTTTGTTGTTCAAATATTTCATGTCTCTAACACACAGTTTCTTCTTGTTTTTTGTCATTTGATGACATGTTACCCCTGAAATGGATACGCGGCTGTGTTTGGACTTGCAGATCCAAATGGTTAGTTCAGTTTTCAGTTCTCAGTTCTCTTAGTGCTTCTGTTTTTCATATCTTAGTATATATAGTTTCCTTCAATCCATGTTGTAATATATCTCACCATCACCCTATTCTCATATTCATCTAGTTATTTCAGAATTTCTGGAAATTCATGATGGTTGAAACGTTTAATACCAGAAAACTGATGTTTCTCAGAGTGTGTTGAACGGAACTTACAAAGAAGCAGTAGAAGAAATCATTTACTATATAACGTAAATATATTGAGCTAAAATAGAGTAGGGACAGAGAAAAAGAAAAAAAAAACAGCATGTAATCGATGAAGAAGTTTCTTTCATTTGGTCGGCTTTTTTGTATATAATAAACATGTAGATAAAAAGTGAAGTCAAAGGTACTAAGTTTTTTAATGTTTCTGTCTAATTTAAAAATGGACATGTTAACAGAGACTAAGTGTCATGGCGTGATTCTTTTGAATAGAATATAGTAAAGAGAAGACGCGTAAAAGGACTCATTATTTTGAATCTAACAACAATAGTTTAAAGAATTAACAAGTTGATACGTGTTCTTGTTTACTATCTCTTATTATTCTGCAATGAAAAATGAGAAATTGTCTTTACTTTAGGACCATTGAGATATGGAGGACTTTATCATCTGTTCTATCAGTACAATCCTAAAGGTGCAGTTTGGGGAAATATTGTGTGGGCACATTCAGTGTCAAAGGATCTTGTGAACTGGACCCCACTGGATCCTGCAATCTTCCCATCTCAGCCGTCGGATATAAATGGTTGTTGGTCAGGATCAGCCACAGTGTTACCTGGTAATAAACCAGCAATTTTATACACTGGAATCAACCCACTGAATCAGCAGGTTCAAAACATGGCAAAGCCTAAAAATTTGTCTGACCCTTTTCTCAGGGAATGGGTGAAGTCCACAAAAAACCCTCTAATGGCACCAACTAGTGCTAATGAGATCAATTCAAGTTCATTTAGGGATCCCTCCACTGCTTGGCTAGGTCAAGATGGACACTGGAGAGTGCTTGTTGGAAGCAAAAGAAGAAGTAGGGGAATGGCACTTTTGTATAGAAGCAAAGATTTTTCTGATTGGGTTCAAGCCAAACACCCTCTGCATTCAACCCTAGGCAGTGGAATGTGGGAATGTCCAGATTTTTTCCCAGTTTTGAAGAATGGCCAATTGGGTGTTGACACATCAGTGAATGATGATTATGTGAGGCATGTGCTTAAGGTTAGTTTGGATGATAAAAAACATGATTACTACATGATTGGGAGTTACAATGGTGCCAGAGATAGGTTTATCCCTGATAAAGGGTTTGAAGAATTTGTTTTAAGATATGATTATGGAAAATACTATGCCTCAAAAACCTTCTTTGATGATGGAGAGAAGAGAAGGGTTTTGCTTGGGTGGGTGAACGAATCTTCAAGTGTTGCTGATGATATCAAGAAAGGATGGTCTGGAATCCATGTAAGTTCATTGCATTGCAACATTTTGTTAAATTTTTTTTATCATTGGTTTTCTCAATCAAGACAAAACTTGATCAAATCAATGAGTGTTGACTCTAGGCTCAAATAATTAGATGACATGATTTAAAAAATCACGAGCCAACTCATACAATGGCTCCACAGTTTTTTTCTTTTTCCTTTAGAAAATGAATTTGACCTCAAATGATTTGGTGAATGATGCACATGTGTTTTTGCAGACAATTCCAAGGGCTATTTGGCTGCATAAATCTGGTAAACAATTGGTACAGTGGCCAGTGGAGGAAATTAAAAAGCTGCGAGAAAAACCAGTTAACTTGTCACCCCAAACCTTAAAAGGAGGCAAATTTCTTCAAATTAATGGTGTCACAGCAACACAGGTAAGTTTTACTTAAAGGTTTTAAAATATGTATGATCAGGATCATGGTTGCAGAAGTGTTTTTTTATGAAAAACTAAGGTATCGACGAAAACCAGGATCAAATGTCACAGATATTATAATAGTAGTACACACATCAAAGTTAATAACTTTTCCTTTGCAGGCTGATGTTGAAATTTCATTTGAAGTGAGTGAATTGGGAAGGGCTGAAAAATTGAAGTATTGGACTGACCCCCAAATTCTGTGTAGCAGAAAGGGTTCTTCATCCCTCAGAAGTGGATTGGGTCCTTTTGGTTTGCTGGTTTTTGCTTCAGAGGGATTGCAAGAGTTCACATCAGTTTTCTTCACAATATTCAGATACCAACAAAAATATTTGGTACTCTTGTGCAGTGACCAGAGCAGGTTAATTTGTATGTACCCTCTTATTATTTCCATCAACTCAATTTCTCTTCAAACTCTTCTCATATCATGCAAATGCATTCATGGCAGGTCTTCCTTAAATAAGAACAATGATTTGACCACTTATGGAACTTTTGTAGACGTGAATCCTCTTAAGGAGAAGTTATCATTGAGAACCTTGGTAAGTTCCTCTTGAAAGTATTACATAATTAGATATAATACCAAATTTAGACGGTATAAATAAATGTAAAATTTATCTTACCAACTGATTTTTAGGTTAAATTAGATTTAAAGTCTGTTTTTTAATCTACTAACAGAATCATAAATTAGAATTTATCTTAACAGAATTAATTATTTGTTGAGTCTATTATTTCATTCGCTATCAAATTATGCTATCAAAATTATCTATAAGGTCTAATTTCACGTTCGAGATGTTTATACTCAGAAAAAATATGTTAGAATTTCATATTAATCAAAAATAAAATCAATTTATAATACATAAATAAATAAATATAAATTTCACTTTACGAAGATTTTTATATAAAAATTGATTTAGATTTAAAATTTATTTCTTAACTGCTCTCTATTTTTTTTTATCGCAAATTAGATAGTAATGACAAGATGACTAAAAAAAATGTTTAAGTAGTAAGAGATATTCATCTTTGGCTATTTTTTTGTTAAATAATTTTGATTTTTCTAACGAAGTAGTTTCTCTCTTACACAGGTTGATCATTCAGTAGTAGAGAGTTTTGGAGGAGAAGGAAGAGGGTGCATCACTGCCAGAGTTTATCCAACATTAGCAATAAATGATAAAGCACAAATATATGCTTTCAATAATGGTACTGCAGATGTCAAGATTACAAGATTCAGTGCTTGGAGCATGAAAAAAGCACACATAAAGTGAAATTAGAAAGAGAATTATTATAATTTTTACTTTTATCAAAGCCTCAAAGAATCATTAGGCTAACAATAATATGCATGTGATTATCCAAATTTAATATTTGATAAGCTGACAAACTTAAAAAATTATTTAAGAAAAATGATGTCACCAACATATTTTACTATTTATTCTTCCAGCTTTAACTGCAGTTTGAGAATATCCATGACTGGTACAATGATTATCTTATGTTGATTCAACATTTATGATTATAGTAAGGTTTTCCATGATAAATATTTCTTATTGGTCTATTCTCACTTTATTATATAGTCACATAATTAAGGACATTGTCCTCTAGCTATAATGTGATCACACAATTATCTTCTACACATCAATCATAAAAGAAGAAATAAAATTGAAGTAAAATTTTGGTAGAAAATTTTGATGAAGGTTGAAAATCTCATATTGATAAGATAAGAGATGAGACAATTTCATAATATATAAATAAAGTATATATTTTATTTTATAAACTATTTTTATAGAGTTGAATTAGACTTAAAAATCTACTTCTTAACATAGTACCAGAACCATTTGTTAAAAAAAAAGTCTATCCTTAAAAACCCACTTCTTAATAAGAACTATAATATAGAAAATATTAACTCTAATAAGTATGGTTATAGAAAATATCACTTTAGTAAAAGAATAATAAAATTAAAAAAATATTTAAATTTTACGAATTATCTTGCTAGATCAAAGTCAACCCACCTTTCAAAAGTAATTTAAATTCAAAATTAAAAGTATCTTCTAGATATATTTTTTCTAAATATAGTTTTATTTAACAAAACTAACTTGTGGATATACCAGATGACCCAAGGTATATTTAGGCACAAATTGAGTTTTTTATATTTTTATTAAAAATGTAAAGTATTTAATAAGAAAAATCCCAAAAGTATTTTAATTTTGTATCCAAAAACATATGTAAAATGGTTTTATCTCCTGTTATTTATTGCATGGAGGAATGCTAATAAGACCTGTTCTTAGCATTTGTTAGGTTTTCAACATTAATGCATTAATTGCTTTGCTCAGTCAAATTTATTTTTCTCAAATCATTTATTTCTGACAAGAATGAGCAACTGTACATCTTTTACCAAGTAATGGGTAGAATTTTTATGTTGCGAAATTAATTTCCATAGGTTACCTCTATTGTCATTAAAGAAAAAAAAATCTTAATAAGATCCATCCTTATTGTTAATCACCAGTGTTAAAGTATTTTAAACAATAGTTTATTAAAATTTGAGAAATTAAAATAAAAAATAATTACAATTAAAAGTGTGTGAGTTGTTTTTTTATTAGCTTTCATTTGTACTTAGGTTTCATTACTCATAAGGTTGTTCACTTGAAAAATTATAACAAAATGGTTCAAAGTGACTTTATATTCATTCTTTTTTTTCTCTTTTTCCTACTCTTTGCATTCTAGACTTTTGGAGCGAAAGATTTCTTTAGTTTAAATCATTCACAAATTTTTACAAAAATAATTGGAATGATTTACTACTAAAAATTTTTATATTACATCAGATTTTTTTTGTAAATTTATTAAAATAATTTATAAAAAAATCTTTTTTTTACTATTTTTTCTAAGAATCTTAATTAGTAGATAATTTCTTTTGTAAATAATTATTTTTTATAAAATTATAAAATTCATAAGTATTTCTTACCAAATTTATTGTAAAAAATGTTTTATAAAAAAATTGGTAGTAATTTAATGTAACTTTTTTTCGTAACAAATTTTATAAATACTTCTTATAAAAAAATTTAAAACAAAATTGGTTGGAAATATGAATTTTTTTAGTTGTGATGATAAAATTGCCAATTATTATTTCAATTTGCATGATAATTGTTGTTAAAATGCTGGTTTTGAGAATAAAATTTGTGTAAATTGGAACAATAGGTACACGATAATAGGTGGAGTTTCAAAGAATTTTCTTCTAAACTAATTTATGTATATGCAATTCATACGTCTCAACTTCATTGAAGATGATCAAAATATCTTTCAACAACAAAAATTACCAGACCATATTCTTCTAATAATAATTTAAATTTTGTCAATTATAAATAATTAACCAATTTAAATATATAAGACATTAACTCGAATAAGTATTGTAATGGACAATATCACTTTTTGATAAATGAATATTAAAATTGAAAAATGGATTAAATTTTGTGTATCCATTAGTAGATAGGTCAAACCACCTTGTTAAAAGTAATTTAAATTCAAAATTAAAAGTATTTTCTAGATACCAAAAGTAATCGGTAGATACCAAATACCTCAGATTATATTTAGACACAAATTAAGTGTTTTTATATTTTTTTTATTAAAATGTAAAGTCTTTAATAAGAAAATTCTCAAAAATATTTTAATTTTGGATTCAAACATTTAAAATGGTTTCATCACGTGTTATTTATTGCATGGAGGAATGCTAATAAGACGACCTCTTCATAGCATTGGTTAGGGTTTCAACATCAATGCATTAACTGCTTTGCCCAGTCAAATTTTTTTTCTCAAATCATTTATTTAGGACAAGAACGATTTATTGTACATTTTTTAACAAAGTAAGTAAGGAGTAAAATGACTAAATTCATTATAATATTTTGAATTATTTATACCATTTGATATATTTTTGTTTCAATGTTAATTCAAATATTATTATAAAATGCGTTTAAAAATGTCTACCAAAATTTGATAAGAAGAACTAAATTCATACATTTATAAAGATAAATGACTAAATTGGTATAAAATTTTAAAATGAACTAATTTTAAAATTTACTGAAATTTGAGAAACAAAAAATATATTTAACCCTAAAATTAATTTCCATAATACTAGGTCATCTCTATTGCCGTTAAAGAAGAAAAAATATAAGATCTATCCTTATTATTAATCACCAGTTTTAAACAACAGTTTAATTAAATTTTGAGAAGTTTAAAAATAAAACGAAAACAACGATTAAAAGCGAGTTGTTTTTTATTAGCTTTCATTTATACTTTGGTTTCATTAGTCATATATTCTAGAGTCAAGATTTTATACTTAATTTTTTTTTACTATTTTCTGTTGAACATTAAAAATATACAGTATTAATATTTTAAATATTTTTTTAATATATTTTAAAACTTTCTGTTAAACATTAAAAATATACTGTATTAATATTTTAAATATTTTTTTAATATATTTTAAAACGTTTAAATTAATGATATTCAGTATATTATAAAGTCAGAATGAAAAAATAACACAAACAAAACTTAACAGAGAATCCAATCCAAATTTTATGTTGTACTATGAAGAAATGTGCAACCAAAAGGTTGTTGACTTGAAAATTCTAACAAAATGCACAAAACTTCATATTTTTCTTTCTCACTTTTTCCTATTCTTTGCATCCCAGACTTTTGAGCGAAAGATTAACACTTTCCTTAGTTTGAACCATTCACAAATTTCCACAACACAACATTATTGTCTGTATAAATAGATAGCAGAGCACATTTGTTTTCCTCCACAACACAACATTACAACATCGCATAGCAACCATGACAATGCCTACTATGTGTTTGTTAATTCTCTTTTCTGTCATTTATGGCAGTGTAGCTACTCATCATCTTAGCAGAAATCTTCAGACTCTGTCTTCTGATTCCAATGATCAACCTTACAGAACTGCTTATCACTTCCAACCTCCCAAGAACTGGATAAATGGTATACATAACATTCTTTCCTTCAACTCATCTTAAAATTTTCTTTATTCATTCATTCCTATTCTTTGTTTTCTGCGTAAGTATTTGGTCTCTAATATACAGTTTCTATTTTTGTCTTCTTGCTTTTGCCACTTGACATGTTATCATCAAATGGACACTTCGGTATATTTGGACTTGCAGATCCCAATGGTTAGTTCAGTTCTCTTATTATGAATTTCACTCTTCAGTGCACCTCTTCTGTGATATTGGATTCGTTTGTTTGTGTTTTAAAATAATACTGTGAAAACAAGTCAAAGTAAAAAAGAAAAAAAAAACATTAAACTGTTTTTAGCTGTTTCTGTTTCTCTTTTTAATTCTTACATTAAACTGTTTGGATATAAAATTGTCTTGGGATTTTTGGCAGGACCAATGAGATATGGAGGACTTTATCATCTGTTCTACCAATACAATCCAAAAGGTGCAACTTGGGGAAATATTGTGTGGGGACATTCAGTGTCAAAGGATCTTGTGAACTGGACCACACTAGATCCTGCCATCTTCCCATCTCAGCCGTCTGATATAAATGGTTGTTGGTCAGGATCAACCACACTGCTCCCTGGGAACAAACCAACCATTTTGTACACAGGAATTGACTCCATGAAGCACCAAGTTCAAAACTTGGCCAAGCCCAAAAATTTGTCTGACCCTTTTCTTAGGGAATGGGTTAAGTTTCCCCAAAACCCTGTAATGGCACCAACTAGTGATAACAACATAGAATCAGACTCATTTAGGGACCCCACCACTGCTTGGCTAGGCCAAGATGGACATTGGAGAGTACTTGTTGGAAGCAAAAGAAGAACTAGGGGAATGGCACTGTTGTATAGGAGCAAAGACTTTGTTAACTGGGTTCAAGCCAAACACCCTTTATATTCAACCAAAGACAGTAGAATGTGGGAGTGCCCAGATTTTTTTCCAGTTTTCAAGAATGGCCAATTGGGTGTTGAAACATCTGTGAATGGTGATGATGTTAGGCATGTGCTCAAGGCCAGCTTGAAAGGACATGATTACTATACGATAGGGAGTTACAATACTTCCAAGGATGTGTTTGTCCCTGATAAAGGGTTTGATGAATTTGTTTTAAGATTTGATTATGGAAAATACTATGCCTCAAAATCTTTCTTTGATGATGGAAAGAAGAGGAGGATTTTGCTTGGGTGGGTGGACGAATCATCAATTGAGGCAGATGATATCAAGAAAGGATGGGCTGGAATCATTGTAAGTTCATTTCAATATTGTCAGTGTTTGTTCATTGTATTCTGAACTCAATACAAGACTTTTGACCAAATCAAAACATTTTGAATCTTGGCTCAAATCATTAGATTTGGTTTTTAGCCATGTTTTTGTGATGGATGGAGTGTGGTTACAGAAAACATGACCAAGATGCACATATATCTTTGTAGGCAATTCCAAGGGCCATTTGGCTGCACAGATCTGGTAAACAGTTGGTACAATGGCCTGTGATGGAAATTGAAAAGCTGCATGCAAACCCAGTGAACTTGGCCCCCCAAGTGCTAAAAGGAGGACAATTGCTTCAAATTAATGGTGTTACAGCAGCACAGGTAGATTTCACCTACTACCATATAAACATAATAAGTGTTGCAATGTGGTTTTATAAGAGTATAATTTTATCTACCAGGTTTCCTTTTCTAAGTAGTGGAACTTGCATAAATTTTAGTCATCAAAAAGATGTTTATAATACTCTTTAGAAGTTAAATATAGGAATACTTAATTTTAAATTAAGCTCATCTTACACATTAGAATTCAATCAACCATCTTGATATTAGAAGTGCAGTTTTAGATAAAAGTTAGAGAAATTGTTCACTATGCTAATCTGGTCTTGTTAACATTATTTTAGCAACTAAAACTAAAAAACTGTTAGTTTTACCAACTCTTGGAATGAAAATAAAAACCTATAGGGAACTATAACAGAACATAGTAGTATACTTTATATTTTTAATTTAATAAACATTTCTTTCTAAAAATTGTTTATTTTTAGTTTTTTAAAATCAATCATAATAGACAATGATGGTAAAATGTTTTAAGACTTCATTATATTCTTTGCTTCAAATGGTGTAGTTTTTTCGAGTTTAAACTGTGATGATTAAGTCTCTTAATAATTCTGCGATTCTAATATTTAATTGTCTAATTGTACTAATCAGATTAATTATGTAATTTTATTCTCTCTGACGTAATAAATAAGTGTCACATCCATATATTCTAAATGACAAAGAGACTAAAATCATAGTAAAATCTAATCTAATTGGCGCTATCAGAATGAGAAAAAACATAACTACAAAAATCAATTGTCACAGTTGAAATGAAAAGACTAAAATCCCACCATTAAAATGCTTGGGAACCAAGTTAACAGTTAAGACCTGTTTTAAAAATTTGGAGTGATAATTTGTCCTTTTTGCAGGCTGATGTTGAAATTTCATTTGAAGTGAATAAATTGATAGAGGCTGAAGTATTGGACAATTGGACGGACCCCAAAATTCTGTGTAGTCAAAAGGGTTCATCCATTAAAAGTGAACTGGGTCCGTTTGGTCTGCTAGTTTTTGCTTCTGAGGGATTGCAAGAGTTCACATCAGTTTTCTTCAGAATATTCAAATACCAAAATAAAAATTTGGTGCTCTTATGCAGTGATCAAAGCAGGTTAATTTGTTTGTGTCCTCTATTTATTTCTATCAACTCAATTTGTCTCCAAACTCATACAAATGCATGTATGCAAACAGGTCTTCCTTAAATAAAAACAATGATTTGACCACTTATGGAGCTTTTGTTGACGTGGAACCTCTTCATGAACAGCTTTCGTTGAGAACACTGGTAAGTTTCTGATGAAGCCACTGATACTCACAAAGGTTGCATTCAAATAGAACTCTTTAAGTTATAGAAATTTGAATTTTTTGCTGAGTTGTTAGGAATATCCATCTGATGAGCTTTCAAAATACATTAATAGATACTAATTTTGATGTTTTAAAATATATTAAAAACTATTTTAATATACTAATATTAGTGTATTTTAAAGATTCAACAATCAGATAACACAAAAAACTCATTAGAAAATTTGGATTCAAGTTTTAGCAAGTGCATATACACATAATTTTATACACTTGAGCACAAACATTCGTCTACAAAAAAGATATGATTTGTCAGCAGATACATTTAATAGTATGTTAAAAGTCATTTTTCTTAGTTGGTGTCATCTTTTCTTTTGTTCAAATGATCTATAATTTTTCTAAGGCATGAGTTTCCCAATTCCACAGACTGATCATTCTGTCGTAGAGAGTTTTGGAGGAGAGGGAAGAGCTTGTATCACAGCAAGAGTTTACCCCACATTGGTGATCAATGATAAAGCACAACTATATGCTTTCAATAATGGCACTGCTGATGTCAATATTACAAGACTGAATGCTTGGAGCATGAAGAAAGCACAAATAAATTGACACTAAGAGAATTTCAAAAATACAAATGGAGATTTACAGCATATACTTACAAACTATCTGCATTCAAACGTCTCAATAATTTTTTTAATGTTAATAAATATGTCATGTCATCCTCTTCTGTCGAATACAATCTTGTACTGGTGTTGATCATTTGATTATACACCTTCATCCTTTTTAATAACATGAAGTTATAAATATCAGTAGGCTAAGGTCAGAGTGAGCTTGCACTACTATGAACTGGTGCTATTCATATTCCATACTTAGGTGGTCCTTTTGCCTACGTTTCCGATTACCCTTCTTTTTCACTTTATCATTTGGCATTTCTTCATACTGCTCTGTTAAACATTTGTGTACAATATTTTTCACTTCATCGAGTAACTCTCTATTATAAGAATCCAACCCTTCTGCTGAGACTATATCAGCAATGCTGGCAATTTCCCTCATAGCAGTAACCTGCAAAAGCATGTAGCAGTCAAGTATTCATAAAACATACACTCAAGTTAAAGAAAGTAAAGATAAACAACTAATGAGCAAAACATACTGTTCTTTGATACTCTGACTCCAGGGATGATGTGACTCTCCCAATATATTTCCGAGTAATCTTGTGATACCATTGCATGTACACACCCTCATCTGTAATGTCACCACCATCATCAACAATATGAACCCAACGTTCCGACCACTCTTTGATAGCCAAGTCCATTTTTCCCATCAGATCTACCCCATGATCCACAATACGGCTCTTCCTCTCCCATCGTTCGACGTCTTTTGGGATAGTTTGATGCAAGCCAAATTGCCTTAAGCATCGATCAGGAAGGTGTCTTTCAGCCTTGTCAAAACACAATAGCATAGTCCTAGATGCCCTTAAAATCAGACTAGCTTTTGTATCTTCTGGTATGGCTGTAGAATCCAAATCCTTGTAAGGTAGCCACTGGACCTGTGTGTATATACAACAATTAACACAGATTTACCATTTTCATCTACCAATTTCATCGAATAAACCACCATATTAGCACTTACATCACATGGATTAAGAGAGTCCAAAGCCTTTCTGTAGGACACTACATTACATTTAGTCCTACAACCACTTTTCCCTTTCCATTTAAGCACAAAGGGAAAGCAATTAGTATCAGGTTCTTGATTAAACTTTGGCAGGCCAACATTGAGGCGAGAATAACTCCAGCACTAAAAACAATAACTAATTTATTATTCAGCAAGTGTTCAATCTGGAAGTATCAGCAAAAGAAGAGAGAAAAGGGAAGTGATTATAACCTGTACTAGAGTTAGACAGCCACTAATGGTGCTCTGAGATTTGAGTGAAGCATTGCCAAGTGCTCTATATAAAAATGCCAATGCTCCTGCACCCCAAGCAAATTTCCCAGCCTTATCAAAGTCTTCAAACAAAGAAAGGTACATAACAGGGACTTTGTTCCCTGTTGTAGTAGAGAATATTGTGCTGCCGACGAGATATAGAAGGTAAGCACGTGTACAGCGTTCGGTTTCCTCCGGCGGTGCATCTTCAGCACACTCACTAAAGAACTCCTTCAACCAAGTCAGCTTCACCATTCCACCATTCAGATCCTCCGGCACTCTCCCTAGTAACTTTTCACAAACTGAACTTGGTGCACTTATTGGACCTATCACAGGTTCTCCATCAATAGCCAATCCAAGTAATAGTGACACATCTTCTAGGGTTATTGTCAATTCTCCAACAGTTAAGTGAAATGTATTTGTTTCTCTCCTCCACCGTTCAACCAAAGCTGCTATCAGTGCATTGTCAAGACTCATAGCAGGAAGTAATCGTAGGTAACCGAAACCAGCCTTCTCAACCAACGTAATCTGTTTAGGTGTGAGTTTCCACTGATCAAGCATTGAAGTGTGTTCATGGCACCTAAGTACACCACGTTCCTGTAGATTTGAATAATATGATCATATCCAGTGATATGAATATGATAAATTTTCACATGATTAAACAGAAATTATCAATAAAAGAATGTCCACTTACGTGTCCATCCCAAACTGCTGAAGAAACATGATTATCTTGATCATAAAGTACATAATTATCAATTGGTCCAGGATCTTCTTTGAGCTCCATTTAGGAAGGAAATGAGAACTGCCCAAAATACAAGAATCACAGAAAGAAATGAATAACTACGAATCAGCCCAATTTCAGAAGCAATAGCTACACTAAAATCATTGACATTCTTCATTAAGAAAAGATAAATTTGATATCTGTTTTGCCAATAGGAAATTTTATCTAATTTTGATTCTCTGCTGAGTACCAACAGTAAATGGAGACCACAATTTTTTTCCCAGAGTCTTTTTCATTGAGGACAGTGAGAGAAAGGGTTACACAAAGCAGAATTTTTTAGAATCCTGTTCCTTGGCAAGCCACTGATTCCAGAAAGTGCTCAAGGTTCTCACACAATTAGCCTACCCTCCCCACTCCATACTCTCACAAAAGAATGAAAATTGGTACAAATTCCTCATTATAAAGTGTCAATTGCTCATTAGAGTCTCATCTTTCAAATTCTAAATGACAAACACCCACCAACACAAAAACAGTTTTTTGATGACCCTAAACTGGATTCATAGCAAGCAATAAAAAAATCATAGCAGACTCAAAACCCCACCAGGAAAGAACTTTAATTTGATGAACACATTGCTAATACAGAAAAAAAAAAAAGAAAGAGAGAGAACCTGAAGGAAGGTGGAACTCAAGTCCGTGAAATTAGTGGATGAGAGAGAGAAAGAGACTCACCGACTTTCGAAGAAGACGAGGAAACAGAGTGAGACACTGCAACATGTGTAGTATCTAATCTAATCTAGTACGAGAACAAGAAAGATTTGGGTTTGTTTTGGAGATTGACTTTGTTCAGTGTTGCCACCCACAAAACTGAACACCCTATAGACCAATTAAGGATTTTATGGTCTTTCTATTATTCTTGTTTTATTTTTTTTATTGGTTATATGGAAATTTAAAATAAATACAATATAATTATTTTTGTATCAAGAAATTACTCTTAATTAATCGATTACTTGGGTTGAGTTGAGTCATTCCTTTCTAAAACTAAAACTGATGAATTTAAAAAAAAAAAAAAACTAATGGATAAAGTAACGGGTGAGATTTTTCAATAATAAAAAATTAACATCAGCAACAAAAATTAAAATGTAAAAAATGTAAATTCTAAATACCATTATTAAAATGGTTAATTACTATGAGAAAAGTAATAACAAAAAGATAATCAAAGGCATTTAATTTAACTAAAACGAGGGAAAAAAACTCACTCCATAAACTTCACAATCCTACCGAAACTAAACACTGTCACTGCTTCCTCTCTCTCTGCGCTCTGCCATGACGACGTCGTCTGGTTCGGTGAACAACGCCATACCCTCAGGCCTCCAAGAAATGCTTCTCAACCGAAAGCGTACCGAACAGCCAGAAGAAGAAGAACTCAATAACAATGCCCAAACTTCAATTTCGTCCCCGCAACCTTCTTCACCCGCCGGTGACGCCGTCGCCGGCGACGGCGACAGCTCAATCTCCAAACCCGTCGTGTTGGTAACCAACAGCGACGGCATCGAGTCCCCGGGTCTAACATTCCTCGTCCAAGCTCTCGTGCGCCTCGGCCTCTACGATGTCCATGTCTGCGTTCCCCAATCGTGGGTCCCACTTTGCGTTCTCTCTAATTGTTTCATCGCATGCTTCCTTCCTTGCTTGCTTTGGCTTCGTTTGATTTCTCGCTCTTTGTAATTTGTTAGTTCGTGAAAATGGTTGCTTCAGGGACAAATCTGTTTCGGGCCACTCTCTCACTATCGGAGAAACCGTGGAAGCCTCTTCTGCTCTGATTGATGGTGCCACCGCCTTTGAAGTTTCAGGTTTGGATTCAACAGTTGAACCTCTTTGCTCCTTTCTACTCATTTGGATGATGAGATTCTTAATTGTTTGGAATCTTTTTTGTGTGGAGTGTAGCTTAGTGGTTTGCTTACTGTTTAGTCTTCGCCAGCCACTGTTTGTTTTTATGTCAGATCCGATGTGTGTGGAGTTCTTGTAGGCGTGGTTTGGTTCTAGTTGTGTATATGAATAATGGTGTTCTTCAGTGAGTTCATGTTAACTTCGTTCATAGTTGATGTGGGTTTGCTTGTTATTTTTTAGTCAAAAAAAGTCTCTTCATCACCCTCTTGCCTAGAATCATGGGATAGTAGCTGCTGACGTTTAGGTTGTGATCTTTAACTTAACTGAATGACATTGTGTGATTTATGTTGCAGATCCACTTCTTAGGAGAGAAATTTTTATTTTTATTTTTTGTAATAAAGGAATTCATACTGTCTTGGCTTTGTCATTACTGATATAATGCATCATGAGTTGGGAAATGATTTGTTGTCGTAGTTGTGACAATGATACTTGCATAAATTCCTTACTCTTTCCTAATTTATAATTCAGGAACGCCTGTCGATTGTATTTCACTAGCCTTATCTGGAGCCTTGTTTTCATGGTCAAAGCCAATGCTGGTTAGCATCTGTCATATAATTAATAACTATTTGTGCGCTCTTCTCACTAACTAAGTACTAATGGATGAAAATGATATAAATTTTAGGTTATTAGCGGAATTAACCGGGGATCAAGCTGTGGTCATCTCAAGTAAGTTTTTCCCTTCTCTTATGCATAGATTTAAACTTGTAAACCTATACTAGTACAGAGTCCTCGCTCCCCCCTGAATATAGTCTGTTATGGTTTTGTATTAACACCTCCACGCGCCCTGAGTATGAGCAGAAGTTGATTTCATGCTTTAAAATCGCCAGGTTCTACTCAGGTGTTGTTGCTGGAGCAAGAGAGGCGTTATTATGTGGGGTACCTTCTTTGTCAATATCATTAAATTGGTAGGTTGATTGTTATTTATGATTTCCAGCTTAACTGTATTTTCCTGCTGGAGATAATGAACTAGTACCATATCCTGCTGCCGTGCTGCAGGAAGAAGGATGAAAGTCAAGAGACTGATTTCAAGGATGCAGTAGAACTCTGTTTACCTTTAATAAAGGCAGCTATCAGGGATGTTTTACAGGGAACTTTCCCCAAAAGCTGTTTTCTGGGTATAGAAATTCCTACATCGCCTTTAAGCAGCAAGGTACAAAATTTTTATTAGTTTGGATAATAATATCTAGTCCTCCACTGAAATGTGATAATGTTCTATATTTGGGTTATATACGGTGGAAAATCTAGTATGGATGATATTCTTGGCTTATAATCAATTTTTTTTTTCTTCGAAGTTATAATGTTGCATTCAGGTCTTTATGTATAAGTGCTTTGTAGGTTCTGCTTTTAAAGATTTACTTCTAGTTGCCCTTTTTATTGGGATATGTCTTTTCTAATAATGAAAGATGACTTACATTTATTGGGAGTTTCATGTACTACTCTCAGAGTAATGAGAAAGTCTCAGAGAGAGGAACCTAACGACTTCTTGATGTCATGTAACGTTTTGGCTTCTCAGCTGGGGCTGAAATGTTTGCAGCTTTCAATTACATGATTATGTGTGATTCTTGTTATATTTTTCTTCACTGGAAATCTTGAGTAGACAAAAAATGGTGTGGGATGGGATGGAAATGTTTATTCTCACATTTTAAAAATTGTATTGCATACAGAGGCGGTAACTGTATGTAGATTGTGAACCCTTTTCCTGGGAAATTTCCTCTTAAAGAGGATTTGAAATGTGACCGTTTAACATTGTGATTAACGTGTATTTCCTTCCCTGTCCCCTTTCTTAATTAGGCAACATGTTTTAATTTCACCATTCTTATTTTTTGTTTCACTGTGTTTACTGTTTAGTGAACTGTTTTTGGTCCGAAGATATCATATGGCTGCTGTGGTATTGTTTTGCCGACAGGGCTTCAAGTTGACCAAGCAAAGTATGTGGAGATCCACTCCAAACTGGCAGGCAGTTTCAACTAGCCGGTATCCTCCTGGTCATTTCTTGGCCAGTAAACAAGGCTTTGGTCTTCAGTTTGCACAGATTGGCCGTGATGCCTCTGCTGCTGTGAGTGTCCTAAATATTGGCATCTTTTGCACATTCCGTTTCTGTTTAATCTGGTAATTATTTTGCTGTTATTGATGCTGATAGTAGAATCTTTCACATCTTGGTGTACTTCAGGGTGCAGCTCGGAGATTAACTACTCAGAAAAAGAATTTGGAGATTGTTGAATCAATTGGAGCTGCAGGAAAACCTGATTCTAACAGGGTGAAGAAGTACTTCAGACTTGAGGTAAATGAGAGGGAGATGGCAGTATGGGTCAACCGTTCCATACCAAGTTTAGGGAAGGTTGACTGCTTTTAAAAAATAGATTTGGAAATGGGAAGGTCGACAACCACCTCATTTCCAACTTGCCTAAAAATGAAAATAAAAGGGGTGGGTTGGTACAAGGATGGGAATGTAGTGGGAGGGTACCAGATTATTATAAATTATATCCCTCAACTCTAATGTTCATACACATATCCATACCCTATGTGTGACAATATAATACCTAAACCTATTATTGCATTTTAGTTAGGCAAGACTTGTTTTTAAGTAGTGATCAAACTCACTTTCATTATGTCACTGAATCAATGACAAATGAGTCCTCGACATATAAATATTTTCTAAAAAAATTATTCGACCCCTTGTGGTTGAACTTTCCACTTCCCTCATAGTGTTAGCTAGATGATCTTCAAAAGTATGAGTAGTATAATGTCGTGACACTGTTCATTTGAATGGAAGATGGACTTCTGTACTGCTTGAGAAAGATACAACTTTATTTTGTTGTATCTTGATTCTGAATCCACAACAATGGCAATCCTCTCCATGGGTAACCAGTCAATATTTGTCTCAGTTTATGATAATTTTTGAAACCATACTTCTAGTAGCTTAAGTTGATCAATTTGTCTAATGGTTCAAAGATTTTCTTTTTTCAAAAATGACTGAAATTGTTTATTATACATGATTCAGTACTTTCTATGTTACATTCAAATGAAGATTAATTATTTGAATTGTTCCTGGATGTGAACTCAGCTATACTATACTTCTATCTGCAGTTTTTGGATAAACAGCAGGAAGATATAGATGATGATTTGGATTACAGAGCACTTGAAAGTGGATATGTAAGTTGGCTAACTGAATTATCTCTTTGCATGTCTCTAATGTGAAATGTATCATTAACTTTTTCACCTAATAATATTTTATGTTCTTAAGGACTGCACGCAAACAATAAACATCTTCATCGGGCTGTTAATCTGTTACTATATATGCGATCAAGTTCATTTTTCTCCTCTGAATGAACCTTGAATCTGATTTTAATGAACAGGTTGCAGTTACTCCTCTCTTTCTGTCTCCTCATACTGAGACGGATATTCAAATGGCAGCTTCTGATTGGCTTTCATCTGTACTTCCTGGTGAACAATAGCCTCAAACAGAGTTCAAAGTTCAGCTTCAGCGTGATTATGTACATTTGAGATTTATGGTGGTTCTTCCTGTTGTAAAGGTGGAGCAGAAGCGGCAATCATTCTATAATTGATATCATCAATCTGTACGTTTGTGTAAGATATTCTGTATTCCCTCTTCATTGTTTCATTTCTTGTTGTCTCTAGCTATTTCTGATGTGAAGCAAATTCATTATTTGCTTCCTGTAATCCACTAGGCATATTTTGAAAATGCCATCTCCTCTGTTTGTAACTTCAAAAGTATTAGCTAAACGCTGGTGCACTTCTCATTGTAATTTTTCGCTAAGTTGTTGTTTGAAAGATAGTTTTAAGCTTGGTTTGATGGTATTTTAGACTATGGTCGGATATTAAGCATTGGTTATTGCATCACTTGCGCTCAACTCAAAAGTGATTGGATTTTGCATTCTGAATGCATACAATAGAATATTTTGAGGCTATGGGATATAGTTAGATTTTCCTTACAAGTGATAAAATTTTGTTGCTCTATTATATTTTATGATCCGACAGGTTGAATTAGAAATTGAGCAGTTACAAGTTCACACAGCCTTTATAACCAGGTGACTTCACAATACTGGTGAAAATTAACTGGTTTAATTTATAAGGGGTGTTTGAGATTTTATTTGGATGAGTTATTTTTCAATGTTTTATTTGAATCAAATATAAAAATAATAAACGATTCAGTTTAATTTGGCTTGGTTCAGATGGATAGGTTTTCTAGATTTTTTTTTTTGTTTGCTTTTATACAACTTTCAAAGCTGTTTATAATTTGACATCTAGTAAGATAAGAAATAATTTCATAATTAATGTCGTTATAATATATCCTTGAAAAAGTTACCACACAATTTAAAGTAGTAAAGTAAAATTTGGCGCATGATGATGATTGTTACAAGCTTCTAATAAAAATATTTGTAGTTATTTATTTAGTCATATAGTAATAATTTCATAATTCATATTTCAGTATGACTAAAATGTGTAACGTATATGAATTTTAAATATCATTGTTATTAAATTCAGTCACAAGTATGTTTTGTCGATATAGTATATTCATGATTTTCTTTTGGTGTTTAAGGGTTAATTTTATTAGATTTTTGGTTGATTTTTATTTTGGCCCTTGTTAAATTATTTTAACTCCTAAAAATATTCATTTTATAGCTTCTATAATGTTCTTTATGTTAAATTAGTGCTCTAAAAAATATTTGACAGGGACTAAAAATAAATTATTTAGTATTGTAAGGATACAAAATGAACATTTTAGGAGAGTCAAAATAAATTAGTAAGAACAAAATCAATTGTTTTTTTTACAGGAATCAAAGTGAAAAAAAATTAAAGACCCAAAAATCTATTTTAAGGACTAAAATTACATATATATATATATATATATATATATATATATATATATATATGTTAAATTATGATATAAATAAATTATTTTAAATATATGATGGACTATGGTTAAGCTGAATTTTGATAAAAACATAAAAAATTGAACTATTTATTTGGTAAACAGATACATTATTTTCTTTATCAGTTTGGTCACTTGTTTTTACAATATTTTATCAATTTAAAACATTTTGGTTCAATGTTAAACAAACAATAAACACCTAGTCACTAATCAAAGTTTTTATTTTTATTATTTATTATTACACATTAAAAATGCAGTTACAAAAATAAAATAATAAATAGAGGTAAAATTAGAAAAAAAAAGGGCATCACAGACAGTAACCAAAAAAGATGTTCCGGGTCGGGTAAAAAAACCCAAATTGTAAAGAGGCAAAACTCCGATCCATGGAGATGGAGGTTGGAGTTTGGTGTTGGCGCATTGCTTAGGTTGAGTTAGGTTAGGGTTTATGAAGCAAAGCTTTGAGTGAATCCAACAATGGCGTCGAACAACGTTCTCAGAAGTGGGGCTTCCTTGTTGAATCGCCTTTCAAAATCGCTTCCTCTTCGTTCCAATACCCCTCAACTTCAATCTCATTTCCTCTCCCCTTCTCTCTCTAGGCTCCCCGCCGCCATTTCTCCCCAAAACGACGTCGAATTTCCCCACAAACAAGGGTTTCTCTACCCCTGTGGCCTCCCCTCTCTTCGCTTCTTCTTACCTCAAGGTACACTTACTCTCACTACACTCTTTATTGCATTTCATTTTCAAGGGAACTTTGTTACTTTCCCCCTATTTTCTTGCAATTGATCGCTCTCTTTCTTCTGTTCCTAATGTAAATTTGATTAATTACACTAATATGAGATGTGACATCGAAGAAAAGATAATGCCCCGGAAGTCAAAAATTAATTTTTAAGATGCACTGTGTTGTGATATATGTTATGATTTTTCTATCCCAAAAATATAATCATGTACCAGCTTTTGCATGAGAAGATGGTGTTTTGTGAAATTTTAAGCATTTGAACTCCTCCCAGGTACTTTTTATTCTGAATTTATGATTATTCTGCAGGGGATGCTCCTTCATCAGATGAACCCATGCTTTTGTTCCCCAAAAGGACGTTTCAACCTAGTCTCATTAAACGAAAGAGGAACCATGGATTCTTTGCTCGGTAAATCACTCATCTTTATGGTTATATGCTCCTTCGTAATGAGAAGAGAAGTAGAAAATGTTACTTGTTAGTGGTTAACCCTTCCTTTTCTTCTACATGATATCAAACTTGGTAAATTTTAGAACTCTTGTGGTGTTTCCATTCTTCAGCTTACTCAACTAGATAATAACTATGCAAAGGCCTAATTTGTGTAGAGAATTTGAAGGAATTAGGCGATCGATTGTTCTTACGCATCATGCTTTCTATTACTTTCTCTTGGTTAGTTGGCTTGTTAGCGTAATAGATAAAAAAAAAATACTCATAAATCTTGAAGCTATGCCTTAGCTTTAAACAGATTGTTTTGTTGAATGTGGCAATGTGCAATTCAGTGACGAAGCTTTCAATGAACAGATTGCCTATCTCTCTAGATTGTTGCTTTGTTTTTGGTAGATAAGTGGGTGTGTCACATTTTAGATTATGGTTGTTTTGTTGAATGTGGCAATATGCAATTGAGTGACAAAGCTTTCAATGAACAGATTGCCTATCTCTCTAGAATGTGGTTGGTGGTAGATAAACGGGTGTGTGTCAAATTTTAGACTATGGCCAGGCAAAGTGGCATGTGAAATGCTTCTTTGTTGGCCCGAAGACCATTGCTTCCTTTTATTGTTTATAGGAGAGAATTAGGTTACTCATGGAATAACTTAGAGCTATTCCATTCAATAATTCTTTTTATATATTAAATTTCAATAATTCAGATGTTTTTAAATAGATTAAGTCTGTTGATTTTTAAAAAAAATTAAACTATTAATTCTTTTGAATAAATTCAATTTAACAGATATTAGTATACGTTTTAAAAATATAAATAAAATTTAGTGTCTATGATCGTTGAAAAGATATCAAAATATTCAACAGTTAGAACGCAATAACAAAGCCTCATACCATTAGGTGAGGAGTGATATATGAATCCCATAATGAAATATTTAGCAGTTTGACTATTGAATTTTAATATTTAATACATAGAAAATGTCATTGAATGGAAACAGTATTTTTACCAAAAGTTACTTTTAGAGTAACTTGATTCATATAAAAGAGATGTCAAATTGGTGCAACTGAAGTCAACTGTCTCACCATTTATTAACCTCTAATTGAACAATATTATATCAAAACTCACCATCGAATTAGAAGTTTCTTTCACATTGATCATATCTACGTACTGGTTATATTATTCTAAAATCATTGATACCTCATTTACATACATTAAAATTGATGTAATGTCTACTTTCTGAATGTACAAAAAATGGAATTTTCTTGTTTTAGTCCTATTTTCACAAAATTCAACAGAAATAATCAACACAAAAATGATTATAACTCGACCATTGCATTTATAAATTCAGTCTACATGAAGTTATTAAAGGTATACAGTTTGTTTAAGATATATCTCATATAAGTGTATATCTATCCATATATTAATGTGTAACTGGTCCTTAATCATGGAGTAAATTTGTGAGGAGCCTGTTTCAGATCCAGTATGAAGATGTCTGGCTAAGTGGATAGAACTGGGGAATTTTATGCATGACTTGTATGCAAATTTGCGTGTGTAATCTCTAAAACAGAGTTGTGCTGTGTTGATGACATATTTTTTGTATTACATGAGCAGGAAAGCGACCAAGGGTGGCAGAAAAGTAATTGCTCGAAGAATAGCCAAGGGCAGGTTTAGGATTACAGCTTAGTATCATTGCATTGACATTGGAGTTAAAGTTTGAACTTAGAAACTTAGTGCACTTCATGGTAAGGCCCAGTGATACAGGGTGAACCTGACATTGTTACGTAAAAGAGCTCCTTTTTTTGGTTGGGGTGTGGGGTTGGAGTTTTATTGAGTATAGTCTGCAATGAACAATTTTTCAGGCAACTGTTGTGCATGGATGTGTTAACATTCTGTTTATTTCTATTTGAAATTCTGGTCGGTAGTTGCAATAATTTGTAACTCTTGTATTAGTTTTATGTGGTGAGCACTGCAGAATAATCTAGTTTTATTTGATGTGAAGAAGCTTGCATTGTGCGCATTTTCTGCTTCCAAAATCCGTTTCGCACAAATGTTAAGGCACTGATAAAGTGGTCATCGAAAAAGATTAAAGGAAATAATGATTTTTTTTATTTTATTTAAAGAGTCTGTTTGGATGAAGGAAAAGAATTAAAGAAAAAGAAAAATGGAAGAAAAGTAATAGTAAGAGTTGACTTCTGAAGATTTCAATAAATGAAAAAAAATATAAGTCTAACTACTTTTTTGTCTTGTTTTATTGTATAAATAGTTAAAGAAAAGAAGAATGTGCATATATAATGACGTAAATTTCTCTCTAATAAAGAATGGAAAAAAGTGAGGAAATCAAGATAGTTTAGTCCTTATCCACGTAAAACGTTTGTGGGAATGCAGCACTTACTTTAGTTTAATTTGGTTTGAATAAAATAACTTTCGCTACCTGGTTTGATAAAATTTTTAATATTTTTAGGAGAAAAAGGTAACAAAAAAGTGAAATTTTTTTTTTTTTACAAATTAAAGATAAACATTTAGAAAAATTATATTAGAAGTTTACAAATTTATTTTGATTTTTGGAAATTTTAATTTAATTTTTTTGTTATTTCTTTCTTTTAGAAAAACTTATAGAAACATTTGCATGAGAGATACTTTGGTCTGTATGAAAAAATATTTGAAAGGTGAATTAGAAAATTGAGATACTGGTGTGCATGTTAGAAATTTGTGTGTTGTGTAATGTTTGAATTGACGTGCATGTGAAGAAAAGTTGAAGAAATGAAATGAATGTGGCCCATAAGAAAGGTTAACTTTGTGCAACTCTTCTTCACAAAGCTCACTCACTTTAAGGTAGCATTGGGTCTGTCAGACGATAACTTTGCCCAAATTTCTATCTGCTTTGTTTTCATTGCACACATCAATCATTGAAACCTAATTATTGGAAGGACCAATGCTTTTCCCTTCTAAGATCATTTTCTTTCCATAAGGTCATTTGATATGAGTATGTGTTACTTAAAATTCGTACAAGATCAATAATATATAAAAGAGAAAAATAAGTGTTGAACCAAATCACTCATAACAAATAGGGTTATAAACTGATTCAACCAGACTCGTATAGGTTGGTTCACCGTAAGTTAAGTTAAAAATATTAGTTTAATTCGACTCATTTTTTGGTGACCAACTTATTTTTTGATGAGTTAAAAATGTTGTAGTTTGATTCACCAATTCATGGTGGGTGAGTCGGATTAGTGGGTTGACTCACACTTCCGAATGTTTTATTTTGTAATTTATTTTATATAATTATTACAATATAATGAAAGTGGTTTGAATCAATTTTTTTTATAATATTAGAATCAAAGTATTCACCTAATTCTTCACTTATTATTAAAAGGATAATAATTGAAAATTAAAATATAACATATATAATTTGGCAAACAAGTAAATTAAACATTTAAATTGTTCAAACATTATAGAACGGTAAGTAAGTACTTAAAAAGGTAAGTAAGTACTTAAAAAGATTAAATTGTTAACCTATATAATTAAAATTAGTAAATAGTTATAACAAAAAACTTATAAAAAATGAAAAAAAATTAATAATGTATTGCATGATAAGTCGAGTCAATCCACTTTCAAATTGGTTCGAATTAGTTTAACCTATGAATTAAGTGAGTTAGGTTCATTTCAATTTACATTTAAAAAAATTAATTTTTTTTAATCCAACTCGGTTCGAACCTATGGTGAATCACCTTAACTTAAAAATTAAAACCCATTTTTATCGTCTCTACCAAAAAAAACTTATTAAGTGGTAAGTGGTATTACATAATTGTACTTAAGTTATTGGCTTAAAAAAAAACTCTAAATGTTATTAAGTAAATGTTTTTATGTTCTTGAATGGAAGGTCGTTTTCATTTTATTAAAATATTTATTTTGTTTTATACTTTGTCTTTAAATTTATAGATAATATTCGAGTCATCACATTTAAAATATTATTTATTTTTGTATTAGATTATTTTTTCATAATTGAGGCAAATATTTAAAAGTTACCCTTTCTATTTATTGTAAGACTATATTGGAATAGAATAATTCTCACCTAAAATTAAATAGTTGAATGGTGACATAACCTTAAAAAAATTTATAATGTAAGAATTTTATAAGGGATTAAAAAGGTACATGAGTTTTAAGTTTGTATGCAATTCTTACAAGCTTGGCATGAGATTGAGGTTTTATGAAAAATTACAATGTTATAGTTAAAGTTTGGAAAATTACTTCCCTCTAAAATTGTGCTCTCAAAATATGAATGTTAATTTTGAAAGAAATTGTTTTTTATACTCAAGACTGAGTTTTATAACCCATTCTTAATTTTAAGATCATCATGTTACATCGTGTTTTAATAAGAATCTTTTGAACAAGTACAATCTTAAATTTTTGAAACATTTATTAAAACTTTTGCATTAGATTAGAGATACTATTTATAACGTATACTTTTTTTTTACTGAGGTTCTTACCCTGAATTAGTTTTGTTGATATGACTAGAATTATCAATTATATTTTGTATCATTAAGAAAAACTATTAAATAACAATTAATGTTAGATATTAACATAATTAGTTATTATATTAACTAAATTATATATCACTTTATAATTAAAAATTATTATTTTCTAAAATAGTTTTTATTATGAATAAAAATTACAAAAATTATAATTTAATTTGATTTTTAACATTAACTATCTATGTTTTAATTATTTATTACTATTGATTCTAAATTAGTCTTTAATTTTAAACTAGAGGCTAATTTACACGTTAATTTCTTAATTGCTAAAATTTTAGTAACTAATATTAAATACTCTAATTCACAGATCAAGTATATTTTTTATTTATATTATAGACTATTTTAAATAATAATATTATTTTTTTTTGTAAAACGGTATCTAAATAGTCAATATAATTACTAATTGTTTTGGAACTTAAAATTGATTTCTATTTAATATTTTTCTTGTAATATTTACAAGTTGATGATTTTTATAATATGCACACCCTCCCTCACAGAAGAAGATAAGGTAGTCTTTGTTTGGTTAACATATATAATTCTTAAAAAGTCAATTCACAGTATATTATCCTTGTTTTAGTACCTAATTTTGTGTGATGAATTAAACTTAAATTTAATTTTTAATATGATATTAAAATGTATACTAATAAGATTTGATGTATCCTAATAAAACTAATTTAAAATATATAAGAAGACACGATCTTCACCTTATCTTCTAAAATTTAGATTAGTAAGTGAGAATATGATGAATAAATCTGAGTTAATATTGAGACTCAACATATATTTAATTTGATTCAATTAAAGATTTAATGACCTAATTTGATTTTTGAATTTATAAAAAGTTAAATATGGTTTTCGTCCCTTAACTTTCAGTAAATTTTGGAATCAGTCAATTTCGAAATTTTAGATCAATTTAGTCTTTCATCTTTCGAAATACGTAGATTTAATTATTTTAATCAAATCTTTTTAGGTTTATTTAATGTTTCGTACACATTTTAGAATTGTATTTGAATTATTTATACTTTGACACATTTTTGCTTTAATATTAAGTTAAATATTATTATAAAACACGCTTGAAATGTCAAATAAACTTAACAAAATTGATTAAAAGAACTAAATTCATATATTTCGAAAGATGAAAAACTAAATCGATCCAAAGTTTCAAAGTGAACTAATTCCAAAATTCCTGTGTAAAACCGGACTAATATAGTTAATCAATGACCCAATGGGTTTAACTATTAAATTAACCATCTAATTATAATGAGGGAATCTCAGGCCGTGATGAATGAACATATAGTTATATTATTATGAATTGTGATTAACGTAATCACCCTCTTTCAATTAGTGTGGTCACAGATTCTTGTGAATAATCTACTTTCTTTTACAAAGTAAGAAAGAAAGAAAAAAGGTAGCATAGGAACTGTATATAGATTGGTGTAATTTTGAGAGAACTTTGTTAAAGTATAAAAATAGAGAAGCAGAAAAGGTGACTAACTTTTTCAGTGTTATATATGATAACCATCTTTAACCCAACCAACTACCTCAATTGCTCTTTAATTCTGCATGCATTTTTAATAACTAATCATCACATTCTCATAACTAGGTAACTAAGTACTATATAACATGCAAATCACGTTCCATCAAAATTAATTATTAATTATCTATTGCTATATTTAAATTCCCGCTATGATTGTCTCAAATAATGTAGAAACAACTTGTCATTATTTTCAAAAGTAACATCTCCAAATAAAAAATTATATATATATATATATATATAGACGGTGTGATAATAAAATTAATAAATAAATGGAAACAAAATCCACACCAATTATTTATTATATAAATAATATGTAAAACAACGAGATATACTAACAAACACCACAAAATTTTTATGTGGAGAAATCTAGAAAATTCAAATATTTGAGACATGGAATAAAATATTTTTTTCAAGCTAGCTTCTATGCACATAATATATGGTTGCTTTCTTTTTCTTCTTCTTCATTCATTTTGTGGTGTTTTTCTCTCACTAGAGGTACTCATAATAGCTTTTGTCTATAAATAATTTTAAATTGTATAATAGGTCGTAAGTTTATAAATAAAAATACTTTTTTTTTCTTAATTAAGTATGTGTGAATCTTATAAGTTGGTGACCCATCTGACAATACATAGATTAAATATGTTTTTAGTGCCTTAATTATCATTCGAAATACTAAATTTTGTCTCTGTCACAAGTTTTGAATAATTTTTATCTTCAAACTTTATATTGTTTGTATGTAAACTAGATGACATTAAAAATTTAATGATATTACAAACGATATTATCATGTGTGTGTCTATATTAGCTCGTGAACACATACATAACAACACTTTGATTGGTTACATGGATCACATCCTAAATCATATTTTAAAGTATACATTACATTAATTAAATTATTGCAAGGTTTTGTTAAATTAGTACAATTATAGGTTAAAGTTTAAGTAAATAGTATCAAATTGGTGCATGTAATTTTAATGATGTTCATATGTCAACACTACTGGTTCATTTCACTAACATTTTTAGTCGATAAAAGAATACTAACCTTTCACACTTAAATTTCTTATACCTGAATAAAAATATTTATACATTTTTCACACAATTTCGACTTGAGGCTTTAACGTTATAATAAAGCTTAGTTAAAATAAATATAAAAAAAGGGTTAAATATGCTTTTGATCCCTCAAATTTTAATAAATTTTGGAATTAGTCTCTGTTTGAAACTTTATACCAATTTAGTCATTCATCTTTAGAAATGCATGAATTTAATCATTCTTACCAAATTTTGTTAAGTTTATTTGACATTTTAAACACATTTTACAATAATATTTGAGTTAATATTGAAGTGAAAATGTGTAAAACAGTGTAAACAATTCAAATACTATCATGAAATGCACTTGAAACGTGAGATAAACGTAATAAAACTTGGTTAAAAGTATTACATTCACACACTTTTAAAAATAAAAGACTAAATTATTCAAAAATTTTAAAAAATAATTAATTTCAAATTTCATTAAAACTTAAGAAATAAAAACATATTTAATCTTAAAACAAAACTTTATTATTAGCATCAAGTTTGAACTTTATAAAATTGGTTTTGGAGTATTTATCGCGAATTTTGATCCATTTGTTTTTTTCGATTTGTCCACCATGCGCTGAAGAACCTTCTCGCGATGTTCAATATTTGTCAAAGTTGAACCTTCTTAGAAGCAACTTTTAATTTTTCCTGCGGAAAAAAGCAAGTTTACGTCATCATTTTTGTAGCTTACTACGATTTGGATTCTTGCACTTGGAGTTTTGTCGCAACACGTATATATTTTGGGTTCAAAGTCACACATCATTTTTTGGAAATAATTAAAAAATAGAAATTACTAAAAAAATAATTTTAATTTAAATATATCCAACGTAATAAAACCAAACAAACACACACTTACTTTATCCATTGAATCCATTAATGATTAGAAAACTCACTATAAATAAAACAAATCCATTTTCCCCAAACATAGAGTAGAATGGACCATAGCATTCCCTAATATGTAAAATATGAAAATATATACCCATGATGATGCCAAAATAAAGTTTCTGTATTCAAGTCTTTATTTAGTGTATAGTATTATCAATCTCGAAAAATCTTAACAAATTAACAAAAAGTTAAACAAAAAGTTAAATATGTTTGTAATTTCTAAATTTGGAACAAGAATTCGCTTTTATCCTAAATTTTATTATTGTAGTTTTGTTTTCAAACTTTAAAAAATAAATTAATATATCCTTTAATTTTTTTACTTAAATATTGTAATTTTTTTTCAAAATTCTCAATGTAAAGAAATTATTATAATATTACTTAAATAGGTAAAGTATTGTTTAAGAAACACGATTTCACACTAGTAAAAATAATAAAGTCGTATTCCAAAAATAAGATTTATACTTTTATATAGATTTTATATAGAAGAGTTTTATTTTATTTTATATTTTATATATATATATATATATATATATGTAATTTTAACTTATAGAAATATTAATTTTAGTATACGGTTTATTTTATTCCTTATTTCTTATATGTTTTAAAGTTTATAATTTTAAACTGTTTCTTAATATATAGTTGATGGTTTTTAAAAATTTTCTTATATTTTCATAAATTTTTATACAATCATACATTATATATATATTTTTTATTTTGAGATATTTGTTAATTTTAAATTAATAAAATATAAATATTTTTTGTTATTTCTAATGAATATATTTTGAAATTTTTAGAGAAGTTTTTTATTAAAAATTATTTATTTAAATAATAATAATCGGAAATTAAAATTTATATTATTTAAATTAATATATTAAAACTAAAAATACATATATTTTTTTGTTAAAAAAATAAATTTTGAAAACAGTTAAAAATAAAAGTATCTAAAAATTAAAAATTAAAAAATATTTTCAAATAAAATTAAAAAAGAAACATAAAAAATTTGAAAGACAAAATAAAAAACATTATTTTTAATTATTTAATTAAATTATTAACAAATGTTTGAAAGTAGAAAATCTATAAAAAAAATATCCGTACAAAATTTTAAGAAAACAATTTTTCTTTTGAAAAATCTATTGAGAAAATAGTTTAAGATTACAACATACGTTTATAAAAAAAAATTTGAAAGAACATAAAACTATAAACTATATATAAGAGAAAATACACCATAAAATATAAAAATAAGAATTGCATATACGTTCGGATAAAATAGTATATAAAATAAAACTATATCTTTTGAACTATTTACAACAATTTAACAACCTTAAATCTAATTAAAAAATATATAATACACATCGAGATAAAAGAATTTCTCTTTATTTATAAAATTCCTAAGTAAAACATATCAAAATTTGAATTCAGAGACCGAACTAATTCTAATTTCAAAATTTCAAAGTTAAAAACATATTTTACTCGTCAACAAAAAGCTGTACAAAATGCTCGTGTTTGGTCTATTAAGAAAATCGTTAACATTGTGCTTTAAAAGTTAAGTTGTGATGACCCTATAAAGTAAAATGTAGTAGGAGTGACAGTATATACTGGAATCCTACATAGGACACTTTGTCCTAGATCGAGTTGACCATGATGTGTACGTTTTTTTTTTTTTGTCATTGTTCGACAACGCCATCCATTAATTAATGTAATGTTGTTACACACAGAAAGAGATAGAGTGAGAAGAAGCAAAGGAACAATTAATGAGTTAAAAGTACAGAACTAGCTCTTCATTTTCAATTTTTAATATGTAGCTCTAGCTGCCTTCAATAATTCATATATAGAAAGTATGGTGACAAATATGTGAAAGAACCTAGACACATTTATGGAACTTCTGCAACCATTCATCAATGGAAGTGTCCCTGAACTAGCAAGGTTCAGGTTTATCAATAAGAGAAGATCTACACTTTTTTGAGAAAAAGTTCAAGAAAAATAATTGAGTTCATTGATCATCAAAGAGATTCCCTAATTATTTAATTAAATGTACTATATATAGATAAAATTAAATTTATATCTATAAATAGTACCAACGTTCAAGGCTCCCATCCTGAGGGAATAATAGGGTTTGGGACTTTTTGGGTGCTTGAAACTGATGACGATGAAGTTGTTGAAGATGGCAACAATGACATGAACGCATCAATGTACTCTAACTGGTTCACTGCCACAGCTAGATCTTGTGGATAACACTGAAATTTTGTTGTAGCCTCGTGTTGTTCTTGTGGATAATTGCTGCTGCAAACATAATCCTCAATGTTCTCACTCGTTATTGGCACAAGGGGTTCGGGCTCTTCTACCAACTGGTATTCGTGTTCCTGCAATGCTGTTGGGTTGATGAATTTGTCAAGAACAGTGTCACTTTTGGTGATTTGATTGGAACATGGTAGTGCTGTTTCTGCTACTGCTGCTGGATTCTGAATATGAAGGAAATTGGCATTGTAAGTGTTGAAAGCTAACTTCATATCATTGCTGTTATGATCAAAAAATGGGGATGGTGTGGGGGGAAGGTAGAACTGGTCTGTGTAATGGTGGAAGTTTAAGATGAGATTAGGGTTTGCAGAAAAAGGGAAGAAAGTTTCCATGGAAGCAATGTTGGTGGTGCTGGGGGTGTGAAAATCAGAAAATGTGGCTAAAGGAGGAATAATAGCATCATGAGAAAGGAGTTTCTTCTTTATGCTTGAATTCCAAAAGTTTTTCACCTCATTATCTGTTCTTCCAGGTAGGTGCTTCGCTATCTGAGCCCACCTGTACCCGAAAAGTGCACTCTTGTTGAGAAAAAAAAAAGTAGATAATAAAGCACCCTTTTGACAATAATGTTTGTTCATGATATGCACACAAAGAAGAAAAGTAAAAGAAAGAAGAAGAAGAAAAAAAAAAAGGAGCATGTGATTGATTAACAATGGTTAAACCTGTTCCCTAAAATGCTGTGGAGTTCAATAATGAGAGCTGCTTCTTGAGGAGAGAAGCTTCCACGTTTCAAATCAGGTCTCAGATAATTTATCCATCTTAATCTGCAACTCTTCCCACACCTTTGCAGGCCTAATACACATCACCAAACAAAAGCAAAGAAACTCAAAATTTCAAGACAGAAAACACATCAATGGTAACATTTTATACTCACTCAATAATATATATATATACACACACCTGCAAGTTTTGGAACAGAACTCCAGCAACCATGTCCGTAAGTTGTGATGTAGTTGATGAGTTTTTCATCTTCTTCGGGTGACCAGAGCCCTCTTTTGACCTTCTGTTTGTTGCAGCAAGAGTGGTGTCCCATTTTTTCTTTGAGGCCTCAAATCAAAGTACTAATAATACATGAGCAACAGAAGGAGATTTTTGTGTTGTTTTTGAAAAAGAAGAGATTGAGGATAAAGGAAGTCTCTAGAATTTAGGTTTTAGAGAAAGTGATTGCATTGAATTTAATTATATATGATGAGAGTAGTGGTGCATGTGAAGATAGTTAGCAGAGAAAATTAAGAATATGATGCAGAAGCAGCCCAGAAGAAGCAGAAGCAGAAGTGGGTGAATTCTGAGATGGTGATTTTAGTGAAGAAGGTGTGTAAGATGGTTGCAGAATAGCTAAAAGCTGCTATGTCACCCTGCAGAAGTTGTAGGTCTTATAAAGGATGCTTCATTGCTCACTGTGTTATTGGCTGTACACGTGTAACACATGCAGGTGGTAGGACCCTATGTGTTGCCTGGTCCCACATCGATACATTATACATAAATATATATATATATATATATATATATATGATGTTTTGTTCACAAAGCATATTACTTTGTTTTAAACGTGTGATATTAGACTACACTCATCATAATTATTCATTAATACTTCTGATAAATACTTGCCACCAAGATAAAAATAATTTAACATGTACATATTGAAAGCTTTCAAATCTATTGTATTGTTCTTCCTCAATTCCTGTGACAATTTCTTAAATCAACCAGTATAACTAGTTGAATGACAGTGTTTCAAAAAAAAATTACAGTAAGGAAAATATTACTTGTAAGAAAATTAGATGACACTCAAATATTATGTTTAAAGGAACAAACATACAATTATCTCTACAATGATAATATTTTGTCTAAAAAGTTCACTATTTTTACCATAAAAGAATAAAACATTTATCGAAAATTTTTATTTCCTTTATAAAGAAAAATATGAAAGTAGGAAAAACAAACATTTTATAAAATACAAAACTCAAATACTGTTATTTCTAAATTAAGATCAGTCTCACAACAAAAATAATGTTAATAATTAAATATTATCAATGCTAAAAAATTTAAAATTTAAAATACTCGGGTCAACCAATTATAAATTTAAATGAACATAGACATGAGGAAAAATAAAATAAAATTGAATAACTTATAATGAAATACATGTATAAATTTGTTATTTTAAGATTTTGAATTTAAATATCGGTGGTTGTTTTGAACATTGTATTTTGGTTCAACAATCAAAACATATCCGGACGAATTGATATTTTTAAATTGTCAAACCGGACAATTCAAGATTTAATACAAAAAAAATATTAGTATTCACCTCTTAAATTAATTTTAAAAAAAATCTTCAAAAGACTTGGAAACAATAAATAGTTTTTCTATAGAATTTCAAACAAATTAAGACTAATTCAATGTGACAACAATCTCAAATAAACAAAATAAATCAATATATTTAAGCATATAATTTATCACATATCTAACATACAAAAAATAAACAACATAGGAGAAAGTTATAGGCTCATATTAAAAATAAATTTTGAAAATAATAATAGGAATCAGGGAGCGTAAAACGCGAGCAACAATGGAAGAAGATGCAACAATACCTGCATTTTGGAAAGCTACACAATCTTACCTCAAAACAATAGTACCTGAATATGAATGACAACAAAAAAAACCACATTTTACCTATAAAGAACCTAAGCAAGAAATGAACATCACAAAGAACGCAAGTGGAGAGAATAGCTCACCACAGAGGCAGATGGAGAGTGGAGTTCCTCTAAAACTCTTGTGCAAGACAGTGGATAATGGCGACCTCTTCAACATCATGATGGTGTAGGGACGAAGGCGAAGCAAAGGCGTTTAGTGGCTATGGAAGGTGTGCGTTGTGGGTTCGCAACAGAGGAAGGAAGGAGAAAACTATAGAAATGAAGTTGGCGCCTCTGAAACTTTCCTAAAAATTAATCATAGGCAGACCGATTTCGGTTATTAGGAAGATTAAAGCCTAAAAATTAATAGGCTTCAATTTTACTAATAACTTAAGCCAAAAGCTTTGGGCTCAGTGGCAATTTTGAAATTTTCTTTAACCTTAGGGCTTCGGTTCCTTAGAAACCAAAACATATAAGTTGTATAACCTAAGCCTAACTTCTGCGTTGAATGACAATTTTGAAATTTTGATGAACTTATAGGCTTTAGTTTCTAAGAAACCAAAGCATATAGCTTGTATAGGCTTTGAGTCTTCGACAACCAAAACCTATACCTTTTGTTTAGATAAAATAATTAAAAAAGAGTAACAATTTTGAATTTTTCACAAACTTATAAGTTTCGGTTCCTTAGCAATCAAAGTGTATAGGTAAATAGGCTTTGATTCTCTCAACCAAAACCTATAAGTTCACAATATCTTCAAAAATATCATCACTTTTTTATATGCTTCATTTTTATTAAACCTAAGCATATAAGGCAATTTCAAAACCGAAAATTACACTAGTGAAATTGATATCTATCTCTTATACAAATTTCACTCAAATCTCATTGTTATTGAATCTTTATAAATCTTTCAAGAAACATAGGTGAAATCCACAAAGATTCTATAAAAACTTTATGCTTGTACTTAAATTCACCTTTAATGGGTTTTTTTTTTTTACTTAACATTTGTGGATATATGGTAAACCTTGATGTATTTTGTTGATTGCATATACCTAGTATATATATATTTTTCCCTTTAATATATAGAAAATTTGTAATATGGTACATCTACAAAGAAAACATCCTTGACAAATTCATTTTAATAATATAAATAATATATATGAATACCTTAGATTAAAAATTAAGAAAAAATAATTGAAATATTAATATAATTAGTTATCAAATAGTTGTTTATTAGTGGGTTGTGAAGATATTAACTTTGAAATAGTTAAACGAAAGTTGATAAAGAATGAGATTGTATTATTGGAAGGGATCAAGAACATCTCCGACAACTGTGCTTTCTATCAAATTAAAGATTTTAACTTTTTCTTTCCATAATCAAAGTTCCAACAAAAATATTAATTATTATTAGCACTCAAAGTAAAAGGAAAAAAAGTAATATAATTTAAAAAATCAATTCAATAAATTAAAAAACTTCATAAACTTGAATACCACACAAAACGACTCGTTATATTTTTCTTTTTTAATTTCGGATTGGTTATTCTTTCTCTCTAATTATTGCATTGCAAATGATCAATTTTATATGAGTTGAATAAATTTTGGCTGCAAAGGGAAAGAGAGATAGTGTTTTGAGATTTAGATGGAAATGATTTGATATGGATCTCTTTGTTGAAATTCTTCTCTTCGATGTTGAATGCTTAACTCATAAAGAGACATAGCTTTAAGGGAGAAAATTTTATATACATTTATGATGGAGGTGCTGACTCTCAACCACATAAAACTTGAGGGAGAAGGTTTATTGGGGAAGGAGGTTTATCGGGAGATACAACACCAATAAAACTAGAGTTCAACTAAATAACACATTGACACTATTTTCAACCTAAAACTTTAAGGTAATGGGTATTTCTTAGGTTTGTCGAGACAAAAAGTTTCCTATAAAATACAACACCAAGAATACCTGAATCTAACCACATAAGACAGTGATACCACTCTCAACTCAAAATCTTAAGACAATAAGTTTATGAGTCTTCATCTTTAAATAGTGCTTAACTTTTTATTTCTATCTAATTTGAGACTTAGACTCTCGCTTGGATTCCGAACAATCTCTCTGTGTTGAAATGTTTCTATTTAATATTGAATGTTTAACTCTACGTGATGAAATTGATGGTATGATAAAGAGACATAGCTTTAAGGGAGAAAAATTTATATACAAATATGATGGAGGTGGTGACTACAAGAAAGGAATAATATGTCTCTTTAGTTGAATAATTTGCATGCATAGATACATATATATTTTCTTTTTAAAAGATATCACGTGAAAATCATTGGTGATTAAAGGTGGAGTTAAGTGGAAGCATATAGAGTGGTCAAGGGCTAACACAGTTTCCTAATTATTTTATCTTTATTACTGCAAAAGTGTTCTTTTTTTGGGTACCTTTTTCACAGGATAACTTCATGTATGTATAAAGTCTGTTTTCCTTTGTTAAAAAAGAAAAGTGTAGAGTAAGCACTCTCCGTAGTACTCTGATTAACTTTAACTATTATTTCTTGTATGTTTATTTAAGTTTTTTCTTTATAATTTTATAAATTGATTGTTATTGAGAGAGTGTGTTGTTCAATTATTATGAATGCATAGCACGTTGTAAGTTAATTAGGTAGGAGAATGATTTTTAATATGTTATATTCATAAAATATGTAATGTTTGGTGTATAAAACATGTAATTATTATTGATTTGATTGCATAAGAATTATGAGAAGTAAAATATAAAAGAAATGTAAGGATGTTTTAATAATATTTTTTTATTTATTGATTGGTTTATTGTACTATGCGTGAAATTTTAAACCGTAGATACAATGAGATAGAGGCAGTAATAAATGAAAGGGATGGTAAATGCGATTCATTGTGTATCATGATAATTGACGAGGTGATATGCACTTAACACTTTAATTTCAATTTGTGTCATGTATATTTGCCTGATATATATTATTTCCGATTCTTTTAGATATTTTACCAATACTTGTGATAACAATAATTTATACATTTTTATGTTAAAAATATTTATTTTATTTGATTTTAATTTGGATTCACACAAAAATAATTATATATTTTTCATATTTTTTTTAAAAAAAAAAACTGTATATTTTTCAATATAAATAAATCATGTGTCTTGTGTTATTATTTTCAAAATTATTGTATCGATGTATCAGATACATGTCATATCGAATATACGTATCATATTATGAATCATAGATGAGATGTTTCGGTTCATTTATCGCCCTTAATTTTTATTTAATTATAGTTTTTATTAGTATTTTTTTAATTTAAATCAATGGCATTAAATACAATAGTTAGGAGATCTGGTTATTACAAATAAAAACCATTATTTATTTCATCTAAATACCAACAATAAATATTCAATTAAAGTTATTTATTCTTAACTAATCATAACATAAAGTAAATCTTATTTATGTATAAGATGAGCTACGCATAATAAATTTGAGAATTTTGTTATATATTATTTTTGTAATACAATTTTATTTAGTGTGAAATTTTTAAGAAGTTACTTAGTCACGCATAATATAACTGATATAATAATATCAAATATCCTAATTTATGTAAAATGTATATGTATATGTATACTAGTTTCTTGTGAAATTATTAATTTATTAACAGAAATTTATATAGCTGTAAAATAAACGTTAATGGTGATACTATGGTTAAAAAAAGATAAACAATAATTATTTTGGCCTTGTGATTAGGTCAATATTAGCATTTGAGAGCTTTTGAGAAATACTCTTCAAATGTTTTCTTTGCCAACATGATGATGGCTTGGTGTACAACTTCAAGCAATAAAAGTCTTATAATAAAATGGCTTTGGTGTGTGTACATATATAATAAGAAATAAATAAAAAATAATTATATAATATTATGTGTTAACTTTATACATAAGCAATAAGTCTTATAATAATCATACCCAAGAAAAATAAACATTGAATATTTTAGTGTTTCTCATGAGCTTCTTGAATGATAAAAACAAAAACATTAGTGAGTGAAAATATGTGTTTCTTATGTTCACCACATCCTTAGCTTTTATTTTAATTTTATAGTGACATCACACTTGACTTAAAAGGCATCAAACATAACTTATTATTTAATAAACATGTTTTTTTATTAAAAAAATTTGTTTATTGTATTTATTATGTCGACAGGATTTTTTTTCCTAACATGGTTAATACCTTCGAGATTTTCTTATTTTAAAAGAAATCAAGGATTTCTTCTTCTTCTTCTTCTTCTTCTAATTTAGCTCTCAAAATTTCCACCAAATAATGAGAGTGTTTTCATCTTACAAAATAGAAAGCGTTTTCATAAAATGAGAAGAAAATATAAATTCGATAGTAAATTTATATTTCAGAATAATTGTCTGCTGATTTTTTTTTAAACTTATTATTACTCGTAGTGTAAATTTTAATGGTATTTGTAATGTGTTTTTAGTTTACATTTGAATATTTATTCTTATTTTTATGTTTAAATTTTTAGTAATTTTTAACTCAATTTTTTATTTATTTTGATTGTATGTTTTTTTCAAGAAAAATAAAGAAATGTTTTTTTCTGAAATAAAAACAAAAATTCTAGCTCAAACGATAATCTACTCAAACAAAAGAATGTGACTTACATTTCTATCCATTTATTATTTACAAAAAAAAATTAATAGGTTTATCACTATTATATTAAGAAATACAACAGGACCCATAAAATTTCTCTTTATTTTTATTGAGCATAATGTGACATTTGTTTGAATTTACACATAATGAATGAGGTGGACAATTAATAAAAAAAAATACTCTATAACCATATATTTAGTGATTACTTTCATTATTGCATATATAATATTTAATCGTAAAACTATTATTGTTAAAATAACATAATTATATTATGAATTCAGTATTTAAATAAGTCATAGAAATCTATTAGATACTTTGATTTTATAATCGTAATGTTATTTTCATAATAATTAACGAGAAATAGTAGCTCACCAACCCCCATGAAAAATCAAAGAACACCTGTTATTGTTGATAATATGTATTTCAATATTCTATCTATTTATAATAGTTGATAATATGAAAATAGTTGATGAAAACTTAAAAACACGGATTAACGAAAGAAACAGACATAACTATCTTGTTAGACTCTTTACAGAATCAACAAATTGTTTAACATTTAAAAGGGGATAATTTTCTGAAATTACTATAAAAAAAATTTCATTAATAACCAATTATAGTAACAAAAAGTTATTAGTTGATTAATTTAGATATTAATTTGAAAAATAAAAAATTATTGGTTACTAAAATAGTCATTCCTATCAATAAAAAATTATAATTGATCTTTAAAGTTGTTTTTAAGATTTAGCTACCAAGGTTTTAACTACAAAAGGAAATTGGTCACTAAACATTAGCTACCAATACTTTTGTTATTTGCTACTAAAGAAATTAGTCTCTAATTAATTAGTGACCAATTTAACCACCAATTATAATTTTTTATTCATAATAGTGACTATTTAATAATCAATAATTTTTTATTTTATAAATTGATATTTAAATTTGTCACTATAATTATTAACAATTTTTTGTCACTAAAATTTATTGTTAATAAGATATTTTTTTAGTATATATGATAAATATAATGGATTATGAACATTAGATTGATAATAGATTAGAATAATGTTACTTATACAAATTTTATGGGTTGTGAAAAAAATTGTAGATGTTATTTACATAATTACTTATATAGATTGACAATTATGTTTTGTTTACCTTGTTTTAAAATAGTAACATTTACAAGCATATTACATCTGTGGTGTTGGTGGCTTTGACTTGTGATGAATGAAATACAAGGAATATGATTGAAAGATAATCTTCATAATATAGATATAGGTTCACATAAGTATAAGGTTTTTGGTAATTACAACTTAAATGTAGTTTATTTCATATAAAATATGAGCACTTAATTGAAGGGTCAATTCCATATCATAAAAAAAAAAAAGAGAGTATAGAATAGAGATGATATCTTGTAATACATCAAGAAAGGCTTTTTGAATAATTATAGTATCTATAATGATGTGCATATCTTGTAAATGGTTAAAATACTTCAAGTGCTCTATTATAGTTATAATTTTTTTTTATTTTTGATTAAAAAAATACTACTTAATAGTTGTAGCCTACATCAAATATCCTTTTTAATTAGTTTATACCTATAATTAAATTATTGGACATTATATGCATGAGATTACTTGATTACAAATTAAAAATAATAACGATTTTTTATGTAAAATAACTTAGCATTTTTTAGATTTTTTAATAAATAAAAAAATAAATACATGATTGTTTGCCATCATAAACAAAATTTTCAAAAGTAGCTGATTTTATGAAAAAGAAAATTATTTTCCTAACATAAACATATTAATTAATATAGTAGTTGATAATATATATATATATATATATATATATATATATATATATATATATATATTAATCAATTCTTTTTATTATCTTTTAATCTATTATTTCAATCTCTCTTAAATCATCATACGTCATTACAAATATTAAAATAAATAATTGTAAATATCAATGCTCATAAGCACGCTTCTTTATTACCTTTCTGTTATCAGAGGATGCAACCTAGCTATAACAATTATAATTTTTGTAAAATATTGTAGAATATTTTTATTTACCATTTAATACTTTAATTAGGTAAAAATGTCATTGCTTAACATAATTACGAAAATCGAAATGGACTGAGTTAATTCAGATTGAATAATATAAGAAATTAACTAAGTAAATCTAAATTGTTGAGCATCTCATTATGATAAAACGGAAAGCAAAGGAATAAAATATGCTATTTTCTTTCTGTCATCTTAATCATTGGTTGTGCTTTAATAATTTGATTTCTGAATTTATGCATCACATTCTTTTAATATTTTCCACAGTTTTTATTTTTCAAAATGAATTGGTTCAGTGCAGCTCAATTTCAACTTGATACGACCTTTTCATTTTTAAATATATCTTTAGCCCTTAAATTTACATAGAAATTAAAATTTGTTGTTATTTCAAATTATGATATATTTTGTTGTGCAAAGTTAATAAATAGATAGATATATTTTTTTAATATATGATGTCAATTTTTTTTACGTCCTCTAAATTGGTATTAAGCAGAAATTAAACTATTTAAATGCTAGTCTAAAAATGCTAGCCTGAAATACCGTTGTACACCTAAAAAAAATTGATTAAAAAAGCTATATCCCTTATTTGAGAAAAAAAAAATTTACTTTAGCGTCAAAATTTAAAGAAAAAAAAAACATCTTTAACCTTTTTTTTTTAACTTATTTAAGTTTATAAATCTAGTTGGTCACTTAATAACAAACTTCGAATAGCAAAGATCAAGAATCAAAATTTAATAAGTTAATATTATTTTAGATGGCCAAATTATTATAAAATCATTAACTTTTATCATTTTTTTTATTTATGAACTGAAACATGAGGTATTTAAAAAAATATATAAACTTTAGTTTTACTCAAATGAACACAATACTGATAAAATAATCGACTTACTTTAATACATAATAAAACTTGAATTATATAATTTTATGTATTTAGTTTATATAAAAGTGTGATCATTATAAAATCTATCATATAATTTAAAATTATAAAATATATTACTAACTATTCTCAACGATGATTCATAAAAGAAATGAGTTTTATTCTTATTATACAAACACACACTAAGCTAATTAAACTTTATTAACAACACGTTTTTCCATGATTGTGTAATTTCAATAAATTTTCAAGTGCATTGAAAAATTCAAGTTACTCTTCTCTAACAATTACTTTAAAATTGGTATTAAAATAACTTCTGATTTACTACACTGGATGCCTATTGAACTCAAACTTTTAAGCCAAACTTTTTTTTAGCTCAACAAAATTTTTGTTTTGTTGGTTGCAGTATATATTCTATTCATCAACTTATCTTTCATATATGTTTGTTTGTTTGATACTATTGTTAATTATTCATCAACTTATACAAGTTAGACTCGTATCTTATTAGTATCGTATTTCTGGAGTAATCTTTTACAACACAATTCATCAGTGATATCATCTGAGTGATTCAGAATGCACTCTTGTTAGTTGTATACATTAGTAGGATGATGATGATGGCATAACAATTCATATTGGTTGTATTACTAAACCTCATTGTATCTTATTTATGCATAATGAGACTTGCTTAATCTCCATGCCGAGTGTTTCTATGCTTGCTTCTATCTCATTCTTTGTTGTAAAGTGATATTCAGTTTCATTCTAGCAATTTAAGCACATTATTACATGAAAAATTCAGACCTATGTTCTAGCAACAGAAAAAAGAGCTGGCAAAGCTTCTAGGAGTCCTGTAATGTGTTACTTTGGAGAGAAAAAAGTGAAGGCTTAGAATGCTTGTGTTAGAAGAAAGGGTTAGTCCAAAAACAAGATTGGTAATTAATTGTTTCACATGCCTATTTAATACAACCAGACTCTTTTTCTTTATTTGTTGAGCTATCAGTGGACACTGTAGATGTCAGAGTTTTGTTTTTTCCCAGCTTATGGAGAAATCATTCCAAGTACATGCAAGAATGCTATGCTCTTCTTTGTCCTGTCCTTAGTCCAGATTGGTTTTGGTATGTGTCATTTTCACCCAAAAACCAGAAGAGGAATTCAATTTTTCCTGTTACAAGAAAACAAATATCACCATACGTTTTCTCCTTCAGATTCAATAAGGCCAAAACCAGAAACTTATATCTTCAAGCCACACATCATGATACCTTGCTACATGATATTGATTCGAATACTTTAGATGGCAGAACAATAATGAAACTAAACAATGTTGTTGAGATCGTCTCTAGTGTTTATGTTATAAAAACAATGTTCATGTCACTTCTAAATGAGTATTGACATGTCTAATGCATGTTAAAATAGGTCCATCATGGCTTCATGAAAAAGTTAACTTTTGAGTTGTATTATTGAGTGAGAGTTAGAAACTTCTAAATTGCAATCTTCGATACAGTGAATTCTTCTGTAAACGTAGATCGGAGTTTGTTAATACTTCAGTCGAACCACATTAGCTTCTGTATGTTTACTGTTCTTCCTCATCGTTTCTGAGTGAATTTGTGAGCTATTCCATAATACTTATGTTTCAACTGTCATGAGTCCAATGAAGAATCAGTTCTGATACATGTAACATAGTGGCTAAGTATGGACAATGATATTTTGACAACTTTATCTTATAATTTGAGGTAATATCTTTTAAGTAATTTTGGAATATACAGAAATAAAAATGGAGAACAACGTAGAAGATGTCAACTTAAGTTATAAGAGAAAAATCATTTTCTTATTGGTATTGCTGAAATGTAAATATAAATGAAAACAGATAAAACATTCTTGGTATGGCAAGGAAACAAGAGCTACTATTGCCCCACAGAAAAAGGGATATCCATGAAAGTAGACTCCTAATACAAGACCCCACTTCATCTTTCTTCTATTCATGGCAACCCTAAGAAAAAGGAAGTTTGCATACTTACTCAAAATTAAAGAAACGTTGCCACACTTGAGAATCCATTAAGAAAAAAAATATTTACAACTTTTGGTGGCATTCTGATTTTTTGCCACTGTTAGCGCATACTCTCACGTGGGAATCCTGTGAAGATAATAGCAACCTCACGTAGGGCATGCACTAGGCACAAGTCAAACTTTAACGCCTTGGAGATACTGCCTTTAAAGTCTCACTTACCAGTTTTTGTCCATGCCTCTGAAATTGACCTATGAACTGTTATTTGGAACCGAAAATATTTTATCAGTGTATATATTATTCATTTGTGTCCATCAATTTTCTTTCTTTGATGCTCAACTGTTCAGTGACGCACTCAAGCTTTTTAAGTGTTGCTGAAGTTCAGTTGTGGTCCTTCTACAGCATGAGAGACTGGACCAAATGGACCATGCTAGCTGTTGCATCATTGCATATTATCATTTCATCGTGGACCACAACATTTTTTTTCAATTCATTACTCTCTGTTGCTTAAGACCAAATAAGAATCTTTTAACACAGCTAATTCATTCTAATCTTCAATTCATGGTTTCTGCATCTTCTCTTTATATTACTGCTACAACAACAGGTGCTTTTTTGGTCCAAGTTTTATAATGCACTGCAAAATCTGGGTAGAAGGGTTGAAATAGCAAAACAAACAAGAAATTAGAAAAGGTTTGAGAGGAATTAAATGTAAATATTAATGGAAGAAGTTATTATATACTTTGAAACCATCATGATCCCATACCAAATCATCTTAACATCACATATAACTAAATTTTACTGACTCCTTCCCCTATTTTATTTTTTTTGTTTCTGGCCATATAAAGATTAACTCGACAACTTGAGACTCATATAAAGATCAGGATTAAATATGTCTTTAGATGTAAAATTGGAATATATTTCTGTTCCAAATTTTGATACAATTTGATCCTCGAACTTTAAAAATGGATAGACATAATCTTTCTAATCCAACTGCGTGAATTTTTTTAACGTGTTAAATAATATCTTAGATTGACATTTGAGCTCTTCACACCATTTTGACACGTTCAAACTCAAATGTAATCCTAAAATATTGTTTAACACATTAACAAAAGTTGACGTCAGATGGGTTAAAAGGACTATATCTATTCATTTTTTAAAATTGAATATCAAAATATATCAAAGTTTAAGACAAAAACGAATTTCATTTTCGTTTATAAATTTGAGATAAAAACATATTTAACAGTAAATTTTAATTCAGATAACTTTAGATTTACATAGTTATGATTAACACTTGTTTTGTTGCTCTTAATTGTTTAATATTTATGCATGGCAGACAGAACCAATTTGACAGTAGAATTAATATTGCTTATATGACAAATAAAGGTTAACAGTAAAAGCAAGCCAGAAAGCTACTGCATGTCTTAATTTTCCTTGAATGCGACTTGGTATTCTTAAAATCATTATTACGAATTGATATTCAAATACTTATTACTTGGACAAAATGAGTCAACCAAAAGAGATTTACTAGCTTTATTTTGTGATATTGAACAGTTCCAAATACGTAAGGTAGTTCATATTTTCTAAGAAAATGATACCGAACAGTTCTAGGTTCTGTTTAACACAATCACACACAAGCAACTACCTTCCAAAGCAATTTCTGCCTTTAAGAGTGGTGTTTGGTATATACATAACATTAATATCACAATGCAATTCTATACCATCAATATAACAAGAATATCCATTCTTAAAAATAGCATCTCTCACTTTTTGCTATGCCAGAGATTTTACATAAGTACAGTATGAATGAAACTAATGTGCTATTTCATCCCTCAAAACCCACTTGCTTATGAATTTAACATACAAACATGCACCTGTGCATATTTTTCACATAATCTTAAAGCCAGAACAGTGTCTCTTCTTAAAGCTCATATTTTGTACTACAGTCTTTCTGACAGTACAACTTAGAGTGAAATAATTATAAATGTTCCTCCAGAACTAACATGAATATATCCCAAAACAAAGAGACACCATTCTTAAATTGTCGTAAAACGACCTTACAAATTGAAACAGGGTGTTTATCATCTTCACAACAAAACACTAGTTGTGTTATCTACACTATCAATTAGCAATTATCTGTGAACTCGGACACACATTCATCTGATGACATTAAAATGAACAACAAGCTGTTGGGCTCATTGATGGGCTCATGGCAAAGCAACTACTTATCTTCCATTGTATATTGCTTTTGATAACAAGTCCTTAAAGGTGTTGCATAGATATTCTTCCACATATTAGCAGAAGGGTAGGAACCAGAACTGCTTCTAGTAACTCCGCTGAGTGACACACAATCATCCATAAAAATTCTCTTAGAATTCTGAGAAAAGCACCTATAGGGTTTCAATTTAGCTTTGGTTGATGCTGTCAGATTCATGTAGCTTGGTTTACAAACATTTCCTTCCTCTGTTGTGTCCACTATAACATTGTTGGTAGATGTCACCGGTGGTGATTCAGATGTGCATGAAGTTGACAAAGGGCTATCATCATACATGCATTCAGAGCTTATGGATGAAGATGATGGAGTTGATTGACTAGTCGTAAGTGACTTAGCTGAAATCCTGGTTGTCACACCATTCCTTCTTGCTTTGACTGAGCCATTTTGTTGATCCGAATTCAAGGGAAGAACAAAATGATCACTTTTACTAGTCACTGCTGGAGTCATGTCAGATGAGTCCAAATACATGTCTACCATCGACCTGCTCTCCCATGGTTTTGCATCCATCCACCGATCTAACATGCCCCATCCTGAGCTCTTACTATCTAGACTACGGTGCTTGAGAGGAGGAATCACTGCCCTAGCACCTTTTGAGTTTGGACTAGCACTCACTGTTGATTTCTGAAAGCAAGTAGATTTCATTGAAGCACATATATATTAGCAATTGTCTCATTGCTGATACTACAAATAAGACAAATGATTGATGAGCTTTGAGGTGTCAGCATAGCTGAGATGTCAAAATTCATAGTGATGCCTAACATGATCTTAATTGAATACTAAAGATAAAGCAGATCTTTACTACTCCATTACCTGCTTAGACTGAGAGTATGCCTTTGTCCTATCCCTCTTAACTGCTCCTTCCAGCCTCATCTGTAATTTTGCTTTAACTTCTTCCGCAGTTCCTGGAATATTACACCATCCTTGCTGCAATAACATGGCAAATTTTTCTAAAAGTTAACATCTCTTTACCAATATAACATGGCATCAACATTACAGAATGTAACACCATCTCTTATGATACCTCAGCTTGCTGAACAGGGTCAGCTTCATTGCAGGGCTCACCGACACCTTTCCCCACATTCCTTGCCTTGACACGCGCTTGAACTCGCACAAGAGCCTGCATACATCTTAGAGTAACAGCTGCTTGCTTCCTCACTTGCCAACCACGAAATATAGCTTGCAACCTCACCACTGCCCTCAGGGCCCTCAAAGCTCGTCTTGCCTTCGACATAAATACATTAGCACATGGAATATACTTTCAGTATACTATTAATGAAACCCCAAACAGAGTGAATGAATGACCAATAGAGTGGCAGATCCTTCATTAACAAAACGCAAGAGAATTTCAGAAAACTAAAGAAATTTCAGGTCATTGTCCTACACTCTTATTGTGGATTAAACACTAAATTATGTTCCCATAGTACTGCAGCCCCACAAGTCCATACCCAACCATGCCAATAGCAGAAAATCAAAGTAACACAGTGAACCTCAACACTCATAGCAAAACCTTATCTTTAGTAATACCCAGATCACAGCTAGAAGGGTCACTTACGATTTTGCTTGTTTTAATGCAATATGTTATGTTCATTAGTTCCACGCCAATAGTTAATTAGAAGTCAGTTTCACCTTGGCTCTTGTACTCTTCTTCATGGATAGATCTATAGTAATACTTTTCCATCTATCTTTACTGTGATACATTTCAAAATAGTGAAATTAACAAAACAAAAACACCATTCAACCTGTTTGTAACTTTTCTACAGAAGTTCATATCATGATAGTATAATCAGAATGTCATGAAACTAAATTTAACTTCGAATCTTGCCTAGTACTAATTCTTCTGTCCAGAATTCCATGTCTTAAGTTGTTCAAGCATGGGATAAACCAATGGTGTATCTGCTTCTGCTACTTAAACAGTTCAAAGCCAGAAATTCATAACAACTAAAAAAAACCAAAAAAGTTAAATAAATCATTGAAGAAGATAGAACAAGCTGCATCATGATAACATAAAAGGTTGAACTAAATTGGCTAACTAGAAAAGAGTCCTACTTACCAAGAAACCACGAAACACTGCCTGGATTCGAATGGCAGCCCATTCCTGCTTGATGACCATGAAATCTTTGAGTGGAGTTCTTACCACAGCAGCCAAAGCTGCAGCAAATGCCCCATCATCCACCACAAAGGACCCACCACCACTCTGCCCCTTCTGCAAGGATGATCCAATCCCAAACCCTTCTGAAGTGCCCCTCCATAACTTCCACTTTCTCTTACTCTTGTCACCACCCTTCTCCTGATAAATACAGAAACATACCAAGTAAGCATCACCACAGCCAAACATAGCAAGACCAAAAAATCCCAACAAAAAATTTACAAACTTGATCAGTTGCCGATGGCTTCCTGAGCGAAATGAGCGACTTAAGCCATCTCCCAGAACCACCCATTTGAGAAAAGAACACTTTTTTTTGCAAATGACAAGGTGGTAACACCAAGTGGACTTTGAAGTGAGTTTGAGTTTGAAGCTGGTGCTGTTGCTTGGCTTAATTGAGATATAACGAGAAGCAGAAGAAAAAGTAGAAGAAGTGTTTTGAAATTTGAAATGTTTGCGGAAAGAAAAAGGTGAATGAACAGAGAAAGTACACAAACGGATACGAAGACTTTTCGCTTTTCTTCTGTTCTCATGTCCCACTCACAGTTGACCTCTCATCAACGCCAACACTCACTGCACGGAGACGTTGTCGTTTAGGTATGGACTCTGCAAGTCCATTGGGTTCAGAAAAAGCCCAGCCCAACTTTGAAACGTACAAGTATTTTATTTTGGTGCCAAAATTCTTCAAACTGTTATTCTTCCTCCTACATATTGCTCTCTTTTCTATAACTATTTACTAATATTTTGGTATTCTTGATTTGCATAAACTATTATATATACCAATTATGATTGGAACTTGAAATATTTATTTGATAATATGAACGGTTCACTACTCAATGTTAGGTGCTAATTATAAAATACTAACATTATTTCAATTAAGATAATTTCTTTGAGTTACACAGACATTAAAATTTTGAGAAAAATAAAAGTTATGGAAGCTTAGCAGCACTTTACAATTTAAAAGTTAAAGATATTTTTAACTTTTAAAAATTGGGTTTTGATTGAAAAATAACTTGATATTCTAATATATAAATTATTTGTTATAAGTTTTAAATGTAATTTAAGTATAAAAATAGATATTTATTATGAATTTGAAAAATATTTATTCCACACTAAAATGGTAATTTAATTTTTGTTTTTGCTTTTTGAATGTTGTTCTCTTACTTGTTATTTTTACTTGAAAATGTAACTTCATTGCTAATTGCTTCGATGTAAGAATCGATTAAAATATATTTCTCTTGAACTATGTTTTTAGCAATTCAAAGGGATTCAAATGAATTGGAGGTTGACTTGTTTGTATTATTTGTCTCACTAATAAATGCAAATGCATCTACACTTGCACAGAAATCATAATTTATATTTTTAACATATTCTTTTTATTTTATATTGTATTACATTTCTATATGATTTAAGAAGAAGAAAAAAGTGAATGTTAAGAAAATTGAAAATAAAATACTATTGATCTATCTTTTTAATATGATCAATAAAACAATTTCCCTTTACAATTTTTAATATTGTTTCACTGAAAGATAATTGTGTTATATATTATATATTATATATTACATTATTAAAGTTGATGGTCTACAACTATTTTATCATTTTAATCATTTTCAATTATGTTTCAAAAGATGTAGAATTGTGTTTTGGAATGTTGTTTTGTGACATGACAAATTCATAATTTCTGTCATACTTTAACGGTGAGTTTGACTATCCTCTCTAATAATCGTTAGATATTTCTTTTTCAACTCTTCTTTAATTCTTTTTGGTACATTATTAAAAAAATTTATATTATATGTTTTTTCTATAAATTTTGTAAAAAAATTTACAAGTAAAGAAAATTTCTTTTTTACTATTTTCTCTAAAAATCACATATAATTCTTTAGTGGATAATTATTTTTTATAAAGTTATAAAATTTGTAAAAAAAAATTATAAAATTTATTATAAAAGGTGTTTTATATAAATTATTTTAAAAAAAATTGACAGTAGTTTTTTATAGAAAAAATTTCATAATAAAATTTATAAGTATTTTTTAAAAAAAAATTCAGAATAAAATTGACAAAAAAATATGAATTTTTTCTAATGATAAAAAAATTTAAATTCAGGGTAACAAACAAACAGTAACAATACTGAAATAATTCAACATAACTTTCTAATTCTATTGAGCCTGATTTTCAATTTGTCATAAGTTGTATCTTGACTTCGAAATCTGTATTCAATTCCATTAAGTTAATTCACAAATTGTATCTTGAAATTTGTATTCAATTCCAATAAGCTATAATTAATTTATTCTTTATGAAACTAATTAGGTTGATTTGGAAAATATTAGAGTCTTAAGAGAGAACTTTACATTTTTATTCAATTCCACTAACTTATTTTACTTTTATGTCACTTTCATGTCAATTGGCTATATATTTGTTTTATTTTACGTTACTTTTATGTCAATTGACTATATATTTGTTTTGTTTTTTTTTTCTTTCTTTATCTTCGTATGTAAAGTAGATTCCTAAGAGTTAGAACAATTATTTTGACATAGATGATAATTTTAAGTTTCTTTTATCTCTCCTACTACATCTTCAATACTTAAAACATGTGAAATTTTATTTATAATAATATTTAAATTTGACTATGTAGAAGACATGTAAAGGGTAAATATTACTCAATAATTTTGAAGAGTTAAAATTACAGTTTTAAGGTATAATCAGTGGTTTAGTCCTAATTCGTCTAATTTATTAGTTTGATTTATTTTGATTTTTTATTATTTTTTAGTTTAATTTAGTCTTTTAATATGAAAAAAAAATCAATTTGATTCTCTAATTGTTTAAAAATTCAATAGTTAAATGTAATAATATTTATTTTTTTAAAAGTAGTTATTTTGGTAAAAAATAATGCATAAGATCACTGACTAGTTTAATGTATAACTCTTACATAATGAATCTTCTCCACTTGATGTAAGTTGTTTGCTCATGCAAGTAAAATCCAAACAAAATTACATTTGTTGTATTACGACCAACCAAGTTTTATAATCGTATTAAAACCAAAAATAAACAATACATTTTTATTAAAAATATATATGATAAATTAATAATTTAATGACATTTTTAATGTGACAATGTTTACGTTACTATAGAACAACCCAACCAATTGTAACACCCCATTTTCATAGTTTTTAAACTATTAAACAAAACATTTAAATTTTAATAGTTCAGAAGCAGATGATGACGTAGGTCAGTGTAATATATAATACACTCATCCTCAAAATAACCATACATACACTGATCAAAACATACAGCCCATACACTACTAAAGGGTTACAAAACACCCGAACATCTAAGCAAAAGAAAAGGGTACATCTACCACTGGTATGCCTAACATAATCACCTCCTGTCCCGGAGGGGTGTATCCTCACCTGCACCTATATCTGCTCACGCCATTCAATAAGGACGATCATTGCATAAACAAAAGACACAAGAAACACACAGCATACAAGAAGGGTAAGCTAACTTGAACCAAGAGAAATTCATGCAATTGTTACACTTAGGCGGAAAACAGAATTTATCACGCAATTTATCAAAATCATCCAATCAATCTCAACCATACACCACGTACCATTCTAGACTCGATATCCGGATTATGTAAGTGGCATTGGAGCTCTTGGTGACTTGCACTTGAGATGGTTCCCAAACTCTGCAGAGTTTTAGGCACAAGGGGTATTCACCCAACCACTCTGAAGGTAAATCCCATCACCTCTATGACAGATCAGATTCATAGACCAGGACCTCCTGCTACTCACCCCGACGTAATCCATCATACTCTACTTGAGTCTTAATGGTTACTAGGAGCGTCAGGATGCCACCAATCTGAGTCCTCATGCCCTTACATTCACTAAAACCATATTCCTTAGGATTTCCCTTGAAATCCTAACTCCAACATATTCCCATTCACATCAAATTCACACTCAATTCCATCACACAGTCTAACATGCATAAGGATCACATACAAGATCAACCATCATCCTCTTAAGGCAATCAATATAGCATCATGTAATCAAAACAGTGAGAAAACTAACTTCTGCAGGGAATCTCGCTTAGGCTAGAGGGTCTCGCCTAAGCTAGAGAGTTTATCTCGCTTAGGCGAGTTGATCTCGCCTGGGCGAGACCTCAGACAGTGGCAATTTAAAAATCCTGGGCGAACCCTCGCTCAGGCTAAACTGGCTCGCCTAGACGAGAAGTTATCTCGCTCAGGCGACTCCAGCTCGCCTAGGCGAGATTTCGCGCAGTGACAGGGGTGATCTTCTGGTATTTTCGCTCAGGCGAGAGCGGCTCGCCTGGGCGAAACTACCAGGAAATCCTCTCTATTCTTCACATGCAAGCTCGCTCAGAATCATCCACCACCCAATTTCACACACCAGCAGTCTCAAACACCAACTAAACACGCAATCACGCAATTAAATCACTTATGAACACAATTCACATCAAATTGAGTTGAAGAGTCAGCTTCCCTTACCTATTTTTGAGTTAAAGCTTGGGTGAAGACAACCTAGGAGAGGGGAGCAGAATTCCTCAGTCCAACCTAGAAGAATTCATCATCCAGTCACATAGAAAGGATGAACACTGGGTTAGACTCTGAATGGAAGCAGAAATTTCGAGTTGAATTTCGAAATTGGACTTTAAACCACAAGGAAGACTTACCTAGGAGATGAAAGGCTATGAGTGGAGGCAGCAGAAGGCTCAGGCGTGGCTTCCTCTCTAAGACCTGATCAAGAAGCAAGGTTGGTGAGATAAAAGCAAGGATCAGAGAGAGGGAGACAGAGGGGAGAGTTGAGTTTGCAGAGAAGAAGAAAATGAGAGGGGGTTTGGCTCTGTTTCTGGAAAAGAGGGGTGTTGCACCAATAAACTTGATTAAAATTAAAACCAAGTTATAACTATTATATAAAAATGATTAACTTTTTTCATCGTATTAAAAGAACTAACAAAATATATGGTGTGGAAAACATGTCTCATCCTATTTCATTTTAATTCAATAATCTAATTGAAAGGTCCTCCTTTATGACTGTATTCACATCCATATGAATTTGCCAAAAAGAATGACAAAGAACGAATTGTACTTCAAAGAAAGGTCCTCCTTTTTCTAGAAAAGAAACTCAAATTTGGAATTGCTTTATTTGCTTTATTAAAGGATTGTTTGGTTATAAATCGGACCAATATATACATAATTTTCATTCTAGAGAAGAAGAAAAATTCAACTTTCCAAAATTTCATTTCTTTCCATTTTGACAAGTGGAAGAAGAAAAAAAATCACAAGTTTCTTTTTTGAGGGAAATAGAATAAGTCAGAAGCTAATTATATTGTAAGGCCAAGTTTGATTCGGGATGTTGTGTTATTACAAAACAAACCAATGAAAGTGGTGATGAATTTTTAGTTGGTTTATCAAAGGTTCAGAATCATAATCCTCACGTTCAAGTAAAATTTGAAATTAGTCCCTCTTTAAAATTTTCGACCAATTTAGTCTTTATCTTTAAAAATATGTGAATTTAGTCTTTTAACCAAATTTTGTTAAGTTTATCTGACGTTTCAAGCGCATTTCATGATAGTATTTGAATTGTTTACACCGTTTAACACATTTTCGTTTTAATGTTAATTCAAATATTATCATAAAATGCGTTTAAAATGTCAAATAAATTTAACAAAATTTGATAAGAAGGACTAAATTCACACATTTCTAAAGATGAATGACTAAATTGGTATAAAGTTTTGAAAATGAACTAATTCCAAAATTCACTTAAACTTGAGGGACCAAAACATATTTAACTCTTTTTTTTTTTTTTGGTTCATCAGGCTTAATTTCCCAAAGCTTGGAATTGGGTTAAAGGAATAAAATTCACATCAATTAAGAAGAATGAGGAAGAAAGTTTCAATCTTTATGGTAGAAAATATTCTATAATATAATCCATGGCCTAATTTGTGGAATGTGGTCAATTTGGCTGGTGACTGGGAGACACTTATGTCTTTGAACCAAACCAAATCTTGACCCCTTTTTGTCTCTGTTTTTGTTTTTGGCAACACAAGCCAAGTCTTGACTTTGAAATGCTTCAGCCAATGAAAATTCACAGGTAAAACACCATCACCAATCATGGAATTGGCATTACATGTCACTCTATCAATGGGTTAACAATGCATGACTTGGTTTCAGTGTGTCTATGTTATCTGTATGTAGAATATTATACCAATTTTTCACATCACTGACGCAATGCCTCATCTCCAAACCATGATTGTGACAGGTGGTGAGTGGTGGAGAATGCTTAGTGAGGAAGAGAACAACACAGTGCCAAAAAGTGTAAAGCAATTCTTTTTGATAAATGGTATTTGACTTACAACAAGGCAAGAATGACCCAACTCCTAAAATACAATTGGGTAAAAGAAATGAGGAGTAAAAAATTGATTCTCCATGAGCTGAATGACCAAAAGATATGGCCAAAACAGAGAAAAGAAGAAAAGCAAATGAAAAAATAAATCATGGGTTAGATGCTGCTGTGCTGTGTGCTGTGTGCTTTGTGCTGTGTGCTGTGTGCTGTGTGTGATCTATAATCCTAGATTCTAAACATTGAACCCAAAAGAGGTGTGTGATTTGTGCAAACTATTCATGGTGTAGGAATTCACATGTGCACAAGTCTTGGAGATAGGTGAATTTTTGGACTAGGCCTTGGTGAGGGAATTGGTGCTTTGGCTGCTACTTTTCCATGGTTGACTCTAGGTGATAGATTCAGCTGTTCAAGTGCCTTAACTTGGAGTTTTGCAGGGTACTCTCTCACACAACCAATTCTAGGACCAGCTCCAGTTGTCCATTTTCTTGACAATGGTTTCCTCTCTTTAACTGTTGAAGTTTGCATATTGGTGCTACCAGATTGACCTATATTCTCTTCACTGCAACTTTTGGCAATGGTAAAGCCACTTGAACCACCCATTTTGGATTCTAACTGTAGCTCTTCATCAGCAGGTTTTGAAGGTGGAATGTCATCATCAATTGCATACTTCTGCACAAGGAAACCATCAGATTAAAAAATGTTACACATTATGCACTAAACTCATTATAAAAATTACTTAGTTTTACATAGTTTAAGTTTATCCAGATAAGTTTTTTGTTACTCACTTATAGGCTAAGCAACCAATCTATACAGAAAAATGGTTTGAAGTGGTTCACTCACCTTTACATTGGTCAAGTCCACATCATGTTCCATCAAGAACCCAATGAATTCCATAAAGTTCTTCATTGTAGGACGGTAATGACCGCTGTAGGGCCATATCGCCTGAATAAGAATAAATGGCATCAATTTATGTACATATAAAGAAACTAAAATGACTTTTAACTTTTCCTTAAATTCTCTTTCTGTGCTGTGAATGCTTCCCCATTTTCACAAAATTACAGGCAATGACAGAAAATAATTCCATTTTATGATGAATAATGATGAATAGAATATATGCATGAATAAAACACAACACGTGTCATACATCAATAACTCCATGTTGGGCAACCAATCTTCCAGAAGCAATAGTAGCACCTCCAGCCAAAAAACTTGAGTGCTGAAATTGGCCTTTCTTTTTCTCACCAACATACAAAATTCTTGAAGAGCTGAGAACAAAAATCCACTTGGACCCCTCCTCAGTGTGAACAAGGTTCTGACTCTTCTTATAAACAAGCCTTCCTCTCTCAATAACCACTTCATATGCTTCCCTCTCTTTCTGCATTTTCAAGCAACAAAGTGAATTCTGGTGGCTGCTAAAATAGTCTAGAGTCAAAGCAATTGAATGGCATAAAGAATGATTTTTAAAAAGTTGTAACTATAAGTTAAGTCCTTTTTGTACATTGAATGCACATGCACAAATGCCTTGTTGCTAGTTTACTAATCAATGAATTTTGTGCCTAAATTTGATCTTGTAGTCAACATAGCTAGCTAGGCAATATTCCTACACCACTTCCACTCCAGAATTGACCATAGATTATATAGTAAAAGCTCATTTCAAATAAGAATGCATAAAAGTCTCATACATGTTGTTTATATGTGGCATTGTCAAAGTGATGAGGTGAAGCAAACTTACGGGTCCAAGATACTTTATGCATTGCTTATACAATTCACTTCTTAGGCACTCTTTATGATTTACTTCTTTCCCATCTCCAACGTCCAACCTTCATGTCACATAACATGTAATTACGAAATCAGAAAATTAAAATCTGCAAACTTTTCTGCAGAAAGTGTATTATTCTGTTAATCAATTTTACCAGTAGAAAAAAGGTTGTGAACTCTGGCTATGAAACCAAACATCATAGTATAAGTGCAGATTGTGTCCATAACGGTGACGTGGATCAATCTGAAAAAAAAAAAAAAAAAAAAAGAGGGAAACTTAGCTTGATGTGAATTTAAAACTATGAAGTTAATCATGATGTGAACACAAGCTTACAGCTTCAAGCCAGTGTCTTAGAGCTAATTTCTGCGCCTTATCATCTTTGCACAAACCTTTTCCCACCTACCAATAGCACAAAAGAAGAAGAAAACAAATATTTTGATGAGAAAATACTAAAAGAAAAATGGTCGGAAAGAGAATGAGAAATTTGAATTTGTCTCTGTGGTCCCAGTCAAACATATAATTAGAAAAGACAATTTGTGTCAAGTCAATTATATTTCAAGCAACCACTATATTTTATTGGAAACTAATGGCTAAAATATTAAAGCAAACAATATTTATTCAGAGATCCTTGCTTCCCACACAAAAGGGGTACCTTAGCAGCCATGGTCCTAGCTCTTGCCCATTTTGAACTAGCTGTTTCTGATTTACCAGAGTCAAATTTTGATGGGGAGCACCTGCTAAGAGCAGCAAAATCCAAGGCCTTCCACCTGAAATTAAGATTTCAAAGAAAATACTCACTGAGGGAAATTAAATTAAGCACTAAACCAACCAATAACCATTCAATTCTAAATTAAAAAACCAGTATATACACTGAAAAATACAATTTTTATACTGTCATCTGATAGAAAAATATTACTACTAATAGCATAGAAATTAAATTGATATATCATTAAGATGCATAATGAACAAACCATAGCTCTTCACAGACAACTGCACAATCTGCAAGATTTCTTCTGGTTCTGTAGCCCTTGTAAACCTTCTGCAGCTTGATTGCAGCCACATCAAGCTCCCCAACGGGCTTTGAGGAAAACAGAATTTCTGATTCTGGCAACACAATTGGGGGGCTTTGTTTATTGAACAAGCCATCAACTTCCTCAATTGAATCAGAATTATCAGAAAGTAGATATTTGAAGGAGAATGTGGTTTGCAGCTTCAGATTCCCCACCTTCTTTCTCTTTGAGCTTGTAGATTTCTCAGTAATAACCTCATCCAACTCCTCAGGCTTATACAACTCATCAAGGTTTCTGCACTTGTTGAAGCTCATTGTTCTGAAGGTGCTCTCGCCCTCCTTTGACTCATACTCCAGAGGCCTTACCGTTGTCACCATTTGCACACCCTTGAAGCTGACAAATAAGTAACACTGGGTTGGTTAGAGTTTCACGAACACTGATGACAATTTAAGGAGAAGAAGACCTTTCCTTATCAGTAGTGACCCATTTAATGCATCAAATTCATGAACATGCCATTCTCATAAAGTCATAATATTTAACATTCCCCACCCCAAGAGCAACGCTACCACTAGCCAAAGAAAAAGAAAATCCAAGTAGACCGAGTCAATCATTGATTCTAAATGCTTTAACAAAATTCAAACCAATTCCTACCTCTGAATCATAGATAAATAAACTACATTATGCCATAACGCAACCTTGGAAACACATGATATTTTTGAATGCGACATGCAAAAGGCATATCTCCAACTGAAAACTGAATAATCAATCACCTTAAAGTACACGAAATGAGGTTCCCTTTTGCAAGGATAGATATATGGATAGCACTTGAGTTTTCTTAGAGCTGGTGATTGAAATGCGCACTTGCGTTCTCTCTTATATAAGGCACAAGTTTTGAAGGCATGAAAGGGGTGGAAATTTGTCATAGAAGGCACTTTCAAATACGTAAGAGACAGAGATTGCAGAAAATTGTGACCTTTTGGAATTTTTATTACCATGAAGGATTTTAGTTTGAATAGGAAAATAGGAAATTTGCGTGGCCAACGAGCCCCATAAATGGGTTATTTTGAATTCAGGGATTGGAAAATGATACTGTGACTTGCAGAAAGTGTTACATGAGTATGTGAAAAGTTTACACGCGGTGATGTGAAAGAAACAGAATTAGTCAAAACTCAAAACCATGCTATTTTTTTATGGGTCCTATATCAATGCAAAATCAAATGGGATTTTTTTTGCTTTTGTCTTTAGAAATAGGAAAAGAAAAAATGTATTTTATAGCGGCAGTCCTAAATAGAATTTTAAATATTGCCATTTTTTAGTTTTTAAATTAAAAATCGAAAAGTTAACTGTGTTTTAGATACTCAAATTATTGAATGTTTTTAATTTTACTCTTTTCTTCAAACTTAATCTATTTCGGTCTTTCATCTTCTTAAACTCGTAGAATTGGTCTTCCATCTTCTAAAATACTTCTGATATCTTGTTTGATTGAGTGGAGAGGAGAAGAAATTAGAAGCGGGAGAATTAGTTTAATGTGTTTTATTAAAAGTAACGAGGTATTTTTATATTATTTTTATCTATTTTTATTACATTTCTATTTATATAAAATATATATGGATTAGGAAATATGTATATAAGGTTTAGTCTTGAATGACCTTTGATAGGTGATGCAGAGTTATTAAGGATGATATTAGAGGTCTTTTAGTGACAATGATAAACACAAAATTCAAGTTAATAAAGATATTTTAGCTTTATTATTGGTTAATCATGTAAATATGATTTTAGGTGGTGAGAAACAAATAAAAGTTTATATCTTAGTAACAAATGATTTGTATCACCTTAATGTTGGAAACATAGGTCACTTAAGGTCTTTGTGAGAGTTTTGCATATGTTTAGTGTTAATCACAAATGAGATTTGTTTATGACTTTTTTTTTATACCACTTTTGAATTTTATTAACGTTAGTAGATCATAAAAAAAATTATTTTCTTCAAACTAGACCCTTTCGTTAGTATAATTCGAATTCAGATGAAGTTCTAATAATTTTTCAGATGAAGTTCTAATAATCTTTCAGAGAAAAAAAAAAACAGATGGTTCTTATAGGATTTTCAAGAAATTCTTCCATTCCAAAAACAGATGATCATTCATACACATAATCTATTTCTCAAGTCCCATAAATAGTCAGCATATTGAAAAAATACAATTTCTTGACCGAATTCTCATTATGTTTTTTCAAATTTTGCAGGTTATTTGAAATTGAAATTCTATGTTTTAAGGAATGAAATATCGGCAATATTTTTTTTTCTAGTTTTATAGATTCGTATATTAAATTATACTAAATTACTTTATTAAAAATTTTATTTTTATACAAACTTATGTGAATATCAATTTAAAAAATATATTTAATTTAATATTTATAAATTAATTGGGAATAAAATTTCTTGAAGAGTGATTTTAGTAAATGAGATAATTTAAATATATTGTAATTGTGGGAATAGAAAAATTATAAAAATAAAATATTGTAATTATGGTTATTTTTTGTAAAATTAATTTTGATAAATGTATATTATTTGGTTAAAATAATTTATGTAATAATTTTTTGTGTGTAATAAATTAGAACAATAAAATTAAATAATAATATGTTTGTAGGTGAAAATATTTTAAAAAAAAATTAATATAAAGTAAAAATAGGTAACACCGATGTAAAACATTAGGTTTATTTATAAAAAGAAAATATTAAAAAGTTGTAGAAGTCTTTTAAAAAATTTATTTAGAAAAATTATATATATTTAAAATATAGCAAAATATAAAAAAAACTTAATAGAATTTTATAAAAAAAATTAAAACTTTATAAAATTTAAAAATTCAAATTCAAATTAGATAATTATTTTTTGAAGTTATTATTATTTAAATTAAAGTTAAAAATTAGAAAAAACATTAATTTTTATTATTTTTAACTCTATTTATTTCAATAAAAAATTGTTAATAAAATATACTCATTTCATAAAAAAAAAAATATTTCTTTAACTCATCAAGTCAAGTATTTTACCTAAATAAAAATACATTTAGAATATATTACATTACAAGACCCAACAATAAATACAAATATTATTTCAACTTATATACATATAACATTTTTTTTTTCAATTTTTTCCTTATATGATTAAGGCTCATCCTTATATGATTTGTCTGTAGCTCTTATAATTATGCGATAGAAAGTTTATTTGTTGCAAATGATGAAAAAAGTTTATCAAATTTTGGTTGATTTCAAGGTCTTACATTATAGAATTTTAAATTATATATATATATATATATATATATATAAAATATTTTTGGCGTATAATTTATAGTATATAACAATTAGTAACATCTTATAATTTTCTTTTCACAACATAATTTATATAATTTGTGTTATGGGTAATTTTTCTATAACAATTTGCATATGTCGATATACACAACCAACAGAATGAGAAGAAGATAAACAAAAAAAATGGTTTAATTTGAATTTATGAATAACACTCTGAAATAAAATCAACTAATATGAGAGGAATAATTCCACTAATGTGAAATTATTATTCTCATGTTTATTAAGTCAATTAATGCATTATAAATGTGATGAAATTTCTAACACAAGAAAGGAAATGTTATGTTACCCAATGTACTATTTTATGTTATTGTAACCACATGTTTCTTCTTTCTTATGTTGTGAAGCACGCGCCTCCAAACATTTTCCCCATTTCAATGCTCACATTAAAACCTTCCATTTTTCTTCCAAATTTCTTAATATCAATTGCACTAAGATAAAAATTTAGAATTAAAAGTTCCACCTTCCTTCATTTATATTTTTTTGACATAGTTAGTAATTTAATGTTAGCATAAAAAATTCAAAATAAAATTACCTCATATCTCTACTGTTAGATGCGATAATTTTTGTATTATAATTTTGTTGATTAAATATATTTTGGATCTCTTAATTTTTATGTTATGTTTGGTTTAAATTACGAATCTGTGAAAATGGATATACAACCAAGAGAAAACACGAAAAATATGAATAGAAAGATAATTAAAAACATAAAACGAGACACTTACTTTACAAAATATCAAAGATTTGCAAAGAAAGTTGCTAAAATATAATAAAATATTAATGGAAATTTGCAATTACCATATTTCTCCCTTATTCATATCTAGATAAATTTAATTCACATAATATCAATAAAAATAAAATAAAATATAACTAATAAAATAAAATAATTATTATTATTTACATAATAACAATATAATTACAAGAAAATAAAAATAATAATAACTAATAATATTTTTATAAACTTAAATAATAATTTAAATATTATCGTAACATAATATATATAAAAAATAAATCAAACAAATCGATTATTATTATTATTATTATTATTATTATTATTATTATTATTATTATTATTATTATTATTATATATTATATAAAGGATTCCTCTTTTTTGTCTATTTTTCATTTTCAATTTTATCCTTAATTATTATTTTAAAAATTAATTATTTTATAATTAGTTTATCTTTAATCATTTTTTTTAATTTTTTTTACCGTTATTCTAAAAACTTTTTTAACAGTTATTTTATTTAACAACTATTTTAAAATTTGTTATATATGTTTTGAAAATAAATATTATTGATCTTATAAAAATTAAAAAAATGTGGATACACAGGTGCGACAGCGCCTGTGTGTTCGCTAGTATATATATAAAAGAATTGTTTCGTTTTATTATAATTATATATATATATATATATATATATAATTTTCCTTAATATTATATTTATTAGCATTAGTGAGAAACGCAAATTAAAATAATTATGGTCTTGTAATATGTTATACGTAAATATTTTCAAATGAATTAATTATATAAAATGAAATAAATGTAAATAAAAGTAGAGATATTTTTAAAAAAATTAAATAGTATATTATAAATTATTATTGAAAATATTAATAAATTATTTTAAGTCATTAATGATATTATTAATAAGTTATATTTTTTTAATTTTAAATAGCAATTTTAATTTTATTTTAACATCATTTTTCTTATTTACATTATATTTATTATGAAGGATAAAATTTAATCTATCAAAAAATAAAAATTTATTAAATTTTATCAATCACATCGTACACAAATTCTCATAAACTTTCCACTAACATCCACTTAAATCATACTATATTTTCATTAATCCAAACACTATCATCTTCACCTACAAATCAATGCAAATCCACTTCCTCAAATCCACACCACAATCCAAACATAGCATTAGTGAAGATTGAAATTAGTTATTCTTTGAAACTTTGATTCAATTTAGTGTTTTAACTTTAGAACTTTGTGAATTTAGTCTTTTAAACCAAATTATTGAATTTATTTGACATTTTAAAGGCATTTCATGATAATTTATTAGCTAATATTGATGCGAAAATGTGTTAAACGGTCTAAACAATTCAAATGCTATCATAAAATCCATTCGAAACAAACTTAACATTTTGTTAAAAGAACTAAATCTAAAGTTGAAAACTAAATTGAGCCAAAATCTCAAAGAGACACTAATTTAATTTTCACTTAAAAGTAAAGGAATCAAAACATATTTAATTTTTTAGTTTTTCACACAAAGTGCAATTTGTGCAAACGCAACTGTTGTTAACGGGTATTATAATTAAAATAAAATAAAACAAAAAATTACCCAAAAATATGATATTAAATTTTTACTTCATAACATGTCATCGCAAAAACTATTAGGATTATTTCACTAAAACTTTGTAAACACGAACAAACTCGGAGGGATTAGTGAAAAACTTCTATGTTTTAGAGTTATGTCACTTGTAAAAAAAAAAGTGTGTACGTTCACAAACTTTATATTATCTTTTTGTATAGCACCTTAAAATTGTAATAACACATAATATGTGGAAATCGTTATCACTACGAGTATTGTATTATTACTAATTTTATGACAAAGACAATAACACCACTATACACTTATGCATTAATTTAGAATAAACTTTTATATCGAGGATGACTATGATTAGTGTAAAATTCTGTGACGATTATGATTAGAACTGGAGGTAGGTAGAAATAATAAATGATGTTGCTCGAAAGTTGACGTAAAAAAATTTCTTTTTTTTTTTAACTTTTTTTTTCGTATTTATATCGAAACAATAAGTGATGTAAATTGAACAAGTTACACTAATGCTTTTAATTACACATTATATCTCAATTACTTTAAATAAAAAATAAACATGAAGCGAGATAACACTTTCAATTCATGGAAAAAGCAAAGTAATATTGAAAAAAAAAATACTACAATTATATATAGTGTTTCTCTTAGAAAGAAAAAAAAAAAGATTGATTTTGATCTGTTGACTCTGGAGCATTAACTCCACGACTGCTACATCTTTCATGTTGAAAAAAATAGTCTGATTTAAGACAAAAGTGTCGCATGCAAGTTTGAACTTTTACTTATATCACGATCAAGATTCACTTAAAAAAAACTATATGGATTTCAATTTTGTAACAACTACTAAATTATATTTAAAAAATAAAAATAATTTTAAGGGTTAAATATGTTTTTGGTCCCTCAAGTTTCACTGAAATTTGGAATTGGTCCCTCTTCAAAATTTTTGACCAATTTATTCTTTCATTTTTAGAAATATATGAATTTAGTCCTTTAACCCGATTTTGTTAAGTTTATCTAACGTTTCAAGAGTATTTCATGATAGTATTTGAATTGTTTACATCGTTTGACCTATTTTCGCTTAAATGCTAACTCAAATATTATAATAAAACACGTTTGAAACTTCAAATAAACTTAACAATATTTAATTAAAAGGACTAAATTCATGTATTTCTAAAAATGAAAGAATGAATTGGTCAAAAATTTCGAAGAGAGACCAATTCCAAATTTCAGTGAAACTTGAGGGACCAAAAACATATTTAACCCTTAAAATTTATATTTGACAACTTTCACTTACAAGGTGAAGTGTCATCTCTTAACTGATTTTGAAATATTGAGTAAGAGAAAATGGAAAAATAGAAATAATTAAAAAATGACACCTAAGATTGTAACAAAAAATTGTCAAAATTTAGTAGTTAAAAAATTATTTTCCTTAATATACATATGCATGGTGTTTATCATATGAAGCTAAAACAGATTATATGTGAAAGTAAAGTGGATTATATGTGAAGGAAGAATAAGAAAACAAAACATATAGTAATATGAATGGGAGACAAAAAATTTAAAAATGCAGAGCATGAAACATAGTGTTTCCTGGGACCGACGCAAAGTACGGCACAAACATCATGTTCAATTCATATTCAAAGGTCGAATTTAGGGTTTGTTTGATTATTTATAATTCTCGAATGTCTTTGTTTTCAACGCGTTTCACTTCTTATTCACGGTCATGAGGAAGCGTTGGTCATAAATATGTGTATATTATAGTTGTGAATAGCTTGCACAAGACGTTCAACTACATGCGTGACTCCGACCTTGACTCGGTTATGTTCTGTCGTGAATCATCAATCTTTTTTTTTTTCATCCACAGTTTATGTGATGCATGTTCTTCTCACCCTCTCCCATGTGCACCATCTGCCCAAAACAGAATACAGAAAAAGTCTTCCTTAATTTAGAAACCCAGAATTGGAAACCAAAGATTTTCTCGATTCGCTTCTTTTTCTTCGAGGAAAAGGTTTAACTCAGAAGCTTTCTCGAAAGAACAAATTCAATTTCACTCCGATCTACGTCTTCCTCTGATTTGGTGATGGAAATATGCCTGTGTTCGTAGTTGACTCTGCAATGCAATATTCGGGCGATGGTATTTACTATTGGTTGATTGTAGTTAGGTCAAACGGTGAATTCAAAAAGTTGTTTTTCTTGTACCTCCATCTGCTATATCTTTAAAGTGATCATGATACTCTTTATCTATATTTCAATTTCAATGGCGGTGAGCTATCTATCGAAAAATATACTATATCAAATAAATTTTGATAACATTTTTTACAATCTGATCCTTTAACTAGTTTTGAAATATAAAAAAATAAAATAAAATAGATAAATGGAAAGTCATTTAAAAGATACAAGTTTAGATTATAAAAAAAATATCAAAATTTAATTGTTATAGTATTATTTTTGTTCTTGTATAAATAATAATAGAATATTATGAGACTTAAATTTTATCTTATTTCAATCTTGGAATCTCTTAGACGAGTACTCTTCGGTCTTATTCGACATTTTTTCACATCCTCTTGCAGGGTAGAACATGTTGGAGGTTACTTGCAGGAAGGACTTCAACGATAAGTAAACAAAAATTCTCAAAGTCAAATATCAGTTGTCAGTATTAATGAATTGCGTACCTTTAATTGTTGGGGTCCACCTATATTTACAGAACATTAATCATATTTTACTTTGCTTATGGACCAGGTCTCTATTGGGCTCGTATATGGACCTGGTCAAGACCCAGACTTGAGGGTTGTTATTTGACTTTGGGAGCTTTACTATTATATTCTAAGTTTGGGATATATGACCTTTATTGGTATATATCTTTAACCGCCTATGTATGCGTTGTCTCTTCATATAGTTAATTGTCTTAACTGTTTAAACTATTAATATAAGTGAGCGGTTAGATCAAATACTTTGTTTTAGCGGCTGAAGCCGAACAATAGTTCATGCATCCACCTAGTATAGTACAATTTTTCTTGTCTATTTCAAAAACTTCTTTGTAACTTAGATGTATTTTGATTGTGAATTAAAAATATAATATCATATTATTTAAAATTATTAGATATGACATATTTTAATTATATTTACTAAGAAAGACTTCAAAACCTTTTTTAAAGGTACAAACAACAAAACCAAATTCCACAGTGTCTCCAACAACACCAAACAATGTTGTCATAAGGAGATTGAAAGAGAAGGATGGAGTAGTCGCATTGGTGTGGCATAGAAGAAAAAGACAGCATGGACAATGATTGTAGGGGCAACCGAAGCGTGGTGCAGGGAGAAAGAATAGTTTAGTCTTTTTGTTCTTAACATGGAGATGAAACTAGTAATCATGGGACTGTTGGAAGCAAAAGTGGGCCTTGGGTTCCTTTTTGGGTTTATAGGCTTTTACCAATCAAATGGCTATTGACACCTCCCAAAGTGTTATTTAGTTTTCTCACTTGAAAATTTATTTGCAAAACATTTTAAAATAAAAAAATTTATTCATTTTATATGAGGTTGATTTGGTTAGGTTCGTAAATAAAGTAATATATATATATATATATATATATATTTAAAAACGTACAATTGTTTTTAAAATATGATAAATATATCATTATTATTATTTAAATCTAAATTAAAATCATAAGTAATCAAAATAAAAAATTATAAATAATTGATATCATAAGATTAATACTGTTCTGTAAATTATATTGAATATTAAATACGGATACGTGATCAAGATTAAAATATCAATATATTATAAATGTCAATTAAAAATTTCACAATTCTTTTTTATTATTCAAATTTATTTTTCTCCATTAAAAGTTGATTTTCCCATTATGTTTGAAATTGTTCTTAAAGTCCTTTTAATACTGTGTCCTTCTTTCGACATCTACAAGATGGATAACGATTAGATTGAAAATTTGAAGAATGTAGATAAGAATAAATCATCATACTCGAGAAATTAAAAAATAGAATAGAGATTAAATTCATCCAAAAAAAATAAATAAATGAAGATTTATTATTTAATTTTTAATCATATGTAGTAATTAAAAAAGTCATTTGAATATTCAATAGTAGTTGTTAACTTTTTTTTTATTCACTAAACATGTAAAGAAAATATATTAAATAAAAAATAACACAAAACCAAAAAAAGAAGAAGAAGGATAAAGCCGCATGAAGAAACAAAACAATTGCTAACCTAAGCTTAATAATATACACATCAAAATATCAATAGGTGAATATGTGATAATAAAGATTATTATATATATCAAAGAACGAATAATAAAAATAGACATACAACAATTGATTTTACAAGTAGGTTAATTTCTTTTATTCTATAATTACTAAATACATTAAAATTTATATTATTTTAAAATTGAAATATAATAACTAAGTTTATTACAATAATATTATAAATTCAATGGCAGTGGTTTTACATAGAACTAGCATTAGAACTGGGTACGCACGGGTCGTGTTTTTGATTTTTAAAATTTTTGTTTAGAAAACAGATTTTAATATTATTATCAATAAATCAATAATTTAATTTAAAAGTTATAGATGTTATAATTGTCAATTTAGATATATTTAAACGATAAATTTATCTAACAATGATATAATTATATATTTACGTATAATTAATAATTGTTATGTATTATGTATTATATGTTATGTGTTTTTGAATAATTTAGAATAATCAATTTGTGATGACATAGATTGTTATTTTGTTTAGATTAAGAAATGTCAGTATGATGTTTTTTAGAAGTTTAATTACAAAACATTGTTTGTGATAATAAGTTTAGAGTTTTAGTCAAGATTAAAGAATAAAAAATAGGTGTTAATTTTTTTTGTTTTGGATTTTCTTGTTAGATTTCAAAGTTATTTAAAATATATTTGAAATAACTGAGTCATGTTTTTTTTTATATTTTTAATATTTAAAACAGATTTTATTGTTAATATATATAAATTAGTGATTTGAATAATTATTATTGTTATTGGTTTAATTATTTAAATATTATTCTTATTTAATGATTA
>Ga0214543_1000070_pt1:0-77500 | contig 124101 bp, 54 predicted proteins | sample CNSS2metaG_FD_160094 | JGI IMG/M metagenome (GOLD analysis project Ga0214543, IMG submission 160094) | Root nodule microbial communities from cowpea collected in UCLA plant growth center, Los Angeles, California, USA - CNSS2 | ecosystem: Host-associated > Plants > Roots > Nodule...
AATAATATTGACTAAAATAACAGAAATTTAATATTTTTTTGCCACTAATATTATATATATAACAAATATGTAAAAAAATAATAAAATATTATTAATATTTCAATGATAATAAATAATTATTAATTTATAAATATTTAATAATTTTATATTAATTATATTCTTATTAAAAGAAAAATAGTTTTATTATGTAACATTTTTTTTAACATGTGTTTTTATTCTTTAGAAATATAATTATTATGACATTTTTATGAAAAAAAATAGTTGTGACAAATATAAAATTAGTTATAATTAATATGTAAATAGTGACAATATTTTTATTTATCACTGTTAGTTGAAATTTCATTAGTTAACTAAAAAAAGAAAGATTTCACGTTTAATTTTAAAGTAATTTATATATATATATATATATGAATATTTTTTTTCAGATAAACATTTTAACAATTTTCAAAAATAATAATTAATAATTTTTAAATTCGTAAAATGTATTTAATTTTATAATAAATTTTATTGTGACATTTTTAAATTCGTAAAATGTATTTAATATGTAAATAGTGACAATATTTTTATTCATCACTTAGTTGAAATTTTACTAGTTAACTAAAAAGAAGAAAGATTTCACATTAAATTTTAAAATAATTCATATATATATATATATATATATATATATACTTATGATATTTTTCAGATAATAATTATTAATTATTAATTTATAAATTCGTAAAATTTATTTTAATTTTATAATAAATTTTATTGTAACATTTTTTTGATTTTGTCATTGATATAAATAATATTTGTAACAAATAAAAACTTTGTCACAAATAATATATTAATTGTGATAAAAATTTTCTTTATCACTATTTATTTGTCACAATAAATTATATATTATATTTCTTGTAGTGATAATAACTAAAGACTACATATATCTACCACTTCCATGATCTAAGTGAAATATGAAAACCTCAAAATTTAATCTAAAACCATCTACACTTTGTACTAAAAGGAAGAGACAAAGCACTTCGCTTTGTAACATTTATATTTATACAATATTCATTAAATTTCCTTCTGAACTTGCAATCAGTACATTCCAAATATGTGCAGACTATTTTAGGTGTCAAATTTAACATCAGAGCACTTAAAATTGTTTGATCCTGAGAGCCAGCTCTTTAGTTTCACTAGAAAATCCTTTGCTTCTCATATATTGGTAAAAGCTTCTCAGTTAAAATCTCGGTCTCTAATCTATCAGTTTTCTCCACCTGCAGAAACACCAACACCAGCATTACTTCATTAATCAATTCTCAAAATTATAGGGTATATTATAACCTAATTAGGTGCATTTTTAATCATTAACCACTAGCATTATAGCATTGTCCTTTTGTTAAATGTCCTTTTTCTGTCTTTCTACTTTAATATTCACTCATGCACATTTTGTTTTTCTTGATAAGAATGAAAGAAAGGATATATTTAAAAACCTAATAGTTAATATTATCTTTTGAACTAATGAAGTAATCATAATTTGGAATATTTTGAAAGATACCTGAAAATGCAAATTGTAGAAGAACCTTCCTCCAAAGGTTTCTGAGGAAGAAGCATGTAGCAGAAAAAGGCCATCATTTTCTAAGCACTGCAGAATCTCTGATAGTGGAGCCTTGTGTGTCTCATGAGATGAAATGTGAACTACAGCTTCACAATCGTTAAGCCTAGTCGTTGAGACAACAAAAGAAGAGTTGTGATGGGAAATTTTTCTCTGAGATTCTTTGTTCACTGCTTCTCCTTGCAATTGCCGAGAAATTCTGCACAGAAGCTCCTCTTTTCTCTTTGTTAGTGCTTGCACTTGCTGTTGTAGTTCAGGTATGTATTTCAACACTCTGGAAACTGTTGCAGGAATGCTCATTTTTTTCTGCAACCATACATTAACATGGAATTATGAGATATCTCTATTACAACTTAGGGGAAGTTTCATTTGCTTTTGTTAAGATATTGTTCATTTTTGTGATTTTAGCTGTATTATTAGTTAGTTTATGTAATAATACCGATGTAATTCCTGTCTATTTTTCACGTATTTGTTTCTCACCCTTTTACGTGTGTAGTGGTGATTTTTTTGTTAATATATGTAAAATCGTAAAGTAATATCAATCAATGTAACATTTTTATATTATCATTACAATCATATTAATTAAATTAAAATCAAAAGATAAATAAGACAAGACCACCTAAGTATTTTCTAACTACGTGTTTTTCTCCACATACAAATGAAGAAAAGACTTTCGTGGTATCATTCAAACTTTTGCATTTGTATAAAGAATTAATTAAATGTGAACCAAGTAAGGCCTAGCACGTCATTGTTAGAAGTACTTGTTTTATTAGAAATTATTACATCATCCATTCGGTCAATTTTTGCAGAATTTGATAGGAATCACACAGTTTCATACTGCGGAAAATTTCTGCATTTTATCCCGTTTGTTTTACTGCATAAAAGTTCTTATTTTCATGAAAATTTCAAAATTAACAAATTAACCCCTAATTATCTTTCATCTGCACGAATCAGTCAAAATAAAAGCTGTATACCACAAAATATATGATCCAAGAATAAGCCTAAATGCATAGAAAATGGAAGCTATATACCAGAAAACAAAGAGAAGTTAAGGGAACACATCCCAGTTGACAAATAAATCTCAGAAACCCTCATGCTATGGATATTAATTTCATGAAATCACTTCCTACAATAGATTAGCATGTGTCTTCTAATTTGAAGAACAGAGTACAGACAGAAACAGTTGCATGGATATTTTGGTTTCGAGATTTAATCAGAACTGAAATTTTGCTCTCATATTAACGAAACGAAATTCAAATCCATATTGAAAGCAAACAGTAGCAAAGTTGATAGTATTGTGGTAAAGTGAGAGAGAAGCGATGATATATATAAATAAAGAAGTACCGTTTGATCTGCCATTGGAAGAAGTGAGCGAAGTGAAGAAACCAAGTTGTTGACCTTCTTGCGGCGATCACGTTCGCTAGCATTGTGGCTAAGTTTCTTGACCATGGCAGGGTCAGAGGATGGTGCAGTGGACCTTTCAATTTCAACCTCAATCTGTGTCTGTGGTGAATAAAATTGATAGGGAAAGGAGTACTGAGAAGACGCATCATCTTTGTAGGAGAGATTATGGGTATTATTATAGCCGAATGGCTCCTCCTCTAAGAGCCACCCTTTGGTTGAGAAGAGAGGAGGAGAGAACAATGCGACCATGATGAACGATGATGATTTGTTGGGGGCAGTTAACAAGTTTGTGAGACAATGAAATCATGATCTGGACTTGTGAATATATATGCACCAGTAGTCACTATCCTTTACGTAATGGTGCATGTTAGTATAATTGAATAAAACTAAAATATTGTTGTTTTCTCGTGGTCACTTGGATTAGTTAAATATAAGTTGATTGAAGAAGTATGAGTTAAGATGTTAAAAAATAGAAGCAAAGACATTAATAATGTAGGGAGATGATAGTTTATGGGAGCACATGTAAACGCGTGTTTGAAATGTGGCATGTATGTAGCAGAGAGGGTGAGAGGGTGGGAGAGCGTGCATTTCTGTACTTCTTTAAGTGTCTACGTGGCATCTATGTGTTTTCCTTTGGAACAGTAGTTAACTCCTCCACTCTTTGCTTTGCGGGGGCTCATTAAGGTTCACTTTGAGTTTGGAATAACTCAGCACTACCTTTTGTTCGTAACCGCTTTGACTTATAATTCAAGTCAATTCATCTTAATCTTCGATAGTTGGTGGGTGAATATTAAAGTTTATGAATAATACAAAAAAGAGAACAGAAAATAAAAGTACAAACGAAAAGTTGTTCATGGAGTTCTTATATCAACTCAATAGTACTGTATCACCAGTCAAAAGTTTATAATTTGTGAGGAAAATTATACTACAAAGTGTTCCACAAAAAGTTGCATAATAGGAATTGCCAGTTTTGTCACAACAAATTGCATCAAAGGTTTGCAGTCTTTTGTCTAGACAAAAGTTGTATAAAAGTTTACAGTTTTTACCGCGTTGAGTGATAATATTGTTTTTAGTATTTTGTGAACGTAGATCTTAGAGTGCCTTAGATTTCATGTATGTTTGTATTTATATTTATGTTCTTATTTTGTGGATATATCTATGCTTGAAGAGATTATTTTTGTATTACATGTTTTCCAACATATCTAATTTGATTTAATTCGATCTTGAGTTCAAGATAACTTGATTTTAACCTTTGAGATGGGTTGGTTCAATTTGACCTTTCGGTCTTGTCAATCTTCTTAACATTTGGCTTGGATTAACTCATTTAAACATTTGGCTTGAACAAATGTTTCAACCTTCAACTAAGATTAACTCAACTCAAACTTCTATCAGAGTATACTCGATTAAACCTTTGATCTGGATCAACTTGTTTCGATTTAAACCAATTTGTCTTAACATTCGCTCAATGTTGACTCAACTTAACTCTTTGAAGTGGACCAACTCAATTCAACCTTTAATCTGGACCAATTACCTAGTCTTGTAATTTCTAAACTTGACTTAGACATACTTTAATTTTGAATTTTCAAAATCCAAAAAGTTATTCTAATTATAGATTAAATTTCACATTTCAATTTTTTTTTCACCTTACTTTGATCGATGTTAACCTATATCAAATGTACCATATTAAAAGTTTGAAAAAGAAAAACACCATAATTTTCAAGACTTTGATTCAATGATTAACTATATATTTAGATGTCATATTATAATATATCATGGTCTTAAATTTTGAAAAACTATTAGGTGGATTTGGATTACTTTGATCCAACGAATTTTTACATGACACGTGATCTATTTATTATTATTGTTATTATTACTGTTTTCATAAATTAAAAGAAATTAAAATATACAGAATATAGAAAATAGACAGAATTATATGATGGGATAGAACTACGTAATAATTATGTAAAGGAAAATATAATAATAATTTGAAAATTTTGATGACGTCTAACTTCTTAATTATGAAACTAAACAGGCCAAGTTTCCCATTAATACAGTAATGTTATATGTTGTTAACAAAGAGACTGAAAACAAAGTAGGAAAGAAGATTTTTCTATTCATTAAAAGCTAAATTAAAAGAGAGAGAGAGAGAGAGAGAGAAGTTGGTCAAAAAATTTATCAGTAATCATTCACTTACCATTCATAATAATTCTTGTGCTAACACTTTTGAACCGTTAAGTAATTTCATTCAATAAATTTGACATTTTACAATTTAATAATTATTAATAAACAATATACTTACTCTTTCTGTATTTTCTCATTTTTTTTTTATGCCTTAGTCTTACTCTATATTGGTAAAATTTGTAACCTAATATTTTTTTCAGTTGAACTTCATCTTTTTTGGATAAACTTATTCTCTTATATTTTCTCATTTTTTTAATGCCTTACTCTATTTTGGTTATATTTATAACCTAACATTGTTTCAATTTGAAATTGAAATTGAAATTGGTGATCTGTTATAGGCAATTGAATGAGACGTGGCAATGTAGATTATGATGTGCACGTGGCGATGCATGCAATACACAAGCCTTTGGCTTCCTTGCGTATGGTTTGCACGGAATGTCAAAATTAAATAAGATATTAGTTAATACATTAGGTACTACTATACTACATCACATTACCGTAAATAATAAAATTAATAACTAACTTTCTAGTATTATTATAGTTCAAGATAAAAAAACAGTTCTGGAGTTAGTAACAATCTACATCGTTTAACAAAGATCATAACTATAAAATATCGGTTATTCCCACCTCACTATTGTTCTCTTCCTCTTGTATTTTTTTTTTTTATATATCTTTTTCTATCTTTAAATTATTGTAAATCAGTGTCTTAACTAAAAGTGCCTTTGGATTCAAGTATTTATTGTTTATGCATAACGAAAACCGAATCATAAAAAAGAAAACAAAATTGGGATGATAAACTTTCAAAGAAGGTGTAGATAAAATAATAATAATAATAAACTTTCTCTTTGCCTAATTGAATGTATATAGATAATAATAAAATATTTATTCACGATTTTAACTATAAATAGGAGTAATGTTTTCAAAAATTATATTGGTTTATATTTTTGTATCATTAAAATAATTAAGTGAAATAAAAATAGTAAAATAAAATTAATTATTTAATTTTTTAGTAATACATTTTCTTATATAATAAAAATAAATATTTTAAAAATATTAAAATAAAATAATTTAATATTTTATTGATAGTTATATTTTATATTTTAATAAGATACACAATTAAAATAAAAGATATTTAAACGATAAAATAAAGTCATTTACATTTTAATAGTTGTAAATTAAAATAATTTAATATATTCTTATTTTAAAATATATTTTTCATCTATTAACATTTTATAATATTCTTTATTTATTAATATTTTATAATAAACTTTGGTTCTTAAATGAAGAATTGGAAACTTATATGACGTAGTTGGTTAGTGTGTATTCATTGTTATTAAATTTGTAAGTTAACTCATTAACTCTTATGGAAATTTTATGTTGGTCAATTTAAAAGTATATAAATCGGTGTAAATCGATTTGTAGATGAAATTAATTTTAATTTTATATATTTTTTAATTTTATTTTGTTTTCTTAATAAATTATGTATAAATTAAATTTTAAAAATCAAACAAATATATATATATATATATATATTAATTGTTTTTCATTTCATTTTTTATTTTATTTAAAGGTTTTTTTTAATTTTATTTATTTTAATACATTATATAAAATTAAATTAAAAAATATTTATATATATATATATACTAAATTTTGAAACTTAGTGTATTTTTTTATATATTTCGAAATTCGATAACTATTTACACCGAAATTCAAAATTTAATAATTCTTTAACTAGATTTCAAAATCCGAAAATTTTTTTAACTAAATTTTTTAATTCTAATATTTTCTTTAACCGGATTTCAAAATTTGGTAGCTTTCTAAACATTCCTTTTTAAAATCTGTTTGAGCGGTGCAAATTGATGAGATATTAAATAGTGTAAAAGTTAAAAGAAGGAACTTTAAAAATCCAGAGGTGTTGAAGAAATGGTTGGGGTGGAGGAAGGAGCCCCTTGTATTTGAGGCTTTATGCTAAAGGCCCAAATGGTTTGAATGCCTATAAGGCAACTAGTTCTATAATGTTTTTTAGAATATATGTTGTATTTCGTATTTCAAAATATATAATCTAAAATATATATTTTTTAAAATATATAATTCAGAATATAAAAATGATATTTCAGATCGTATAATTTAGAATAAAAAAATGTATATTTCAGTTTAAAATAGAAAATTTATGTGATTACAGATTGAAATGAGATGGCCTACCACCCAAGTGGACCTCATCATAATCCTCTTCAAGTCCATTTTATTTTAGGGTCTTTCTTCGTGCACCTCCAAAATTTTTTCTACACTTTCAAAAGGAATTTAAATTCTAAAATTACCCTTTGATCATTTAAGTAAAGTCACGCACATCACACCGCCAAAATTACTTTCAAATGTTCACTTCCGAAAATCAAAAGATATAACCGAAAGTCGACTTTCAAAAGTTAAAATATATAACCGGAAGTCGACTTTCGAAAGTCAAAATATATTACCAGAAATTGACTCTCGGAAGTCAAAATATATTACCGGAAATTGACTTCCGAAAGTCAAAATATATTACCGTAAGTTGACTTTCGGAAGTCAAAACACATTCACATTACCAGAAGTTGACTTCCGGAAGTCAAAATATATAACTGGAAGTTGACTTCCGGAAGTCAAAATATATTACTGGAAGTCGACTTCCGAAAGTCAATATATATAACCGGAAGTCAACTTCCGGAAGTCAATATATTACTGAAAATCAAATTTCGGAAGTCAAAATATATAACTAGAAGTCGATTTTCGGAAGTCAAAATATATTACTGGAAGTCGACTTCCGAAAGTCAATATATATAACCGGAAGTCGACTTCCGGAAGTCAATATATTACTGAAAATCAAATTTCGGAAGTCAAAATATATAACTAGAAGTCGATTTTCGGAAGTCAAAATATATTACTGGAAGTCGACTTCCGAAAGTCAATATATATAACCGGAAGTCGACTTCCGGAAGTCAAAATATATTACTGAAAATCAAATTTCGGAAGTCAAAATATATTACCAGAAGTTGACTTCCGAAAGTCAAAATATATTACCAAAATCGACTTTCGAAACTCAAAATATATTACTGAAAATCAAATTTCGGAAGTCAAAATATATTACTGGAAGTCGACTTCCGAAAGTCAAAATATATGTTTTTTTCGTTATTAAATTTAAAAACAATACCTTTTTAACAAAATACTTTTAAAAATGGAGAAATATATATATATATATATATATATATATTAAAAATTTATTTTATTTTTAAAATATGTTTTAAGAAAATAAAAAATTAGAATATTAATATATTACCAGAAGTCGACTTTTGGAAGTCAAAATATATTACGGAAGTCGACTTCCAGAAGTTAAAATATATTGTCGAAAGTCAACTTCCGGAAATCAAAATATATTACCAGAAGTCTAAATATATAACCGTAAGTCGACTTTCGAAAGTTAAAATATATCACCAAAAATCAATTTTCAAAAGTTAAAATATCTTATAAGAAATCAACTTCTGGTATTATTATCTTTGGAGGTGTAGATGGTCAAAGTTAAAAAGGATATTTTAAGTAGTTTTGTAAAATTTGGGGGTGCTAAAGAAATTGGTGGAAGTGCAGGGAGAAACAGACTTATTTTAACACTTGGAAATGGAGTTACTTATGTTACTCAATCTTAAGCATTGTTCCCAGCTTTTAATCCTTTAATCTCACTACCCTCCATAAAAACTTCTTGTTATCAAACTTCCTCTCCTTTCCCGTTGAATGAATGAAAACTAAGGGTTAGGGATGAAATTTTGTCAAATGTCATTTAAAAAAGTTGCAACCTACGGTTACTTTCGCTTTATTTTTCATTTATTTTCTTTATGATTTTAAGCTTTTAGAAAAAAACATAGATCAGTTAAAAGATATAAACTCCTACCTAAACCTAAACCTCTTAGATTAATGGTTTTTATAGGTTCACATCTCTTTCATACATGTATCTACATACATACACACACATTGAAGAGTACAACATTTACATCTGCGGCCTTAAAGCTAAAAGCCTAAAGTACTCTACTTGCATAACATCATACTTATTGTCAAAAGCTATCACCTTTCACACCTGAACCCCAATCCTCTGAGCTACCTGCATCAGTAAGATTTTTCAAGTTATATCAAAATGAAAATAAAATGAACCAATAAAAATAAATATTATTACTATATTAGGCTAAAAATATCAGAAGATACATTCATAAAATATTATCAATGTTAGATCATGTATGTTTGGACAAACTTCTCTTTAAAACACTTTAGAGAAAAAAAAGGAATTAATTTGTCGAAGCTCTTTCTCATATAGAACGCCAGCTTTTTAATTTACACACAAGTAAATTTTAACTTTTTTCTGAAAAGTTTTTTTTTTCTTATTTCTTTTTTCTTTAAAACACTTTTAGATAAATTTGTACTGATTTTAAATACTAAAGGAGGTGCCTTGATGGGGCTGATATATTATGCTATCCTAGTTATAATCACCTTATATACATATACTACTCTACAGTGAATTTCTGTACAGTACTAGAAAGAGAAGAAGATTTTAAATACCTCCTTAAAAGAGTGAACATCGCTTCCCCAAAGCCAAGCATCACAGCCGGCATCCCTGGCACCCCATATATCATTTCTGCGATCATCCCCAATATGAACAGCATCCTCAGGTTTTACATCCAATAGTTCACATGCTTTCAGAAATATAGTTGGATTTGGTTTTTCGGCCGCAACCTAGTTGAAAAACACAACCAACCACCCACAAGAGAAGTTTATAAGCCAATTATCATGTAGAAAAGGAAAATTACAAAATTTTGAAACCTCCTGATTAATACATTACTAATGTAACCAACCAATATGTAAATACATGGATGCTCAAACGAATTTGAGATACAAAAACTTGACCATCTAAAATATTTTCAATTCAAGACTCGAGGTGTGAAAGGATAATGGCTAATTCCTGAAAGTTGGTACAGGCAACAATAATACATGCCGTAAAAAATATGGTTTCTGCTAAAGAATTTATAATTATCAGTATATTTTAGCCATCAAATTTACATTTGATTCTTCACCAAATTTACTCAAGTTGATATCATCCCCAAAGCTAAAGGTAATGTCATTCTGGCGTAAGTTCATTGTTTCAAAAAGGTTAGCTTGTAATGTAAGACTCAACGGTGAAGTTTTGCAGCATGATTCTCAAGCCCAGAATCATGTTGAGTTGCTCTCTACTCGCATTGGATAAGTTTATGGCTAGAAAAAGACCCGCTACCATATTAGGGCGATAAAGAGACCCGCTATCATAGGTCAAAAAGAAAAGAACAATAAGCTTACCTCAGCTGACACTGCTACCGCATCAAACCAAGTGTCACAATTTAATGCCCGCAGGAGAGGTCTCAACCTAGTATCAAAATTTGATACAACAGCTAATTTCACACCTGATTTTCGAAGAGCTCTAAAAACTTCTTCTGCTCCGGGATCATTGAGGTGCCACGCCTGTATGGATGATAGACATATAAAAATATCAAAAACTGTCCAATTTACTTTTAAGGAAAATGCGTAATACATTTCAGAAAGTGATCATTATAAATGATCTTACCTTGTCTGTCATATAATAGTTATAAAGTTCTTCAAAGTATTGAGGATCTGAACAGCCGGTGGAATAACTAACTATGTATTGCCAGAAGGGCTTACCGTCATTGACATATCTGCAATACAAAATAAAAACAACGAATCTTAATTATACTTAATATGAAAAGAAGTAAAGTGTCTCCTCCATAGTTATGTCTAAGAGATTGCTTTTTCTTTATTTAGTCACACGACCAACATAAAACTTGTCAATATACTAGCATGGATATATAAGACTTTGGCTGCTTTTTGATACAAAGGCAGAGAAAGGGAGGAAAAGCATTTCATTCCAAATTCTGTTTACAAAAAACAGAGTATCTTAACCTAAAGGCTAGCGGCATTATTCAAGCATTTTAAGAGACAAATAACTAAGAATGTGCATATGGCAACAGTAACTTCAAAGTTAAAAGGCATATAAGCATGGATATTTAAAGCTGCATACAAAACAAACCACATGATGCTTGTCTAGCTAAATCATAAATCTGCAATCAGAAATTGGATTTTGACAATATGGCTCATATATATTGTGCTAAGAAATTTATCACTAATTAAAATGCTTACATCATTTTACTTTCACGAAGCAGGCAACTAAGACAGATCATTCACTACAAGCTATATATATTTATTGTCACGAACAAACAAGCTATCATACAATCAAAAGACTGTTCTTGTCATTTCACTCAAAAGCAATGGAAATTCCCATGGCAACCTTTATATGCAAATGACTGATGCTTGGCTCCAAGACTATCAAACAAATCAGACATGAGCAACTCTAGCATATTACAAGTCCAATCATTTAAAAACTCAATAAACATCAAAATATTAATATTAAAAGATAACAACAAAGCCCTCGCTGAAGTTATTTTAATGTAATGTTGTCTTGAGATTTTTATCAGCGGCGTCTGCAATAGTACAATTACTCATTAGACAAGCAAGTGAATCACTTATACACACAAAGGACCCCATTAAGAAATTTAGTCCACCAGACAAAATCAACCGCCATGAATTCGCTAACAACATCTTTCCTTTTTCTTTTTGAATTTTAAGGTAGATATACAAAAAGATCCAAACTAGGAAATTTTCAATCTCGTGAAAGCAAATCATGATAATTAATAAACACCTACTCAAAAAGCAACAACCAATATCAACATCAAGATTTTTAAAAACGATCCAGCACCACCAATTTGATCACAATGTCAAATTATTTTTGCCCTCTGCAATCACATCACAACCACAGTTGCGGTCACATTAGTCTGCAATTTCTCGCAAAATCAATTAATGCGAAACTTTTAAAACTTACAAACAAAAATTATATTTCAGCCAAAGTCATATCCATGTAATAAAATCTAACTTTTTTTCACACGAACGATAAAGTAAAAAAATAAAAGTAGAAGTAAGAAGCTAACCTGAGACGAGATTTTCCCCAAGGCTGCCCATATGCTCTTCTGTACCTGAACAGTATTTCATCCTCCGAATACTCCACACCATACTTTTCGCCAATCGTCCTATAAATCTACCAAAAGCACACAAACCGGAATCAGTTCCAAGTCGAATATAAAATCCATTTCAGGTTCAGTTTCTCTTGGCGCGCAAATCGAAGCACGTGACGTACCTGAGCCATGGGTTGCGAGGGGAGGACGAGCGTGCCAACAGCATCGACGAGGACCGCCTTGTGCGTGATCTGTCCGTATAGGGAGCGCCGGTAATCGGCGTAGTCCTTCACCTCCGTGCTCTCCACTTGCGCCACCGCTGCGGAGGTGGAGGAGTAAGAGGAGCGACACCAGCGACGGAGCGCGGTCCGCGAATTGGAACCAAGAATCCTTGCAGCTATTGCAGCCATGTTTGTTTGGTAAAGCTCAAGCTCGCTTCACATTGGAGACCAAGATGCGCTCTTTTCTCAGTGGTGATGCAGAAGAAGGAAAAGAAAGGCTCTTGCCTAAGATTGTTGAGAAATGAGAACAACATAAAACCTTTGATCTTATTAATACTAACAATCACTTTTTTAATTGTTGAACAATTCCTTCTATTGGAGTGTTTACATCACACTTTATGATACCAAAATTTTTAAACAACTATAATTTTTTTTTTTTTAAGGCTTATATAATAATTTCAAAGTTTATTCATACTTCATAAAAAAATAAAATTATCCTAAACTTCATAAATATTCCGAGAGTCATCTATGAATGTATACCGATAAAATATTATTCCTAGTCCCTAATAATTGTTAAAAATGTCGGGATGAACTATCGTTATTGGCCATTTTCTTACACGATTATGAATTTTCTAAAAATAATTTTAGCATTATAGTTAAATTTCAAAATTAGCCTTTTAAGTTTTTACACATGTCAATTTGTTATTGAGTACATTAGGTGAGAGTCTTGTGGCTTAAACAGATTTGATGTAGTATCAGTTAGACATTTGTAGTGGAATGCATTATTAGTGTCAGATGGAATTGACGTGATGAGTGAAGTTAACAGAATAAACCAGTTGCATATTAGAAAAACTGTTCCTTGAAAATAATATTTGTTATTTCTTTAAAAAAAATTAATACTAAAATTTGTTCAGTTTTTTTCCTGTTAGGTCCTAATTTTTTTTTTAATTTAATTTTTATATTTCTCAATTTTATTTAATTTAATTTTTTTTAATCTAGTTAAAATAATTAATGGATTTTGTATAATGACAATCACATATTATTTTATTTTATTTTTTTTTAATTTCAAATAAAATGTCTACATATTAAGTTAACGTCATTCAACTGAATAAAACATTTAAATGTTAACATAAAATATTAGAAATAAATTTTAATTCTAACTTAATCTTAACTCTGATACCAGATTAAAAAAGAATATTAATCCTAATTCAATTTCACAAAATCAGTTTGTAAGATCATATTTATACTTCATTTATATGTTATAAAAAAAAATTCTAAACTACGTAAGACTTTCAACATAAAATGTGTTTAATACATCGTAAACATGTAATGTAATTCAGTTTAAAAAACTGCATATGTTATTTTTTAAAATTTAAAAATAAAAATATATTAAAATTTTGAATAAAAATAAATTTTAATTTTACTTCCAGGTTAAAAGAGTACAAACTTATTTAATCTAATATAAGATGACAAACTTACAAATTACGGTGAAAACAAGTAGTTTAAAATAAAAAAGAATTGACAAAGAGCTGAAAAAATATAACATAGTAACAAATCCAAAACAATAAAATTACAAATACATGAAAAATTATAAAACCAGAATAAAATTAAAATAAGAAGATCGGGTTTTATTGGTTTTCACCATTTTTTCAATGCATCTTGATTCCACTGAGTTGTGGAAGGGAAATGGGAGGGAAGAAAATAAGACTCTAGAATGATGGGGTAGACAAAAAAGATGGTTCATAAATAGAAAAGATGATATCATAAAAACAATTATATGAAATGAAGTATATTTTATATTTTTCAACATAAGAAAAGTGAATTTGTCCATGTATTTTAGAATTTTTAAATTTAACTTTACTCCTTATCAAATTATTTTTAAAGGTTAATGTTTTTCTCTTTAAATTATTATCAAAATTTATATTTTGTTTCTAAATTAAATTATAAAATATGTTTTTCTCTGTAAATTATGCAAAAACATTTTCTCTATCATATAAATTATGTAAAACATGTTTTTCTATACGAAAATGATTTTTTAATAAATATTTTGTTGACAAAATTGACAAATTTACTAAATAGAGTAATTTTTTTAATGAAATTTATAAAAGTAAAATGATAAAATTTTATAAGATTTTTTCTTATTAAAAATGATTGTTTATAAAAAAATTTCAAACAAATTTTTTTCAAAGTAAATTATTTGTTTCATCAATTTGGATTTTAAACACTTGGAGCTTTTAGATCTCGACAGAAAATATCAAGTACTCAACTCTTGAATAAGAGTTAATTAAGTAATATAAACCTAATTTCATTATTCTTACCATAGTAATGAGAGCTTCATACTTTCTTAGATTTAATGAAATATATGTCCTTCTCCACTTGTTTTGCCGTATCATAATGGGCACCTCTTCAACCCACTTTTTCACTGCAAATAAATACTACGTTGCTTTGGGTCCCCTGCACATGGGTTAGATACTTGCACTTTCACCACTTCATATAAACTACCTAAACAACTGAATAAGTAATCTATCTATATATTTATATAAATAATTATTTTACTATTTTTATTTTTTAATAATCATTTTATTAGATTTAATTATTTTATTCATTTTTTTAAAATTAATGATATGAAAACTAAAGTAAATAAATTAAAAAAAGAATAAAACTCATGTGTTATAAATATATTTTCACTAATTTTTATTATTTAAATAACATTTAACATAGGTAACCTTTAATAAAACAATAAAAATTAAATATATTTATAATTTATAAATTTATGTGCAAAATTAAAACTCATCTGTTTTAAATTTAAATATAATTTAATTTCAAACTCAACATAAATGCAAAACATTTCGATCACTAAAAAAAATCTTTTAGCTCAATTATTTGTCATGCACAGATGAAGTACCCAAATAAGAAAGATAAGGTTTTCTTGTTTTGGGTGATATATAAATTAATGAAAGCTAACATTCTATAGTACAACATTCCACAAATAACTGAAAATCTGCCATTGTTGTCCAAATGAAGTGTAGTTCTCACTCCCTAATCAATCATTGCGAACAACAATAATGTGGAGTTAAGAAAGTAACTTAGTAACCCAACCAAAACAACCTTTAACAGTTTATAGCTGTCAGAACAAATGCATGGATGAAAGCAAAGATAAACCTCACAAAAAATAGGAAAAATGATAGTATGATTCTTGTTTTTTATTTTCTGAAATGATTTTGTATTAAGTATTGATTTTTTTTAAAAAGAAAACAATATTATATTAAACATTAAAATAAAAAATAAGTTGTATTAGAAAGAGACTCTCACATTATAGCGTGTCTCATGGGCTAGAATTTGATCGCAAAATGTTCAGAGTCTTCGATATTTGAGGTGCCATGAGAAGTGGGTCCCACGTGCACAACTTTCGATGATTTTTATGAGGTTGTGGTTACGCAAGACAGAATTGTGGTGTGAGGGTTTTGATAACGATGTGGGACTTGTGTGTGTTCTCGTATACTCTTTCGTTATTGTGCTTTTAAATTCTGTGGTTGTGTTGCTTGCTGCCGATGTTGTTGTATTTTGGAAGTCTCCATCAATCGTGAACACAATAATTTATTACACAAGTTTATCGTTTATCATACATCAATTTTGTATTAAATTTATCGTCATTATAAATAATATTATTTTTATAAAATAATAAATTTAATGTAAAATATTGTTTAAAAGGTGAGATATTTTATTTAGTTTGTGTAACTTGTTTATGTACTAAAGACTTACCTAATCAATTGGGCAGAATCTGATCTGTTAATAAAGTCAACAAACATCGCACCACATATTATCAATTATTTTTCATAGTTAGAAAAAGAATCAACTTATCACATATTTTTAATCCTTTAAGTGATCATAATAATTTATTTTTCATTTTTTTAATCATTTTATTTATGTTTTCATTTCTTTACTTTTGATTGACCAATTCAAAGAGAGACTTAGTGTTATAAATTAAGACATATTATAAGGTTCAGAAGATATCTTGGACACCCCAAATTCTCACTAGTGGAGGATATAATAATACTAATTATCAAATTTGTACATATTAGTTTGTCGAGGGTTACGATGAACATTATGAACATCAACATCTATCTGTACAAATTACAAATTTTTAAGTTATAATAAACTCTTGATACAAATTGAATCCAGTTAAATCTCTACCATTAAAAATGATAAGTTGAATATGTCCGAAGAAAAAATTACAATCATTGTTAATCAAAATAGTGATATAAAGGATATGAATATGAAAAAAACAATAGAGTTAAATATATTTCTTTTATCTTTAAACTATTTAAAAAACTGTACTGTTTTCTATTAAATTTTAAAGTGTTTAGTATTCGCACTTGATATAAAACCTCTTTCTAATATACTATATTTTAATCTAATATAACTTCTACGTATTATTTTAGAAAAAATAAATAATAGTTTGACAAAAATTTGTTTGACAAATTTTGAGAAACAACCATTTTTAGTAAAAAAGGTTATAAAACTTTATTATTTTACTTTTGTAACTTTCATAAAAAAAAATAGAAAATTATTCAATTGGGTCATTTTGTCAACTTTTTCAACAAATGTTTGTGAAAAAAATCATTATCGGATGAAAAACAGAAATGATAATTTGACGATGTTTTGTTTGACAAATTTTGACAAACAATAATTTTTAGTAAAACAATCATAAAACTTAATTATTTTATTTTTGTAACTTCCATAAAAAAATAAAAAATTGCTATTTTTGATAAATTTGTCAACTTTATAAACAAAATGTTTGTCAAAAAATCCTTTCGGATGAAAAAAGGAAAATGACACTTTGACAAACAATTGGTAAAAAAACCTATAAAACTTTATTACTTTATTACTTTCTTTTTTAACTTCCATAAAAAAAATTAAAAATTAATCTATTCAATAACTTTGTCAACATAATGTTTGTCAAAAAATCATTTTTTGATGAAAAAGGGAAATGATACCATTGGCATAACTTGCACAAAAATTTTAGGGAGGTCAATTTTTTTTTATATATATAAATTATTTTTTCTAATTAAAAAAAGTTTTAATTTCTTAACATCATTTTTTCTATTCAAAACAAGCACACATTATGATATAATCCAACATATGATTAGAGGTGACAAATAAACCCGTCTTCATGGGTATTGTCCGAACATGTTCCCGTTTTGACAGAGAATTCCCGCATTGACTGGGTATGGGTATGGGTATGAGAATCCTCGATTTTTTTAATTGGATATGGGTATGGGGATGAGTATGGGAATGTACATATTCATGTCATAATACCCGTCCCCGTTTAAATTATTAAATATTCACAATTAATTAAGTTACCCTATATATATATATATATATATATATATATATATATATATATATATATATACACTTTCAATTTTTTATTTCTTTTAATTATTTGGTTTGTCATGAAACTCATTCACATCTATGATATATTTTTCATTTTATCATAACCTTCTTTATGTAATTATGTTAAAATGATGTATGTCAATTAAAAATTTTTACGTCTCACATTTGAATATTTTTATTATTGTTTAATATTTATGTTTAATAGTCTCAATTTAAGTGATTTATGTAATTATGTTAAAATGATGTATGTCAATTAAAAAATTTTATGTCTCACATTTGAATATTTATATTATTTTTTAATATTTATGTTTAATAGTCTCAATTTAAGTGATTAATAGCATAAATATTTTATTTACTAGGTAATATAAAAAAAATTCTTTACTTATTATTATTAATTTTTGTTTCATTTGAAAATTTTTTTTGTTTCGCTAAAACAATTTTTGTTATTTCTCAATCATTGAGTATATATGTTAATATTTGAACATTTTTCTTAGATCTCTAAGATATTTTTCATCTTATCACATCCTTAATAATACATTTTTTTTTTCTTAATGCGATATCTTTCAATAGTCTCTTTAATTGTTTATAAAACACACATTTGTTAATTTTTTAATATTTTTATTTTTTGTTTATTTTTATCATATAGAATACTATTTCGATATTATTTATCTAATTGTTTTTTATTTTCTAACTCATTATCAATTATACTGTAATTTTTTCACTATAATTGTATCAATAACTTTTATTTATTACAATATAAAAATTTAATGTAACTGTCATGAATATTTTTTTTATCACCATTTAATATATATTGGAGTTCAAAAGATACAAGATCTATGTCAAAATTTTATTATTATATTTATTATTTGTTTTATGTCATTTTAATAAAGTGATGTATTATAACTTTAAAGCATGATTTGATAATCTCTAACAAATAAAGATATGTCTAGAACATAGAAAAATCATAGTAAAACAAAAACTTGATTTTTAAATTTTAAAAAAGTTTTTAAATTAAATAATAATATAAAAATATATATTTTAATATATATATATATATAGAAAATAAAAATAAAACATTGGGGGAGTCACAACTCCTCTGTCACAACATAGGTCCGCATCTGAATGATACTTTGACAATTTTTTTTTTTACAAACTTTGACAAACAATATTTTTGTAAAAAAAAAACTATAAAACTTTATTACTTTATTTTTTTAAACTTTCGTATAAAAATAAAAAATTACTCTACTTAATAACTTTGTCAATTTTCTCAAAAAAATGTTTGTCAAAAAATCATTATTGGATGAAAAAGAAAAATTATAATTTTAAAGTTTTTTTTTTTTTGACAAACTTTAACGAACAATAATATTTGGTAAACAAACATATAACTTATTACTTTATTTATGTAATTTCGGTAAAAAAAAATACTTTATTCAATAACTTTGTTAGCAAAATATTTGTCAAAATATCATTTTCGAGAACTTATTTTGTTTTATGAGTCATTTGTCGAACTTTTTTATTTATAAAAATATATTATAACTCTCTCTCTCTCCTTTCCTTCTTTTCTTTCTCTCCCGTGCGCTTATAACATGTACCAGCTAGCTAATTTGCCTATCTTAATAGGCCGAGTTGTGAAGTTAGAAAAATAGCTATTACTTCGAACACCATCACAATTACTAATTGCACCTCATAATATTACGAAAATATTCAAACACCCTAGATTACTGCATCGCACCACATCACCATGTCACCGCTGCTGCAGAGAAAGAAGAAGAGAGAAAATGCAGAAAAGTACTGATGGAAAGTTTTTTCCGAAATATACTTCATATGTTCTGAATAACTCTTTTCGAAATATATTTCATTTATAGGTATTTCGAAAATTTTATTTGGGAAGATATTTTATGAGTTTCAGAATGGTTTTTCAAAAATTCCATACCAAAAAATTTATTCTAGAATACATTTCATACGTTTTAGAAATTTTATTTCGAAAACTACATTTTGAAAATTCAGTTTTGATAACTTTATTTCGAAAATATTGTCCCAGAAATATCAGAAAACTTGTTCCGAAAAGTTTTCGAAATTTGTAATCTAGAGTCACTTTTTTTCTGGATGGCAAAATAATCATTTTGAAAGTTTAATGGATGTGCATAGAAATTGTTGGGGAGCAAGAAGTAAAAGCCTAGAATAGATGGTCTATTTAACTTGAGCCCAACATTTTTAGAAACTATCACAATTTATTCTCTGAAGGTATATTTTGTTAAAATATCCTTAAAAGTGAAAATATGTTTTAACTTGGTCTTATCATTAAATTTAACATGTTAAAATTAATGTGCCTACTTATTATCTCATTCGCCTAAAAATATTGATTAAATTAACAAATATCCTCTTCAATCCATCGTTAATGTTGTATATTTTTCTTTCATAAAGTGTCACTATAATATCTTTAGGTTCATCCAATTAATCCTTAAACCACATATTTTATTCAACCAAGGTTAAAATTTGAAATTTTTACGATAGATCTTAAAGTTGTATGTATAGATTTAACTAAATATTTTACATAATAATATATTTGATTATATAACTCTTGGATTAATTTTCGAATGGTTATAGGGTAAGAGTAGTTCTTAGCTTAATCCAAAATGTCAACAATAAAATTCTCTTATGTTTGAAACAAATCTTCTATTCAAATCAAAGAGCTTTCTTTTAGGATAGAATCTAATTCATAGTTTTGATATCATGTTAAGAAGTTAATTAAGAGCCTAACTTAATTTTACAAAATCAACTTATAAAATGAGGTTTGTATCGTAAATCTTTTCTCTAGACATATGAACTTTTCTTACCATACCAACATACAAAGCAATTCAATGGCTCAGCATAATGATTGTCTGTTAATTTTTCAAGAATTATACACAAAGCACTTTGGTTTTTATTTCTTTGGAAAAGAATGATTGCATAACACTACTGTTGGAAGAAGTCACTCTCATGTTTGTTGAATTTTCTCAGTTCCTTGGTTCTTGAAATGAACTATGAGATATTCCAAAGGGTTCTGCGGCACTTCATGATGCCTCATCTACACTAGTGGAGTTAACTTCATCCAATTATTTTGGTGAGGACTTCACCTCTCTCTCACCACAATCGGTGAATAACCAATAGGGAGAAGTAAACCAAGTGACACTTATTATCCTTTTCATATGGTAAAGAAGTCAACTACTCAAATTTGATGCAACCTTTTTGCTCTTATTGGTTAGAACTATAAAAGCCTTAACAAGCTCCTCTTTGATCATAAACAGAACAGAGGCTGCAAAAACACTCTGCACTATCTTTGTGCTCATCCCCTTATAGAAGCCAGTTATTCCTTCATAACGGATCATTTTAAGTACAGCATCAAAAGTACCTGCATTTATAGCTTTAGAAAAGGGAAGACATACTTTGACAAAGTGGAATAGTTTTGTTTTCTTTCTTGTTATGATTGTTGATGATTGTAAGTGAAAGGCTTAAAGATACAGAAATTCTTAATTAAAATGAAGAAAAAGGGATTATATCAGAGGCATGAATCGAAAAAAATCAAAGTCCTAAGACTAGAAGTAAGACCAAAACAAAGTATATAACAGTTAATCCGTATTTCATAATATAAGAATTTTCTAGGATTCTGTATACTCCCTCTGACTCTTGGCTACAAGTTAAAATTGATCAAAGATCGCTAATTAGGTAGATCTCAAGTGTTGCCAGCACTCCTCTTAAGTAAAATAACAAATAGCACACTTTTTCTTCCCTTTTATTCCTCTCTTGTGTACTGGGAATATAAACCACTTTGAACAGCAGTTAATGAAGTTTCAGCCACAATTTTAATGATTCCATAGCTTTAATATTTACCAAATAGAAGAAAATCAATGATCATTGGTCGCTTCAACCAGATATTGGTAAGAATGAGGTTAAAACAAAAGAAAATATATTCACAACATCCAAAGGCAAATTAAGTTATAGCTTATATATCTAAAAGCAAACCTGAGTATCTTAAGGAGTTATTGCCACCAATCTCCTGTTTTGCTTGAAGCCTTGACTGTGTACAAAGAAACATGTAGTGGCATGAATCGTCAGGCACATATAATAGTGTTATGATGCAAATGTGTTTAAGACATGATGAGACTCTGCAGAAAACTTCAAAAGATCAAATTCTTTGCTGTACCAAGAAAACTATAGTTTCATTTCCTGGAATGTAATTTAATACAATAGTGGACCAATGATTGATGATTTGTAGGATATATACTTTGAAGTGGATGAGGTTTTATCTTATTAATAAATAATAAGTGAGGAGAAGATGAAGGAACAATTAGTTGATTTACCTTCACAACTAGTAATGGATATGTTGTCACAGTGGCTCCAAGCTTAGCTATTGCTCCCACCAAAAAGACCTTTTCGAAGGATAGGACGATGCTTATTTACTAATATTCAAAGAATAGGAATATATATATACACACACATAAAACAACTTAAAACGTTCTTGTACAACATGTTTTCCAATTGTTTCATTTGAAAGTACTTTATACCTCCAAAGCAGATATACTTGTATTCCCTTGCTTCTTAGCTGCACGTTTTGCCCTTAGATGCTTTAATGAGCTTTCATAAATCATAAACTGAATTGATGGATTGCATACCTGTAATGAAAATTCTCAGAGATATGGAGATTATATAAATATTACACGTGAATTTGCTGCATAAAAAAAATAAGTGATGAGGCTGACCATAATAAGGGCAGGGAAGACACCCTTCCAAAATCCTACTGTACCCGCTTCGTTGTACACTTCTCTAGCCTTTTAACCAAAACAAGATTCATATCAGAATGAACAGAAGTGAAAGTGATAATTATGCACATCTTAGGTATAGTTGTATTCTTTATATTGCCAACCAGGACAACCCTATGAATAATCCATGCCTTTTGCTTTTAACGATATAACATATCAACAATTCAACATGAAAGATCCTGATAGTAATTGCAGGAAGTAACTCAACCACTTTTGTTTCTGACAAATGGAGCATGCAAAATGTCAAACAATAGATCATTTCCTGATATAAAAAACCTAAAATTTCTAAAGATTTGCAAAAATAAAACTCGATTGGTGTTGTTATAGTTCAAAGTTATGGTTTGAACAGTTATGCAGTCATTAAGAGAAGTAAAAACAACAAGAACAAGAAAATTCACACTCAATCCCTGACCAGTGTAAAGAATAAGCAGTAGTTAGAGAAGGAAATGAAATAAGAGACTAACTGCATGTATAGTTCCATATGGTCGAGGTTTCATAGAATTCAGTTCATCCAATTTATCTTGCAATGTGGAGTCTGCTATGGCGCTCTCAGAAGCAGCCTTCCTTAAAGCTTCTTTCTTTTCATCCATAATTTTCCTTTCTGCTTGAGTATGAGTCTAGAATAAAAATATAAAATGTCACACATCATTAAAACTGGACCAAAATTATGGATGCATGGCTTGAGTGTAGCAACAGGGCAATCAAATAGTAGATAGCCTTGAGCATTCAGAGTCTATGGATTCTAACCCTTTTTGGCTTTAAGCCACATCCCGGCATTTTCATGTGAAAATTGTTGAACTTTTGTTAGACGTCAGTAGTACACACACAACTTTTAGACACAAGATACATAGATTACACGTTAGCATTTGACTCAGTTAAAGGTTAAGGGTATGTTTAGAGAAACTTGTTCATAAAATTTTTATAAGCGAAGGAAAAATGAAATTCACACCTCTATAAACAAAAATTAACTTAACATACATAATGTCTCACTGTAAGTGACCGTATTCATAAAACAGAAGAAAAAGATCAAATGAAAAGCAACCAGCATTATGTTTGACAACATATAATCATATAAAACAGTCCAGGAAGAAAATAAAAGCATCTGAAGCACCTGCATCCGAGTCACTAAAACCCATATTGGATTCGTAAACAACACATTCAAGGACCTGAAAAATAAGACAATTAAACAAGAATATCAAGCAAAGAGAGAGAAGTTGCATTCATTATCACAAACACAACACAAACATGTCTATTCTGAAATGCAACATTCAAATAAAATTTGTATGATGGAATAATCACCCAGCAATTGCAGCCACAACAAGCCAACCAAACATCCCAACAGTACCATCTCCATGCCCTTTCACCTTCCGAGCAGCTGTAATCGCCACTGCCTTGTTCTTGAAAACTTGATAGAAATAGTAGTAAATGCCCTGAAAACAGAAAAATAATCATTTAGATAACTACCCACAACCCACTGAGTAGTCTTGTTATTTTGTTTTTCGTTTAATGGTTTCCCACACCACATGTATCCTCATTCAGATGTAATATTGTCCAAGACACAGTCAAACATTAAGTTTGAGCACCACTTTGAATAAATATTTGAATCTTAATTCATCAGGTTATCGGAGACTAGCCCCTTTCGCTAGACACAATCTCATTCACCACACACCGTGTCTTAAGCCTTGAATTTTGCATCTTATAACAGGTGCATACTGAATAATCAACAAAAGCTATTGTAGTGTAGAAGAGTGCTAGCTAGCAACATACTCAAAGTTGTTTCTAACACACTCTTCTTTACTGGTCAAATTTTATTGAAAACAACAAATTCATGAGTGAAGTTCATTACATAAGAAGTGAAACCAGCACAATTATGTAATTTTATAAAATGTTAAATCAATAATAACTAGAGATTTCACAAGCGTGTATTGGTAGGATTTCCCGTGTGGGGTATGGTCGAAAACTGAAAACCTGAGAAGCAGCAGTTCCAAGAAGAGAAGGCTTGAGGCCACTGTAGAGTCCACCCCAACCCTCAGTTTTAATGACCTAAAAAAGGGTCACAGATATAATAAATATACCCTCATAAAATAAACCAACCAAATGCCAAAAAGGAGCAAAATTTGAACCTGAAAGATCTGAAGAAGAGTGCTAGGAGCAGTGGTTGTGTTGGAGGGCAAACTTTGCTTGTTCTTCTTTAGTGTTCTCTCAGTTTGCTGGCGCGTGTTTACCTGAAAAATTGCAAGGGAATTGGTCACACAGTCAAAGAGAGAAGCATATAGAGAGAGAGAGAGAGAGATTACCGTTTGAAGAGGATAAGTGATGATTTGAGCAATGATTCCACCACCTGCACCAGCCAATCCATTCGCAATTGCGTTTGATTCTGTCATCGTTGTTGCAATTCTTGTTCAATTCTTTCTTTTTCTTTGTGTCTTAAATCTTAATTCTTTTAGCTTCACTTAACATAATTGTTGCAAAGACAAGATATCATTAATAGTTGGACATGCCAAGACTTTGACTTTACACGGAAAAGTCTGTTAGTAAACGGTTTATTATTATTAGTTAGTTATCTTGATCAGTTAAAAGAAATAAAAATAATAATAATAATGTCATCTAGGATGTCAAAAAAATCCGTACCCACGGATATTCGTGATAAAATCCGTAATGGGTAAAAAAAAGGGATTAAAAATGGATACCCGCTACCCGCGGGTACGGGTATTTTTGATACCCGCATGTTAACGAGGCGGGTACGGGTATCATAGTATCCGTACCCATGGATACCCGTACCCGCTAAACTTTAATTCACAAAAGTACCCTCATATATATATATATATATATATATATATATATATATATATATATATATATTAGTAAAAATATTATTTTTTCTAAGTTGTACATCTTGTCTTCTGTCTTCATTATTCAAACTTCAAGTATTAGTACGTTGTCTTCTTCCAAGTAACCCCTTGACATTCTTCTCTTTCCTTTATTTGAAATTGCACATATATATCAAATCATGTATAGACAATTATGTTTATGGTATGCTGGTTGTCAAATGATGAAATCAAAATAAGAATACTTGGCACGTGGCAATTGAGGTTTATTATTTGTTTATTTTGTTTATTTTTTAGGAATCAATTGGAAAAAGTGAACTTTTTGATCAAAAACACTAATTAAAGAATTTTCATTGTGTTGAACGTCATTTTATATTTACTTGTATGAACTTGAGTTTATTTGAACTTTATTTAAAATTTATGACACTGATGTATTTTATTTTATTTTATTTGAATTTATAATTAAATATTTGTTTTTTAAATAATTTTGTAAATACCCGCGGGTACCCGTGAATATCCGCGGATATGAAAAAATAGACGTGTACCCACATAACGGATACCCGACGAATATGGGTACGGGGAAGCTACTACCCGTACCCTACCCGCCCCGTTTACATCCCTAATGCCACCTCTAATATTATGTATTAGAAATAAATTCAATTTTTTTGTCTTGGTTATAGAAATATGTGTATAATTTTAAATATATTAGTTATTACCTTTTTTTTATCGTATTTTTAATTTACTCTAACTAAATGTTCACTTTCTCTTAATGAAAATGAATGTATTTATTAGTTAAAAATCTTAAAGAAGAAATAGAATCACGCAATATCAAACTACTTAAGTATCTGAATATTTTTTTGAATATATTTTAAAACTCTTTTTATTAAAATTAACTAATTAATTTAATTATCTTTATTAGTTTTAATAAATTAGATACGTATTTGTTATACATAAGATGAGACAAAGAAAATGTTAGTATGTTCAAAACTTTTTAAATTATATTATTATTATTATTTACTCTTTGAGTAGGCAGGTTAGACATAACTACATAAGAGACTTTTATCCTAGGTGTGGATCATAAAAAAATCATACATGCACATAAATTATCATAAAACAATTGAGTTACTCTTATCCATATATAAAATAGTATTTACATACCGAAAATAAAAGAAAAAGTCATTATGGGAATTTGTTGGGATTGAGTTTGAATTCTATATTAATGTGTTGTTTTGTTTGAATTTGAGGGTTATGAGTGAATAAGTAATTTCAATTGAAAATTCATGCACAAATGGACATGTTAAAATAAAAAGGCTAGTACATTTAGTTGAAATTTTATATTATGAAATTTCTTGAGTTTTCTATGCATTATGGCTAAGTGTTAAACTAACACTTTGAAGTAAGTAAGACGTTGAAGCAATTCTCTTTTTTCTAAGATTCTTATAATAAAGTAATTGTTAGTCATTTAAGGAATGAAGAAAAGGTATTTGAGATATTTGTAATGAGATTATCATACTTTAAAATATGCGATCAAGATTAAGATGCTCAAATTTTAGAATAGTGCTATAAATATTATATTTGTGTAAAGTTAAGAATGATTAAAAATACAATCAAGAGGGAGGTGAATTTATTGAAAAGTGTTCTTTAATTTTTTAAAGAAAACTTTGCCTTAAAACTATTAATCACAGAAGAAATTCAATACAATGATAAATGAATCAAGAAGATGGAAGAGAATGAGCAAAAATAAAAATAAAAAACTCATATTTTTATACCGATTCAATTCTTTCCAATCTACGTTAAGTTAATCCAACAATATGAACTAAATTTTTCGCTAAATAATCTTGAATTATCCAATTATAAAAAAACACCTTTGTAAGTAGAACAAAATATTCAAAACATTCCTTAAAACTCCATTTAATAGGATTTACAAAGACAGAAACACTCAATAACCTACAACACATACTAAACACCGATGCAAATATATTAAATCAGATTACAAGAGAAAAAAAATGTATAACCTAATATGTGATAGATTATACAATAGAAAATTTTATAGCATAATCACTTTCTCGATAAATCTTGAGCACTTATTTTCCAAACAAGACATAATGTATTACACCGGAGAATATCTCTTTCAAAAAATAACATAACTTTCTTTTCCAAATAAGATGTAATGTATTACACCAGAAAATATCTATTTCAAGAAATAACATAACTTTCTTTTTAAAAATGTAGGAAATGTATGCAATGAAATGAGTAAAGGAAAGCTTATTTTTAAAAGAGTGTTGAGGTTGCTAATTGACATAATTAACTATATATAAATATAATTGATTATTCTTCATCTAACCTAGAAATCATTTTCAATCAACACAATCCATTATTATTAAACATAATCAATTACTTACAAATTAAATTTTTTATTTTTTCATAAATGTATAACATAATAATTTATTATTATCCTTGATAATCGATTATTTTCTAAATATATGAAAAATAATTTTTAATCAACATGACTATTTTTTTTTAACATAGTTAATTATATAATTAATTATTTCTCAACACATAGCCTATTATTATTTTCAAAAGAAGTATAAAACTAAAATACTACCTGTACTTTTTCTTGTGAATATGCAGTTCACATGTTCATCCTACATTATCATCATATCCAAAATGCATTTCAAATTATGTATTTTAAATTACATATTTTGGAATGCAAAATAAAAAGTACATTAAAAATTTTACAATTCAAAATACAAAATTTATATTATGATATCCTCAAATGATAACAAAAACAAACTAGTCTCTTCAACCAATATGTCGGAACAAACGATGGTGTAGAAAGAAGAAGACAAAAGGAGAAAGATAATGACAAATATATTGCACCACATATCACTAGCTTGGTATGTTTGGGTTTATATATTTCATTATATGTGTTATAGTTATTGAGATTGATAGATTGTGATTCTATAGATATATGACATAAATTTTATACATATATGACATTTGACACCACTTTTATCCCAAAAACTTGAGGTAATAGTGTTGAATTTTTATTTTTATATAGTGTTTAACTTTGTCTTTTCTATTCAATGTTGAACTTTGACTCACTTGAATTATTCCCAAGAATATGTACCACAACTTTGTGCATGACAAAAAAAACATCTTATTCCACTGAGACAAGAGAGGTGGAGTTTTGTGCAAGGATTGAAACATTGATATTTCAATTCAGAAATCTAAAACAACATAATGGAAAACAGCAAAATTATATCTTCAAATCCCTTTTACTTGTTCTTTTGTCATATGAATATTATACTTAGCAACAAAAGGTGCATCAATGGATCCAACCCATAATATTCCATCTTTTTCCTCCACTTCACTAATAGACCTCCCTTTGTTCCATTTTTTGTCTTCAACAACTTCTAATATATCTCCATCCTCACTTAGCCTAATTGCCATTCCACTACTTCTTTTAAGCTTAGCCAAATATGAATAAGCTTTTGTAATGTCCAAAGGAAGTGCAAGCAAAACTTTTCCAATCCATGGATATGATAAAATCCATTGGATAAATTTTTCTCTTCTCGAGTAAATTCCCACCCAAAACCCCCCTCTTGGACTTCGTTTGATGTTGTCTGGGAAACCTGGTACTTGAGCAAACACTTCCAATGTTCCAGCTTTTGGTGTTTCTAGCCAATACCTTAATACTCTGCATGTTGTTGTCTCTATTATTAGAATGTAGTCACTATCTTTGCTTAATGCTACACCATTTGCAAACGAGAGATTGTTTAGAATAATGCTAAGTCGTTCACTTTCTGGTTCATATTTCATTAGCTTCCCCGATTTATCTTTGCTCAAGATCAAAGAGATGTAATTCCTGCATTTCACAAATATTATCATCAAGGAAAAATATGACTGAATATAAGAAAAGTCAAATACAAGTCTAAAATATTTTTTATCGTAAAAGAAACATTATTGACTTATAGTCTATTATATAATAATAAAAACTTATTTTCAAAACATCATTTTCAGCTGTCTAACACATATATTTTCATCGATCCAACACACGGAGAGACCGACCTATGTGTACATGAGGATGGATAAGGACACTCCTTGATTTTGTCAAAATTATTACTAAATATATAAAAAAAAAATGTTATTTACTTCCTTAATCTTATATATTTGTCTCCGTAGACATATTGTCTCTACTGACCTAGGATTTTAGACATATTGTCTCTACTGACTTAGGATTTTAGATCCGTCGGTGAAAAATGACCAATCATAAATAGATTTAGGTAAATAGATAATTTTAGTTTCTTAAATTTTAATTGTGTTAGTTTAATGTTGAAATATACCTCCTTTGATATTTAGAACTACTGGTGGTGAAGTAGACTGCTCCAGTCCGTTGATCAACATCCAAACCATTTGTGAAAGCCAAGGGTTCATCTTCCTCATCTTCTTCTTGTAGAGTTGATATGAGTCGTGATGGAGTGCCACCATTGGGGCCAACAACAACTAATCCATTGTAAGCATCTGCAATGTAAAGTTCATTGGATAGCTTGCTAAAGCACAACCCAAGTGGTCGCCCACACACGTGCTCTTTCTTCGGATGCTCCTCGTATGCTCCTCCACACTCTTCATTCCTGCCAAACACAACCTTATCAACCTTCCCATCTTCATTTTCTTTTCTTACTTATTATCTAAAAAATGAAAATTTTTATCTTTAAAATATAAATGTAGCAAAAACTCCCTTCATTATTATGGTTAGACAGAGAGGGGGATGAATAAGAAAGAGAAATAAAGAAAGCTTCAGTTTGGGCCCACGGTATCTTGAACAGGTAGTAAAAGAACAGTGTTCGCAACAAACCAAATGTTTCCACTAAAACCAGCGCATGGATCCTCTACACCCATACTACCTCCACAACAGTAATCTTAGCCGTTACATTTACATCTAACGGTTATTAAAAGACAGAATGCAAAAAAAAGTTATTGCATAAGCTTGATATGGTGCTGTAGGGGTGGACAGCTGTAGACAATCCAAATGCAGTTCAACCATCATGTAACGATTTAATGCAACCCAAATTGTAATTACACCTTTCAAATTTTGTCCAATTTGGACCGTAATCAATACGGTTTAGGTGAGATTTACTTTGTTTAGAAACTACGTATTTAATTTAGGGGAAGTACTTCTGCTAAATGGGATAGAATTAGTAGTTTTTTCTACAATTATTTAATGTAATTATTTATTACAATTTTTATTTTTTTTATTAGTGATTATGTGAAAGAGTCTCACGTCAATATTATTTCAGAACTTATTTTTGTATTTCTTTTACTGGGAAAATAATATTTTCTGAATACATATTCATACATATATTAATTTTAGTGTTGGACTTAAACACAAAATAAAATAACACACTTCGTATCTTAATTAGTTATAAAAACATAACAAATTAAACATTTAGGTAATTTAAATTTGATAAATACTTTAATTAAATATGCAATATATGTATATTGCTTAGAAAAAATAAAAAAGTTTTAAAAAAATCAAATTGATCACAATATATTAAATAAGTATTAAACAATCAAATTTTATGTTTACTTTAAGTTTTAGATAATTATTTAATATAATAATATCAAAAAAATATCCGTATAATAATTTTGCTAAAACTTAACTTATCATGTTTAAGGCATAATCAATTTGCAAAGCTTGATTACATGAAAAAAGAATGCACTGATTTCATTAATAATTATTTCTCTTATTTTCTTTTGTTAAAACAAATAACTTTACAGTTTTATTTCTACATTATTTTGCTTATATTTCTCTTAAAGCAAACAAGCAATATTCCATTTCTCATTCATTTATTTTCCTTTATCACGTATTTATTTCACTTTCTCTGTTCCGTATTATTCACTACCTTGAGAAGAGTGAATTATTATACCCTAACGTGTTTTTTTTTCTTTCTTTTTTCCATTTTTCTCAACTAAATCAAATATGTTTTCGTTTTTTACTTATTTATACTCGTTTTAGTTCTTTCTCTGTCAAACAAACTTAATTAACATATTTCAAAGTCTGATATAACCTAAAAACTTACCTATTTATAACTAGTGATAGAATTATAGTCCAAATAGGTCGATTACGTTTATTGATTGATTATTTAATTTAAAAGCAAAACTAGTAGTTTGAGGTAAATTGACAACACGATGAGCTTGTGTTGGGGGTGAATTTGTGGGGACGAGTTCAATTTCATTTTTGCTGAATTTGCACACCGAAAACTCTCGACCAATCCACACAGCTGAAGGTTGCAGAAACATGTTTGGATAGTTTTTTATCCCTATTAATCATTATAATAATAATAACACCAAATAATAACTGAAGGAATTGTTTGATTTTATGAGAAGATGAAAAGGTTTGGATAAAGCGTAATTTTCTCCAATTTGTACACATGCAGCATGAAGAGTGTGGAAGAGAGAGAGCGAGAGAGAGAGAGAGCACCTTTGCAAGGAAGTAACGGAAAAGTTGAGCCAACGATTCTCGGAGCGCTGCCATTTGATGATTCGACCGTCGGAAATGCCCGTGTAAGGCCCTTCGCCGCGGGGATCGAAGGCGAAACTCTCCGGTCCAACGCCGCCGTCAATCGGAACACCTTCGTACTGCCAATCCTGCATGCCTTCCACGTCTTCCCCCGACTTCCAAACGCCGCTGTGCATGTGCACCGCCCAAGCGGTCGCCACAAACGCCGCCACGGCCACCGCGAAGTGCGGTTGAAGCCTCATCGTGGATTGGAGAGGGAAGAGAAAAGGATGAGGGAGTTGAGTTTCGGTTTGTGTGCCCTGGCCTTTTTAACATTAAATTCAGAGATAGAATTCCAAAATAATTCGCTACATTCTTTTTTATTTTATTTAAGTATATATAAGCCAGAATAATGTTATTTGAAGAATTTTTTTTTAATTCTTCTTCCATTTAAGTATGTTAAGGTGAATTCTTTTTAGGATTATATTAGTTTACATGAAAATAAAAGATAAAAATAAAGAGTAGTTGTTTTTACATGCTTGATTTCCTTTACATGCTTTAGTAATATTTTTACCTTAACATGTTTCAGAATTATCTCGAAAACATAATTTTTGTCTTTATAATGTTAAACTAATTTGAACATGTTTTTAAGGTTGTCTTGTATCCACGTGTATATATGATAATACCTATCTTTATAGATTTTAAGATGATTGTACTTGGTTATTAACAACCTATTATTCACCATAGGCTGGGAGATTATAGTGTGTGGTTGGAGTTTTAACTTGTAGTCTATGTTTGGAAAAAAAAGTTACTTTGCAAAAGCACTTTTCATTTTGTATGTTTGAAAATGGGATTTTCTGCTGATACGGGAACCCAACATTAGTTGTTATAATATCTTAGTGAATCTGAATTTTAAAGGGGTGTTAATATTATTTTAATGGACCTTCAATTCATTTATTAAGAATTTAAATAGGAACTCTTATACTCTAACTCAATAAGATTTCTGCACGAGTCTCACAAAAACACCACAACCATTGATGTTTGTGGAAACACCTATCTCAAAAGCTGGGTTCATTTAATTTATATTGAATTCCTTACTTCTTAAAAAGCTTTTAAGAACTAAATATAAAAAAAGTCTTGGGTATAACTCCTAATTTCAAACTTGATAAATGAGGGATCTAAAAATCTGTAGTAGGTTAAATAGTGAAAAACTACACTATATTCGATCTTAGGCATGGTAAATAGATAAAAAACTAAGAGTTTTCCTTAAAATAAAAGGAAAATTATTTCTTTATTATAAATTTTAAGCGCAATGTAATTTATATATTTAAAGTATTTTTTGTTGTTGTAATTTTACACAAAATAAAATACTAACACATAAATAAAATATTTTGATTGTGGGTCCACTTTGCCTACCTATGGGTCAACATCACAGTAATTCTCTATTTATATATTTAATTCGAACAACCATGAATATAATAAGCATGCCGAATGGAAATCAGAATTTCTAGAGTAACGTTGTTTCTTTTAATAAAAATTTTATATTATATTCTTAAATCTATGAAATATTTTCATATAAAATTTAACAAAAATATTATTACTACAATGAATTGTTTCTTAATTACTTTTTTCGTAAGAAAAGGTTAATCAATTAGAAGAAACATAATTTTCTAGTTTTAACTCTTTGAAAAATTTAAAAATTGTTTTATATCAAAATTTCTTATGATACATAAAAAATATGCAGTTTTAAATAAAAACAAACGTAAAACTGGGTATTTTTTTTTCAATTTTTTATTTAATTTATGTTGAAAATACATACTTAAATATATACATAAAGTAGACAAAAATGATATAATACTCATAGTATAAGACTCGTTCTAATTTCTATTTTTTGTATTAAAAATACAATCATAACAAGTTTACACAAAACAATAAAGTAAGAATAAATTATTAATTTATATTTAGCATATAAAAACCTGTCTAACATATATTTTTTTTATGTGAATATCATTAGATCATGAATATTGTAATGAATTACCTATCTTTATACTCAGTAATTATACTCAGTAATACATCTTCACTGTTACAAAATCTCATATCATATGTCATTATATTAATTTTAATATCCATTCAAGTTACATCAAAGTCATATTTTAAAATATAAGCGTTTTTGGTGATTTTGATTCAATATTTGTGTTCTTTTAATCTTTTTAACCAAATTATCTTGATGTGAGTCGATGTAAATTTGTTGTACATAGGACTATCAAATAATTGATTTTTAACTATATTAGAGTATTTTAATTCAAGATTTCATAATTAATATAAAATTGATGTGTAAATATTTTATATTATGAATCAATTCTACAAATTCATTGAATTGTCTTTTTACATGAATATAAATAAGAAATCATGCATTTTTTTTAATGATCGTACTTTTGTATTTTCAGACAAAAATGGAATGATGTAAATGGAGATGGAATAAATTGTAAAGATGAAGATAAAGATGATTAAAGTGAAAGTGCTTGAGAAATCGAAAATGTAATGTGCAAAAATGAAAATGCAATAAAATAAATTATCATAGATAGAACATAAATTGGTAAAAGAAACAAATAAAAGTGGTGACCCAAAATACAATAAACATTATCATTGGATTAGCCATTAAAATAATTGATTTATTTGATTAGATCTTGTTTCATCCTAGTAATTTATTTTCTTACATTTTTTACTTTTCTAGTTCGTTTACTATCTTACTAGTTTACATTTCTTCAAGTTTTACTTCCTTGCAATATTTATTTTTCAAACACATATTACTTTAATTTATCTTTCTCTTTAACATTTACTTTCCAAGTTTTTAACCACTTTTACATCATTTATGTTTTTAAAAGCAAGTTAAAAATAAAAATAAAACAATAAGAAAAAATCACAAACTAGTGACATATTTTTAACGTTTGAATTAAAATGTCAATATTCTTATTAACTACATTAAACTTCAAGTTAACATTTGAATTATAATTACGTAATTAAAATATTAGAGATAAATTTCTTAAAAAAGGATGATAATAAAAATATATAAAAATCATAATTAAGTCTTTAATTTTCAGCCTCTTCTATCATAAAGTATTGTCATTTGTCTCTGGATTTATGCAGAACCGATTGTGTTTGGAATGATTTAGAAATAGAAGATGCAGTTGGTGGTGTCAGTGGTTGTGATTGATAAGAGTTTTAACAAACACAAATTAATATTTTGGCCAACATGTGTTCTCAGTAGATTTGTGGATCATTGAACTAATCATGGAAGGAATCACGTTTGAATTTGGTATGGACCCATTCAACCGGCCAAGACACTGAAAACACAACAAACCAATGAAGTAAAATAAAACATAACCTTTTCATGTTCTAAGAGATGTTTCTCTAATATATATTACTGCTTTTATTACTTCAAACTTTCTTTTATTCTTATTTTTACTTTTTACCTCTTTAAATTATTTAGAAAACACCATAGTAAAATTTGTCTTGTCGTATATTAACTCCCTTAAATCTTTAAAAACATTACAATCGGGCTTGATTTTGTTAAATTTCGCTAAACTACTTAGAGTTTCTTGATATTTTTCTCCTTTTAAAGTTATCATATAAGAGACATTTGTAAGTAAAACTAACTTAATTGGAGAATTTTGATCAAGAAATATTTTTTTTATTTATAGCTTATTTCTTCTTCTTCTTTTTCATGTGATTTCGAAATTCGTTATATGAGTAGTTAGTAGAGAAAACGTTAATGTGTTCATTTAAGTTTGTACTGGTGTGGTGATTTGTAAGTTTGACTTCTTAGGAGTTACTTATAGAATCTTTCATCATTCTTAGTTTATTATATTCTTTAGTAATGGATTTCTTGAAGACTAAGACTTTGTTAACGAAAGCTAATTTTGGTTATTGAGTTTGATGGAATTACAATTATAATTAAAATTGGTAGGTTGAAACTTAATTTAAATGTTCATTCAACAAAAAATAGAGATGTAAAAGTGCACTTTAATAGTTTGGTTTTGACTGAATGTTTGATGTTATTCAGAGTCAATGAAATGTTTTTTTATGTGACAAATCTAAATCTATATCTATCTATCTATATATATATATATAAATAAGGTAAAAGTAATTAGTTGGTGGTTGTATTTTGACATTGAAAGGATGGAACTTAATTCAAAGTTAGAGAGTCTTATTTAAGTACTTACTTACATCAATATATAGAGTGATACTCCTCTATGATCATGAAACGGATACTACTAAAAAAAATTATAATTTCTGTCAATTTTGTTTTGGATTTTTGAAATAATTAACAATGTATATATGTTTATAACTAATTGTGTAATTAATAAATAGTTAATATAATTGGAATGTTACGTAGTGTATAATGTATATCCTTATAGAAGGCAACGTTAGCTTAAATTTTTGCAAAAGTATACTTAGTAAAAAAATCATATCTTAAGTTGTTTAAAATGTCTTTAAATCTACCAAGTTAATTTATGTTAACAATTTTTTTAATGTATCAAATAAAACCTATTATAATATATGAAAATTATATATTCATGTATCATTCTCAATTATTAAGAATATTTATTTACCTAAAAAACAAACTTTCAATATTATTGAAAGATAAAGTTATATTTTATTTTAAAATTGATTGCAAAGTGATATTTAAATAAGTAATTTATTGCATTATAATATACATACATAATTATATATAATATATACATAATTTATATATATATATATATATATATATATATATATTATAACAATGATTATAGTTACTAATGTACTTATTTTAACAATAAAAGAAATAATGCTTACAACAGATAAATACGATAAATTCAAATTTTTTAAATAAAGATTATGATCAAATTTGTCACGATGGAATTTGACTTATTTTTGTTTAAAAATATTAAATCGGTTTTTTAATTTTTTTTAGTCTTCATTTGATCCTAATTTTTTAAAAGTTGATAAAATTTGATTATTTTTGTTAATTTTCTTGAAGTGAATCCATGATTTTTCATTAAGAAGTAAGGATTTAATAATGATGATTTGACTTGTTGGTATAATTAACATATTTTTAGTGACAATTTTTATGAAAAAACATTGATCTGTTTCAGTCAATTTAACAAAAAGAACAATTTCCATCAATTTTTATAAAATTATGATCAAATTGAGACTAAAAAAAATTGAAAGACTAACTTAACATTTTTAGACGAAAAAAGTAATTAAATCTAAGTTATTTTAATTATCAATAATCTTGAGAAAATTTGTGTAATTTTCCAAGACCAGTCTACTCTTTAAAATAGTATAATTACAAATGTCTAAAACAAATTTTGTTAAATTTTAACAATTTTAGAATTTTAAAAAATTGAAATGATTACAATAAAATTAAACTTGGAGTTTAAGTTACAATCGAATTAGAAAATAATTGCGACGTTTTTATATAAAAATTTAGCTTTTGCATTCCTCCTCTTTCGAAATGAAGTAAGCCATTCTTTTATACTTTCATGAGAACAAAGAATGGTGAAAAATATTTTTCACTCGTAATAAACCTAAAATGTTATGTTCTCAACATCACATTCTCGAAAATATATTTTTATTTTTATGAAACAGAATATCCTTAATTTTATATCTTTGCCATCTCAACCAAAAGGTTTCATTCTCACCAATAAGTTAGGCCAACACAGTCATACATTTTTTTATTTTAGTTAGTAATTTAATTCAGAAGTTATATTTGTTGAGAATTGTCCAAATATGAGTTAAAAGTCTCACGTAGGATAGAATAGATAATACATAAGATAAAATTAAATACTATATAAGAATAAAAGCTCATAACACTATTACCTTACCTCATGTTTTTTGGACAAAAATGGTGTCAAATCAAATATTTTATATCTATAAGACCAATGTAATATATAAAAAACTATAATCTTACAATATCTATAATTCATGAAATATATAAAAAATTCCAATAATACTATATCACTATGTTATCTATATTTTTTTATTAATTTTCAAAATAAACACGAAAAAACAAAAATAGAAGAGGTTGAGAACAGTTCCTTACAATATTAAAAGACAATATCTTAAAAATACTACCGTAAAAGAACAACTCTTACAAACAGTCTACTTTAAAATAGTTATTATATTTAAATATATTAAGTAGAAAAGATATGCCTTGTCTTTCAATTCAACATTAAAAAGTGAATTAAAGAGGAATGATGAAAATTAAATATAAAAATGAAGGAATAACTATTCTTGAATTAGACTTTATAACTAGTTAACATGTTGATTTGTTTAAACAGTTAAAACATAAAATGTTTTTTGTGCATTTGTTCATGAAGTAGAATGCAGTGTTTTATTATAGCGAACAAAAGTAAAAAAACCTGTCTCAATAACCACTCAAGTAATTCTGAATTCTACATAATGTGCATACACAACTAAACCTTATTGAGAGAAGATGATCTGAATGACCATGCGACTATCCATGATGCACTCTCACAAACTATAAACTCCAATGAAAGGCATCAACACAGACGCAATCCAAAGCTTCCCATCTTTCTCTTCAACTTCACTGATGAACTTTAAGGTCTTCCCCTCACAATCTTCCAACACTTCCAGTATCTCTCCTCTGTCACTTAGTTTTACAGCAGCAGCATGAGGCTTCCACCCTGCAACTGATGAGTGCAACTGTTTGAAGTTAAACCCAATCTTCAGCATCGCTTTTCCCGCCCATGGATTGGAGGAAACCCACTTCGCAAAAGGGCTTCCCTTTGCATGCAGAGCTACCCAGAAATGCCCTTCTGAATTTCTTCTGATATTGTCTGGAAAACCGGGTAGTTCCACAAAAGTATCCACTTCACCAGCTTTGGGTCCACGAAGCCATAGTTGCAGGATCTTGCAAGTAGTGGTTTCTGCCACCAGAACAAATGATCCATCTTTGCTTAAAGCAACACCATTAGGAAAAGCAATGTCACGTAATAAAACCTTCACTTCCTTTGTTGACTTGTCATATTTCATTAACCTACCGCTCCTGTCTCCACTAAGGAGTACAAGCATAAATTGCCTGCAAACAATAATACAAAAACTATAATAAGGAGTATCAATTAAGAAAAGTGTTCCTCCATTGAAGGAACATGTGTTTGAGCTGAATTTACCTTCTCCGGAAGATTGTGCTTGAGTCAGTGAAGTAAATCACATCTTCATCTTCACTGATATCCATGTCATTAGTGAAATGCAAGGGCTGGCCTTCAACTTCTGTTACCACTTCAGAGGCCAAACCCCCTTCAGATCCCACCACTTTTAGGCCTAGGTACGCATCAGCAATGTACAGATCTCCAGTTTTCTTATCAAATTTTAGTCCTAAAGGCCTCCCACAAACATGCTCCAACTCTGGTGCAAATGGACGAACACAATTCGACCTTCAAAATAACCCAACTAAACTTGTTATAAATTCATAACAAAGTTAAAGATATCCTAATTATAATTCTTGTCCTCACATATAAACATAAAAATCAGCATATATGCAGAATTCCCCTTAAAGCATATAAAAGCCAGACATGATATATAACCAGTGTGTTAGAGCAAATCTACACTGTTCCACTACTGAGAAAGGACCTTTCTTCAAGGTAACGATTCACAGTGTAGAGTAAAAATAAAACCTTCATTCTCAAAAATCAGGAATCCCCCAGTGACCCAATTAAACTCTCACCAACAAAACACTAACATGTGGCCTGAGAAAACAAAAGGCGTGATAAAAGGGAAATAAATAGTAGCAGGAGCAGTGATAGTAACAACAACCATAAATAATTATAAAAACAGTATACCTATTGGAACTGGTGAAAGCAAAATCAGTCCACCCCTGCTGCTCGCCTTCCCACTTCAAAATCCGGCCGTCGGCGACGCCGGTGTAGGGCCCTCCGCCGTGAGCGTCAAAAACCAGACTTTCAGGGCCGACGGCGCCGGCGACATGGAGTATCCGCGCTGCGTGGAGGTGATCCTTGGATCCCGGAAGATGGGGCGGAGAAAACAGGGCTTGAGGGTTGAAGAAGGAGAAGGTGATGGCTAAGAGTGCAAGCAAGGTTGCAGCTGCAAGGAGCCCTGGGTTCATTCCCAATCGCAAAAGTTGAACAGTGGAAGAATGGGAGGAAGAAGGAACGAAGGAGAGTGTGTTGCGCTCTGTTTCTTTGTCCCTCCACACTTTAACGTGGAGTGCTTTGAATTTTGAAACACCCAAACTCTTTTGTCAACATGTGTAGTGTCTCAGACTAACGTGTGGCAAAGGATTCTTTTTTTCTCAAAAACAAAAACACTAAATAATAATTAATTAATTAATTACAAAAACAAAAAATATAAGTACTGGTGTTTGTTCAGAATAAAGGTGAACTAGTGAGTAGTTGCACGGATTTCCGTGCTTGCTTACTTATGGAATGTGACATTTGCTTTCTTGCCATTGTCGACTATTTTGATTTGGTCGGATTTTAAATTAGCGATAATAAGAATGGAAAATGTGTGGTTTAGATTAATGCAAATCATAAATTAAGAAATATCTTTATTTCAATGTGTAAAACAAGATGGTGAAATTGAATAAATAAATTATACAAAAAAAATATGTTAATTAAAAAGTACATAACACAAATAAAAAAGAGTTCAAAATTTTATAGCATTACTTTTCCTAAATAAAATCAATATTTAAAAAAAATAGAAAACAATGCACTAGTCCCTTACTCTTTTATTTTTTACTGTAATAAAATAACTGCTAATTTTTCTATTTAATTTTTTTATTTCATGCGATTATATATATATATATATATATATATATATATATATATATATATATATATTAAAGAAATAAGTGAAAAGAGTGATATAATCAACATCGTAATCGTTCACTCTTTATAGTACCATTGATTTCCTTTTATTTTCAAAGTTCATTAAATGGGAAGAGAGGAGTAGGACCACGTAGATTATTATTATCTAGTAAAAAAATTGTTCATGCAAGGACGTGTTATTCAAAGCAAATATTCTCTATATTTTAAAAGCTTATATATATTAGTTTTAAATATATGAATGATGTGATAATGTTTGTGATAAAGACGTAAATATAATAAATGAGTGTTATTAATTACGTGGCTATTGACTTAGATGGAAAAGAGCGTATATTTTTGGATGATATTTTAATTTTGTAATGTTTTGTTATGCTAGAATTGGAATATTTTAGTGAAAACAAATATTACAATTTTGTTAATGACCCAATCATCTAGATTAAAAAAAATTAAAGAAATTCCTATATTTTATTTTGTTAAGTATATATAATAAATCATTCCAACTATATTTTTTTTAGAAGAGTTTTGATAACAATAAAATATTTAAATTATATATATATATATATATATATATATATTTGAATATGTGAATGTGTGCTTGTTAAAAAATTGTCCAATGTGTTTAAATTTAATTTTATGCAAGTACGTCGTAACAACAAACGATTTTTTAGTCAAACATACATCAATGGATGCACAAAATATTCCACATTGATGACATAGGTCAAGCAAAAATCATATATTAATGGAGAATCAACCATGGTCATCTCAATATTTATATAAAAGAATCAATGACGAAGAAAAAAACACAACAATTAAATATAATTATTTCAATCTTCTAATGCTTAATAGATACTAAGTGTTCTTAGTGGATATGATAAAACCTTGTAATTCTTCAAGTATTGAAATTACCACATTGAGTTTAAATTGTCCTCTTTGTAGAGTTTGTTCCTATACCATTTTGTGAAGTCATGATCTCAAGGTAAAGGTTAAGACAACATAACCAAAAGTGATTGGTGCACTTGTTGTAGTCAATTTATTTGGTTAGTGAAATCTTTTAACACTACTAAAAAGACTCATATTTCTTACCAATTTTGTTTTAAAATTTGTTTGGTAGAAAATAATTTATAAATTTTGTTATGAAAAAAAAATTGTAGGAAATTGCTGCCAATTTTTTTGCAAAATATTTTGTATAAAACACTTTTTGCAACAAATTTTGTAGGAAATACTTGCAAATTTTATAATTTTGTAGGAAATGATTACCCACGAAGGAATTATTTGTCAATTAAAATTCTTAGAAAAATGAAAGAAAAAAATATTTTTTTGCAAATTTTTTTAACAAATTTACAAGAAAAATTTCATATAATATGAGAATTTCTAATAGTGTAAGCAATTTGTTCAAGAAAAAGATGGAAGTAACATGTGACTTTGGTTGAACCGATATAAAGTTGGTTTGTGTTGCTTGTGGAAGGTTTGGGGATGAAGGAATGAAGATTAAACAATTTAAAATTTAGGGTTAAAGTAAAAACTTAAAAAGGTTATCTAAGATATTTCACATCTTTGGTAGGGTGCAGGAAGAAAAGAGACAGAGTGCATGAAGCAATACCCAAGATTGTTAATTACCATGACATTCTACATACAAACCCAAGCCCAGATGTTTGCTGCTCATCCTAGTGCCAATGTGAAATTTAGTAACTAAGGGCCCACATCTTTGGCCCATTGGAACCCATCTTTCAGGTCGCAACCCATAAAGTATTAGTCGACTATTGGAGAAATATTCATTTTATTATAAATTTAATTTGTTTTAAAAATGTGTATTTTTTTTTTCAAAATTAATCGTTAATATTAATACCAATCTGAACTACTTGGATTTCTTTATAAATAATTATGGAGTGTTACATTTTTTATTCTTATTTTTGTTTTCAAACTCCTGTAAATTAAATTTTGAGCTAGTGTTGTGAATTGAATGAATTGTTTGTGGTTTCTTTCTTTTTATGTTTTGCTTTGTAAAAAATGGATGAGTCATTGACATCACTTTTTTTATGTTTGACCTCAAGAAAAGCTTGTTATAACTTGTAATATAGTGCGATTCATAATTTCAATAGTAAAACATTTCGCATGTGTATAATATGTTATTTTTAGATAAATAATCTATATATTATAAAAATAAATAACTGTTTTCTTTGGTAGATGATAAAATAAATGAAAATTGTTTAAAGACTGTATTATAATATTTCATTTTAAATATTATTTATTAATTATTCAACCTTTCTCCTCATCCAAATACTCCGAACATATTTTGAGATTATTTTAGCTCTGTCACCTTTTCAGTTCTCAGAGTGTCCAAAGATAGTTAAAATGCAGATTATATTACATAGTCAATGTGTTCCTCTTTAATGTGGTATATATAGTTTATTATTTATAGGTATTTTTGTGGATAAATTTAAGAGTATTTGTAAAATTGTGTGCATTTGGTGCAGGTGACTTTCAATAATACACAAGAAAGTAATAAGAAAAAGTAAGAAAAGATTTGAAAAAAAAAAGTTTGAAATGATAAAGAAAAGTGGCGATTTTTTAATTTATTGAGTTTTTCTTTAATTTTTTATATTTGTTTGCTACTAACAGACAATATTTTAAATGATTAATATTTTTTAAGCAATACTTTATTTTAATTTTTTAATAGAAAATTAGTTTATATTTTAAAAAATACACTTAAGAATGACTTTGATGCCACAATAAAAGAAACTTCCTACCAATCTGCATTAAATCAATCACATATACCAATAAATTTTCTACTCAAATCCACAATTTTTCCATTATTTCATTTTTTTAATTCACTCTCTTTGAAAATCAGTCTAAATCAATTATCTACTCTTGACACTTATATAAAAATTCATAATAAAAACCTAATTAAAAATAACCAAATTAAAGAAAAATTAAAACTTAATTATATTACTTTTTTTACATGAAGACATATGAACAAAATTTAATAGTAAGGATATAATATTAAAAATGTACACAAATTTTAAGTATTTAATAAAGTTTAGTTAAAAATTATAAAAAAATTTAAGCCTTAAAATTTTATTTGATAATTAATTATATTGATGATTTATTAAAATACATGACACTTCATGTGCTACAAAAATGATCTATAATAGAATAGAGTATGTAATATACATTAAACTTTTGTAATCTTCATTCATGTATACCATGAAACAGTAAAAAGCATAAAAGAGAATAAAATTTCATCCTTTTCATGATAAAGTTTTGTATTACTTTTAACATTAACATAAAATGTTAGCTATTAAATAAAAAATGAAAAAATAAATGAATAGGTAAAAGTTGTGTTGGCATTTGGAAAGTAAATAGAAATGGTTGGAAGAGTGAAACAAAGAATGTCCCTGTGACCTTACAGAGGGACAAGGGAAAGGAGCCAGGTTGTCCCAACACGTATCCTTGAGGACAGGGTTTTGTTTTGGTTAATTATTTGTTTTACACCTAAATTTATGATTAAACTAATTAATCACACACATGGAATCCTTAAAGTACTCCCAAAATCTATAATTTTAAAGATAAAGTAGATACGGTTCAATGAACCATAACACGTATAACAAAATTTGCATAGTTTGTTGGGTGCTCAATTTTATAATTGCTCTAGGCTGGAACCAAGGAATGTGCTCATCACGGGCCACATTAAGTGATTTCAACTCCCAAACTTTTATGTATTATTATTTCTTTCATAACTTAATTCAGATTTTAAGATGTTTAAAATTTAAATGTTTTAATTATTATTTTTTAAAATATTATTGTTCTGTTCGGTGTTTTCTTTAATTAAATCCGTCAACAAAATAATATAATTGTTATTATCATATTTTTATAAGTAATTCATTAGTTAATTTGATTTTCTTTTTTATTTTTCTTAACTTATGAATGGAGTTAATGACAAGTTAACATTGGTAGCAAATGTTAGCATAGATACATTTATTTGTTAGACCTTCGTCTACTCGTTACTCTTAGGATTATCTTTATGTGTTTATAGCAATCTTTTTATAACATTTCTTACGCAGTCAATAATTATTCATCTTCTCCTTTATATATTTATTTATTTTCTACATAATATCAAGTGAGCTGATTAATAAATTTTCAAGTTGATTAATAAATTGAAAATTAAAACATAAAAATAATAAATATATCATATTGTTAATGAAAACAATTAAATAATACAATACTTAAATAAAAAAAGAAGTAAAAGATATTTAAATATTTAATTAAATAAAAAATTTTATCAAGACATAATTAAAAGGTACAATAAATTAAAAATTAAAATATTTTATTTGATTTTATAACACTGATTCTTATATGATTTACGATCAGTCTCGAGTTTGTTTTTCTTTATTTGTATTTTTTCATAATTAGATGTTTTAGTAGTCTATGTTATATGTAGTGGCGAAACTTGGACAAAAAATATAGGGGTATCAAATTATATTTGTTATATATAATTTTGTTTTAGTTAGAAAAAAAAATTCATCTTTTCTCTTTATTTTCTCTGCTTAAAATAAATACACATAATAGTAGAATTAAAAAAAAATACTATCATTCGCTATTATATCATGCTATTCTATCATGATACCAAATCATGAATACCATTTTAGATAAGTCCTTCGTACCTCATCAATTGATTTGGTGGTATTATCAAATTTAAGGTCGTTTTTCCCATATCGCGTTCTAATGAATTTTTAAATTCATTATAAGTAACTCTAAGAACTTTAGATATTTGTTTTTTATTATCTTGAATTCTTGGTTCTGATCAAAATTCTCCTAAAATTTCTCAAGTTTAGTTAATGTAAGTGTATTTTTTTTTTCATTTTTTATCACAAACCTTTTTCTTTAAAAAAATGAATCATTTTTTTTTTACTTTTTATCATAATCTTTCTAATATAAATTAATCATCTCTCGCCTATTTAGAAAAAAAAAATTATATTCACAAATCACAATTATCACAATGCAAAACATAACAAAATTTATACCACTTTAATTAAATAAACAACACTGTATAAATTCAAAACTTTAAAACAAAATTTACCATAACCAGCGAAAAACACAAAATCCCTAAATTTCATAATTAAGGGTTATAATATATTATAATTAGGGTTCATACCAATTTCATAAAAGAATTCCTAAAATCATAATTAGGGTTTATATTAATTTGGGATAAACTTAATTTGGGAGAAACATTCTAAAAAGAATCATAAATCTAACATACATAAATTATACTAAAATATTATACCTTGAACTGTGAGAGATCATGCAATAATGTATACTTCAATTTCAATTTATGTGTTTCCAACCTCTATTTCCCAATCTATCTCTATGTATTTATTTCTCTTCATGATAATTTACATGGTGGAAGATCCTATAGATAAAAAAAAAGACCCTAATCTCTTTTATAAATCAATGTCTCCATTAATTTTATTTTATTTTATTTTTTATTATAATTTTTCATAATATAAATTTAATATAAATAAAATTTTAAAAAATATATAAAAAAATATATAAAAAAATTCAAAAAAAAAATAAAAATAGAGGAGCATGGCTCCGATGTCGCGACGTAGTTCCGCCCCTAGTTATGTGTATCAATTATGTTACTTTAAATAGTCTTTTTCAAAATAAAACTTCAAGTAATACTTTTTTTTCTCAAGTGTTCCTTTTTTTTTTTATACAAAACATGATTTCTTTTACATTCGTTGTAAGACACGATTTTACTATCTTTTGTAAGAAAAGTGTATTTTTTTCATTTGTACTCCTTTTTTTTATGAAAATATATGCAATTTAATGCATTTTTTTTACCAAGTTAGAGTATTTTTTTAAAGTTATCAACAATTTTTTTTAAAGAATATGAATATGGATGAGTCGTGCCCATTTGACACGACTCTGTTGCTCTATGATATAGTAATATGTTTAGATTTATATTTAAGATTTCTTTTACCTAATTAGGTCATCTAGTGAGAAATAGAGTAATAAGCAGCAACCGAGTGTTTACAAAAATAGTTATTATTATATTATTATGAATAAAAAATTATAATTCGTCGCTAAATTGATTACTAATTAATTAGAGATTAATTTGGTCTAATTCCTTTGATAGCAAAAACCTTGATAACTAATGTTTAATGGCCAATTTCTTTTGGTAGCTAAAATCTGGTAACTAAATTTTAAAAACTCCAATTTTAATTTTTTATTCATAAATGATAATTTTAGTTACTAATAACCAATTTTGATCACTGAAATTGGTTGTTAATGAAACATTTTCTTAATATAAATAATTACAAAAGACATTGCTTCACTCAAACAAAAGTATTTTTAAAAATTCTAAAATAAACATATTTTATTTAAATCATTTCCCATACGAGCTAAAAGGCTAGTTGTTTAAAACCAGAAAAAAAAAGTAATTATAATCAAATAGAAATTGAGCCAGTATTCTTTACTATATTTTTAATATATTAACTGGATCCATTTATTTCGATTTATTATTAAAAGTATTTTTATTTTGAAATATATTTTAAAATTTGCGTGTTATTTAAACGTGAAAAAAAGTATAATTCTTAAATGTAATTTCTAAGTACCTTAAAAGTAATTTCTACATATCTTAAAACTACAACTCAATTTAAAAAAAAATGTAAGTAAAAATTATAATTCCATAAATATTCCAACCAAATCAACTTCTTGAACACTTTTAAAAATACATTCTCAGTTCGAAAACCCTTGTTAAAGGTAAAAGTGAATTTTCAAAGATAAGACTTGCGTAAAAGCTAATTAGAGGACTTTTTTTAACTTCAAAGAGAAGAAAACCCAAAATACTACACAAATTTTATTTTAAATAGCATTCAATTCAACCTCTTTTAGACTTTTATTTAATAGGAAAGGATATTGAAAAGAAAAAGTAGAGTCAAATATTTAAAAAATAAATAAATGTTTAATAAACGTAAAAGTATAACTTTCGTAAACACTAATTAAAGAAACATCTGGAAAAGATGCATGTGAAATCTCTAAATCAAATACTCCTACTTTAATACAAAAGAAATCTTGCTGTCAAAAAAAAGTCTAATTTGAATTTTTTTATTTATTTTACAATTCTTTATTAATACTTAATATATTACATATTAATAATAATTTTTTATTTTAAAAGAATGTATTAATAATAATTTTCTCTTTTAAAAGAATCTCTGCATATAATTTTGAACTTTTTACTTAATATATTATCTTTAATTTAGGCACACAACGGTTTCACTTATTGAAATGGCCATATAGTCACCCAAAATATAACATTTTACATTACCTTGACATTTTATTCACACTGATTAAAATGTCTAAGTAATATATACAAATAAAAATGTATCAAATCTCTAATATTAACCTCTTTAAATTTTTATCTTACTTTCACATGTACATTACAATTTGTCACATCATTTACAATATAAAAATTAAGAACAAAAATTTACTATACAAAAACAAACTAACTATACTATTAAGTGCGGATCGTGACAAATCTCAACTAATAAATTTGAAAGGGTGAAAATAATATATTAAACTAAGCGTAGTTTTAATGTTCATTGTCCATGTAAAACTATTAAAATTCATTTTTCATAGGTCGCAAGTAACATGAAAATATTTTTTCCTCATACACATATTGCATCACCTTATTGTGAACAAATATACAGAATAAATGCATTTTCTTAACAACTAATAACAATAGTCTTGGTTTTACTCTTTTATATACCCATTTCATTGAAGCTCTACTACCACTATCATTGATTATGGGTCGATCTAACTTGAACACGTAAAAAATTATAGCAATTGAATTAAAATAACATTCTAATTTGGATTTTCTGATGATAAGTTTTTTTTGCGCTGTTTTTCTATTGTACATTTAAAATAATACTGTGATAGTAATTGATTATTTAAATATATTAACGTAATGTATTTTTAATGTTTAACGAAGAATAACATTAACAAATTTGAACTTTATTTTTGAAGTCTGAAATAAAATAATAAATTATGTAAGTCATATATCATGTCAAACCCATTTTATCAACCTTAATTATCTTATTGGTTATACTATTATAAATTTTTATATTACATGGAATTTTTCTCACGAATTTGTTAAAAGAATTTACAAGAAAATTTATTTCTCTTATCAACTTTTTTAAAACTTTTAATTCGCAGATAATTTCTTTCTAGATAATTATTTCTTACAAAATTATAAAATTTGTAAATATTTTTTATAAATATTTTTACAAAAATTGTTTTATATAAAATATTTTACAAATAAATTGTAAATTGTTAGGTTTTTAAGAAGGAGTATCACTTTGGAGATACAACACCAATGAGACCACAATCTCCCCTTCAAGGGTGAGTCTCTTCAACCACATTGGTACACTCCCCCTCTCGCGGAAGCATTCCCAACCACGAGCACTCCTTTTCTGTCATTTTCTGTACCGTCGTTCTTCTTAACGGAACACGCTTACCTGGAAGCTTTGCCAGGAAGACTTTCGATACTAGGACCATACTGCACTCGTCTGAGCCGGTTTTAACCATCTGATACCACTTGTTTGTTTCACTTGGGAGATAAAACACCAATGAGACCTCAGCCCAACCACATAAAACATTGACACTACTCTCAACCTCCGAAAACCTTAAGGCAATAAGTTTATGGGTTTTTATTCTTATATAGTGTTCTACTTTCTCATTTTTAACCAATGTGAGATCTAGACTCACACTTGGATTTTTAACATAAATTTTTTTCATAACAAAATTTATAACTATTTCCTAAAAAAGTAAAAATAAAATATACAATATGAGTTTTTTTTATAGTAGTTATGTTTCTTAGTATAATAGTACACTTTCCTTTCAAAAAATAAGAATATAAATAAAAAATGCCTTTAAAGAGTTGATAATAAGAGTACTGTTTAAAAAAAATATTTAATTAATCAAAATGTAAGTAATTTTTCTTTCAGTATTTATAGTAAAACGATTTTTGTTAATTTTGTAAAATTCTGACAGTGTTGAAGTCTTTTTTATAGTCAACAAAATTTAATTTTTAATTGACTTTCTAGTTGGGCTTTCTCGTTTTCAATAAATCCCCAGTCCCCACCATCCTGAAAGGCTTAATTTTTTTAATCAAATAATTAATACAATTATTAATCAAATCGTGACATTTTCTTGGCAAATGTTAATTTCTATTTCTTTTCGATTTTTATATTATGTACTTATAAATCAAATCTTTTCATATGACCGCTCCATAGTCAACATTATAATAAATTTATTTAGACCTTAACTGACTAGGTCATTAACTACTATGTATATGCTATAACTAACTAATTTTGTTTCATAAAGAATATTCTATGTGAAGAATAACCAAATTTTTAGTCACTAAACACCAAATTCGTAATCACCAAACACCATTTTTAAATCATACATAGTATTCACCGCTTAAATTTTTCATATTTAGTTATAAATTTATATAGAAAATCATTAAGAAGTTTAATTTTGTACTAATCTTTATGTAAATTTACGATTTCCTATTTCTTTTCAATTAAATTATATTGTACTATCACAACAACTATATTCATTTTGGTTCTAACAACTTTTTTAGAATAATTGTGTGAATAATTTTATTGAATCTCTCAATCACACGCCAGAAGAAGACAAGTAGAAAAGAAAAATCAAAATAAAGAAAAGGGTACTTAAAACAGAAAAGAACTTTAAGCCAGAAACAAAGAGAAAAAGAAGAAAACACTTTTATTCTCATCTCTCCCACCTTGACATAGCTTATAATAATACTTTATACTCTTGCATCGTGGTCCAAAATTTGGTTAGTAGCATCCAAAGGCTAATTGAACCACTCTTGTATACTAATATGGATATATGTATAATTAAGAATTAAATATTATTTTCTTTTCCATGAACACAAAATTAAAATTCATTTATGATCAACATATAGGTTAATTTTCAAATTTTAAAAATAAATAGATATAATTTTTTTAATTTAACTGTGTGAAATTTCTTTACGTGTTGTTGGAAGTCTCACATCAACTAAAGACAATTCATAATATATAAGTAAGGTGCAAATCTCACCTTACAAGCCAGTTTTGTGGGGTTGAGTTAGACTTAAAACCCACTTCTAACATGGTATAACCTATCCTAACGAAATTTTGAAACTAAAAATATATTTAATTATATAATTAACTATATCTAATTAATGGACATTTGGGTATAATATATTTTAGGTATACCTTAGTTTTGGAAGGGTGTGTGCATGATGATATGTCCATGATATATACTTTAGACCTAATTTTATGTGCTACAATAATATACATAATTTAATATCGAATTCATGTGTTCCAATGTTTGGATTGATTATTTTTATAGTTTGTGTAAAAGAGATCTCAAAGTACAAACGGATCTCTTAAACTATTCAATTAATTGGCTGGACCATTCAATGAATCCGACTTTAATCAAAATTAAGTATTCCATTAAAATCGTTAACTCAATCACACTATAATTGGTTACACCTGCTCAAATATCATTACTGAGCATAAATCTTTTATTCAAATTTTTAATCTCTTCAGATCCTTAATATTGTTTTTATATTGCTCATATAAAACCAACCCCCCACGGCGCAATGTTCCACATAAAAATTATTAAAACCTCAAAATACGAGTCTCAAACAAAATTTTCCGACCTAAAGTTTAAAACTAGGTGGCGTACATGTTTTCTTGACACCGTTTGTCTTGTAACGTAACATCGTGACAAATTGAAAATGATATCGCAAACACGAGCATGACTAATATTAATTACGTGTATATAAATAATAAATATTTATATGCGTGTATTTGTTTGTTAAGTTAGGTCTTATAGTTAATTGAGATGAAACATCTTATTATAATTACTTGTTTTACTTTTCTTTTCATATTCCATGGATGCATCATGTATGTGTTTATGTGACGTGTCATTGGACCACCATGTATTGTCACGTCAATTCAAGTTCTTGAGCACGTCGCAAAAATTAACTTGGAAGTATTTCGTTGTCGTACTTCACTCGAAAAGTTATATTTTGCGTTGCAAGTCAATTGATAAAATATGATATACGGATACATTAGGGTTCATGATTGTTAAAAAAATGTTGTTGGGTATTGTGATTTTTAGTCAAATAGGGTTACGTACAAGGCTAATATCTTTTTCATTAAATTTCCCTTGTGTCAATGAAAATAGTTTTAGAATTTTCGTTTTTAATAATATAATGTTATTAGAAATAAATTAGTTCACGGTTTTTTATCACTGATTTTGAAGTATAGTATGTTTTATTGCTCACAAGTGTACTGTAGAAGTTTTCAGGATTTTAGTTGCAATTTTGGTTAATATTCGGAGTTATTCGAGAGATTGAGGGATTTGAGTTAAAAAATATTACGATTGTTTGAGTATTTGGGTATGTTCAATAAATTTTATATTGTTTAAGAGTCGAGATAAAATATATTTTAAATATTTTTTTTCTTCACTTTTAGATATGTCTTTTAATAATAAAACTGTAACGAAATTTTATACTCCACCACAGACGATACTTAAAAAATTCGATAATTATTTCTAACATGTTTAGCCGAATGACTTTAATTAAATATTAAAGTATATAAATAATTATGATATGAACTTCCTCGATGTTAAACAAAAAGTCTAATCATGTGTTTGTAGAATGAAGGGTTTGATCAATAGTAACTCAAAAATGGGTGAATTGAGAAGTCATTTTAAAAGTGTTTTACTATTTACCACCAACACTTAAAAGAATGCAATTAAGCGAACTATTTATGCATAATTAATAAAATGGAAAAAAATGTTTAGACACATATATAATTGTATCAATATTTTATTTTAATTTAATGAGTCTAATCAACCCTTAATATTCAAGTAACATTTGATATATTTTTTCCAAAGTCAAAAAATTATATAATTAATTATGTCACTGTACATATGGCAAACCAAACCTATCACATCTTTCTTTGAATTCTAGCCTTAAAACTACGGAATACATATCCTAATAAATTTAAATACATAATAGCAAACCTTTTTTTTTTTAAGTTTATGGTACCTGGTTTTCATAATCTAACTCTAGATATCTCTACTCATATATCTAAGTAACTCTCTTTTAAAATACAAAATATCTACTAATTGTAAATTTTAAAAAACAAATAAAATCGTAAATAAGTCTTAATTTTAGTTTTTTTCTTAAATCTTACATTAATTAAATAAGACAAACTTGTAATATATAAATGAATTTTTAGATTTTATTTTATGAATTAATTTTATAAAATTAAATTAGACTTAAAATTTAATTTTTAATATCATATAGAAACTGATACATCTCATCTCATGATTCAAATACTAATTATCTATTCCATATGATTTGGATTCCATTTATTAAGTTTAGTTTTTTGCATTGTACACCTTCTTCTCAACGGAAAAACATTAATTATTAGATTGAGTATGTTTCTGGTCTCTTCACTTTTAGTGAATTTTGAAATTAGTTCATTTTAAAAATTTGGACCAATTTAGTCCTTCATTTTTCAAAACAAGTGGATTTAGTCATTTTAATTAAATTTTGTTAGGTTTATTTGATGTTTCATACACATTTTAGGAGTGTATTTGAGTTGTTTATACTGTTTGACACATTTTTGCTTTAATGTTAAGTCAAATACTACTATGAAACATGTTTGAAATGTCAAATAAACTTAACAAAATTTAATTAAAAGGACTAAATTCACATATTTCGAAAGATGAAGTACTAAATTGGTCCAAAATTTCCAAAATTCAGTAAAAGTGAAAAACCAAAAACATATTTAACCCTTAATTATTTATAGCGAGTGATAATCTTGAAAAATATATCTACAAAAATCCAACCGATTATTAAATAAAGTTGATAATAGTGTTAATCTTGGACAGCAATGAATAAGTTAGGTTAACCAAATTTGAAGAATAAATGATAAGATTGGGCACTTAAGGGAGGAAGATATAATTGAATTAAAAAAGGGTCCATGAGGCAATAAAAAGCCTTACAATAGGGAAGAAAGTGGGAGAGGGGACCATAAATGATCTTTGCAATATGTGTTGTTAATTTTCTCTGCCTTTCTTTTCAAAATCTTCATCCATTCATACATATATTCACATTTTCAATACAATCATAACCTATTATTTTATTTTATCTTAGAGGTTTAAATTTGGTAAATGCACATGTTTATGTTTGCTTATCTCAAATCAGTAATTTCTTCCTAAGATTAACAAATAGTCTTCATTCCTATCTATAGACAATATCTTAAGCTGTAGTTTCATGCATGGCCTTACCAAAATCAACCATATAATTGCGTTGAATATAACAAAAGGATATCTTAATTTTCTAACTAAATCTTGAATTTATGGTTCATTTAATGTTTTTAATCTTATAGTTAAATTGATTAAATTGTTTTTTATAAAGTATTTAATTTATGTTAGATTCTCGATATCTAAATTCATTTATGTCAAATTAATTACCATATCGCAGATGAAATTAATTTTTAACTAGGAGATAAAAAAATTCGTAAATTTTTTACATTTTAATTTTATACCAAGTTCATTCACACTATATATAGATTTAAACTACATAAATATTAGAAGAGCTTATAGTATTTTTAGTGTCTCGTTTTTTCTACAATTGATATTTATCTTTAATTTTTAAAATTAACAAATTCCGGCAATATATTTTAAAATTCTCAAATTTTAGTTACTTAAAGCAAGACGAAGACTTTTCTCATATATGTATAAATTATGAAAAATGAAAAAAATATGTAGAAGAAGTGTTTGACCGTGATATTTGACACTTTTTTTATTCAAAAATTAGTATAAAAGGTTTTTAAAAAATTAGACTAATATGACTGTTTACTTAAAAAAAAAAAAATAAATATATTATTGTTTGTATGTATATATAAAAAACAGATAAAAAAATATTCTGAATGATTATTCGATTATTTCAAATAATAGTAAGAAAAAAATAAATGTATGTGTTAAATGACCATTTTAATATAATTAATAGTAAGTAAGTAAAATATATTCATAGATTTATCATTTCAAACATCTTCTCCTTTCTGTCATGGTGAGAAGAGAGGAAAAATTATGTGTGTTTCATCATATTATTTTACCTCTCTCCCTATTTTTCTATTCGCAATCAAGTGACAAAAGAATTATACAACTTGTGTTGTTTAATTTTCTCTTAAATCAAACAGTAAGATTTGAAACTTTCTAGAAATACCTTATTGTCAAGGTTATGGCAAACATTTGACCTAAGACTTGTTCCATCATGCCCAAAATTAGAAAATGCAACTTGTAGTTAGATATGGTGTCAACTAAAATTAACTGAAAAAAAAAATCTGTAGTGGTACATTTTTTTATTAATTAGAAAGAATAACTTAATTACTCCTACAACAATGATATTATTTTATAAACAAACTTTGTGAAAAATATGAAAACAATATATTCCTGAAACTAAATTCTTACAGGTAATTTTTTTTTAATATTTCATAATAAGCACAAAAATCTAATGTTATTGCCACAGGAAATTCTCTTACAAAGTTCCCCTAAATATCTAGATGTTCCTTATTCTATACAATATTTCAAAAAAAATAAAATTGGTAGGATTATTGAATATTTTAGATTTAAAGTGCAATAAAATAAATAAAACATATATTTAACGACTCCAAAATAGAAGCAAATTTAAAATTCATAGATTAAAAATTAAAGGGGATCAAAATTGTAACTACTCTTTTAAATTTGTAACAAGACTTAGGGTGTGCTCGTTTGGGAGTATAAATTTGAGGGAGAATGAATGAATGTATTTGAGTGGATTTGGATGAATTTGAGTAAATGAAATTGAGTTGTTTCTTTTAAGAAATTTAAGGATGAAGTTTATGAAAGTTTGTGAATGATATGATAAATAAATAAAAAATATTTTAATGGATTAAAATATAAAATTACTATTTTACCCTCACAGTTAAAATTAATATATTATTTTTATTTAATATTATTATTACTATTATTAAATATTATTATTTTTTATTATTTAACATTATTATTATATTATATTATTACTATTATTTAATCACATCAGATAAATATATGTAAAGATAACCGAGAACATGGTGTGAGATAGAACATTATGGTAAAATATCAATTCGTCTCTACAAATTCTTTTATTTTGGTGAGATTGTGATCCCGCATATCATCTCCCCCACTCGCTTACAAATCTTTACAGATAAACGACATTCATCTATGCAAATCTACATTCTTATACGTACTAAATTTATAGAAACGAACAAACTACTAGAGAGGATGTAAATAGATTTCAGGCTTAATTAATAATTTAATTTATTATTTTGTTCCATTTTGATTTTTTTTAATAAACTAATTGAATTCAAAAATAAAAAAAATCAAATCAACAAATTAGAAACTAAATTACTAACTAATCTTACAAAGTTCCCCTAAATATCTAGATGTTCCTTATTCTATACAATATTTCAAAAAAAAATAAAATTGGAAGGATTATTGAATATTTTAGATTTAAAGTGCAATAAAATAAATAAAACATATATTTAACGACTCCAAAATATAAGCAAATTTAAAATTCATAGATTAAAAATTAAAGGGATCAAAATTGTAACTACTCTTTTAAATTTGTAACAGACTTAGGGTGTGTTCTTTTGAGAAAATGAATTAGAGGGAGAGTGAATAAATGTATTTGAGTGGATTTGGATGAATTTGAGTGAATGAAATTTAGTTGTTTCTTTTAAGAGATTTGAGAGTAAAGTGAGTGAATTTAAGGATGAAGTTTATGAAAGTTTGTGAATGATATGATAAATAAATAAAAAATATTTTAATGGATTAAAATATAAAATTACTATTTTACCCTCATAATTAAAATTAACATATTATTTTTATTTAATATTATTATTACTATTATTAAATATTATTATTTTTTATTATTTAACATTATTATTATATTATATTATTACTATTATTTAATCACATGAGATGAATATATGTAAAGATAACCGAGAACGTGGCATGAGATAGGACATTATGGTAAAACATCAATTTGTCTATACAAATCCTTTTATTTTGGTGAGATTGTGATTCTGCATATCATTTCCTTCACTCGCTTACAAATCCTTACAAATAAACGACCTTCATCTTTGCAAATCTGCGCTTTTAAATCTATATGTGTACTAAATCAGCACAAACAAACAAACTATTAGAGAAGATGTAAATAGATTTCAGGCTTAATTAATAATTTAATTTATTATGTTGTTTCATTCTGAATTTTTTTTAATAAACTAATTGAATTCAAAAAAAAAAAATCAAATCAACAAATTAGAAATTAAATTACTAACTAATCTTAAATTCAATTACTATATATTTTCCTACGTACATTAGCATTAAATTATGAAGTTTTAGGTTTTCACCATAGCAAATACAGCATCATATATATTTCACACGAAAAGATTGAATAGGGTTGGTGAAGGTGAAGTGAAGGATGAGGAAAGAAAAATGTGGAACTAAATATAGGATTCTAAATCCAGTACCATATATATACTATTGCTTTCAATATCAATAATGATATAGGATTCGGTCTCCTGCACTAAATCTTCCCATTAATTAGTGTAACAAAAAACACTGTTCATAAATCATCCATCAAGTGGTTTCGATGACTTTAATGAATGTATGTTGATGCTTTTTGAACATCAATGGCAGCAAATGCTGAGGAAAACCTAAAAGTTTTGGTCCCCCATTCCATGGAAGTGTGCATGTGAAGATGCTTATATGCCTCTGCCTTCAAGGGAAAGGAGGACCCCTCTTTTCTCCTCTTTTTCTCACTAGGGTTTTGCTGATCTAAGCTTGCGTATGCCTACGTTTAACCTAATAATAATAATAATAATAATAATACCTTTTATAACCGTTGACCTTTAGTCTTCATTGTCTATAACTCATCATTAATTCTTAATAATCAAAACTTAATTATCAATAACACTGTCTTTAGTCAAAGGATTACTCTTCCTAACGTCCTAAATCAATCATTCTTAATTAAGACAACGATTTAATTACTATCAATATTTCACTCTGTCTTAAGTATAATTGTGTTTGAAGGAGGATATGTGAAAAAAAAAAGTTTTACTTGTTATATTTTTGTTTTCGAAAAATGAAAAATGATATGATTATTTAAACATATTAAAATATTTATTTACTTATGAGGTTTAATCTATTGTCTTAATTAATCATAACCAAAACAAAATATACAACTTGGAATCGTGTTTTATACAATTGAGTTAGATGTGTTTAAATTATGAAATAAATATTAAGATTTTTCGTAATTATCGCGATGTTCAATTTTTATTGTGAATTTAATGTTCGAAATATTCGGTCATGGATACTAGGTGAGTTAAAAGTATGTATTATAGTCAAGTAATGATATCATCAAAATAAAAGAAAAACTCTCAAGGTAAAAGTAGTAATATCTTTGCATTCAAATTATGAGATTTTTAAATTGAGCTTGAATAATACAATTATTTACGAAGTATGGTTTTAGTTTCAATTATGTCATATTAAGTACAATCATGGTTTAAATTAAAAAAAATAAATAGAAGGCCAAGTTAAAAAAAAAAAAAAGCAAAATGATTAGATGTCATCAAGAAATTGTCATAATAATAGACAAACGATAATGGTTTATGAAATATGAGAAATAATAAAATATAACATTAATTTATACTTAGACATGATTAATCTTTAAAGTTTTACCACATGTAATATATTGTTTAAAAATGCTGGAATCATAATTTAAATTAAAACTCAAATAAACAAGTAGAGAATAAACTCCAAAAAACTCAAATAATCACAATTTAATTATAAAAATGATCACCGCCAGTGAATTGTTTAGGCCATAAATCGATAAACAATTAAAGAAACAATGAGTTTTTTATTCTTATTTTCTTGTACGTTTTCACATGACATTTTGAATTGAGGACTAAATATGACGACATGCAGTGATTATCATGATTTCACCACACATGCCACTTGTGAAACGTATCTAGTTTGGGTTGATTTCGTCAAATATGAAATTTGAGAATTTAAATACCAGACTAAACAATATGAAAAAAGAATCAAATTAATCTATATATGCTTAGACTAAATTGATATAAAAAAAAAAAGCTTGTGGATAAGATTTAGTTATGTGATAAGACAATTCATAAATAAAAAGGATGAGTTTAGGTGATACATGTCTGATTTGCTTTAAACAACATCTTATAATTAGATTTGAGTTTGATATACATGAAAAATAAGAGCACTAAGAAAATAAACAAGTTCATCACGAGATAAATGGATGAAAGTTGAATATATTATCTCTAAGGGAAAATACCTATAAGATGGTGACAAGAAAAATAAAAAGATAAAGTCAATCTTGGTTCTTTTTTTAGAATATTCTTGATCGATGTAGTGAATAAAGATTTATGTTTTCCACGTAGCTGATTTGCGACAAATTTATATTCTTGTGGGTAAATCATTTCCGTCCCTAATATGCATCTAACTTTCTTGGATCTTTCAACAAAGTAACAATAGCATGGATGATGATGAATGATGAACATTCCACCATTCTTCCATGTAAAAATCTTTATAAATTGGTATGAACATTTGACTATGGAGTTGAAAAAATGGGTAAAAGAAAAACAAATTTTCATTCATTCATACATGTATTCATTCATAGTCTTGGTCTTGGTCGTGAAGCGTGGCCATGATGAAGGGGAGAAAAGAGGGAGAAGACATTAGAAGATTTAGGTGAATTGGCCCACTAGTTAGTGCCTTTTCACTTTATCGTTTTCTTGCATGTGCCCCGTTTTTTCTACCTTCAATGCCATCTATCTCATACCATGAAAAAAAAACACAATATTATATGTTGTAAGTTTTATGTTACTTAGAAATAAAGTTAATTTATAATACATAGGTGGATACAATCCTTACCTTACGGTTTTGTGGGATTGAGTTAGGCTTAAACTTTACTTTTATTATAATATCAGAGTCATTGTTTAAAAAAAAAAAAACCTATCCTAGTGAGATTTCTTGGATATTATGTTCTATGTCGACTAGAGATAAGACAATTTCATAGTATATAGATGGAGTGCAAACCTCCCCTCCTTACAAGCCAATTTTTGGAGTTGAGTTAGACTTAAAGTCCACTTCTAACATGATATTAAAACCATATTAGAGTCTATCCTAATAAGATTTTTTGAACATTTTGTTCCACCCGCTATCGGACCGTTAATGAATTACCTACCAATTTCTAGTCTCATGCTTGAAATGAATATACCTCGGCATGATGGGGTATGTTGGAAGTCCCACGTCAGCTAGAAATAAAGCCAATTTACAATATATAAGAGAATACAATCCTTACTTTACAAGTCAATTTTGTAGAATTGAGTTAAACTTAAACTAGACTTATAACAATGTTTAATTGAATCTAATCTAATCATGTCACAAACGAAATAGTTTTTTTTTTTTTTTTTTACTTCTAGATAGTCAATACAACTTTTACATAATTTCTCATTCCGCGTTTTCAATTCTCATCATGAATGTTTGAAGAAATGGTGGAATATCTATTTAAACACAGAAAAATGTGGATTTTCGATATAACTGAAAGAAAGGAAGGAAAGTAATATGTGAATATTTTTGAGAGTGGGAATATTATATTATAATGGAATCGGCGTTCACGTTTTTATATGTTTGTCTTTTTAGTAGATTAGAAGAGTGTTTAGAAAGTATGTTTGTTGAAGGACATTAAGAGACATATTTATCCTATTGCATGCGTTGAAACGCATGTAAATAAATAAATTAGGAATTAATTAATTAAATAGAGATTAAGGTTTTGATATTTGTAGAAAAGAAAATATGAGTGGATGAGGATGGTTATGATGGATGTGCATGGGGTAGGATGCATGAATGGGATGGGGATGGGGATGGGCATGGGCATGGGAAGCAAATCTTAAAAGGGAATCAAAAGAAATTGGCCTCTCTTTGGCACCAGTCTCCCCCACCTGCCCAAGATATGGTAAGCGCCACATGATTTCACACCCAGGGGAAAATAAAAGGCACCATTGCTGACCTCACTGTATCTCTTCAAGGGATTTTTGTGGCTCCCACCAACACACCTTTCTCTCTCTCTACTTCTCTTTCCTCTTTTGCCTTCATCCTACTTTCTACTTTCACCACCATTTCCTCTTTCTCTCTCTCTTCCTTCTATAATACATATATATAAATAAACCTCACTCACCCCATGTCTCAACCCTCAACAACCCAAAAATATTCACTAAGATTTATTTCTTTTTTTTATTCCTTCATTGTTTCTTCCTACTCTTTATCTTATAATTTCCCATTGCTTCCTCGGTAATTCAAGATCAACTTGGAAAATTTCCAAGATTTCGGATGAAATCTGGTCGGATCTTGCTTTCTGGGATGGGGATTTTGGTGGGTCTTATTTCAATACAAACCTATTCCTCTCCATCCCCATCTTCTTCCTTTCTCATCTTCCTCCCATAACACAAGCAAAAACCATTCTTTCAACCACCCTTTTTTATTCTTTTGGCTTCTTCCTCACCCCACCGTCTTCAACCCACTTTCCTCCAATGGGGATGGCCGCAGCAGAGTCGCAGTTTCATGTGTTGGCCGTTGATGACAGCATCATAGACAGGAAACTCATCGAGAGGCTCCTCAGAACCTCTTCCTACCAAGGTGCTTTCTTTCAGGCCATGGCAAAATTCATATTTTTTTCCTCGGCTCTTGTTTCCCATGTTGTCTCATAAGAACCACCCTTTTTTTCTCAATGGCAGTTACTACAGTTGATTCTGGTAGCAAGGCTTTGGAGTTTCTGGGGTTGCGTGAAAATCAAAACACCAACCCAAGTACGCCATCTGTTTCTCCCAACTACAACCGCCATCAGGTATGTTGTTATTTTCTTTTTTGGTTAGAATGTTTTAATTTTAATTTTAATTTTAATTTAATCAACTTGAATTATTTTAGCCATAGATCGGTCTCTGAAATTGTTTTGGAATTTTATGTGTGTAGGAGGTGGAGGTGAATCTTGTGATAACAGATTACTGTATGCCTGGCATGACAGGCTATGACTTGCTTAAGAAAATCAAGGTATGTTTGTTTGCTCTTGCTCTGGTTTCTATTCCTCTTTTATCCATTATATTCCCCACTTTTCTTCTCAGTTTTTGTGGCCATGATTTTTTTTTTTCCTTTTTGCAAAGGACTTTCCATTTTGAAAGTGTGCATTCATTCCGATTTGATAGTTGAACTAGTTTCATTTTACACCGCAAAAAAAAAATAAAAATATCAAGCATAATCTCCTGGAATAATTCTGCCATCAGCTTTTCAGTTTTCCACCCAAAACAAATCAGGTTCAATATCTGATCCGAAGATTTTTCTTTTCCTAAAGCTCCTACTTTGTATTTGATTTTAGTGAAAGAGAATCTGTGAAAACTGTGTTTCCTTCGCTTATTCCACCTGGAACCAACAGACTCAAAAATTTCTCTCTGATATTTCAGGAATCTTCATCTTTGAGAAACATACCAGTGGTGATTATGTCATCTGAGAATGTGCCTTCAAGGATCAGCAGGTGAGAAGATGAAATATTTCATTTTTTTTTCCTATGAACATATATTTTTGAAGTGAAGTTCTGATGAAATATCTGAAACTGACACAAGTAGATGCTTGGAGGAAGGAGCAGAAGAATTTTTCTTGAAGCCTGTGAGGCTGTCAGATTTGAACAAGCTTAAACCCCACATGAAGAAAACTAAGTTGAAAGATGAAAGGCAAGGAACAGCACAAGAGATTGAAAACTCAGAAGTTCTACAGCAACAAGATCAGCAACAAGAAGCACCAAAACCCCAAGATCCTCAGCCAGAGTCAGAGTCACATCCACAACCAACTATAGAACAACAGCAACAATCACTACAACAACCCAACAATAACAAGAGGAAGACCATGGAACAGGGGCTTTCACCTGAGACTGACAGAACAAGACCAAGATACAGTGGCATAGCCACTGTGGTATGATAAAAAAAAGAGAAAAAATCACTGCCAAATACTTTTCTTCCATTTCAAAATGTAATTCCCATATAACTTTTTTTTCTTTTTAAAAAAATTAACTTCACTCGTGGTTAATATAGGCTCTATAGAACCCTAGTAGAGTTGTTTCCTGTACACATATTCCTGGAAATATTTCCTTCCAATTTTGCTTCACCGATATTAATGAAAATGAAAAAAAAAATTATTGAATTGAGTAAGAAATAGGATACCAAACTTCAAGTCTGAATGGATTATGATTACTTCCCTGGTAACAACCAACATACTTGAATTATTCTTTGATTTGAATCTCTTAACAAACCCACAAAGACAACTGATTCTGATAAAGCAAGAGACAAATGTATGAACAGAAAAAGTTTTCTTTGTGCTACAATGTTGCATTTCTTTACCAAATTGTAATCCGTGGCACAAGTCTGTGTAGTGTATATGCAAATGGTATGAATGAAAAGTATTAGTTAACTAAGTTAATACACTGTAGAAAAAAAACATCAACTTTATCTACAAAACTCCACTCAGGTAACAACGAAAATAGTTTATGATAAACGAAAGGTTGTTGTTACTGATATTTTGGTCACTGTTGATTTCAGGCTTACTTCAAGATTTTAAATTTAATCGTGGGAAAATTCTGTTTATCAAATTTTGTCTTTTCAAAAATATTTTGTAATCATTTTTTATTTTTTCAAACAACTATCTAACAGCAGTTTTTAATAATAAATATTACATTTAAATTATAAAATAAATGTAAATATATTTTTGAAATGAAATAATAATATATTTGATTATACACTCAAACTTAAAAATATGAATATGGTTTTTTTAACTACACGATCTTAACGTGAATTTCATGCTATTATTTACTTTCAAATTTAAGTTAATATTTGGTCGTATAAAGAGTGTATCAAAATATTATGATTTTCTTTTTGTCTTTAGTATAAACCTGTTTCAGAAATTCGTGGTAATATAATTGTAGGTGTATTTGTTTACACAAAGATTTGAAATAAATGTTTATTCAATTAAATAGATTCTACTAAAAAGATGTAAAATATTCTAAAAAGACATATACTATTTTTATAAAATTGGTTTAAATATGTTTTTGATTCCTTAACTTTTAATGAATTTTAGAATTTGTCCATTTTGAAACTTTGGACTAATTTAGTTATATCTTTCGAAATACATGAATCTAGTCATTTTAATCAAATTTTGTAAAATTTATGCAAAAATGTTTCAAACAGTAAAAACAACTCAAATACAATCCTGAAATACGTACGAAACATCAAATAAATCTAACAGAATTTGATAAAGAACTAAATCCACGTATTTCGAGAGATGAAAGACTAAATTGATCAAAAGTTTCAAAATGAACTAATTTCAAAATTCACCAAAAGCCAAGGGACAAAAAACATATTTAACCTTAAAAAATTTAGTAAAACACGTGTTCTTTAAAATGTTTGTATATTTTGTTATGATATGTACTTGTGTTAGAAGTCCTAGCAAGTTATGATGATTAAAAATTATTTCATTTTATTAAATTATCTTGTTTTTTGTCATATTCATGGTTAAGGTTTTGTTAGTAGCAGATTCTTTATTTATTACTTTTTCTGTTTCGCATGTATGATTATTTTTAGACTAAACATTTCTAGTTGTTGTGAAACACATCTATTATTATTTATCGTATTTGATATATATTAAAGTAACATCATATATCCTTTTGTGAAATAATTATACTATTATTTTGTCATAATTATAAGCTCTATTGAAACATCAATTTTTGTGAAATAATTCTATTATTATTTTATCATAATTATAAGCTTTATTGAAACATCAATATTATAATTTAAAAAAGAAAGATGATAATAAAGAGTGACTTCACGTTCAAAGAGATATTAGGATGAAAAGTGATAAGATGGTCTAGTGATTAAAAAGAAGAAAATGTCATTAATTTGATTTATCCTATTAATAATTTAGAAAAGTAAGATTAATTTAGTGAAAGTTTAGAAAAGTCGATGAGAAAGTTGTAAGTTCAAATTTTCCATAAATAAAAACTAATAATTAATAAAAAAATATTAGGACGTAAATGAAGTTTTTTCAAGTTTAAAGTCCACATCTAATTTGAAGATATTCCTAGTTTGGAACTTATGAAAGATGAAAGAGAAATTAAGGTAGACAAAACTCACTTCAAACCAAGAATTATTACTTTTATTTAAAGTCCATAGCCTTAATTTACACTTTTGCCATTCTGTTTAAGCTGTTTTCGAAATCAGCGGAAATCAAATTATAAGTTGATATGGATATTGATTCAGTATTTATTAATAAGTTTTCATGTGAAAGTTTTGATCATGAAATTAATTCCAACGATTTAAAAAATTTTATTTTGATAAAATTTAATTAAAAATACTATTTAAATAGACTGGAACTTATAAGATTTATAAACTAATTTTATAGAATCAAAGTCAAGTGTAAGTTCTTTCAAACGGTTTATGGGCTTGTTATGGATCACATCCACGCACCGTACAAGTTCTATAATTTCTTATAAATTTTTTTCTTTATTTTTCATTTAATTAATAGTAGAAAAAGTTTACAAATTTTAATTTATTATATTTACACTTTTTTACATTTTTTTCTATTGTTTTTAAAAAAAACCAATGTTTTAGTATGTGTGTGGACGATATAAATGTTTTTTTTTTCTTACAATACAAATTCTTAATAAATATATTTAAACGCATAAAGTAAATTTTAAATGTATAACTCATAGTTTGAATTATAATACGTTCATGTTTTTAGTTGGGTATATTAAAAGTAATTTTACATGTTGATGATGTAATTACCTAGTTTTAGGTGATACTATAAGTGAGTGAAATTAATTAACAAGTGGTAATTAAGTTTAATATTTTAAGCTTCAAATTATTCAATTATATGTTTAATTAATATGTTATGCAGCTTTATTTTCTGCCGATTTCTTTTGTATTAGTCCATTACAAATACACATATGTTCATATATTATTATAGGGTTAAATATGTTTTTTTAATTTTAGTGAAAATTGAAATTAGTTTTTATTCAAAATTTTTAATCAATTTGGTCTTTCAACTATGTAAATACGTGAATTTAATCATTTTAATCAAATTTTATTATATTTATTTGACGTTTCAAACATTTCACTATAATAAATGAGGAATACGTCAAATAAACGTAACAAAATTTGGTTTGAAATAATAAATCTACACATTTCTAAAGATAAAAGACTAAATTAGTTCAAAGTTTTAAAAAATACTAATTTCAATTTTTAATAAAAGTTGAAGGATTAAAAACATATTATATATTTCGACACCACAAGTAACAATTAAAAAAATTCATTATAAGTGATGAAGTTAGTAAACATAATTTGAACTAACTTTTGAACTTTAAATGTGATATATATATATAACTTAAAAAATGTGGGTGAGCTTAATGTTAAGGGGTTATAAACAGAAACTTTAAATTTTTATTAATTCTTTTAAATATCACTTACCACCTTCATCATTTATTCACTCCTTTACTATTCTTTCATCTTACATTCTTCTCTCCACAGAGAATCTTATCTTCTGTGTCTTCCCTTGTATTTTACACATTTCAAGGTAGTAAAGGGAAAAACCAGAGTCGCTATTTCTTGAGTGTTGTCTTAGGTAAGATCATCTTTCATCTTTCTTTTCATCTTTTTCACATTTTAAGGTAGCAAAGGGATAAATCAGAGTCTCCATCTTCAGCACTCTCCAAGTAAGTTCATCTTTAATGTTCTCTATTGAATCTTCATCTTTCTCTTCATAGAACTAAGCATGCATGCTGAGTTTTTGGGGAAAGTAGAAAGCTTTTTGGAACTTATTTTTGGGATGTTTAATTTCAAGGATTTCCATTTTTTAAGTGATCAAGGAGTCACTTCAATGTTTCTGGCTTCCTCTCCTTTTCAATTTCTAATTTCTTAAACCATAGAGAAACTTAGGTAGGGGCAAGCTAGGGTAGTTTTTAACTTGGATGTTTACGATTTTTAATCACTAATTTATGAATGGTTGAACAATTGAAAGTGTGAGAACTGTTCTTACATGCACTTGAATGAAATTTTAGAAATTTTGATATAATTGTATATCATTTTATGAAAATTATTTATTTCTATTAATTTAATTTATGTGTGTGTGATAATGGATTATGCCATGTTTTGAATAAATAAAAAAATTAAATGATGGAACCTAAATTTTCTGGAGATCCAATAATCCTAAATTTTTAAATAATTTGAGTGGTTGTAGCATTTTTATTACATAGATCTCAAATGTCATTATCTAATGATGTCTTACAAAAGAATGTTGTTGGTGAAGGTCCTTGTTCAATTACCTAGCAAAAAGTCTATAGATTATAGACTAACACCATTATTTGTCTAAAAAGACCAAAATTTATGTTTATTTAACATGTCATAACTTTTATCTTGAAAGATGTGCAATAAGAATACAAATATAGTGGACAACTTGTCATGAAAGAAAGTCCATCGTTACTTACTTTTTAATTCAGATACGTATATATTGAATTATTATTTTTATTTCTAAAATATTATCAATCTGAAAAATATCTACTAAAAATTTAGGTATTATTTTTTCCTTCCTTTATTTTATAATAACCGGGCTTGACCTTAATTTAAAAAAAAAAAATTAGTTAAAAAAACCGGGGTCACTAAAGAAAAGTTTAATTACCTTTTCAATTTTATTATTTCTTTACATTTGATTCCTTCAGAAAAAAATTATTGAACTTCAACTAACAAAAAGAAAAGACATTATATAATCAACTTTTTTTAATTTGAAAAACAAAACAATATGACTCTTGAACTTAAGCAATATATATATTAACGGTATTAAATTAAAATAGCTATACATTAACCACATTTTATATTATGTATAGATTAAAAGTGTTATTATTTATTTGGTAATTTTTTAATAAGTTAGCTACATAAAAAAATAGTTATATTAAACATCAAATAACTTAGCTGATTTTTTTTTCTTTCATGAATAATTAGAGCGAATTTAGCTTCAAAAATAATGAGAATATAAATATGACTAAGCGTTGAAAAAAACCTACTAAAATTGACTACTTAACTGAGAGAAACTTACTCAATCATATTATATACCCATAAATTTATAATTAGTTTTAGTTGATAACAATTCACATAAAATTATTTAACCTTTCTATCATATTCATAAACTTTTGAGGCCTTTATTTTAATTTTAACTCGTATTGTCTTCAACTAAATGGATTTATAAACTATAATTAAATTTATTTTATTGTATTTTTTCATTTTTACATTTTGAAGTAATAAAGAAAGAAAAATAAGTTTTTAATGGATATTTCACACACACACACACATATAAGTTATAATGGATATAAAAACAGCCCAAAAGAGCCTTTAAACGTATTGGGCCTTTCTTTTCAATATTTATATATAAAATAGTAAAGAAAGAGATAATTAAGGTGGAACCCCAAGTCTAATTACATTTACAGTGTTTATTGGGTTATTTTATCATTCTTCGTCATTTGATTTATTTTCTATTTTTTATATTTATCTAAATTTCCCTTAGTTGACATTAAGTTTTGGTCTTCTTGTGTGTCTGTATTGTCTACGATTATTGTTATGTAACACTTTATCAACATTAGACAATTTATTTTATCTATAATTTATATATAATAACATTATTAGGAAAAATAACTTCGCACACCCCATATTTCTGAATCTCACGGCATAGCTGGATAAATCCACAATTTTCATGAAAACATGTATATCCATCTAGCACATTCGAGGTTCTATCGTTTTTATCTTAATCAAATATCTCTAAATTTGCTTTATTCTTTCACTTATTATTTGTTTATTTTTTCTTTTGTATTTCCATCTTTCATATTTCTTATTAACTTTTTCTTACCAAAGATAGCGTTAACAGTAAACAGTATACAATAGGGAGAAAGACCATAATGTACAAGTGGGGCCAACGTGGCGAATAATTAGAACCAGGAATTTGTTTCAAAGGAAGGGACATAACAGTAAATTTGAAAATCCTTATATTTTAGATCGACGTGGTGGAATGGATGCCTGCACCACTGTAACAAGTGTTTGTAGCGTAAAATTAATCCACGCACACCCAATTCTCTCTTCGTTAACACCTCTCTCTCTCTCCTCGTCACTTTTTCTCCATTGAAGGTCAACTTCAAATCCCTAATCTCTCTCAATTACAACTGCAACTACTTTTCCCTCCAATTTCGCTTCACCACACATGCACCGATTCATCGATTTTCATCTTTTCTCGCGTTTTCCGATTTTCATCTCAGGGTTCCTCATCCTCCAACTTCCTTCTCACGCTTCTGTCTTTCCTTTCATTGATCCCACCTTTCCCACTGCGCTTTCGATTATTATTTTCATTTTTTCTATCTTTTTATTTTTCTTTTACATTTTTTGTGTCGTTTCGTTTGAGAATTTGGAATATTCGGTTTTCTCATGTCCCCTGTGTACTGTTTTCACGTTTTGTTTTTCAAATTGTTATGGTTCCGTGGGCGAAGTTTTGTGCCAAATTTCAATTGTTTTTGTTTTGGTAGTTTTGTAGTGAAACTGAAGCACTCAGCAGTTATTACTTATCCATTTCCCTAATCCTTTTCTCTGTGTTGTTGTGTTTTCAGATAGTTGTTAACAGAGTATTTTTAGGAACTTTCGACATGTCAAGTGGATCAGTGAGACGGGTTTCCCGTCAAGATATCCAGCTGGTAAGCTCGAACTTCACTATGTGCTCTGTATTCTGAGGATGAAACGAGGTTTGCATAAATAACTTGTTATCTAGGGCAAGCTTGTTTAGCGATTATAAACGTTTGGTCACTTATTTTTCGTACAAACAAGGTATTAATTGCAGACACGGTTGCCTTTTTGTCGTGTTGATATTGTGGAAAATTGTAAATAACTGCTTTTGCCGACACTCCAAGCACGTAAACTTTGCGGCGACATTGCAGTTATGGACTATTTTTTTAAAACCTGTGTGGATATGCCATAAAATTTGTGTTCATGTTCGTTGTTCACTTTTGCTTTAGCATGTAATATTTTGTTGATCGTGAGAACGGAGAGTCAAGTTTCTTTTAATGCTTTATTGTTACATTCATTAATTGGGTGTTGTTATTAAGGTATTATTGTTAGTGTAGGGTTTTGAAGTATGTCATTGGCTTGTGTGGATTGGGTATTTATTATGGCCAGACTACTAGTTTTGAGTATTTTCAAATTGAATTCGTCACTTTTGATTTGTTCTGTTTACCATATCTTAAAATCTTCCCCATCTCCTTCGTCCAAATCTCTTCACTATTCTCTACACAGTTCAGTTCATCTTACATCTACCGGAGGTTGCGGACTGTAATTTCTTTTTGGTGTAACTGTCTCATTACAGGTGCAAAATCTCATAGAACGATGTCTGCAACTATATATGAGCCAGAAAGAAGTCGTGGAAACACTACTAGCTCAAGCAAAAATAGAGCCTGGTTTCACCGAACTAGGTAGATTTTTTTCCCTGCCACTGGAATGGTGGTTTTTTTCTTCATTTGTGTTTTACTCCATCTTCACTTGGTGAGATTCTTTTAAGGCGTTCTACAGTGTTCATGATTAAAAGTTGTAATTGATTCACTTCTGTAGTATTTTTCATTTCATTGAAGAGTGTTGCACTTTTATGATCATGATTGTCAAACCCTGTTGAATTTTTTCTATTTTTCTCTATTGAAATATTTTGCTTACTTCTTTTAAAACATGAAGAAATGGTGGTGGGTTGATGGCATGAAGTGTAAGAAACAACTAAAATGTTCCCCTTATAACATACTTTTAGGACATACTTTTAGGACTGTGGTGCATTGATGGTGATGATGTGGTTCTGGTTCATTTGGGAGTTCTTAGATACTTGGATCATCCTTTGTTCTATTTTGACCTTTCATGTCAACAGTTAGCCGATTATTTATGGGATTGTACTGTGCAATACATGTTTAAAGACTGGACTGTTTGAATTTTAAAGCTTAGGGTATCACTTTTATTCGAGATAATTTGCTCAGTATTCCTATTTTATTTATGTTATTTAGATTTCTGCTAAAAGGATAGTGAGGAATGGTAAAATTCCGTGAAGTCTCGTGATTTGGTATTTGAAATTTTGGATGGGAGCATTGTATGCTAAACACTTCAGTCTAGCAGCCACCCTGCTGTCACCATCCCACTGTAGGTGTTTTTGGGGCCAGTTACCCCATCCACCAATCCAAGATTGTTAACTATGATTGAGCTAAATGGAGGCTTAGGCCACTCTCAACTGACTTTTATACTTTCTATATTTCTTTTATCACCCTGAAGTTGCCAGCCCCCTCATTTGGGAATTTATAGGTTATTTGTATTCTATCTATTATCTGATTATCTTGTTTAGAACTGATCTAGTAAAAGTTTTCTATTTCTTCAAATGAAGAAATTTGGAGAAGCCTGTACAAATTGCTGGCAGTTTTAATTGGTTGGAAAAAAATGTTGAACTCCTGAAAGCCAATTGTGGTAGAAAGTTGAAATCAAATTTGGCAATCCTAATAGCAGTGTGAAATGGCATGATCCTGAAATGCTACAACAGGTAGTGGAAAAACTGAACAATGTGGAGCAGAACAAAGCGAGGTGGCTGTAGTCTTGGTTGGCTGGTGACATGTTTGACAGAAAAGGACTGCGAAGTCTCAGGAATGATAGGAAACTATGGAGAGCAGAGCAGAGGCAGCAGTGGGGGATGGCCAAAAACTGTCACAGCTGGTAAGAAAATACTCAGAAATGCCAGAAAATGTTGGTGTTCATTGGAAAGAAGAATAATGGGTACTATTTCATAATACAGTGTGCATAGGTGACAGAAAGTAGAGGTCTCAGTTTCTGATTCAAAGGAGGGGGCAGAATCCTCAATTAATCCCCTAACATGGTTCTAAACAACACTTTTTTCATGGATAAAATAGGTATTTTGCTTCTCATAGTGCCCATTTCAGCCTTGATCATTCGCAATTTTTTCCTCTGTTGCAGCTGTGACAGCTGATACTTCAAACTATGATGTTATTCAATTATTGTAGCTTGTTCCAACTGCTCTTCTACATGATTTTGCATCAGTGCTGCTACGTCATCCATTTTCTTTGTCTTTCGTTTAATTCCTTATGACCCAAATAAGTATTTGAGGCTCTTGTAATCTCTACAAATCTTGAACCTACTGCTATACACATAATGTCCTCATATTTTGAGTACAAAAACAATGGTAGCTAGTTCTAAATCATGGTTTGAGTAATTTTTCTCTTGTGCTCTTAGTTGCCTAGAAGCATATGCTACTACCCTTCTATCTTGCATAAGATTGGAGACATCACAAAATATTACATAGTGTCCGGTAGGTTTGGGTAATGCTAGCACAAAGTTGCCTAGAAGCATTTGCTACTACCCTTCTATGTTGCATAAGAATACGCCCTAATCTAATTTTGAAGGTATCACAAAATATCACAAAGTGTCCAATAGGATTGGGTAATGCTAACATAGGGAAATTTGATGATCTTTTTTTCAATTCTTGACAATTATTCTGCAGCAGTGCTGCTACTCGGCGCTGCTGAAAATTATGATGGAGATTAGCTAGCTTGCTTTATCTAGTGAATCAAATCAACAAGCTAGAAGAAGCATGCCTTTACAAGAGATGTCTAGAGTTTTTATTCCTGGACAATCAAATAAATTTTCAATTCACGTTTTCTTATTTATAACAACAATTATTGCCTTTAGTCGTTGTGGGATCTCTATCACAGCTCCTTATGCTAAGTACTGAATATCTCAAGTGTGGAAATAGGAGGAATGGAATCCAATTGTGGGTAGCACTATTGGCCCAACACCTCATTAGGATTGGCTCTGATACCATGTTGAAGTCTACGTAAAAGATAATTTCGTCATGTCTCTAATTGATGTGTAATCTCCAACAAAAAAAAAAGATGCGGTATATGAAAATGAGTCTTATGTGACTTGCAAAGGTGACGGCTGCAGAGGCTTGAATGGGAGTTGGGTTCTGTTTTAGATTGGAAGAGTCGCATTTGGGGCAGAAAAATGGGTTAAACATCAAGGTTGAACTGGGTTGTGCCTTGATATATGATCCTACGTAGTCATTATTCAGATTGAGACGAGGAAGCAGGGCTCTAAAATGGTGTTTTACAGATATCTAGATTGCAATTTCAACATGGTGTAATATTTTGGACTTTCCTTGTAAGGGAATTAAATTTTTAATAAAATAAGGCAAAACTTGGAATGTTGTGATATCTAACTTCATGTGATTGCTTATTTGCTGTTGCAGCTTCCTGAATTAGTAGTTTCATTTTACCCTTGCCTATGTTAATCCAATGTACTGGTTTTTCCCATTTCTTTTCTTGTAAAAGCCATGATAGTTTTGATACTTGACATAGTGCTGGACTTGGGGATATAAATAAGGTTTGGTAATTGATAGTTGCGATTGAAATTGCTGTGAAAGAATGGTTGTCACCTTGCATCCATCATTTAGTGTACTCTATCTTAAGTTTCTTTTCTTTTTTTCCCCTCATTTTTCAGTTTGGCAAAAGCTTGAAGAAGAAAATGAAGAGTTCTTCAAGGCTTATTATGCGAGATTGGTTTTGAAGCAGCAAATATTGCAATTCAACAAATTGCTCGACCAGCAAGTCCAATTAATGCAGTTACACTCAACTGCTGTTGCCTCACTACCTACAACTAATGGGTCACATATCCCTGCAGTTTCATCACTGCCTAACTCTAATGGATCACATATCCCTGCAAGTAAGTTCAATACCTCTCTGAATGCTGTTGACACCTTTTCATTCTCAATGGATTGTGTAGTTCGAAGTCTTTTTTTCTCACTCTGGGCATTTCATGGGGCTTATATTGTCTCTTTCTCACACTTATATGCAACCCCCATTATTTTCCCAACGTGTAATGTCCTGGTTTCTTTTAAGGCTTGATAAATAGGGGGTTGACTAGGAAAAAATTCATTGGATTTCATCATTTACTAATTGTTTCAAACTTGAAGAAGTAAAAGTTGAATGTTTTAAAGCTAGTTCTCTGGTAAAATATATTCTACTTTGTTTGGTCTTGTTAGCATTTCCTTTCATTTCTATTGCTAGTTGAGTTATTGGTTTAATGGTATCAATTTTTATTTCTAGGTACCAAGAATATAAAACGCTATGAAAGGTAGATTTGACCTGATTTTAGAACTGACTTAGAAAGAATCACCAATTCCAAGTTTGTTGTTAGTTTCGGAAATTTAGCGGGAAATTTTTTGTTGCAAGTGAAGTACATGAATTGAGTTCTCTGTAGTTTAGGCTATAAAAACTGAAGGTGGATGATGCGTTCAGGTGCTGGAACTGGTTAGTGGTGGTGGTTTGTTAATGATATTGATTGTTTGGGGATTGTGGTTCTTGGAGGTTCAAAAGTAGGCGAAATTTAGGTTAAGAGAGCTATAGGCTTATAGGGAAGTTTGTATGAGTTTGATGGTTAGATGTTTGGTGTGTAAGAAGTAGAGTGGGTGTCTGTTATTACAGAGCTTAGAGGCACTGGTTCAAACCTCAAAGAGAGAAGGTCATTTGAGAGATGAAGTGTGCCACAAAATCACATAATGTGAAGTGGGACTTTGTTGGAGGTTTCTTAATCGGAGGATCATTTCGATATTTTAGGAACCAAAATGATTGTGTACTTTTTTATATTAAAAAATAATGAGTTGTCACAATAATTTTTAAAATATTTAATTTCTTAAAATTTTTAATGAAAGAACAACAGATTAATGTAATTGATATTTATTAAGAGAAATTTAATGAGTTTAATAATTGTTGAGACTTTTAGTGGCTCCTAATTACTATATTTGACATTGTCATTTAAGTAGATTAGGAAAGCACAAGGATATTTTCTTAAAAATTTGTTCTTATGAAAGTTAATAGAGTAATAACCTATAACATACTTCATTCTTGAACTAATAAAAATAATATAATAATCTTTAAATAATATAGTCATCCAAAATCAACTTGTTTCTCCATTGAGCGTCATTCTTCTTCCCCCAGTAGGATTAAACGTAGAGTGGAGTTCTTCACAATATAGATAGAAATGAAAAGGAGTATTTGAAGATCAAACATATTATCACCAGTTGAACTTGGGGTGGGGTCTATATAACCAGGGCAAACCATAGACTGGCCCAAGTCACGAATACCAGAGCAACCATCAAATGACCTCAAAACACAATTCCTAGGCGGATATCTCAGACATTGGATTTTCATTGATAACTAATCCAAATATGTGAATCCCTGCTAATAATAACTAATGATAAACCATACCATATGTCTTGCCTAAAATCCTGCTCAGAAATAACGGAGTAATGATAAGAATGTTACTCCATAAGGCTCTGAAACAAGGTCCCTAATAAATAAAATAAAAAGTCAAAATTCTTATTTCCTTGCCTATATAAAAGAGAAACAAGTACAATATTGGCAAGCAAAATTTCTAGCTTGTAAAAAATAACAGCCAAAGTGACAATATAATTTGATATCTTTTTTGAAGGGAATATAATTTGATGTTGGATAAGTATAGAATAAAATATTGCAACTTCAAGAATCTTCTTACATCTATACGGAGAGTAAAGCTGTTTGGTATGTGATTTCTGACTGGCCAAAGAAAAAAATGTGGTTGCTTTATATTTAGATTTGATGGAGTAGATTGAAGTCTAAAATATGTTTTTGTTTTAATTGTCTTATTATTTGGCTGCAATATTTTTTAAAATAAAATGGGAGGACTTTGTTTGAAGAAAAAATTTTCTGACACTCTCACTTCTCAAAGAAGAAAATGAATTTCCTGGAACATGAAAAATACTATCATATACTAATCTTATGACTGTTTCTGCTATATTCTTTGTAGCCTTCTAAGTATTCAAATTGCATATTCTACTCTTCTATTGTAAATGAGCAAATAAACTGATAAAGGGAGTAAAGTAACTTCTGTGATTCTACTCTTGTTATAACATGTTTGATTCTGATAAATTTTGTATCAAATCTCACTTTACAGTGCCGGAGAATGCAGCATGCTACACTGCAGACCGAACCCAAACAAGTTTGAAGCCTGAAAATATGCAACATTCTGTTGATTCCAGACTATCTAATGTGTTTAATAATGGTGGGTCCTCACTACATACAAATATGCATGCTGCAGTTGATATGTCAGCTCATGGCAATAGGATCAATGGTCCCCCGAGCATGCTTTCTGCTCAAAGTGCAAACATGGGTCTGATTCAAGGAATCAATGGTGGGATGATTAAATCTGAGCCTGGATATTCTGGTTGTTCTCCTTACATGTTTGGTACTGATGGAAATGTCCTGGAGCCACGCCCAGCTATTGGTGGCAGTTCAGTTACGTCATTCGCTAATGTTGAGTCCAACTCACATTCTTTGAACGACGCAGTCCTAGATCCAGACACTTCTTCATTTGGATTTCTGGGGCAGATTCCCAGAAATTTTAGCCTTTCAGATCTGACTGCCGATTTTTCTCAGAGTTCTGGTATGTCTGCTCTCTAGCTTGTGTGGGATCCTTGTGTATTGTTCACGCATTGCATTCTTTTCCTAATGTCAGAGAAAGTGCATCTTTGCTGATGGTGTTCAGTAAAATGCCAGTCTTCATTTTTTTTTCCCAAGTTTCCAGCCTTTTTCTATGCTATATTACATACTAGTGTGTCAAGTAACAAACAGCTAGTATTGGATAAATAATCAGCCTAATAGTTTAGGTTCTCATTTGACAGATATACTGGAGACCTATTCTAGGTCACCCTTCCTAGCTACGGATAATGAAAACTTCCTCGACAGAGGAGAACAAGGTAAGAATCATTTTCACTCACCTGTATTCTGTTTGTTTTGTTCCTCAATGCTAATACCGTTGTTATCTTGGTTTTAAATAGACAATAATAGGCTAGACTCCATATCAGAAGGTTTAAGTTATGAGGACTTTGGAAGTGAATAGTTGATACCATTTGGTTGTCGAACTTTCAGGTGTGTTCTTTACTTCTATTATTAAGGATCAGGTTATGTGGAAAATACCAGTGTGTAAAATTTCAAATTAAATCATGCTATGTTTTTTTTTTTTTTTTTAAATTTTATTAGATTCATGCGAAGTGACAACTATAACCGTTTTAGCTACAGAGCTGATAATTGTTTGTATTGCCTGCAGGTTGAACAAAATGCTTAAAATATTGTACATAAAACTTTAGAGGTTTTGAAATTTAACTGTTGGATGAACATATGCAATTGGTGTGTAGAAAGTGCACTCACCTCATTATTGGTGATGGTGAAATGAAAGTTGGATGCTTGCATGGAAGGGAAAGACTCGGTGCAAATAAATAATAATCTTTTTTCCCCTTGTGTGTTTGGCCTTTTGTACTATATGCTTAT
>Ga0214543_1000070_pt1:80000-124101 | contig 124101 bp, 54 predicted proteins | sample CNSS2metaG_FD_160094 | JGI IMG/M metagenome (GOLD analysis project Ga0214543, IMG submission 160094) | Root nodule microbial communities from cowpea collected in UCLA plant growth center, Los Angeles, California, USA - CNSS2 | ecosystem: Host-associated > Plants > Roots > Nodule...
GATAAAATTTGATAATTTTTTGAGATAAAAGGATTTAATTAAATCAAAATTTTAAATAAAGGGTTAAACTAAAAAAATTTTAAAAAAATAAACCTTTCTAAACAACTGGACGAATAAATTGAACTTTTCTAAAAAATCGAAGAACTAAATTAAACCTAAGTATAATAAGAGAATCAAAATAACCACAATAACAAATTAAAGGGCTAAACTACTAATTAAACCTTAAAAACAATTATGAAACCATCTTTTGTGTCTCATAATTAGCTTCTACTACCAACTTATTTTGATAAACTACTATGGAAAAGTTGTTTTAACTTGTATTCTTTTCAAAAGGATTAAACATACAAGTAAAAATTTCTATAGATAACTTTTAAGTAAAATAAAATAATTTTTCCCTCTCCAGACTGTTCTTTTCAATCATCCATTTAAATACACTGTTGTTTCTACTTCATGATACGTAAACGAGGTTATGTACACTTAAACTCACCTGGTGATTGACAACAGTCTAAACAAGTTAATACATGTTCTCTTAAATTAGTGTAAGATAGTAGAGACTAGAGAATAAATGAAACAAAAACCAAAGCAAAACTACAGATCCTATTAGTTTGAAGGTAATTCATGAATTGATTTAACAACATGGACGACATGATCAGAGCAACGAAAACAGATTCAGAGATTGTTTTCATAAGTTGAATATTCAATCCCAAGCAGTAATTCTCATCAAACATGACAACAAGATGAAAAGAACATCACAACAACAGATGGGCCAACTTACTCTTAGATGTTCTCATTCTATTAACGCATTAACTCTTCTTACATTGAACACCACAGACAGAGAATGGACCATATATAATAAGCCAACCTAATATTTTCTACTTAACAGAGCAAAAAAATGCCAAACCAAATGTGATCCTCCAGACTTACCCCTGCAATATATGAAGGCAAAATTGATGATCTATAACCAAATTCCAGAAAAGGGTATATAATGGCCAGCTAAAACAAATTCGGCAACCAGTAAAAAATCATATTTTACTAAGGCCAGAAATGGCTTTTGTCCTTGTTTTAAACTTTGATACATCTTGTCCTTATTTCAAACTTTGATACATTTTGGTGTTCAAATTTTAAAAGTAAATGGATATAATCCTTTTAAACCAACAACATTCATTTTTTTGGTTTGTTAAGTGGTGTTTTATGAGCTTGAACGTCTCAAATAGTATAAACAACTCAAAGATCATGTATCAAATAATGTAAACAACTCAAACTTCATCCTAACATGTGTTTGACTCGAAAAATAAATATTAATATAGTTGGGTTAGAAGGACTATATTCATTCATTTTCAAAGTTTAAGGATCAAACTGTACAAGTTTGGAACAAGGACAAATTCTAATTGCACGTTTAACAACATATTTAACCCTAATATGTAACTTCAATATACGCCTAGAATCTTCTAAACCTCGACTTTCCCATAAGAGTATCAAAAGTAGCACCATTAAAGTTTCAATTTGTTAGAATTATTACCTATACCTATTGTATCATTAACCCTATGTGTAGGGTGTTGAGTGTGGGAAACTACCTACTCCATATCTACTGTTGCATGTAATCATGCCTAGTATCTTAGAGTAGTTTTTTCATATCTTTTCATATGTACGTGCTTGCTTCATTATAAATAGAAGAGGAAGAGAGTGGTACTGTTGTCCACTACTCATATTTTAAAGTCTCAGTCTCAAGTCAATTTATATCCAACCTGAACTTTTCGCTATATATTGTGAATTAACATAACATACAGACCAATTAGACTCAGCTCAACATAATAATCTCCATAAAGCTTTTATGACATCTTAAGGCTTAACTTGATACAGATGACAACACACCACAATATTCATCACATTATCTAATTGGTCAAGAAATTCCACCATAAACGGGTAATGTTAAAGTAGGATTACAGACTATGAAAAGGTCACAAGCTTATTGATTGGATTGGACTCATTTTAACAATCCTGGCAAATAATAAAGAGAAAGTATGCTATGCTCTAATATAGTGTTTCTTTGGATAAAGAAGAACCGCAGATCCCTAACCAGATGCTCAATGGTTATCATATACTACAAACTACTTAAAGCAAAGCCCTGCCATAAAAATTGAACAAAAACTAAGCAAATCGAATCACTAATAGCAACTATGAATGGATCTTAATAGCGAAATTGACTGCCACAGGTGCATTATCACCTAATCAAAGAAGAACAGAGAACCAACCTATCGTGTTAGCATTCGAATTCATCCCGAAACAAAGCAATCAACAACCTGCAACAAACACCCTTAAACAAGAAATCGCAATTTCCCAAATCAAGGAAACCCAATCTCACAACACAAACACACCCTTTTCTCTAACCCAAAAATACAAACAAGAACCACCCACTAGACTCCAGCTCAAAACGCACAAGCAAGACTAAAAGAACAGGTTTTGACACATACCCAGTACATCAAATCAAGCCTAGTTTGAAGGGCAATCGAAAAGTACAAAAAAGTGATGCTGTGTAGCCATTACCGTTGGAAGAAAAAGACATAATTGAGTCAACCCACATGAAAAGGGCCAATATCGCCAGAACGTAGAGAAGAGGCAAATTCATCAGCAACAGTTAAACAAGAACTAATCCAGCCACTGAGAGCAATCCATGTCATCTTTGCGATCCAAACTGCAGCGTCGAGCGCCATTGCCATGAGATGCGTGGTTTCAAGGAAGAAGATGAAGTGGTAATCGGAAACCCATTTAAGCTTCTGGGAACCCTGACTAAAGGTTGTTGTGTATTATTATAACCTATTTATATATTTATGTTATGTCTACTGAACTCAACAACCTCGAAAACTACGTGGTTACTTCCTCGCCTCCTTAACCCAAATCAAGGAGTTTTCTTTGAGAAATGTTGGCCACAACATATTTTCGCATTCTTCTCATGTGGTACCCTTCATTTATGTCACATGCTCCTGTTCCTCATGTTATACAAATTTCATTTATGTATGGTATTTTTTTTTTCCTTTTATTCTTGCATTTTTATGAATCCATGTTAAATGTGCAAATTTTAAATTTAAACTCTAAAACTAGAAATTTTACAGATACAATTGTTATAACTCTTGCAGAAATAATAACATTAATTCTAATTTTTTCCAAAATTTAAAATTTTCCAAATTTATCAACATCGGCTTTAATTAACCTTATTTCAATAATTGAACAATTAACTATTCTCATTCATTTTCATTTTATTTCTCTGTTTTAGGTATTTCTCGTATCTATGAGTTTGTTATTGCATGTATCTAACATTGAGTTTAATATTTATAGACATTTTTGGAGGATTTTAAGTTTGTCTTTATATGTTAGATTTTAAATATGTGTTTGTTGTTGTTCTAGCTGAAACCTAGTTTAATTTTTACCTAAAGTGGAAGTTGAGTTTAATGTTAGTGATTGATAATAGAAGGATTTGGAGTTTGTATCACATTAAAAATTTATAATATAATATTTTCTAAAATAATCTATTAAATTATGGTATGTTTTGATTTGGTATTTGTTTTTAAAAAATTGTCAATTGCATCCAAATTTTTAAAAAGTGTCTCAATTAGATTTTTTTTAGAAAAAAAAAATTATTAACGCGTTTAACGACATCATGTTTTAACATCGGGTTTTTTTTTTTTACTTTTAATTTTTTGCAAAAACATTTTGTTGTCACGTGTCAAAGTTCTTGGTGTGACACATGTCAACCTCTAGTTTTTTTAATTTTAATTTTTTTTACAAAACAATTGTGTTGCCACGTGTCAAGCCCCTAGTGTGATACGTGGTAGGAAAAATTGTCTTGATTTCAGATTATTCCTCATATATGTCTCATTGATTCAATTTAATCTCACTTGTTCTTGGTTCAATTTTGCCCCAATTTTCTTTAATAATTGAAATATATATTTTAAATTCATTTTTTTATCAAATTAAAACTAATTAAGTATAAATATTTTTACAAGATTAAGTACTTTGATAGTTATATTAAAATATAGTGGTAAAAAATGATTAACAAAATATGAGTCATTAAAAATGAATTTTTACATATTAGATTATTGTATATTATTAACCCATATTTTTTTAATCATTTATTTTATCACTAAATTTTATTATAAATATCATTACTTCATTTTGTAAAAATATTTAACTTAATTAGCTTTAATCTTATAAAAATGGATTATAAAAATATATTTCAATTATTAAAAAAATTGGGACAAAATTTAACCAAGAACACAAAAATGAGGACTAAATTAAATCAAAGAGACATATACGAGACTAAATTGAAATGAATATAATTGTCCTGCCATGTGTCACACCAGGGACTTGACACGTGACAACAACAAAATTTTGCAAAAAAAAAAAAAAGGATGATACCATGGACTTGACACATGGCAATAAAAAGTTTTTGCAAAAATAAATCAAAATCAAAATAAAAAAAAATCATAGGTTGACACGTGACGCGCAGTTAATTCCATTAAATTTCTTTTTCCTCAAAGGAATATAATTGAGACACTTTTCAAGAGTTGTGACGCAATTGACAATTTTTTAGAGACGGATACCAAATTGACACATTCCTACCGAATCATTCCACTAATTAAACCATTCTTTGATTATTAAGGGCGGAGGACTAAAATCTTGTCATAGAGTGTTGTACATCATGGTCATGGTTGGTTAAGAATGTCTCACACTTTTCTTGGTGTCTACTACTTTTAAAAAAATGACATTTGCATTGTAATGAAAAGCAGTAAAATTTAATATGAAGAACTGCTTGAAAACCATGGTGAGAGCTTCCACTGAAGCACCACTTTTTACCTTCCAGTGTTACACTTAGGATTTCTTAGCCTTCGTTTTATTTCTCGTTTTCTTTTCTTCTAAGACTATTCTTTTTTAATTATTTTATGCTTTTTTTTTTCAATTTCATGTTAGATAAGTACTATAGTTAATTAAAAATTATACATAACAAATTATTAATTAAAACGTTAAGATTAAGAAAAGAGTGAAAAGAAGCACACCTATAGTACAAATATATTAGTAGGTTTTTCCCAAGATTTTCTTGTCCAATGCATATACTGTGGTGTTATATATGAGTTAAAAGCTTGATCCAAAACAAAGTTCATCCTTATTGTCTCGTTCACCTAAGAATAAATGATATAAATATAAATAAAAAAATCCATTTTACATGTGTATCCTAAGAAGTAAATTTATATCTAATTTAATATCATAAAATCATCTTATAAAATGATGTTTGTATCTCAATTATATATACTATTATAATTTGTCATTTTTCAGTTGATGTGAGATATCTAACATACAGGCTCATGCCAATGAATGAAAATGATGAAACTTCTAAATGACAAGAAGCTATGAAGAAGGAAATTGAAGCCCTCCAGAAAAATAATACTTGGGAGGTAACCTTGTAAGAAGAAAAATGTTGGATGCAAGTGGATATACAAAATAAAATATAAGGCTGATGGAAGCATTCAACAGTACGCAACCACTTAGTAGCAAAAGTCTATAACCAACTTGAAGGAGTTGATTATGTTGATACCTTCTCTCGTATTTCCAAATTAACCATATTTAGGAGCTTCCTTACTGATGTTGCAACACACAATTGGTTTTTAAAACAATTAGACGTTGACAATTCCTTTCTTAATGGAGACATGAAATAAAAAGTTTATATGAAGATTCCATCTGAAATGAATACATACAAAAACAATCAAGTTTGTAAACCTAAGAAATTCCTTTATGGTTTGAAGCAGGCTAGCCATAAGTGGTTTGCCAAACTTTCAACCTTTATGTAATATTGGTTTTGTTTAGTCAAGTGTTGATCATTCTCTATTTACAAAAGGCAATACACATTCATCACAACTTTATTTATTTATGACATCATTCTTGTAGGAAACTCTTTAAATGAGATTCAGAAAATGACTTTAAGTCTTTATCAAATGTTCAAAGTCAATGATTAAGGAAATTTGAAATATTTCTTAGGTCTTGAAGTTGTTAGATCTCAAAAATAGATTCACATATGCCATAGAAAATATGCTCTAAATATTCTTAGTGTACTATTTTACTTATTGTCAAACTTGCATTCACTACTATAATAAAAAAATGGAATTTTTTTTTAATAGTGATGCTTCACTTTACGATTCTATTTCTTATCAAAAGATCATTAAAAGACTTTTTTATCTAACAAATACAAGACCAGACATTTGCTATGTGATTCAAACTTTAAGCTAGTTTATGAAAGGTCCTACAATACATATTTACAATGCCACCCAACATGTTATGCGATTCATCAAGGGTGCTCTTACGCAAGGTTTATTCTTTCAAAAACCCTAAGTTTCAACTCAAGGGGTTCAACGATTTTGATTTGGCAGCTTGTCATAACACATAATAATTTACCATGGGTTATTGAATTTTTCTTGGTTCTTTTCTCCTAAGATGGAAATCAAAGAAACAAAGCGTCGTATCGTGTTCTTCATTTAAGTCAGAGTATCGCGCTTTAGCCATAATAACATATGAAATACAATGGCTAATATTTGTTGAAGGATCTAAGTATTCGTGTTATTGCACTTGCTGAACTATACTGTGATAATCAACCTGCTAGGCATATTGCTCCAAATCCCACTTTTCTTAAATGCATAAAACGTTTAAAGATTGACTATCATGTATTTTGTGAGAAACTTCAAGCCAATTTGCTTTATATTTTTCCTATTTCCTCAAATCAACAACTTGCATATGTTTTTACCAAATATGTTAAGCCAAAAGATTTTGACCATATTATAACCAAGCTCGATGTCCTTGACATTTATGGCAAAACTTGAGGGGGCCTATTGATATATTTTAGCTTCTTCCGTTTGTCTTTGTTATCTTCTCTTATATATTGAGGTTTGAGATTTGCATTGGACTTAAATGTGGAATAAAAACATGGATAAACATTTTAAATAAGTAAATATCCTTATTTTTGTGTAAACAATGTTACAGTTAATAGATTCATGATTTATAACCATTAATGGGATAATATAGGTCTATCTAATTAATTGGGATAAAATAACGAGTTATATTAATTTGATTGTAAATGTTTTGGAAGTACCAACCTCTTTATTATTACTGAGTTTGAATGAAATGGTTCTGAGGTGAAAAGAGTGAGGCTCTTAAGAGATGAATTAATGGCTTTAATGGTTTGTTGTCATGTTCTTGGTGAGGAGGTCGGTGAGAGATCTATCTGTAGAGGATTCTCCAAGGATCAAGTCAGTAAGAGCCCAAGAAAACTTATGAGTATAAGATGAGTATGATAATTGAATAAGTACTTCTATATGATAAATATACATTTATAAGCTTTTAAGCCTTTTGATAAAGGTTGAAAAGTTAATAAAAATAAATATGAGATATAGTTGGTTATCGAGTACCTAGAAAAGATATCATCATTCAATTATAACCAATATCTCTTATATATATATATACATATATATATATATGTATGTATGTATGTATATATCCAAGTTATTTGGATAATGTATAAATATATCTCCGAATGTCTCAAAAGTAGCCCCCAAACTCAAGTGCTAGTTGAATGCACAGTTTAGGAGAATAACATTGTCCTTAGGGTGAGTGGCAACATTTTACTTTTGAGAAGAAAACCTTGGAATTAGCTTTGAAAATTGAGGTAGTGCAAAACTTTAAAGCGGGATTCCAAGTGGTCTTAGAGCAAGTGCACATAATCACACCATTTGTTGACTACTCGAGTGTTGATCCTTGAAAAGTTGTTGTTAATGGTGCTATAAGGAATAATGAATCTTCTATTTTAAACTTTTAATATGTACTTTTCCCCTTTGTTAAGTGGAGACCTTTGTAACTTGTAGACTTTTGTGACTTTTACCACTATAGTCGTTCAATTGCCTTTTTGATGTTTATGTTTCAAGTTAAAAAAGTATGTCATGTTTAAGACATACTCTATTGAGATGATAAACCCTTTGGCTAACAAACTTTTTTGTAGATTTAGGCTAACAAGACTTTCATATACCAAGTTGATAAGCCTCAAACTAGCCAGCCTTTCGTATGTTAAGTTGATGAGCCTTATACTGACAATCCTTTTATATATTTAGGTTAACAAACCTTTCATGGAGTTAAGCTGACAAACCTTTCATGGTATTAAGTTGAAAGGCCTTTTGAATATTAGATTGATAAGCCTCAACCTAAAAAGCCTTAAGTAGATTTAGGCTAACAAGCCCTTTGTATATTGGGCTGACAAGCCTTGGACCCACAAGCCTCAAGCTCACAAGTCTTTTATTTGTAGATTTAGGTTGACAAGCCTTTCATTTATCGAATTGATAAGCATCAAGCTGACAAGCCTTTCCTGAAGATCATAATAGGAACATCATAATATGATTTTTATTGAAACTAAAAAGCCTTGAGAAAAACAACATTGTTAACTAAAAGAAAATAAAAGGTGAAAAGTTCAAGATAAATCATAAAATATTACTTTGGTTCAACTCTAATAAATCACAAACTATCAACATTCTATGTCCTTAGTATTTTCCCTCCATCTAACCTTTCAGGTTGATATCTTCCCTTTCCAACAACTTCATAGATACAATATGGTCTGACCCAATTTGGAGAAAACCTTGTTAGTTACTTCAACTTCTTCTCTTACCAACTGACATATGAGAAAAGATGTAGGATCAAATTTATTAGGTCTCATAGGGGTCCAAATGTTCTTATCGAATTTGGACGTAGTGCTTGGGAGTTGAAAAGAGTGGGATTCTTAAGAGACGAGTTAATAACTTCAATGGTTTGTTGTAGAGTTCTTAATGAGGAGGTTGATGAGAGATCTATCCGCAAAAGATTATTTGACACTCAAGTTAGTAAGAGCACAAGAAAACTTATGAGTATAAAAGTATGAGAATTGAATCGGTACTCCCTAAGGGATGAATCTATATTTATAGGCTTTTGGTATGTCACAACCGAAATCACAATAGAACGACGAATGAAAATTAATTTTTTAAAAAATAAAGTTTGAGATTCACCACCATAGTTTATTCTCGAAAACTATCAAAAAATCATAAAGATAATAGCATGGTCTACAAAATCAAATTATGGGTCTATGAGTCGGTTATGTGTAAGGAAAGTATTAACATCCTACTCTACGACGCTCATCCGAAGATGATAACTTGAATTAAATATGTGAAAAGAATAAAATGTATAATACACGTCCCCGCCATATCTCCATACTCGTTTAAATTATTAAAATATTCATAATTAATTAAGTAACCCTATATATATATTTTTTTTTTCTTTCTATTTTTTATTTCTTCTAATTATTTGGTTTATTATGAAACTCATTCGCATCTCTAATATATTTTTTATCTTATCACAACCTTATGTAATTATATTAAAATTATGTATGTCAATTAAAAAACTTTTATGTCTAACATTTGAATATTTATATTATTTTTTAATATTTATATTTATTGTATATTTTCCTTTCACTTGAGAATATTTAATACTCTCAATTTAAGTGTTTAATAGCATAAACCTTTCATTTACTAGGTAATATAAAATAAAATAAAAAGTTCTTTACTTATTATTATTAATTTTTGTTTCATTTGAAGAACTCTTTTGTTTCGCTAAAACAATTTTTGTTATTCCTCAACCATTGAGTGTATATGTTGATATTTGAAAAGTTTTCTTAGATCTCTTAGATATTTTTCATCTTATCGTACCCTTAAATATATATTTGTTTTTCTTTGTGTGATTTCTTTCAATAGTCTCCAAATTGTTTATAAGACACATATCTGTTAATTTTTTTATTTTTTTATTTTTTTTATTTTCATCATGTAGAATATTATTTCGATAAATTTTATCTAATTATTTTTTATTTTCTAACTCATTACAGTCATACTTTAATTTTTTTCACTATAAATGTATAAATAATTTTTATTTACTACAATATAAAAATGTAATGTAATTGCCATGAATATTTTTTTACCACCATCCAACATATATTGGAGTTCAAAAGATACAAGATCTATGTTAAAATTTTATTATTATGTTTATTATTTGTTCTTTGCGTCATTTTGATCAAGTAATGTATTATAACTTTTATTAGTGTATAAAAATATATTCATTATAGTTTAAAAAATTGAAGTAAACAAACATTTAAAATATATTTTAATTTGAATATTTTTTTCCTTTTATATTTTTTTAAAAATATTTTTACAATTTATCAACTAGGTTTCATTAATGTTTGCAAATTTAATAAATGATTTGGTTCTCATGAGATTTTATTTTGTATGCTAATCTAAAATGTAAACAATTATAATTTATTTAAAAGTATTTGATATCGAATAAACAAATTATCTTCCTAATATTGAATATTTGATAATATTATGTTTCCTTTATCGTAATTTTTTATTATTTTATAAAAATTAATTAAAATTAATATTAAAGTAGTAAGAAAACGGGTACAGATATGGGTACGAGATTATACTCGTTACCCGTTGGAATTGTGAACGAGACAAAAGTTTAATACCGGTTGTATTTGGATATGAGGATAGTGATAAATTTTTTTTACAAAGATGAGTATCGGATAGTGAAATCCGTCCCGCCCGGTTGCCTGTTTCAACTTGCCTCTCACCAAAACTTTTGAGAGCACTCTTTCTACATGTATTTCCCTTATAGGTCTATCTTGGATCTCATATCATATCCCTACTATTTTAAATATTCAATAACTCCATTAACGGCAAAAACCATTCTTCCACTATCACATTTTATTCTCTCCTCAGCAGGGAAAAGAAGAGCAAAAATTAAAACAGCCAAAATTAGTTATCTAATTTTAATTTTAAATTAAAATTTTCTAAATTAGTACAGTATTTGCACAAAACAAAATTGGGAATTATGAAACAAATTTTCACGAAATGAAATTGTTATAAAGTCCCCCCACAAACCGAAATGGCGGCCAAATGCATAGACATCGAAGTCGAACAATCCAACGCTAACACAAGCGCAGACAACATCATACAGCTCCAAACATATCAACTTCAATAATGCTTTCCTCTGCAATTTCTTTGAAGCCCTTCCTTCAGTCACTCGTCATTGATCGTTATGCTCAGGTAAAAGAAAATAAAAAAATCCCCTTACGGTTTTAGTTTTTTTTTTTTTGAGAGAGTGCAAGAAAATACAATTTTGATTTTTGGGGTAAAATGCAAAAATGAAAGACAAAAAATCGAAGTCTGGTAGATATGATAATTGTGGACTTCCCCCATGATGACCCATTTTCTTTCAAGAGCTCAAAGCATGTTTCAAAATCATATTTTTCACTCAATGACGATGATGATCCAGTTTCTTTTGTATAATGGTTCGTATTCTCTCCTTGGCATGGTGTGTTTCAGAGCTCGACTGCTGCAACCAGGTGGGAGTGTTTGGGATTTAACAAGTCAGAAAATTTCAGTACCAAGAGAGTGTTGTCTACTGAAGGGTTCAAGCTGAGTTGCTTGGTTGATAACAGAGAGATGGAGGTGGAGTCGTCATCATCATCTTTTGTGGACGATGCTGTCGTGAGCTTAAGTGGTATGTTCTGTATTTCCCGAGCTCACACCATATATAGGGTTTATATGTTTGCGTATAAATGCTAATTCTTTCTGTTTGCAGAAGAGGATTTAGGGGAGCCTAGTATCTCTACAATAGTGATGAATTTTGAGAACAAGTTTGATCCTTTTGGAGCAATTAGCACCCCACTTTACCAAACTGCTACTTTTAAGCAGGTGAAGCTTTGATTTTGTATACTATCTTGTGACAGAAGATCCTATAGCTGTTTTTTTTTTTTTTTTTTTTTTTTTTTTTTTTTACGTAACTTTGGTATCTTGGATCAATGCATGATGCTCGCGTGAGTATTTAGTATGTTAAAATGCCCTATTAAATATCTTTCTTTTAACATCTCTGTGATGTGATAATTGCTAGTTCTAGGAATCTATTTTACTGGAAGAACTAAAATCAGAAACATGGAACCCAAGAGAAGAAAAGTTCCGTGAAGTATATTGGATAATGATCAAGAATTTCAAGACTGGATTATGATTATGAAGAAACTAACTGTCCAATGGCAATCCATTAGCCATTTATATCCAACTTTTATTAACAGAATTAGCTAACTCTCACAACTAACTCTAGCTATCATGCGTCAGCTTATTTCATATCATTCCGTGTCTTATTTCATATCCAACTTTTATGCAGCCTTCTGCAATAGAAAACGGTCCCTATGACTATACTAGAAGTGGAAATCCTACCCGGGATGCTTTAGAAAGGTTTGATAACGATGTGATTGGTTTTGTTTCGGGTTGCATCTATGGATGTTTCATATTATGTTTCTTTGTCCTTCCTCTTTTAATTTGCATGTTTTATGTTCTTAGTTTACTGGCAAAACTTGATAAAGCAGATAGAGCCTTGTGCTTCACCAGCGGAATGGCCGCTTTGACTGCTGTTGTTCATCTCGTTGGAACTGGTGCTTTTTCTTTCTTCAGTGTGATAAAATCTGATCCATCTTCGTTGTTAGTTATTTGAGTTTAGCTTGGCTTAATTACTGAGTAGCTACAGGGTCTAAGGTTATTTTTATTATATATGTGTGGTTAAATTATAAGTTTAGTAATAAAATATCAAAGAGGTGCACAATGTAATGTAGTGTTACACTTTTTTATTTTGGGGCCTCTGTCAGTTTCTTCTTATCACTCTTTTTTCCTCGATTGGTCCTGTGTCAGATTCATAACAAAACTAGAACAGACTACATAGAAAACTTCCTCATGAACTGTGGGGTTGCAAACATAGATTTTCGTTTTTTAATAAGACATGATAGTTAATTGTTATTTACTCCTGGCAATGTACATATAGGTGAGGAAATTGTTGCTGGAGATGATGTATATGGGGGCTCAGATAGGTTGCTGTCTCAAGTAGTTCCAAGGACTGGAATTGTGGTGAAGTTAGTCTGATTTGTTGGTTATGCTTAGTTATTTACTATAGATTGACTAATTAATTATACAAAATATCAGCCAACTTCGTTGGTTCCATGGAGTACAAATTTTTAATGATGTGAGGTTAATTCTTGTTTTTGCAGACGGGTAAATACAAGTGATCTGAATGAGGTTGCATCTGCCATTGGACCCAGGACTAAGCTTGTGTGGCTTGAGAGTCCAACCAATCCTCGGCTACAAATTTCTGATATTCGAGTAAGGTGTCATATTTTGTAGTTCTGACTTTCAGATTGTCAATGGTATTGATTAAGTTTTTCTATGGTGGTTGATGGTGTCCTCTTCGTTACCTCACTAAGTGTTACACCTAAGCTAAGAAACTGTGAGGAAGTTTCTGTAATTTGAACTGTCAACTTCCAAGGAATATTATTTCTTAGTATTCAGGAAATGCTGTGGAATTGATGTTTTTTAGTAAGGCATCTCACTCTGATTCGTCTTACTCTCCCTTTTCCAAAAATATGAAAAAAAAAGGGATATATAGTGACGTCAGGAAACATGATAATTTGTTCTTTTATGTTTACAGTGTTACAATTATGAATAATAATAATCCATAAATAATACCCTGACTTTAATATCTATCTGGCTGTATATCTAATTGTGACTGCCAGCAATAAGTATATTTTCCATCATTTTTTCCTACCTAGATAATAGGTCACTGCAATGTTGAAACTTGCAGACCTGCCAATAGTAGTTTTCTTACTCTAATGGTATGGCTGTATATTTTACTTTTTAATTGTAAATCATGTTTTCTATGTTAAAAATAACTTACAATTTCTGTTAAGTTTAGACATTTGTTCTTCATTGTTTATAGGACTTTTTTTATCCCTGAATTACTATTAGCTTCAGTACTTTGTTGCAGTATCTGATATCAAACATATTTTAAAATTCAAGTCCTCTTCTTGTATGTATGATATGAACTTTTGATCTGAAACATTAAATGGTTTTACTCTCAATAATATGAAATTTCTTTTTCTTTCTCCTTTCTTAATTCATGTCCAGAAAATAGCAGAGATGGCTCATTCACATGGGGCTCTTGTGTTAGTGGACAACAGTATCATGTCACCTGTATTGTCGTGGCCATTAGAACTTGGAGCAGGTATTAGCAATTACATAAGCTAATGAGTATAAATAGATCCACTCGCTTCTTTAAAACATGCTTGCTAACACAGACAGAAGAAAATTGAGGGTGGAATGTGATGAGTGAATATTGAAAACCATTTCCAATTCCTCAAAGACCAAGAGTGAAAAATATGCAATGTACTGGTTTTTCTGCATTTGTGTTTCATACCAAAATATACGAATGACAAAATTACATATCCATTTTGATTAGTTACTTAGCACTATATATTCACTGTAATGTTTACTCCGTTGTCATTTTAAATAGAAATATTTGTGACGAGTATGATGTGATACAAACTCCATTTTTCACTCTTTTATTTTTTAGTGCATAAAGGAATTTATTAAGATAATCTCAACAAGGCTAGTTATACCCATAGTATACTCAGACGGGTACTTTTGCACTGCAGATATTGTCATGCACTCAGCTACAAAATTTATTGGTGGACATAGTGACATTATGGCTGGTGTGCTTGCTGTGAAGGGTGAAAAGTAATTACTCTTTTAATGTATCTCAAATTTTCAGATATTAAAGATATTAATTTATTGTTTTTGTCATTTAAACTTGTCGGTCTATATTTCATTTTCACTAATGCTGTGATTTAAATTTAATTGAATAGCATCTTTTTATTTATATTTTGAGTAAATGTTTTTGTCTGTTAATATCTTAAGTGGATCGGTAAATATTGGCAAGCTTTTCTACAAGATGGATTTGATTTGATGCATTTTGAAATGCTTGAGTAAATTATTTTTGTATGATATGTAGTAAAAAATTCCACGAGCTTTGTTTAAATCAGAGGATACATTATGTTTTGAATCTTTATTAGAAAATTCCTTTATTATTTCAAACCAAAGGAAGAAGGAGTTAATCCCTTTGCTTTGTTAAGTTCTGAGTGCTCCTTCAAAATTTGGTAATGGTACTCTTGTCAGCTATTTCTTTCGATCCCTTTGTTTTTTTTATAAGCTTCATTAAGCGAAAGTTGAATCAAAGCCTTTTGTTCTTGCATAATCTACTTGCAATTATTCTTGTAATAGAGTTTTTATTTTTATAATTATTCTTTTAAATTACTCTGGATCGGTACTCAGCACTCACTTTGCATCTCCTCCCTGATGGTTGGTTATCTACTTTTGTCAATCTTAAGGTTGGGAAAGGAATTGTATTTCTTGCAGAATGCGGAGGGTTCAGGCTTAGCCCCATTTGACTGTTGGCTTTGTATGCGAGGAATCAAGACAATGGCCCTGAGAGTAGAAAAGCAACAGGTGCAACTTTCTACTATTTGTATAATCATATTAGGGCATGTATTGTTTGTCTCTATTATATTTTAGAATAGTTAAATATATTTTAATGATTAGTCTAGTGAACAAGAATACAACTGGCTGAAATATATTCTGAGCGGAATACACATGAATCTTTCCAAGTACCTTCAGTTCAATCTTTGTGATAAGTTGCTAAGAATGAAGATGATACATAAAAAGATCTCAGATTGACAGTGACACAGAATGAGGGTTATTTTAATCATTCATCAGAGTTTGATTTGATGGTATGCAAGTAGATATTGGTGTGACACCTATTGAGAAGAAAGATAAAGAAATGGTTAAGGTATGTACAATGAAGGCCACTGGAAGCACAAATGAGGAGAGAAGTTCACATGGTTTTGGGTCCTATGAAAAAAAGAGATAGAGGGGAACTAAAAAGGACAATGAGGAATTTATTGAAAAGGATCTAATGGTTAATGCTATCCTTGGTAATTTGATTTTTAACTGGCGAATGGTGTTGTGTGATCCATGTAGTCCACTTCACCTAGTGGGATAAGGATATTGTAGGCATTGAATAGTTGTATCCTTGTGAATTTTATCAGTTGGGAAGTTTACCCTTTTTGTTTTTCTCAAAATGAAAGTTGCTGTCGCAGTCTATTTCTCATCCTGATATTCCCTTATTTTTTGGAATCAGATTTGTGGAGGGATAGATCTCTCTCTTTCCAACTCAGTAGTCATTTGCTTGAATGTTCAAAGATTTTTCAGAAATTGCTTGCGTGCTTGGTGATTTGCGGTTCTGCTGTACATTATTCACATATTCTCATTCCTGAATATATTTCTATAATTTCTTTGATTGGCTTTTACTTCTGATTTTGAAGCCAATCTGCTCCTTTAACAATTTCATAGTCAGTCAAACTTTCTTTATCCTACAGTATAGTTACATGCTTGAATGGAGTTATAATGAGACATGCATGAAACTAATCATAATTTTGATCAACAGTCTAATGATTCCCATATTTTTCTCACTTATCTGTTAAATTATCATAGTTTCTCTGATTTAGAGTTCAGAATTGGATTTCTAATCTGCCTTAAAACTGTAGATCTTAGGAAATTAATTCTTCTGCTCCAGAATGTTAATTTGTTTTTGGAGACTGGCTGTTAAATTTTAATGGTCTCAATTTGATTTGTGCAGAATGAGATATTTCATTTTTGGGGTCCAGATTCAATTGGTTTATCAATGTCTTTTATGATGATTGTATATGCATGTTTTTATGGCTGTCAATTTTGAATGAAAATCTTGTGTAGGATAATGCACAAAAGATTGCTGAGTTCCTTGCTTCCCATCCTCGAGTTAAGAAAGTGAATTATGCTGGCTTACCTGGTCATCCCGGTCGTGATTTACACTATTCTCAGGTATGGTATGGTATAATTTAAAATTAAGATTGGTGTTCCTATGTGGCCACAATTTATTATATATATTCATTGCAGGCAAAGGGTGCAGGATCTGTGCTTAGCTTCTTGACTGGTTCACTGCCACTTTCAAGGCATATTGTTGAAACCACCAAATACTTCAGCATAACCGTCAGCTTTGGTAAATGAATTTTCACTTAGTAATACTAAAATAACATAACTATATATGGTAGGTTCTTCAGGATACCAGTTCTTTAATGAAAAATCAGTTTGTATGAAGTTCAACAGTTCTCTAAACGGGCCTTTTAGTTCAATTTTGTGTTCATATAGTTCGATAATTAAGTGTAAGATGTTAAATGAGAAAGCAATACGGAATTTTGATGTGTGCTTGTGCATGGAGAGAGGCTGATTATGCTTGTTATTTTTGTTGTTGTCAGGGAGTGTTAAGTCCCTTATCAGCATGCCATGCTTTATGTCACATGCAAGCATACCTTCTGCAGTTCGTGAGGCCAGGGGGTTGACTGAAGATCTTATACGTATATCTGTGGGGATTGAGGATGTCAATGATCTCATTTCTGATCTAGACAATGCACTAAGAACAGGGCCTCTTTAATTTTTTTTTCTATAATATTCATCCTGAAGATGTTGAGGATTTGGGAGCATTGTTATCCTGTGTTTGGATGCTCGAGGGTGGAAATTTTAAGTGTTTCTTCTTATATGCATGTAAACTAAATCAACATTTTCCGTGATTACTGTCCTCGCCTCCACTGATATGGGGTCATTCAAGTTTTTAAAGATTAGTGAAAGTATTGTCCTATGAAGATTCAAAGAGCCTAGTACAAATTTGTCATCTTTGATCTATTGTTTTTAGTTTGCCATGTAAATTTTAAAATGCAAGCATGTCATCAACAGCATCTATCCCAAATCTCGATCTTTTCCAGAAAAAGAAATATTGGATACAGGCCTTTGAATGACTCTGAATATGCATGACTCCATCATCACCACGGAGATATATAATAACACTTTCAGAATTTAAGAGATAGGAGTACACGTTTATCTGCATACTCTGCTCTCTAGGTTGGAGCATTGGCTCCGCCCAATATATGTTGATTCGTATTTTTGTGTAATAACTGTCATATCCAAAAAATTCAATAATTCAGTACCATACAATACAACCATATATAAAGAGATATGTATTTTCTCATGATCGTTATTTTGACGTTTTGTATTAACTTATTTTATTTTTATTAAAAAAAATTAATTTTATTATTTAATGAAAATACATATCGATAATTACATAATTACACTATGTATGGAGATTGTTGCAAGACTGAGGAGTGGGAGAATGTCGTTTACTTGTTGCATTTTATTGTAAGCACAAATTTTTAGAACAAGAGTACCTATTGTTATTCAGGGATCTTACGACATGTATAAGGAGTCGTATTGGTTCACATGTATTTAATGTTGTCGTGACATCCCAGATGATGAATAGGTACTCAGAAGAACATAGTCATTAAGTGGTCGGTACGAAGGCATGTTATAAGATGGTTGATCGTCGAGATATTAGTGGGAGCACTATCGCAATGGAATATGACTAAGGAGACATTTCGTGAGGCCTGCGAAGAATTTACAAAAAGTAATCAAATTTATCAAAATATTTGTGATCGACGTTAATCTTTTATCTTATTTTATTATAGTATTTGATCGTAGTTATAATATTTCATGGAGTTTATTTTATTAAATTATGTTATTTATGATATTAAACTATGTTATTTCTAGAATTAAATTATATTTTCCAACTATATTTTCAATCTATCAGTAAAGAAACGCAACCAATAACCAATCAACACGGATAAGGGGCGGCGATGGGTGAGTCATCGGAGGATTTCTCAGTGGTGGTTTTGGCGTCGGACCTCGGCGTCGACGCGCGACCCTTCCTTGAACATCAACAGCAGCAAGAAGAAGAGAATTGGCATGACTGTTCTCAGTATCTCTTCCCTGATGAAGATTTCTCTGATCTCGATCAGTTGCAATTCCTCCTCTTCCAAGGCACCGACAAAAATTCCAATCGCATTCTCCGCATCGTCGGCAAGTACTTCCCGGGTATTTTACTGTTTTCTCAGTCAACTCAACTTAATTAGTTAATTAATTAACGTGGTTTCATATTTTAGGGTTTCTTCGGGGGTTAGGAGATGTGTTTATGTTAGAATATCAGGTCTCTTTTGGTTATAGTAGTTTGTTTCACTAGTGAGATTTGATGTGTTACATGTAGATGCTAGTCAAACTAGTTTCTGTAATTTTTCGGAAAAACACTGGGATTCAACACTTGAATTATAGAGTCACGAATTCGTGGTCTGTTATGCAATAACCCTGTTATTCCACCTTCTTATGCGTTCTTCTTTTACATGTAAATTTCAATATTGTTTTCGTTTGATCTTCTATTTATGTATTTCTGACGTTTGCTTCGCTGTGAGGTTGTCTGGGTCTGTCTACGAGGATAAGAACACAACTCTGTCTCAAACAATGTGAAAAAATGGAGATGAGAAAGTAAGTTAATAATTGAATTAAAGCTCTAGGACTCACAAAGGGTGGCTCAAGTGCTAGTAGCTTAGGCCTTTAAGCATGTTAGAGGGGTTTGATTCCTAACTGTGTGAATAGAGCAGCACGTGTGAAGAGAGGAGTTGCACCTTAATGTGTACTCTACTCTCTTTGGGACTGGTTTCATGGTTTCTGGCTATGGAGATACGTTGCTTTCAAGAAAAAAAAATTAAATTAAAGCTCTAGCGATGTAAATTCCTATTGTATCTTTTGGCGAAGCTGTTTTGAAATTTGCATTACTTCTATTCCATTGAGTTGGTACTGAAGTGCTTGTAAATGGTGTGCAGCAACTGTTGTAAGCGCAGAGAGACTGAAGAGATATGTGTTTCACAAGATCTGCAGCGAGTTGCCGGATGAGCCATTCTGTATTGTTTACATGCACACCACCGTTCAGAAAGAGGATAATTCCCCTGGTATAACGATCTTAAGGTGGATTTATGAAGAGCTTCCTTCTAATTTCAAGGACAGGCTTCAAATTGTGTATTTCATCCACCCTGGCCTTTGGTCCTGGCTAGTCATTGCTACTGTTGGCCGCCTCTTCTTGAGTGGAGGGTAACTCATCTTCATTTGATTCTTAACACAAATGAACATCAAAAGCATTCTATATAGGGGTATAATTTAGGTTGTGTTTGGATAAACTTATAGGAGAACAAAATGAAAAGTAAAATGAATAAATTTCTTTAGTTAAAATTAACTTTTGCACTTGAGCTTTTGAAGAAAAAATTAACTTATTTTACTTAGCTTATGCAAGTAGGGTCATAGTTGTATTGCAATATCTGTGATTTTCGTCAGTTACATTGGTTGATCCACTATCACTTTTTACACTAATCCTATTTTTGATTTTGGTTCCCTTTGTTTTTGGTATAGATTATATTGGAAGATCAAGTATGTAAGCCGGCTTCAGTACCTCTGGGATGATATAAAGAAAGGAGAGATTGAAATACCGGCTTTTGTGAAAAATCATGATGATATTCTTGAGCATAGACCACTCACAGATTATGGTATTGAACCTGATCCCTTTCACTTGACTGGGATACCTTCATCTACCTACTCATTTGGAAAGTACGAGGAGAGATGGGCGGGAAGGGATTATGTGTCTTAGTATGTGTATTGCCTCGTTTCATGAGATGAACCTGAACCTTTGTACATAATGACTGGGGTATTTGTATTTCTTACACTCATCTTTGAGTTTCTTTGTTTTTGGTAGTGGAATTAAACCTGGCTATGTACGAATAGAATTACATGTTTTCTATGCCACAAGAAATGTATTTTTGTAGATTAATCTACAGAATAATTCCTTGTTCATATGTTGCGATACTTTTGAATGAATTGCTCCCCATATGGTATTAGTGGCTCTGGTTTGGCAGGACACGACTGATGCATCTTCTTAAGAGATAGGAGATATATAACACTTTCAGATTTTAAGAGATATGACTACAAGTTTATCTGAATAATCTGCTCTCTAGGTTGGAGCATTGGCTCGGCACAATATATGTTGATATACATTTTTGTGTAATAACTGTCATATTATCCAAAAAAATTCAACATGACATTTGCTCTTTGAGTTTTCCTAAATGTATGTTGCTCAAAAGATTTAGTTCTTGTAAAGTAAAAGAAATTTATTCAGGGAGGTAGATTTGATATTTTTCATGAAATTTCAAAACTAAGTCACACAATGTATAGATACATTGAAGGCTGTTCTTAAAGTATCCAATAAAGTAGTTCATCTAATATAAGCGCTCTTTAAGGTATTTTCTGTTTCCTGTCTTTCGTTTTTAAAGCTTAACTGGTGGTCCACTTAACGAGGCAGTTTGTAGGATTTCATTCTTCGGATAAGAAAATCAGAAAAAATTGCATTACATTCATTGTTGCATGAAATTGAATTTGCTCGAACTGCTTTCATTGGTTATTTGTGTGGAGTGTTCCACATTACACTGCATGAAGAAAATGAAGAAAAATGTTATAGACCGGATGTTCTTCAATAATAATAATAATAATAATAATAATAATAATAATAATAATAATAATAATAATAATAATAATAATAATAATAATAATCTCTTCCGGCTTTGTACTTTTTTAGAAAGCAGAACAAATCCTCAAACATTGTCTCGTAGAATTCAAACATTGTCACGTAAAATAGAAGAGTAGGATGTCAATGGGACGAGTATGGTATAGATAGTAGCTTCTCCGTATTTTACTTGCTGGATAAATATTTATGTCGTACCTGTACTTATATCCGTTAAGTATCTTTTATACACATAATTTTAATATCCACGGGTATATATTTAACAATATATTTTAATCGTAAATTCAAATAAAATAATACATAACATTCATAAATTTCAAATAAAGTCCAAATAACACATTTAAATAGTATTGAATAACAATTTATAAAAAAATATTTTTTTAAAACTAATTAATAAAAAATAATTCATTTAAAATTAATATATTAATATTTTAATAATATTTTTTCATTTTCTTTTATTTACATTAGAGTTTAGCAGGTACGAGATACTCGTACCCGTCCCATTAATATACAGGTATAAAAATTATTCTTGCGAGTTTTATCCGTGGATACTCGATGATACAAATTTGTTTGACATCCTTGATCAAGAGTTCTGATGAGACGTGTAAGAACCAATCGTAATTTTTCTGATATTGAAACTAATGAATGTGGTCAAGGTATTTTGAAAAATTAGGGAGGAAAAGGAGGTTCAACTTTTCAGGCATATGAGCCCACATGAGATCAAACGTAGCATGAACCTTTCTCATTGCTCTTTCTGTTTCTTTGGTGTGGTTCAGCCCACTTTACCATGTGATGTGCTTGTCACCAAAATGTATGAAGAGGTTCATCCTGCTGACTCTGTTGTTGGTAATTTGATACACATCTCATTAATTAGGCCATGTTTGTATACCCTAGATAATATATTAAATACAGCAAAAAAGGACCAAAGTTGAAGGTAACTAATTATTTCAAAGAATTTTGTTTTTTTGCTCCTACAGTGGCTGCAATTATGTTTCCTTAACCGCTCCCAAATCTCCTAATATGTCTATGACGTGTTAAGAGGGGAAAGGATATAGGACGCAATAGTCAGTTTTTTGACATTGTGTACAAAGGGAGTATAATCTCTAAGACGACAAGCAATTTTGCTGTATCATAAAGCAAACTGCAATAAAGCAGAAAAAACTAAGGACAAAAGGTAAAAAAGTAAAAGGGGTGCAATGTATTAGGATTTCAAAAGATTACTACCCTTTTCCATATTCAAATGGAATGCGAGATAAAATTACTTGTGAAGATTGGAGCATTAGAAATGTCAGTAAATTATCCACTTAAATTTGTTATCAAGCTAAACTCCTCTAAAATGTGTATTTAGGAGTAGGAAATTCATTTCGATATTTTGCTAATTGTGTATTGTATTGTAATAATCTCGTCCTTCAATCTGACAGCAGCACCAATTAAGACCCCTTTTCAGTTTAAAGACTGCATGTCAAGAACTGTACCAAATTTAACTTTTAGCAGAATACCTTTACAATCTTTAGTAGTTGTCCAAACATCAATTTAAGGGCTCATTGAAACCTCATGCTCTGTCAAAGTTAATAATTTTACCAGATTGGTTGGAATCTATGAAGGAACTCTGCCATGTCTGTTCAGGTTCATCAGTGTCATGACATATCCTGAATGCCTAACGGATTTAGTTGTGTCACTATGGAATAGGAATGCTATTGAGGTTTGCAAATTTCCCAAAATAGCTCATATGAGTATCAGCATTTTATTTTGCAGAATAACACTACTTTATTTTAGCTTACAGAAGTTCTGCTACTGTACCATAAACATCAATCTTCAATTTCAGCAAGGTTAGTATTATTGTCTATGAGATGAAATGCAATGGATACATAGATAGATAGATACTATTCTAAAGACATTTTCTCTGTCCCCCCTTCTGTTTTTCAAGTTTACTGAAAGATACTAGAGATGACAAATAACACATGCTGAACATTTTCTAGACCATACAAAGAAGGTAGAAACTTTAGAACCTTTCTTTCGAAATTTGAAAAGGGTTATGAGTAAAGCAACAAAGTAGATGAGACAGCTACTTTAGCAACTAAGAGCCGCATGGGAACAATGGAGTTGTGGCCTGTGGTCTCGGTGTCACCTGCCCCGGTTGGCTACCATGTGGTCCTTAATTATGAAATGTCTGTTTCAATCTATTTTGAGGTTGAAATCATGCCAATTTCCTTCAAATTCTTTTCAGTTTGCTTCCATCATTTCTTACCACGCCACATACCAACTTTGTCATTAGCCTAATAGCATTTGCTTTGTTCAAAGGATGTCCTGTTACTTCAAACATTGTATTCTAGTATCAAGTTAAAAGGGTAGCAACATATATTTTTTAAGCAACTATTTTCTATCAGTTAATACTTATAACAACATCAATTTAGATATTAACTAGCCAATAATCCTTTGACATGGCATGTGATTTAACCAGCAATATGCTTTGATGATGTTAATGGTTGATGATTATGGTAAGGAACCTGCATGTTAATATCATTCACTATTTAATTGGATGAGAAGTTTAAACAGAAGGACTTTGACTGGTAGTTATGACTAATTATGACATCTAAGTAGAAAATATTTCTTCTTTTTTTCTCATCATTCCCTTCACACCCTTTTTTGTATCAGAAAATAAGTGACATGCATCTTCTGATTCTGTATCAATCACCATTCAACTATTTTCTCCCCCTTCTACCTACTGAAGAAATCAACGTCATTGTTTCATCTCCCTTCTCTTTTTGGTGATGCATTTTCATATATGTATGATCCCCTTCTCATTCATTAAATGGGTTTATTTTAGTCCATCTTCCACTTTAGCAATGTCATCAAACATCACCAACCTTCCTATCATATAGACATACTTGGTCAATCTTAATATCACATATGATAAAAAAAAATGTGTTCAGATTAAAAACTCTTTTTTTTATTTTATCTAAATTTAACATTAAAAATTGAAAAGGTTTGGTTTTAAAACTTGAAATTCATTAAAAATTAACTTCAAGTTGAAAAGGAAAAGACTGATTATGAAATCCTTGGTCGTAAGCTTTCAAATGGGCCAACCTTTGGATTGCTTGTATTGACTTGGTGATCATGTATTGGCTTTGAAGGTGAAGCTTCTTCTAACTGCCACCACTATCATCAGTTCTATAATTTGATGTTTTTCTCTTTGTTTTCAGCAGCAGAGTTTGGATATGTCCAACCAAATCAATCTTCTCAACCTATGAAAATCACTGCTGATGAATATGATACACAGCTTCTACATTTAAGCACCGATGAATATTTTATTATTCCCTTCACTTGATATTGACTCGTTCATGCATTAAATTAAGAAAAATTTAACACTTCACATGGGACCTGAGCATGATTTTACTATATTCATATGTTGAAACAAGCGAAGTATACCCAATATCAAAAGGTGCAAGACATTTATGATTACACTTAACAGTAATGTAATTTTTCTTTCTTTTAGACTACATCACATGTTATTTATTATTTTTGTCTATTTCCTCCTAAGAAACATACAACTTTAGCAACAACCAGCTTTTTCTTTTTTTAATTATTAACAAGGCGAAACAAATCTCTACTAAAATCCAATGGTTCAAGTTCCATTCATTTGTCGGTTTCTCTTTTCCCTTTTTTTTTTCTGGCAACAATTCAAAGGAATTTAAATGCTGGGTAGTTGCAAATAACGATGCACATTATTAAAACTTTCAAACTGAACAAAAAGATGTTGCTAGATTTATGTTACATTTGAAAAACAGGAGCTGGGAGGAGGGAGGTTGGCAGATCCAATTTAACCATGTTCTGGAATGTCAAATACTCTGTTTTTACATGTGAAAATAGATTACAATACTTAAAAGAGTTTAACTTTAGTACTTTGATACGAAAATGTATACCCTACAAATTTACACAGGAATCTTCCAATGATCAGTGTCCCCTTTTTTTACCACTTTGTTATGCCCTAAAAACAAATGGTCCCTCACCATTTTTTTATCAGTAATTTAAAAACAATGGTCCTAACTGCTACTGGATGCTCCCAATTGTACACAGCATTGATGCTCATCAACTTCCCCCTCTAACCCACTTGAAAGCACCGTTCTACCACCTCTCACCACAGTATACCTCCCTTGTGTACTTCTTCCTTTGCATCTAATCTAAGCCTCCAAAACTAACTCTCTCTCTATCTCTACTGTAGGACAATCATTATTTCACAAAGGTCTTCCAAAGAAGACTTTTACAAAGCCAAAAAGTTTGGAGTGAGGAGGGAAGGAAAAAATAGAAAGTGTCCTTTTTGTTTGAGAGAGGAAGCAAAGCAATTAAGCAAAGGCAAGGAAGGCACATCTCCTTGTTCATTGTGAAATCATGGGTTGCTCAGCCTCAAGAACCATCACCATTGTGGCCAACAGTTATCCAGATCAGGATCCCTCTCCTTCTGCTTCTCTTGCTTCTTCTTCTTTCTCTTCTTCTTCTGCTTCTGCTTCACACATTAACTCCAACAGTTCTTCACCCCCGGTTAGAAGAAGAGCCCTTTCTCTCCCAATGCCTCTTGTCCATCACCCTCCCATCAAAAAGGGCGACACACACCACCTTGTCTCCCTCACCTCCACCACCTATGGCTCCCTTCTTCTCATTGACCAAAAAGACCCCAACTTTACCCCAAAAGACCAACCCCACCTCACCAAAACCTCAAACCAAACTGAGCTAGAACACTCGCTCTCCCCAGACTCCGTCATCAACACTTGGGAACTCATGGATGGCTTGGATGAAGAAGAAGAACAACAAGAGCGACAGGAAGGAATTGCGAAGCCTCCTTACACTTCTACTTTAGACAAGCCAAGTTCATGCAGGTACACAGCTTTTGATGGGTCTGCAAGGAAGAAACTGCTTGATTCCTTTGAGTCTCTGAAAACTTCACAAACAGTAACGGAAAACTCTTGCTCTCCAGCATCAACCAAGAAGCCACTTTGGCAGCACTTGTCTGAGGAAGCATTGCTTGCTAAGTTGGATCCAAGTGTGGCTTGGAGTTACAGGAGAGCATTATCATCGAGGCAACTTGGTAGGAACACTCTACCTAGGGATATCAGGTCAATGGGGTCTAGCCCTTTGGTATTTTCTCCTTCTTTTTCATTGTGTAAGAATCATTTGTGCCGTTTGCCTGGCACTGAGGACAGAATAGTGCTTTATTGTACTAGTTTGAGAGGGATCCGGAAGACCTACGAGGATTGTTGTTCAGTTAGGATGATTCTGAGGGGATTCAGAGTTGCGGTTGATGAGAGGGACATCTCAATGGATTCATCTTATAGGAAGGAGTTGCAGGATGCTCTTGGTGGCAAGGCAGTGACCTTGCCACAGGTCTTTATCAGAGGGAAGTATGTGGGAAATGCTGAAGAGATGAAGCATATGAATGAGTCTGGAGAATTAGTAAGGCTGTTAGAAGGCTTCCCCACTCAGGAGCCTGGCTTTGTCTGTGACAACTGTGGTGATGCAAGGTTTGTGCCATGCCCCAATTGCAGTGGTAGCAGGAAGGTGTTTGAACATCAAGACGGAGGGTTGAGAAGGTGCCCTGATTGCAATGAGAATGGCTTGATAAGATGCCCGGGTTGCTGTACATGATTCATGGAAATTAGTCCTCTGAATCAGGTATACCAGATTCACCGAGACTATTTTTGTATCAAAATCCATTTTAAGATGTTGATCTCTCTCAGCATATGTTCTACACAGAAGAGCAATTCTTGATCACAAGCTTACCCTAGTTGATCATGTTGGTGCTGTGTTTGTTCATTCATTGGGGTAGAATTGACAACCACCAAGAATGCACCTTTCAGTTTCGTCTTTTGTTTTTAGTCAGTACTCTCAGTTGTTATTTGTTTTATGTCAGACTTTTGCTTTATTAGTGTTCATTACCCTCTGAACAGAAGAAAATAAAACTGACAAGGTTATGTGTACATGCTTAATTTCTAATTTGAAGTGTCTGATCTATGAAGCTGTGTTGCTAGTTTTTGTTTTTTTATGGCATAATATGCAATTATCAAGGAAGCCAGTAAGTAGAAGGTCACTGTTTCTCAACAGTGAAAATGGCAGAACAAACTACAAGGTCTTGAACAACCACATTGTGCACCATGGTTTTCAGCACATACAAACAGAAGGTGCAATTTGTGGGGGTTACTGGTTTTGGAGTTGTCTCTCAGTGTTTGTGCTTTGTCAGTTTCAGCTAAAATAGGCTATTTTACCACAGGGTTGATTTCATAAGACTGACCCATCTTGCTGCAATAGTACAATCTTCACGTTCACGGCATTGTTTGTGCTTGGAACTCTATCTTCTGTCTTTGATAAATCTGAGAAAATAATTTACTGCATGTTAGGTTAGCTTGTTGAAATATCTTGTTTGAAACTATAACTAGACATTTTCACTTCAATAGTGTGACATTCACCCTTTCACAACAGTGTTACGTTGAATCAATGTTTACTTGTATCTTCAATAGTATGAAACATTCACCTTTTCACATATGAATGTGCATGACGTTTTTTACAAGATCATGTTCACCTGTGAGACTGACATTAAGATTAACGAATGTTGGTGAAAATTCACCTACATATGATTTGATGATCAAAAGGTAAGTATGTTTTTCCTAGAGTAAAGAAAATGCACTGGCATAAGTATAAGTCTGTCATCTGTCACGTTCTAAAAAGAGAAACACCAGCTATTGGTAAAAAGTGTTCAGAAGAAAAGATTCCTTGTGAAGGAGGCAAGTTGAACTTTATAAGAATTTAAGCATATAAATTATATTTATAATAAATTTTGCAATAAATAAATATTTCTCAAATGCAACTTGTACTGTGATAAAAAATCATATTTTGATGCAAAATTATTTTAAACCATATATATGACTTTCTTAAAACATTAAAATTTAACTTGGAAACGGAGATAAAAAGATTAAAGAAAAATATTTTAAAAATGTTTCATTAGAAGTAGAAATCACTCTTGTCAGCTTATATTGGAGTAAGAAATGAGAAGACAATAATGACACAATCACAAGGATTGATGAAAGTTAAACAAAATATTTTAGAAAATAAAATATAAAGTTATAATAATTTATTTAATACAATTTTAACTGTTAATTGAAAAGTAAAGATTTTGGATTCATCTTTTGAAATATTCCTCCAGATCACTTTGATAACATGACCTAGAATTAGGTTGAGGACTCTTCTGAATATATTTTCTTCTACTGTGTCACACTTGTTGGATTCCTCTGGTTGATTACTGTATTGTCACTCTTTACTCTCACCCTATTGGTAAAAGAAACTTAACTTGTTACTCACTCTTTTCTTAAAAGAAAAAAACAAACTTTCCAACAACGCAAATTATTACATTAAATTAATATGAATGCAAATAAAAAAGATGTTGATAGAAGATAACAACAAGAGTTTGTTCATTGAATTAACCATTGAAAATTCTAATTACCTATCAAGAAGTGAACATAAAAGGTGAAAATTTTTATTACTCCAAAGCTTTGAAGAGTTTTTCTTTTTGATTAAATATGTTTTTTTTTCTCAAGTTTTAATGAATTTTTGAATTAGTTTCTCTTTGAAATTTTATACTAATTTAGTCTTTTATTTTTAGAAATACGTGAATTTAGTCGTTTTTATGATAATATTTGAGTTAACAATGAATCGAAAATGTGTCAAACAATGTAAACAATTCAAATATTATCATAAAATGCGCTTGAAATGTCAGATAAACTTAATATTTTTAAAGATGAATGATTAAATTAGTTAAAATTAAAAAAAAAAAGACTAATTTCAAATTATATTAAAACTTAGAAACTAAAAACATATTTAACTTTTTTTTAATCAAAGGAGTTTTACTTTTAGAATTAAAAAAATGAGTGTTTTTTACTGGGCTTGGACGTATGGACTGGGCCAGAAATTATGAAGTGGTGGTCCCGATGAGGTGCAGAGGAATTCAAAGCCAGCGTGTCTTTGCGAGACCCAAGATGTGAATGACAACTATTTACTGTCCGCATGTTATATGTTGTCGGTAACTAGATACTTGATGGTAATTTTGTTAATCTCACTCGTATTTTTCTTTAAATTAAAAGTTCAATGGAGCAGGTGATTCTCAATTATAATTAAGAAATGGTAACAGCCGGGTGACTCTAATAGTCTCTCTGTTATGAAGTGAAACAGTTTCAAATTTGGAGAACTTTTTGCACTTACTAATCTCTAGAAGATCTTGTAGGTTAGAAGTTCTTACTCTTACCTTTCAAAGTTGTGCAAGCATTGAAGCATATGTGGTTGGACAATGATATTTTGGGCTTAGGGTTTTATTAAAAAGCATATGTGAAGTACTACAAATTATCAAAAAAGTAAAATAAAATAATTAAGAATATGGAAATACGAGTGCCACATTTTCAAAATTTTATTGTTATGCCATATTTTCTTTTTAGATATTTTTTATTTTTTATTTAATATATAAAAATAAGATAATTAATATATTATTTATTATAATTGTATTAAAATGATGTTATAATAATAAAAAATTAATGATGGAGTTAAACCTTCTTAGTATATATGAATTAATTGTGTATAAAAACATAGTTTTTTGTTAACTTCGACGAACAAGAATTAGTTAGTTTTCTTTATTTTTTATTTGTCTCTTTAATATATATTTTATATTTTTATTTAAAGAAATTATTAAAGTTAAAGTGAAATACAACTTAAATAGAAATCTCATATGTTATAGATCTCTTAGAATATATTTTTTATGATTTCTTTATAAAAATATTTTTTAAAATTTTTTAATCACTAGACTTCATATCAAGAATTTTATTTTTATAATTTATAAATAGTGAGTTAAATTTAATTAATAACCAAAAGAAAAAAATAATTTAACTTTAGTTATGTTTTTAATCTGAAAATTCGAGATCAATTCAGTTTTAGCTTTTACATATAAAATATATAACTCTAGTGCTTTAAATTTTAAAAATACGATTTTAGTATTTAAAATAAATTATTAAAAGTATAAAAATATATTTTGTTAGGACATTTATTGTTCTTATATACAGAAGTAAATTGAGATACTCCTCTCAATGAAATCAATAAATTATTAAACCAGTTACAGAAGTACACTATGTTGAAAAAATTGATTTCAGAAAATTGAATTCTAACTTATTATTTCTTATTAAAAAATATTTAAATTATTAATAAAATTAAAATAAATAACAAAGAATATGACCATATTTGATTTCTTTTAAAATAATGAAAAAAATAAAAGTAATTTAAATAATAGAATTAAACTTAATATATTATGTGAATTTATAGAAATAATAAATCAAAATGTGATATTAAAATAATAAATTTAACATAATTGAATTTAAATTATTAAATTTTTAAATACATTATTCATATTAGTTTAAAAAATATATGAAAATATATTAATAAGAACAATAGTAAATTATAAAAAAATTTAAATAATTCGAATTAATAAACATAGAAAATTAAAAAAATTTAAAATTGAAAATAAATAAATAGATTAATATGTATTAGTAATGATTAATATAAACTTAAAACTAAAATAATGTCTAACTAAGAATACCTGTCAATTTGAAATATTAAATCAACAAAACAAATTGATAATAGTAAGTAATATTCTATGATACATGTCATATATTAGAGAGAAAACAAAGTAATATAAATTTATTACAATTATTAGAAATAATATGTAAATATTTAATTTATAAAATTATACTTTTTATCTTTAATGGCAGATTCACTGTATTAATCATTGAGGTTGATACAATTAAAATGTATTCTAGAAACTCATCCAACTTACTTGATCATCCCAATAAATATGACTTTTTTAACGATCTTTCAATTTTGTTTTTTAATTTTCATAGTGACTTTAAAACATAGAGAAATTTCTATCACTGATTTCTTTTCTTTCAATTTAGCATATTATTCTATGTAAATATTTGTAAAAGTTATTGAAGGAACAATTCCAATCATTTGAAAATGTAAATCAAAATAGAAAATAAATAAATGAAAAAAATCATTATAAAAAAGATAGGAAAAAAACTTGTAAAATAAATCATAAAGTTTGACATCAACCATATTATTGTTTACTTTCTTATTATCATTTCCACTTTGACCATTTTAGAGTATCAGTACAAAATTATTGTTGTCCCCTAAAATAACAAATATTGAATTCCGTATATAGATATAATCTAAAGTAATTATACCATTATCTTGGGTTTTACTAAAAGCTATACTATCTTATAATGGTCCATTTATAGTCTTTTACGGAATCACATGTCCAATATCTAATATTACCACTTTCAACTGCTTCGCGTACTTACATAATATCTCATTCATCATTAAATTAATTAATTAATTAATACCTTTATGAGAATATTATTGATAAATAACTTCTTAGAAATTTATGTCTTTTTTCCGGGTTTTTTTCTATAAAGTATTCACAACTTCAAGATCTTTTCTTTTTTGATATCCCACTATTGTATCTAATGTATTACCTCCATATTAATCTTATAAAAATATTATTTAATTAATTATACTATTATTCTCATCAATTATTCAGTGGATTGACATTCTCACATTTTTGTGTATAAATTTATCTATGATCAAATCACAATATATTAAAAAAGAAGATATAATAATAATATTTATTATTATTGTAACCATTACACTGCATTTATGATATGTATCTTTCTAAAATACATGAATACTAAAATTTTGCACCAATATAGCAAATAAATTTAATAATTTTTTATATTAAAGTTGTTATTGAACAATTTGTTTAAGAGAAATTGTTGCATTTTCTCTTACATGAAATAAAAGTGAACAGTTAACAAAGTTGTTTTTAAATAATTTAAATTTAAAATTTGTTTTTTCCAAAATTTTAATATATTTTTACAAATCTTAAAAATAAATAAATAAATATAATAATTTTAATCTAATTAGGTTAATTTTTAATATTAATAATAAATATTTTTCAATTAATATTAAAGTAAACAATTGTCAAAAATATAAATAATTCAAATGCTAGCCGTAAGACCCTAGAAAATGACGTTTTAAAAGTGATAGTGGTTTAAAAATAGTGAGACTCGATTATTTTAATATTAAAAGGTTTTAGTATAAATAGAATTGTTATAAACGAGTTTCATTATTTTAAAACACACCATCTCTCTAGAAACCACTTTTCTAGAGTTCTCTGACTTCTCTCTAGAGGTTCTGTCTCTCTGGTCGTCTGATTGAAGAACCGAGACCGTAGGATTGATCCTCTCGGCGAGCTCTTCAAATTGGACCGATCAGTTTCTTCGTTCGTGTAAGTTGAGTTTCCGCTCTCTTTTTTAGTCTTTTTCTGTTTTCTGTTGCATGCGAGCCTTCTTCCGCTTGCATGCGACGTTTTAATCATCAGTATGAGTCTCTGCTGATCAGTGATCATAACGGTATGTCCTGATCGTTCTTGTGATGTTTCTATGTGTAGATAAAGCATCCTGTGGAGTTAGAGGTGTTGACGTTTTTAAGGCGTTGACGTTTATAAAGCTGTCTAAACAGGATAACAGGTAAGGGAAGCTAACTGTTTTACTTGAATTTCGTATAGAAATCATTATGATGACTTTGAATTGCATGATTGATTGTTGTATGAGTGCTTGAACTGTGTAATTGAGTGTATGCTGGGATTGTGCTAGATTTCTGTTGCATGTGATGTTGGGATTGTGCTTGAGCGAGAGTCACTCTCGTCTAAGCGAGACAGCTTAGCCTGAGCGAGAATTCGCCCAGAGTTTGGGTTGTTCTCCGTTTCGAGCCTCACTCAGGCGAGAATGACTCGCCTAAGCGAGAGAGCCCTTTTGCCTGGGCGAGACCTTTCAGCCTGGGCGAGAACCTCTGCAGTTGAGTGTTATTTCTCTGTTTCTAATGGATGAAGCTATGTTTAAATGTTAAAATATGAACTTAGTTATGATATGCATGAATTGTTATGACTGGTAATATGTGTGGTGAAATTGCATGAAGTTGGAATATGAGAAGAAGTGGTTGAACTAGGATTTCAAGGGAAATTCTAAGAGGAATGTTTTAATGTATGTAAAGACATAAGGACTCAGTTTTGATCGGTATCCTGACGCTCCTAGTAACCATTAAGACTCATGTAGAGTATGATGGATTACGTCGGGGGGAGTAGCAGGAGGTCCTGGTCTATGGACCCGATCCGCCATAGAGGTGATGGGACTTACCCTGGGAGTGGTTGGGTGATAACCCCTTGTGTCCAAACTCTGCAGAGTTTGGGAATCGTCGCAGGTGCAAGCCACCAAGAGATCCGATGTTGCTTACGTAATCCGGATATTGAGTTTAGAGTCATGTATATGTGTTGTGGTGGTTTATATGATTCTGGTGATAATGAGAAAGATTGCATGGTTTCTTTTTATAATTGAACTGCATGATTCCTTAATCAGATTAGCTTACCCTTGCTTTTTGTGTTCCTGTCTTGTGTTGCATGTTTCCTTTTGCGATGATCACCTATTCGGTGGGAGCATATATGGTTGCAGTGTCAAAGGCACTTATGGAGGATGAAGAGCCATCGTTTTAGTGTTGAAGAAGAGGTTTCCAGGGGGAGCTTTAGCAGTGGTCGGTAGTACAGAGTTTATTAGTTTAGTTTAAGTGTATAAGTGATATATTTTTATAGTCATACCTTTTTGTAAGACTGTATTAATATATTGGGTACACTGGATTATTTGTTTTGGAACTATGATGAAACTCCCTATTTTTATTAGTTTTAAGCTGCTGAAATTGGGATGTTACACTAACATTAATATATTAACACATAAAAAGAAAAATTAACAAAAAGTAAATTAAAAAAAAATATTTATTTATTTTTTAAATTTAAAGTTCAAAATATATTAAAATTTTAAATAAAAATAAATTCTAATTCAGAAAATAAAAGATATTTAACCTTCATATATTTACTCATTTAAAAGTTATATTGGTACTGGTATAAAGTTTTTTTCTTATAATTTTCATATTTTCATTATTTAATCAATACATTCATAAAAAAGTTGAAATATGAAAATGAATTAATATGTCAGTTTTAATTTAATGCTCGCAATCAGCAGTGAATTAAAAAGAAAAATTTGAACAGAAGTGGCTCTGATTCACAGTGAGAGAGAGATGGCAGCTGAGAACGGGTTGGAGTTGGAGAGAGTGGGAGGAGAAGGAGAAGAACAAGAAGAAGCAGAAGAAGTCAAAGGTTGTTTGAGCAAGTTCATCGATGATGGCACCGTTGAAACTCACAGATACTACTTGTCTCGCAGAACCACTCTGGAAATGCTCAGAGACAGAGGTTACTCCATTCCCTCCACCGAAATCGACCTTTCTCTCTCCCAATTCCGCAACATGCACGGCCATTCCCCCGACCCTGACCGTCTCCGCCTCTCCCTCACTCACGCCACCAACCCTTCCAAAAGGGTATCCTTTTCTTCATCTCTTTTCCACCCAACATGTCCCCTCTTGTCTTTCTCCCTCAATTTCAATGTCTTTCCCTGAAATCTAAGGAAAAAATTCAATTTTTATATAGTGGCAATGTGTTTTTTACTACTTTATAGGTGTAAAGAATCTGCTGATGTTTACTGAATGGTCATCTCTCCTGGGTTCTTTCTTTTCGATAACTTTTTTTTCATCTGCAAGACACATTTGATTTACCCTGTCTGACCGGAATTTTGAAGAAAAATTGATTTTGGATGAAATTCATTTTGTTAAGTTGGTCTTATTAATTTAATGAAGTTATTTATGTTTTGATGTTTATGTCTGAAAGTGAGTACATGTTTCTTACCATTTTTTTTTGTAAATTGAGTTTGTCTTGGTGATTTTTACCACTCTTAAATTATGTTTGACGTACAGAGTGAAAAAGTTATCTTTTTATGACTGTGTCAAAACGAAGTTTAGGGACTAACTCAATAACACCTGAAAATGACTGAACATTTGTATTTGTAGTAAAATCAGTTCCTTGTTGATTGCAGATTTTAGTCATTTTCTGCGGGCCAGGTTCTGTGAAAGTTACTGCCATTCGGAACATTGCGGGGCAGATTGTTAATAGAGACACTTTGAGTGGTCTTATTTTGATAGTGGAGAATCATGTTACTAGCCAGGCCTTGAAAGCCGTTGCTCTTTTTTCCTTCAAGGTTGAAATTTTCCAGGTTTGTGATTCTATCTCAAACATTTCTCATAAATGTTCTACAGATTGGTTTTCTTTTATTTGTTTCTAGCTTTTGGTGGATAATATAAAATTGCATTTTGTATTTCTAACGGGATTGGTTGAGACGGATTTTCATTATTGACCTGTGTGCACTTATAATAGTTGTGGTTACCATGTTGAACAAACGTATGTCAGATATTTCATGGTGTTTGAGTAATACTAATATTCACTTCAGTTATGCTCAGCTATCAGTCTAACATCTCTGGACAAGGTTTTAAATTGCAGCCACCGTAGCACAGTTGTGGCTGCAATTGCATTGTGAACACCCATAAAACCATAAAACGTTAAGTTGATTGGAATTTGAGTTTTGTGAATAAGTCTTAACTACTAAGTGTTGCTGAATCATCACATTTCAGTAAGTTCATTTAGTTAATGGTTTCACAGCAGGAGGTTTCTTTGATTCTCTCTCCGTTTTCACTGCTTTTTCTTGATTTCTATAGGTTTCTCGCTGCTTGTTGATTTATTAAAAGCAAGAGATTTTCCTTTAACCAGAAACCATGGCTTTCTCTCATATCATAACTCACCTATGCTTTTCTATCATCTAATTCGGACTGAAAGCTGAACTCTTTCAACTACATTCTTTTTCTTTTATGAATTTTAAATCATTGATTCTATCTCATAATTAAAAATTCTGCTCACGTGATACTGTTTCACTAACTTCATATGTTGTCATAATTTTTCACTGTCTCATTGTTTTCTGCATTTCTATGTTCATGCTGTATTGAAGTACACGTCTATAGTTTCATGAAGATGCAACTTAAAAATGGCCTGTACAATGTAAGTGGTGAAGAATAAGGATTCAGCTGGAAATTGTTCCTTTGTGAAAGGGAAAGATGAAAAAAGTGAAAATAATTCCTTCTACTCTTTGAAGTTAGAAAATGTTTTAAAAGTGGTTAGTATGTTGGAGAACAAGTTATAATTACTTGGCTAATTGAAGACAGATTAGAAGCTTGGAAACTTTAGGATTCTGTTTCTTAGTTCATTAGTAGGACAGATCCAATCATTACATGGCATATGTAGCGAGACAATCTTCTCCTTTTAAAAGTTTCTTCGTGTCATAGAAAACTCTGCTGTTTAAACTGTTATGATCATTTAACTCATGTGTCTCGAGCCTGAATATATATATATGTACTGAAGTCCCTGTTTGGTCAATCTTCAAGTATATCTGATATTCTGTCATGGATACACTGGGAGTTTGTCTACCTTTGGCATACAATTTTTTGCTTCAGTTTGTACCCATAATTGCTTCAGTTATGATCCACCAAGCACTTGTAATTTTCAGTTATTTTTTTAATAATACCTATATCATGAAAGATGTCTCTTTAATTTCATTTTCCTCTAATATGAAACCTATTGACTGATTTTCTTATGTGTGCTGGCAAAAACTTAGTTTCTTGCCCAAAACCCATGTAAATATTTTTTCCTTGCTGTTCAGATCACAGACTTGCTTGTTAATATTACAAAGCATGTGTTGAAGCCAAAGCATCAGGTGCTGACTGATAGGCAGAAGAAAAATCTCCTGAAGAAGTTCAATATAGAAGAAAAGCAGGTCAGTTTACAATTTGGAAAAGCCTATCTCAGACACGAACCTCGTCATTCTCAATTGTCTATGCCCTGGTTATGGACCCTTCTCTTTAAGTCATTAATATGGTGCATCTTCACTGAACTTGTGCACTTTAGGTTGAGTCACGTGTAGATAAAACGAAGTTTCATTTTGACATTACCCAATGAAACCAATTTCTGTTGGAGATCACATTGGTTTCACATTGAAATATGTAACTAAACTTTTACGCTTTGATAATGGACTCAGTTGTTGCCTAGATATGTCTTACTTTACTGTGGTTTCTCAAGTAGTGGCTGGCTATAATGTTGTACTTAATCATGTTGTAGTAAATACAAATATAGATAAACATAGACACTTCCTGTCACGGTAACTGTGAAAACCAATGCATGACCTTGAGTTGTAAACTCCATTGTATTTAGAAAGGGTGTTGTGCTAAGATCTGCTCAACCTTAATGACTTATCCAAGATATCCGCGGAACATTTTAGACAGGGCTGAGGCTACAGAACTAGTACAATATAAACCCAGGAAGAGAGAGCTTTTAGAGAGAGAGGAGAGAAAGCTGAGGTGTGTCTGATAAGAGAAAAGGGCCTCTGCATCTAGAGTCAAAAGATCTGAAGAAGTTCGTTGCCAAAATAAATGATAAAAACAAATAAAATGAATTTAATGAACCAATGGTAAGAAAATAGTATATAAGTTTTATTCTTGGAATGATGGAAACATGTTTATTATGATTAAATGTGCTTAGCCATATGGAATACTGATATTTGTATTCATTCTTCTATTCACATATACAAATGTATTATATCCTATGAATCTTAAATTCTGAGTTATTTTCGTATTCGAATATAAAAGTTGAGTTTTCTTGTTCTTAGCTTCTTTGATGAAAGTGCTTGATAATAATAGTTGAGAACATATTATAGTGTAACTTTTGCATGAATGTTAAGTTTCATATTCCAACACAAGCACTCTTATATTAAGTTTTGGTGTTTTCAGCTTCCCCGCATGCTACAGAGTGATGCAGTTGCACGATATTATGGACTTGAGAGGGGCCAAGTAGTTAAAGTTACCTATAGTGGTGAAATCACCCAGATGCATGTCACGTATCGATGTGTGTGGTGATAGTTTCTTGTGCTCTCTTGTAGTTTTGCAGGTTTAATTCCTAGTATTTAACTGTTGTATCATGCTTAAGGTTATGATTGCATAAGTTGATCAATCCTAACGCTCTGAATCTGTACTCTGTAAATTTGGTGGTGACATTTCTCTCTCTTAACTTGAAGAACAACCTTTCAACAACTTCATTCACAAACGTTTATTTTATTTATTTACATTTTTGTGAAATGGTGTTTGCAAATGATGTTTCTGATCTCATCTTTTAGGAATATTTAGTTAAAGAAGCATCCTGTTTTAAAGAAGCCAATTCAAACACTATATCATCAAAAACACCTTCGTCAAACCGCACATCCTGCAGAATTTTTGTCCAATATTGATGTTGAAATCAAATGTTTTAACATAACGTCTCTGCTAAGCAAAGACTTTTCCATTGAGAGTGTCAATCTCTGGAGCTGGGGCCATCAAAGGTTGGAGAGTGTAACTAGATTCTGTCAAGAACAGCAAAAGTAGAAGAAAAAGATTATTGATGTACCATAGGCGGAAGTTCAATTTGCTTGGTAGTATTCATGGCTGCCATTGAAGAAATCAATCCCTTAACAGCTTGTTGCGTCCACGCAAACATTTTTAAGTAGCTTCTTAGAACTCTGCCACCATTTTTTCCAAAGAGTTTACTCTTCTTTTTAACTCCTTGTTGGTAACCATCGTCCTGACTAAACTGATACCTATTGTTAAACTCTTTTTGATCTCCACACCCAGTCCGGATCCGAAAATTCTTTCCCGGAAGATCCAATCCGGAATTGGCTTGTGTTGTTCAACTCCATGTCCATTAAAGAAAATGTGCACATGAGAAACCAGCAAAGTGGAAAGAGGATGGGGAAAGGAGGAGGTGCGGCGATACAGGAGGGTGAAGATTTTGGGTTTTAGGGTATTTTAGTTTAAGGGTAAGAGAGGAATTTAAAATTTTATGGAGGTGCAGGAAGAAAACAAGGAGGTGCAGGAAGAAGGAGCCCTGTATGTTTGCGAAATATATAAAAAAGCACAAGAGTTCACTATGTTCACGTTAACAATGAATATGCGGCAATAATGATGTCTTTCGTTTTTATCATCCTGCTCTAGGATCGATGATACTATTTTACGTTACACACACATATATATATATATATATATATATATATATATATATATATATATATATATATATATATATATATATATATATATAAATAACTTGTCTTTGTTGGCAAATCAATATACGAATTACCAAATTTGGTTATTTAAACTTCAAAAGTGTTCTCACTAATTGTGATGTTTTTTTTTTCTTTAAATCTATGTTAGTTACTATTGTCTTACGAATAGAAATATAGGTTGTTTAATATTTTAAAGAAAAATTTCTATTTACTGTAAATTTTGTGGACATGAGTGCATGCCTCAAATCTAGACTGCACCAAGGAAAGCGCAGAAGTAAAATATAAATCTATCATATACACTGCATAATTAATTATTTTTGAATATTTTTATTTTTTTTCAACATTAAAAGACCTTATAACCGATTATGATACTACATAACCAACTATGAAAGACACATAACGGAAAAAAAACCCTAAATAAATATTATAAACTCAAACAAATAACATTATAAAAAAAATATTTTTTTCTCATTTTTTTTTTCATTTGTTGTAATCTAAATCAACTTTCATTTTCATTTATTTCTCACCTCTTTCTCTTCTTTTTGAACTCCATCATTTTCCATCATTCAATCATACAATTTAATCCAAACAAGATGTAAATCTACTAATAAATTATTACGGATCCAGTGGCTTAAAGTTATTACCACGTACGGCATGTGTAATCCAGCCAGTGTAGAAAAAGAATTCATTTGAACAGAGTAATTTGGAATTAGGTACCCACTAAGTCCCTTTGACAAACAAAAAAAGTTGAAACAGTACTTCTCAACGGGCCATTGTTTCCCATTGACTTTTAACATATTTCCAGAAGAAAAACAAATAAAAAAAGAAGCTTCATGTTCGGTTGAGATTATTTCCTCAAAATTCTCAACCCCTCCGCGCCAATGCGGTGGCAATGCCACCAACTATAAGTCCCAGAGCTGTTGCAGTGATGCCAATTCCTATTACACCATCTGCATCGATACAACAAACATTTGCAATTCTTTAGTTAATGATAAAATTACGGGGTAAAAACTCAAGAAACAAGTCAGTCCATTACCTTTAGCAATTCGATCTTCAACTATTCTCTTGAGGGCTAGTGCCTGCCTCCAATCAGGTGCAATCTGCAAGAATATGAGTGCAGCATAAAATTAAGAGGTATTAAAGAAGAAAAGCTGAAAGAGAATCTCCATGATATATGTATTGCATCCTTGTTAGAAAATTCAAATGAGTTTAAGTCTCACATTAAATAAAAAAGAAAAGTTGAGTATCGTATAAGAACAAAGATTCATAAACTCTCATTGTCTTAAGGTTTTTTATTGGATTATGTCAATTCCCTTATGTAAGCTGAACTCACATATATTCAGTGATCCTTTTTCGAAAGACCCATCAATCTCATATATGCCTTAGGGATCCAACTATAGAACTTAAATTTGAACCATTGTAAGTATAAAGACTTTCCCAGCTTTCAATATTCAATAAAGTACTACCACATCATTTTAAAGACTATGATTTTTTACGAAAAGTATACCATGGATCAAAATTTAATCTAATGATGAATACTAAAATAATATATAATAGAGGTGTTCATTTGACTTATAGTCCATTGCCCAACCTACCCCTAAAAGAGCCCCATTTCATTGGCCCACTAAATGAGGGACCTAAAAAAACCCAGCACCTAAAGTCTTCTCTTAGAGTGGGTTAGGGCCAAAGTGAGTTTTGGCCCACCTAAAGGAATTTATAACTCCTTAATACAAAACCTTCGACTCAGGCCCTGAACTAAGTCAATTTATGCCGAAGGTCAAATCGAGTTTGTTCAAGCTGAAGGTAGAGTCAGGTCAACGTGAGCCGAAAGGTCAAGCCTTCAACCCGACGTGAGTCAACTCTACCCTTTAGTCTGGGCCGATTCAAATCAACCTTTGACTTCCTTCGGTCTTAAACGACGAGGATCAACCTATGGTCTAGGTCGCTTGACCTGGGCCAACTCGTCTTGATTCTTTGGCCCGACCGACTTGGGCCACTTGAACTTCGACTCGGACAAACTTGACTTGATTCTTTGCGTAGGTTGACTTGGACAACCTTTGGCCTAGGCTGAATTTGGTCAACCTTCGACACAGGTCAACTTAGGTCAATCGTCGACACTAGTCAACTTTTGTCGAACATCACTTAGGCCAACTTAGGTCGACTCGGTCCATGCGAACTCACCTCAAACTTCTACTCGGGTCAACCTCCCTTGACCTTTGACCCTAATTTGCTCGCCTTGACCATACCCTAGGTCAGACGACCCAGGTCGAGATCCATGCTCATTTGGCTCAACTTCAAGCCCAGGTTGACTAGCCTCAACCTTTAGCTCTAACAAGTTTAGATCAACCTTTAACCTTGGCCACTTCACCTCGGATGACTATGCTCGAACATCAATCGAAGCTAACTCAACTCGATTATTTAGCATGACCAACTAGGCTCAACTTTTGATGCAACTGACTAGACTTAACCATCAACATAGGCCGACTTAAGTCAACCTTTGGCCCGGACCAACATGCCTCAACCTTTGACTCTAACTGGCACGACATGACCATCGCCCAAGTCGATTCACCTCAACCTTCGACTCAAGTTGACTTGACACAACCTACACCACAAATTGACTCGTCTCAACCATGGGGCTAACAAGCTCGGATCAACCTTTGACTTGGCCGTTCAGCCCACGTTGAAATTTGACCTTCAGTCAGAGCCGACTTGACTTGACTTTCGATTCTTTGGCCCTGATCGACTCAACTTGGACTTTGGCCTAAGACACTCTGGTCAACCTTCGACTCCAGCTGACTTGTCACCTGGACCTTAACCATTAACTTTGGTTACTCAGCCTAGGCCGACTACACTCGACCTTTGACCTTGGCCGGCTCGATTCGACCTTTGACCCCGACAAACTTTGCTCGACCATTGACCCGAGCCGACCCTACTCGTCATTCATTTGGTACTAGCTTGACTTAGCATTTGGCTCGAGCTAGCTTGACTCGACATTTGACCCTTTCGGCCTAGGCTACCTTGATTCTTTGGCTTGGGCTGGCTCAATTGAATTCTTCCACCCGAGACAACTAGACTCAATCTTTGACGCGCCGACTTGGGTCAACCTTCGACCCGAGTCGACTTGTTTTGAGCTTCAAATTGACTAATCTTAGAATGAAGTGTATCTGACTCAGCTCAAACTCTATCAACCTTAATTGACCTAGACACAACATGACCAAAACCAAACCTGAATGACTACTTGACTTGGTCCTGACCCAATCCTATCTATCTTAACCTAAGACCAACTCGCATAAACCGGCCCATGGGTTGGCCCTAGCCCTAGCCCTAGCCCGTGGAGCTTCTTATTGTAATTTTTGCCTTATATGCTTTTTCTTATGTGGACTTTTTGGCCCAGTGAGTATTTTTAGCTCCAACCTCGTGAGATTGGCCAAATTGACAACTTTATGTAAATGTATGCAACGTGTGACATATAACCTGTTAGAAAGTGAGTTTTAAGCCTAACTCAACCCCACAAAACCGGCTTGTAAGGTGAGGATTGCACCCATTTATATATTATGAATTGACCTTATCTCTAGTCGATGTGAGACTTCCAACACACCCTGTCACATCGAAGTATATTCATCTCGTGCATGGGAAAAGAAATTAGTGGGTGGTCCAGTAGCGGCCCGATATCGGGTGGAACAGAATGTCCAAGAAAGTTCGCTAGGATAGACTCTAACCTTGCTCTGAGACCATATTAGAAGTGGGCTTTAAACCTAACTCAACCCCACAAAACTGGCTTATAAGGTGAGGATTGCACCTACTTATTATTGTGAATTGGCCTTATCTCTAGTCGATGTGGAACTTCCAACACACCCCCTCACGCCGAGGTATATTCATCTCGTGCGTGGGACAAGAAATTAGTAAGTGGTCCGTTAGCAACCCGATATCGAGTGGAACAGAATGTCCAAGAAAGTTCGTTAGGATAGACTCTAACCAGCTCTGATACCATGTTAGAGAGTGAGCTTTAAGCCCAACTCAAAGCCACAAAATCGGCTTGTAAGGTGAGGATTGCACCCACTTATATATTGTAAATTGACCTTATCTCTAGTCGATGTATTTCCAACAGCAGCCCGATATCACTTCTAACATAACCCATTAATTTGCAAATAACATATTATCAAGAAAAAAAAAGAGCCTCCCTATGTTGGAAAACTTTAAAACGAAAGTTATAAGTAGATTAAGTGCGTCAGGATTTCAATTATAACATTAAGTTTAGTTGAATCCAACTCAAACTGGAAAAGACAAACCCATCAAAGTTTTTAATTCAACTAGAGTTTGAGGTGGATTTTGCTGCTAACAGAATCTGAAAAAGAAAGTGTCAAATATGTTGGCGGTTTCAATATAAACAGAAAGTTGATATGAGTGTTCCAACTGAAATCCAAACACACCCTAAATATCAGCTAAATGAAATGAAAAAAAAAAAAAAAAAACCCCCCCCAGAG
>Ga0214543_1000071_pt1 | contig 123940 bp, 113 predicted proteins | sample CNSS2metaG_FD_160094 | JGI IMG/M metagenome (GOLD analysis project Ga0214543, IMG submission 160094) | Root nodule microbial communities from cowpea collected in UCLA plant growth center, Los Angeles, California, USA - CNSS2 | ecosystem: Host-associated > Plants > Roots > Nodule | place: USA...
CCGCCGGATCATCGCCGTCGGCAGCTTCATCATCGCCACCCGGCCGCTGACGGCGGCGGAGATCGCGGCGACGATGCCGGGCAACCGCACCTGCGTAACGTCGATGAACATCGGCAACTATTTCAGGGTCTCGCCGGACAACCGGCTGATCTTCGGCGGCCGCGCCCGCTTCTCGGCAAGCTCCGACCAGCGCTCGGACGCAAAGATCGGGGCAATTCTCCAGGCACGCCTCGCAGAGATCTTCCCGCAACTCGCCAACGCCGAGATCGACTATTGTTGGGGTGGCCTTGTCGACATAACCAAGGACCGCTTCCCCCGCGCCGGCTATCATGACGGCGTCTGGTACGCCATGGGCTATTCCGGCCATGGCGCCCAGCTTTCGACCCATCTCGGCATGATCATCGCGGATGCGATCCTCGACCGGCCGGACCGCAACCCGCTGAAGGGCCTCGAATGGCCGGCGGTGCCGGGCCATTTCGGCACGCCCTGGTTCCTGCCGCTGGTCGGCATGTACTACAAGATGCTGGACAGGTTCCAGTAGCGGACTTCTTATCCCTGTTTGTGGAAGCCATCGAGGGCGAGGTGGTTACACGCGGCCAACGACATCGATGATGGTCATCTGCTACGTCTCCACAAGCATTCTCGGCCGTGCGGTGCGGGTGATGGAGGGCCTGAAATACGGATCGACAAAGAACTGATCACAACGCCGGAGGCTCCGTTCGATGGCCTCGAAGAGGCCGCATGCGCATTCTCCGTTACTGCTCGGTCAGCTCTTTCGCCTGGTCCTATATGGAAGTGATTGTCAGGAGCTGATGCGTCAAGCCTGGAATGGCTGCAGGGAAGCGGCCTTCCAGAGCGGCGGTGCCGACCGTGAAGCCGGCGGCCCGGCCGCTGACCACGGCGTGGATGCGTTCGGCGCGGTCGATCGAACCTGCGACGATGACGGGTTTGGCGACAGCGTCGCAGACCGCCCGGATGAGGTCTGCGACATCGACATCGGCGCGATAGGCAAGGAGATCGAGGCCATGCACGCCCTCGCGGGCGGCGAGGTCCTTTGCGCTTGCAACGATCTTCGTCATGGAACCCTCCAGAACGCTCGGATGGCCCGCAATGGGCCGGGGAAGGGGTAGTAACGCATACCACTTCCCTTAAGGAGTGGTAGGACGTCGTCGACATGGGTGCCCCCAAGCAGATAGTCGACGCCGAGCCTGAGAGCGGCGCGCACTGACGCGATTTCGCTGGCCCGGTCGAGTGAAACCACTTCGAGATAACTCTTCGCGCCTGCGGCCCGGATTTCCCGTTTAAGCTCGGAAAGCACCTCGAAGGGTAGGCCGATATCCTTGAAGCCGATATGACGGACACCCGCAGAAAGCACCAAGGGAAGCTGCGCCAGCGCATCCGGGATCGTCCGGTCGTTGCGGGTCAGCATGAAGATGAAATCGATCGGGGTCACGTCAATCCTCCTGGTCGCCCGGTGCCTTCGCCAGTCGGCGGGCGTAGTCGATCGCTGTTTCGAGACTTCTCGGATCGGCAATGCCGCGGCCGGCGATATCGAAGGCAGTGCCGTGGTCGGGGCTTGTGCGCACGAAGGGCAGGCCGAGCGTGGAAGCCCCGCAGCGGCGAGCGCCTCCTTGTGGATCGGCGCCGTCACGATGCCGGCGACTTTGCCCGTGCTGGCGAGTTCGATCGCGGCAACGATGGCATCATAGGCCATACGGCCGCTGGTGGCGCTCACCTTGCCAAGTGCAGGTGGGGTTTCGATGCGGGACGCGGCGAGGATATTCAGGACGCCATCCGGCTTCGCGTCGGCAATGTCGTGGATTTCGTTCAGGTTTAGACCGCCGCTGAGGCTGGCGATGGCCTTTGCCATCACGGCCGGATCGCCGACCACGACACTGCGACGGAGGTCAGTGCGGGCAAGCATCGTCTTTGCCACAATCTCCGGCCCGATGCCGGATGGATCGCCCATGGTAACGGCGAGCGGCGGCAGGGAGGTGTTCATGCGGGCTCCTTTCCCATCCGGCGAATGGTGTCGGCGGCGTTGCGCAGCGTCATGGCGGAACCGAAGCCGCCTGCCTTCATGGCGAGCAGCATCATTCGTCCATCGGCAAGACGAGCGCAGCCGAGGGGAAAGCCGGGCTCGAGTTCACGGATCAAATCGAAAGCGTGAATGGACAGCCGCTCCAAAAGGGCGTGCATCGTTTCGCCACCTGTTGCGACGATGGCGTCGTATCGATGCCGGGATAGGGCGATCTCTGCCTCGTCCACCAGAGTGGCGAGGGCCTTCGCCGGGTCGCCGGTGCGGATGTGCGGTGTACGGATGCAGACGACAGAAGCTGCCTCGTCGATATCCGTCGCACGCATTGCGACCGAAGCGCCTGTCGCGGCCAACGTCTCGCACTGCGAATGGCAGACATGGTTTGCGCTGCCGACAAGAACTAGAACACGGTGCGGCGTGGCTTCGGGCGTGAATATGTCCTGGCCTGTGCGCCGCTCGATTACCGTGGCTAACGCTTCCGCCATGCCGGGCGAGCCGACCCAAAGCGCCGGGCCGTGCTCGTGGATCTCCGCAATCCGGCGATTCAGCATCGCCTGATCGCATGCATCGACGATGACCACCGGCGCGTCGCCAATGGCCTTGCCGATCTCGCGGTCCTCGGTGCGGGCGGAGATTTTGGCGACCCGGCCGAGGCCGGGCTCGATCAAGTCTTCGATGCGCGACGTGTGGGCGGGATGGACAGGGTCGCGGCTGTACGCCGTTTGTGCAACCGGCTCACCGTGCAGCAGTTGGATGCCGTCAATCGTGGTGCGCCCGGCAGCGGGAAAAGCAGGTGCGATGATCAAACGTGGCCGGCCGCTGGCCTGGAACGCGGCGGCATTTCCACGCGGATATGGCCACGCAGGGTGGAGTCAATCGTCTTATACAGGAACGGCCTGTCTGCGAGCGTGGTTACCGCCTGGCGCGTCACATGCGCTGCATCGGTTTCACAAAGCGCGCGGCTGCCGGTGTCGATGGAGACCAGACTGGCATGGGGATCGTCCGGTCCTACTCTGCAGATGCGGGGGATATAGCCGCGTTTCAGGAAAGCGATTGCCCCGTCTGCCGCGCTTGTCAGGTCGTCTGCGACGACGCCAATGTGTTTGATCTGGTTAATGGTTCGTGCCGTGACCCTCAAGCTATTCTCCAAGTTTGGGGAGGAAAATCGATATGATCTCACGGATACTGGTGACATATTGTCACCAATGAAGCGTTCGGACCTTCCTTCTCTCGATGATCTGCGTGCCTTTGAAGTCGTTGCGCGCCTGGGCTCCGTGCGTGCGGCCGCGTCCGAGTTGAACTTGACTCACGGTGCCGTCAGTCGGCGCGTAACGAAACTCTCCGAACACCTTGACATCCGTTTGTTGGAACCGGAGGGGCGCGGCCTCAGGCTGACGGAAGAGGGCACGCGGCTTGCGCAGGCGACGACGAACGCGCTGGCGGTCGTTGCGTTGGCGTTGGAGGATATCCGCAAAGTCGACGCTTCACCGCCGATCGTCGTTTCCTGCGAACGGTCCGTCGCCATGCGCTGGCTGATCCCACGGCTCTCGGAGTTTCAGGATCGCCATCCCGAGATCGACCTTCACCTCTCCGTTGGTGGTGGGGGCTTCGATTTTGCGCGCGACCATATCACGCTCGCGATCCGCAGGCTCGATTTCGCGATCGATGCAAACTGGCAGGTCGAACGGTTGATTGAAGAGGAAGTCGGTCCCGTCATGCATCCCGCCATGGCGGATCGGTTTGCGGCCGGTGGTTATGTAGCGCTTGCTGCAAAGACCCGGCCGGATGCCTGGCGGTGGTCCGCCGCCCATCCGGACGCGCCGAAGCCGCGCTCGACGCGCTTCCTCGACCATCATTTCCTGATGGTGGAGGCCGCAGCCGGCGGTCTGGGCGTGGCCATGTGCCCCAAGATCATTGCCCTCGACGATATCCGCAAAGGCCGCCTCGCCGCGCCGCTCGGCTTTCAGCCTGATGGCTCACATTACGGCATCATTCGTTCGGCGCTGGCGAAGAAGACGGCTGGGATCGATCAATTTGTGTCTTGGCTTCTCGCCGCCATTCACGAAGATCTCTATGCTGCATCTTGAGCCAATACACCGTCGCGGTGCCTAACTTGATCTCGAAACCGGTCACGCATTCGAAGTGCAACAACTCGCTTCAATACCAGACCGCTATCAGGTGCTCAGGCATTCGGGCCAAGTATATTTGCTCTGGCTTCGACAATGTGGTCGTACATGTTTCGCTCGGCCTCTCTGCTGTCGCGATCTTTGATGGCGTCAAGAGTGGCCTGATGCTTGGCGATATAGGCCTTCATGCGCTCAGGGGTTAGTGACTGCTCCTTCATTTTCCCCCAGAGGTTTCCTGCCCGTACTGTGTGAATACCTTCATAGAGCGAGGCCAGAAGACCATTGCGGGCGGCTGCGACGATGATGCGGTGAAAGACAGCGTCCCATTTCTCGAATTCGACCAGGGTTTCCGCCGCGCTGCCCCTATCGATCGATTTCTGCATTTCGTCGATCTCCTGCCTGGTCGCCCGTAACGCCGCCAAGGCAGCGATCTTGGGTTCCATGATTAGCCGAGCCTCGAACACTTCGGCCGGATAGGTGCGCAACGCGTCTCCCGTGCTGCCTGGCGGGCGACGCAGCGCCGTCGAGTTAACCCCGCTGCCAGCGATAAATGTCCCCCTGCCCACGTGCCTGATGAGCCGGCCCTCCTTCTCCAGAGAAGCAAGCATTCGTCGAAGTGCGGTGCGCGGCAGCCCGAGTTTGACCGCCAGGTCGCGCTCAGGCGGTAACCGATCTCCGGGCTCCAGACCTTCAGCTTCGATGAAATCCTTCAAGACTACGCTCATGAGCCCTCGCTAATTATTTTTCGCAACCAAATTGATCTATATTGACACCAATTGCAAGACCAATCTTATATTGATTGAGGATAAGACCCAGATTGGTAGCGAATGGCGCTGACGTCCAGGGAATGCGTACTGCGTAATGCTTCAGAACGATTGTCGGATGGCAGCACGCATAGGCCCGGCGACTAAAATCGCAAGGTAACCGATCCGTTGAAAGGGAGGAATCTCGATGGCCGATAGGACAGAGGCTGTTTCTGGAGACGACGCAGCGCTTTCGGTGCGTGGCCTGACAGTCGACTTGCCGAAAGGCATGGAACGGACCCATGCCGTCGAGAACATCTCGTTTGATCTCAAGCGTGGTCAGATCCTGTGCATTATCGGCGAGTCCGGATCAGGCAAGTCGGTAACGGCCAACACAATCATGGGGCTCTTGCCGAAGCTGATCCCCGTCTCGTCCGGGGCTATTCATCTCGATGGTACCGCCATCATCGGCGCACCGGCGAAAAAACTGCGTGGACTGCGCGGCCGCGTCGTATCGATGATTTTCCAGGATCCTCTCTCGGCGCTCAACCCGCTGATGACAGTGGGCGAGCAGATTACCGAAGTCCTGACGGCACATGGCGTCGGCACGAAGGCGTCGCGGCGCAAACGCGCCATCGAGCTGCTGACGGAAGTCGGGCTGCCCGATCCGGAGCTCATGTACTACCAGTATCCGTTCCGGCTCTCGGGCGGGCAGCGTCAGCGCGTCATGATCGCCATGGCCCTGGCGCTCGAACCCACCGTTTTGATCGCCGACGAACCGACCACGGCCCTCGACGTCACCACGCAGGCGCAGATCCTGAAGCTGATCCGTGACATTCAGCGCCGCAAGGGCATGAGCGTGATGTTCATCACCCATGACTTCGGTGTCGTGGCAGAAATCGCCGACAGTGTCGTGGTGATGGAAAAGGGCCGCGTTGTCGAGCAAGGCAGCGCCGAGCAGGTCCTCAAATCCCCCACTCACCCCTATACCAAGCGCCTGATTGCCGCCGTACCGCACCTCACGGGCAAGGATCGAGCAGTTCAGGAGAAGGCGAGCAACGAGACGATCCTGAAGGTCGAAGGATTGTCCAAGACTTATCGCAGCGGCAGTGCACTGTTCGGCAGCCAACGCATCGTGCCTGCGGTGAAGGACGTCTCATTCGATCTGGCTGCGGGACGCACCCTCGGCGTTGTCGGCGAAAGTGGTTCCGGCAAGTCATCACTGGGAAGGCTTTTGATCAAGCTGCAGGACAGTGATGGCGGTCGGATTCTTTTCGAAGGCCGCGACATCGCCAACCTTTCCGAGTCCGAATTTCGTCCGCTGCGGCCGCGGATCCAGATGATCTTCCAGGATCCCTTCGCGTCGCTCAACCCGCGTTCGACCATAGGACAAATCCTTACCGTCGGTCCCGTCGCACACGGCATGCCTTACGCCCAGGCGCGCGAGGAGGCGCGAGCGTTGCTGGCCCATGTTGGTCTCGATGCCGGCGCCTTCGGCCGCTATCCGCATGAGTTTTCCGGGGGGCAACGCCAGCGCATTGGCATCGCCCGAGCTTTGATGTTCAAGCCCAAGCTGCTGATTGCCGACGAGGCGGTCTCTGCGCTCGACGTGTCCATCCAGGCCCAGATCCTCAAGCTGCTCGATCAGATCCAGCGGGAAACTGGCGTATCGATGATCTTCATCACCCATGATCTGCGCGTCGCCAGCCAAATCTGCGACGAAATCGCGGTGATGCAAAAAGGGCAGATCGTCGAGCGCGGTCCGCCATCACAAATCTTTCTGAACCCGCAATCGGCCTACACGCGCGAGCTGGTGGCGGCGATTCCGGGGGAGCGGCCGAGGAGCACACCGCCGGCTGCTGCGAACTTTTGAGAGCCACGGCGAAGATCGCCACTAGGGAGGAGACATCATGGCTAAAGATCCGACAACCACATCGACCTATTCTCGACGCGACGCGCTGCGCCTCATGGCAGCGGGCGGCATCGCCTGCTTTGCCGCCCCCAACCTGCTCGGCAAACCTGCCTTTGCCGATACCGCTAACCCGACCGGCCGCGTCGTCGTCGGGCTTTCGCAAGAACCCACCGTTTTCAATCCGCTGATGGCACATATCGAAGTCGACGACGCGGTCCATTTCTCGGTCTTCGACGCCCTCTTCCGCATGGATCCGAAAGGTGTTCTCCAACCCAATCTCGCGGCCGAAGTGCCCACACAGAAGAACGGCGGCATTTCAGAGGACGGTCTGAAGTGGCGCATCCGCCTGCGTGACGACGTTCGCTGGCACGACGGCGAGCCCTTCACCGCCGAGGATGTGAAGTTCACTCTTGAACTCATCACCAACCCGAAATTCCGCGCGTGGCGCACGGGTGGGCATTCCCTGGTGCGGGATATCACCGTGGTCTCGCCGACTGAGATCACCTGGCGCATGGAGGAGGCTTTCGCCCCGTACCTGTCGTTCCTCGCCGAAACCTTCATGGTACCCAAGCACCTTCTCGAGAAAGAGGCCGATCCCAACGCCGCCGCCTTCAATCAGGCACCTGTCGGCACCGGTGCATTCAAGTGGGCGCAACGCGTTGCCGGTGACCATCTCGAGCTCGTCGCGAACCCTCAATACTTCGGAGAGGGGCCTTATATCGAGCGGCTCGTGTTCAAATACATTCCTGATATGACGGTGCTCTACACCCAGTTCAAGAGCGGCGACATCGACCTGGTGGACCAGGCATACATAACCGCCGACCATTACGAGGAAGCCAAGACATTGCCGGGGCGTGTAGTGACGCTGGAGCCGGGGGCATCGCTCGAGTCGGTCTTTCTCAATCTCGAGAAGCCGCAATTCAAGGATCCGGCGGTGCGCCAGGCGCTCTATGCCGCAATGGATCGAAAGGCCATTATCGATGCGATCTACTTCGGCGTAGGCACTCTAACGGAGAGCTTCATGCCGAAGGAGTCTTACTACTACAATCCCAGCCTTCCGGCGCAGGAGTTCAACCTCGATCGGGCGCGACAGATCCTCGACGAGGCGGGCTGGGTTCCGGGCCCGGATGGGATCCGGGCGAAGGACGGGGTGCGGCTGTCGTTCGCCAACTCGACGACGTCGGGCAACAATCTGCGTGAACAGGTCCAGCAGTTCCTGCAGCAGACATTTGCGGAGATCGGCGTCGAGATGACGATCTCGAATATGCCGGCCGCCGTCATGTGGGGCGAGTTCTGGCTCAAGTCGCAGTTCGACTCGGCGATCGCCGGTGTCACCTATCTCATCGCGGCGGATCCGGACGCCACCAACCGTCTCCACAGCAGCGCCATTGGTGCGAAGGGCGGGAAGGGCTCGAACACCGCCCAATACTCCAACCCGGAGGTTGATGCGCTGCTCGAGAAAGGTGCCCGCACCTTTGATCCGGAAGAGCGGCGGGCGATCTACAACCGCGTGCAGGAGATCGTCCGTCAGGACCTGCCGTTCCTGCCGCTGTTTGCCTATACAAACGTGTTGGGGCGCAAGGAAGGTCTCGAGGGCTTCGAGGCCAATGCCAATACCCGCACGGCATCCTGGCATGCCGCCGGATGGCGCTGGCAGAGCTGACCTACGCGTGACACACGCCGCCGCCGCTCAGGCGGCGGCCATTCTTTGACGCTGTCATAAGGAGGAAAGCCAATGCGCGGCTTCCTGCTCAATCGCCTTTCACAGAGCCTCGTCCTGCTCCTGATCGTTTCGGTCATCGGGTTCGTCGTCCTGAATCTCCTTCCGGGTGGCCCGCTGGCGCAGTTCGGGCTCGATCCCAGCATGACCCAGGACGATCTCAACCGTCTCAAAGAACAGCTGGGGCTCAACCGTCCACTGTGGATGCAATATCTGGACTGGGCCTGGCGCCTCGTTCAGGGCGACTGGGGTCACTCCTTCCGTGACGGCGCTCCCGTGCTGGACGTGATTGGCCGCCACCTTGTTGCGACGCTGTTGTTGATGGGGTCCTCCACCGTCATTGCAATTGCCATCGGCACGTGGATCGGCATCCGCGGCGCCACGCACCGGTATTCGATTTTCGACTATCTGGCGACAGTCGGTGCCATGGTGGCGTTGTCGATCCCGACCTTCTGGTTCGGCCTCGTCGGCATCTATGTGTTCTCGCTGCGCCTGGGGTGGCTGCCAGCCGGAAACATGTACACGATCGGTGACGGCTCGGTCCTGAATTACCTTCATCACCTCATCATGCCGAGCATTGTGCTGGCGCTGGTGCATGTCGCCATCTGGAGCCGCTACATGCGAACGGCGACGCTTGACGTCATCAGCCAGGAATTCGTCAAGACGGCCCGCGCCAAGGGGCTGAGTGAGCGTCGGATCTTGATGAAGCATGTCGTCGGCAACGCGCTGCTGCCAATGATCACACTTGCGGGAATGCAGCTTCCCAGCGTTCTGACGGGTGCTCTGGTCACCGAGACGGTGTTCACCTGGCCGGGAATGGGCCGGCTGTTCCTGGATAGTCTCGGCTACAGCGACTACCCGGTCGTGATGGGGCTGCTGATGTTCTCGGCAATACTCGTCGTGCTCTGCAACCTGCTCGCCGATATCGCCGTCGCCATCATCGATCCTCGTATCCGTCTGAGCTAAGCGCCTCATGGACGCTCAACAGGAGGCCACCGTTATGACCGCCATTGTCGCAAATTCACGCCAGGAGCGTTGGTGGAACAGCCGAACGGCACACCGCTTCATGAACCACCATCTGGCCCTGATCGGGATGGTGATGATCGCCATCCTGACGCTGGCGTGCGTCTTGGGTCCGTACCTGCTGCCGTATGATTCACTCTACATCGATCTGCGCGCCCGCTTTGCTCCGCCCTTCACCGGCCACCACTACATGGGTACCGATCCCTTGGGCCGGGACTTGGCGGCGCGGCTGTTCATGGCGGGGCGGGTTTCCCTGCTGGTCGGCTTCTCCGCGATGCTGTTGTCGACGCTGATCGGAACCCTCGTCGGCGTGCTCGCGGGCTACCGGGGCGGCTGGATCGGCACGACGCTGATGCGCACGGTGGATGGGTTCCTGTCGTTTCCGTCGATCTTCCTGGTGCTGGCGCTTGCCGCGGCGCTGAAGCCGAGCCCGATGATGATTACCGTTGTCATCGCAGCCACCAGCTGGATGGAGGTTGCCCGGATCGTCGAGGCCGAGGTCCGCTCCCTTCGCGAGCGGGAATTCGTCCAGGCCAGTCGCATGCTGGGCCTGAGCGGAACGCATATCATGTTCCGCGAGATCCTTCCCAATGCCGTTGGTCCGATCATCGTTGCGGCCACCCTGACCGTCGCCCGCGCGATCCTCATGGAGGCCTATATCAGCTTCCTCGGCTATGGAATTCAGCCGCCGCTGCCCAGCTGGGGCAATATGCTGAACGGCGCGCAGCAGTATCTCGGTACCGCACCGTGGCTGGCGATCATTCCTGGTGCGGCCATTACCATCGCTGTAACGAGCTTCAACTTCATCGGCGACGGGCTGCGCGATGCGCTCGATGTTCGCGGTGATCACAACTGAGGAAAATAAGCACCCGGCGAAATCGCAGCAGCTTACCGAAAGCAACACCCAACAGTTGGTTTTCAACAGGCGATGCATGCGCAAGCTGCTGCACCTGATCGAAAGATAAGCCCGATGCAACTCGCCTCTCATCGTCATCAGTCCCAGAAGGCCCTTGGCCGACACAACGAGACGTTAGTCCCATGGAAGACTCCAGAATCGCAGACAAGAACACGCCCTACTGGTGGGAGGAGGCACCCGTCAAACCGCTGCCGCGGCAGCCGCTGGCCAAAACGGTCGACGTGGCGATCATAGGCGCCGGATACACCGGGCTATCGGCGGGTCTCGTTCTGGCGCGCGAGGGCCGATCTGTTGCGGCCTTCGACGCAATGAGTCCGGGCGAGGGGGCCTCGACGCGCAACGGCGGAATCACCAGCGGAAGCATTCGGCCGGACTACGCCACGATCACCCGGCGCTTCGGCGAAGAGAAGGCAATTGCAATCGAGGCGGAGGGCAAGGTCGCCCGCGAATTCCTCTATGACTTCATCAGGACCGAAGGGCTCAAGTGCGACTTTCAGCTGGTTGGCCAGTTCAAGGGCGTAATCGGATACGACGATTACGAGAAGACAGCCCGGAGCGCTGAAGTGCTGGCGAAGAGACTGGGGATCGATGCCTATGCGGTGCCGTACGCCGAACAGCGCAACTACATCGGCACGGATTTCTATCGCGGCGGCATGGCGCGAATGGATATTGGTGGGCTGCACCCGGCCAAGTTCCACGCTGAGCTCCTGCGGGTGGCGCTGGCTTCGGGACTGACGGTCCATGCAGGTACGCGTGTGACTTCGGTAACGAGGGATGGTTCCGAGTTCCGTGTCGCGACCGAGGCGGGCACGGTGGTGGCCCGCCAGGTTCTCGTCTGCACGGATGGCTATACCGACGGCGCCGTTCCCTTCTTGCGCCGCCGGCTGGTCCCGGTTCGCAGCCGGATCATTGTCACCGAGGAGCTCCCGCCAGAAGTGATGGCGCGGCTGATGCCGAAGCGGATGATGATGATTGAGGGCAGGCAACTGGGGTTCTATTACCGCCCGACGCCCGACGGCAAACGCATTCTTCTAGGGGGGCGCGACAGTTCGCGCGTCGGCGATCCGGCCGCGCCGAAGCTGTTTCTGCGCCGCGGCTTGGTGAACCTGTTCCCGGAACTGGAGAACGTTCGCCTGTCGCACACCTGGTTTGGCAATGTGGCGATGCACCGCGACATGCTGCCCCGCATCTTCGAGAAGGACGGCGTGGTCTATGCCACCGGTTTCTGCGGTTCGGGCGTAGTCTGGGCGCCATGGATCGGAACGCGCGCGGCTCACAAGCTGCTGGGACATGCCGCGCAAGCGCGCACGGCGTTCGACTTCCGGCCGCCCGCATTCATTCCCCTTTACAACGGCAATCCCTGGTTCATGCCGGCGATCATTGAGGGCTATCGGATGCAGGACCGCATCGCCCTGTACCGCGCCCGCCGATAGAGCTTAACCGTTTGAGGACTCCAGCGCTCCTGCGGGGGCGCTATCGAGAATCATGCACTATTGCAGAGGAATACAGATCATGCCGGTCGAGGTTCAGAAAGTCCGTGACAGCGCCTCTTTTCCAACCCAGGTGGATGTCGTCGTCATCGGGGCAGGGATCGTCGGTACATGCACGGCCTATGAACTCTCCCGCCAAGGCGTCTCCGTTGCTCTGCTCGAAAAGGGCATCGTTGGCGGCGAGCAATCGAGCCGCAACTGGGGGTGGGTCCGGCAGCAGAACCGCGATCTCCATGAGCTTGCCCTTGCCATGTACAGTCTGCGGCGCTGGGAGGAATTGGGCACCGAGATCGGCCGCGATCTCGGTTTTCGTCGGACCGGGATACTCTACTGCACCAAGAGCGAGGCGGATGTCGCCAGGTGGGAAAAGTGGGGAAAGGCCGCACGCATCCAAGGATTTCACAGCCAGATACTCACTGCTTCCGAGGCGAATGAGCGGGCCTCGGGCGGCACCTCCTCCTGGGTCGGCGGCGTCTGGTCTCCGACCGACGGGAGAGCGGAACCGAGCCGTGCTGTGCCTGCCATCGCCGAGGCCGCGAAGGAAAACGGCGTATCGCTCCATCAGAACTGCGCCGTTCGAGGCCTCGACATTACCAATGGCCGGGTAACAGGGGTGTGGACGGAGCGGGGAATTGTGAAAGCGAGCACCGTTGTTTGCGCCGGCGGGGCATGGGCTTCCCGCTTTTCTCATCGCTGTGGCATCGAAGTTCCAGTCGCCAACATCGCCGGGACGGCGATCAAGACAACCCCGGCGCCCGAAATCGTTCAAGCAGGGTGCCTATCGGCTTCGAACTTCGTGTTGCGGCGTCGGATTGACGGCTCCTTCACGGTTGCCGTACCCGGACACGGTACGCTCGACATCACGCCGCGAGGAATGCGATATGCATTCAAATTCTACGAGATGTATCGGAGCAAGATCGGCAAGAAGCTCAAGTACCGCATCAATAGCAGCTTCTGGAATGGTCCCGATGCCTTCGGCAGCTGGGAAAACGACGAGATCTCGCCGTTTGAAAAGAGCCGCATTCTGGATCCGGCGCCCGACGCGGAACTCGTCAAACTCGCAGTGAAGAACCTTGAAAGCGAGTACCCGGCGCTGAAAGGGATCGGGGTCGAGCGCGCGTGGGGCGGGCTCATCGATACCTCTCCGGACCTCGTGCCGGTTATCTCGAGAGTGGAGGAACTCCCCGGCTACGTGATCGCCGCCGGCTTCAGCGGACACGGTTTCGCGATCGGACCGGGGGCTGGCCGGCTGGTGAGCGAGATTGTCTTGAATGAAGAGCCACTGACCGACATTTCGCCTTACAGGCTGAGCCGGTTCAGCGATGGCTCGGCGATCCGACGGCCGGAAATGATGTAGCCGTTAGATCGGCTGCCTTTGTAACCCAAGGGGATTATTGTCACCGAGCCTCGTCCACTGACGAGACTCCAACCGCTCATGCAAAGGTCGTGGCAACAACCGGGTGGGCGCATATGAAACTGGACAGAATTGACGTCAAGATCCTCTCCGAGCTCCAGAAGAACGGACGTATTACTTATGTCGAGCTCGCCGAGCTAGTTAACCTATCCGCAACCCCTTGTCTCGTGCGAGTGAAGAAGCTGCAGGCAGAAGGCTATATCGGCGGCTATTCTGCGATGATCAACATGGGAAAGCTTGGCCAGGTTCTGACTGTCTTTACAGAGATAACCCTGAGGAACCATCGCCAGGCCGACATCGCCCGCTTCATCTCGGCAATCCGAAATATAGAGCAAGTCATCGAATGCCACGTCGTCTCGGGCGACTACGGCTATCTCGTCAAGTTCGTGGCGAGCAGCATAGGAGAATACCAGTCGTTGATGGAGCGGCTGGTAGAAATGGACATCGGAATCGAGAAATACTTCAGTTTCGTCGTGCTCAAATCGCCGATCACGAAGTACCACATGCCCCTGACGGATCTGTTCGACACTTAGGGAGCCGAACTGCCTGCCAGCCACCCTCTATCCGGACCTGTAGAGGCCTCGCTTCCAACCGTCGTCACATTGACCCTAGCCGTTCCCTCGTCGGGTTAATGCAGAGCCGTGAAGCCACGGATGTATCACGGTCATGAGCCTCGCAGATTATCGCCGCAACCAATTTGATCTATATTGACACCAATCGTAAAACCAATCTTATATTGATCGCGTGTCCAACCTGATTGGTAGCGAAGGTGCTGAACGTGAAGCCAACTCCCGCGCAAAAAACAACTCCGCTTGTCTCTCCCGCCTCGGCTGCCGTAGTCCGCGATGCTCCTACGCAACTGTTCATCGGCGGCGAATGGGTGTCTGCAAAAGAAGACCGCACCTTTGAAGTGGTCGACCCCTCGACCGGAGATGTGATCGCCACAGTTTCCGACGGTGATATCGGCGATGGAATATCCGCGGTCGACGCAGCGGAAAAGGCCGCTGCGGTTTGGAAGGCGACCTCGCCGCGGCGTCGCTCGGACGTTTTGATGAAGTGTTTTCACCTTGTGCTCGAACGGGCCGAATGGCTGGCGCAACTGATCACCGTGGAAAACGGCAAGGCACTTGCGGACGCCAGGTCGGAGGTCGCCTACGCCGCGGAGTTTTTCCGCTGGTACGCGGAAGAAGCTGTACGGGCGCCGGGCGAGTTCGGACCTGCCCCCTCCGGCGCCAATCAGATCATCGTCAACCACGAGCCGATTGGTATCGCCGTGTTGGTGACCCCCTGGAACTTCCCGGCGGCAATGGCGACCAGAAAGATCGCTCCCGCACTGGCCGCTGGGTGCACATGCATCCTGAAGCCCGCAGCGGAGACCCCGCTTACGGCACTGGCGATCGGCGAAATTATGCGGCAGGCAGGCGTTCCGGCCGGAGTGGTCAACATCGTGACAACAAGGAAAGCCGGCCCCGTGGTCAGCGCCATGCTGCATGACAAGCGGGTACGGAAGCTGTCGTTTACCGGCTCGACAGGCGTCGGCCGGACACTGCTGCGCGAGGCTGCGGACCAGGTTGTCAGTTGTTCGATGGAACTCGGCGGCAATGCGCCCTTCGTTGTATTCGACGATGCCGACCTGGAGACGGCCGTCGCTGGAGCAATGGTTGCCAAGATGCGCAACGGCGGGGAGGCATGCACTGCTGCGAACCGCTTCTATGTCCAGAAGGGAATTCTCGAGAACTTCACGCGGCGGTTTGCGGAAGAGATGGCGGCGCTCAAGGTCGGAGCAGGCCTGGCTGCGGACACGCAGCTCGGGCCACTGATCACCGAGGCCGCGGTCGCCAAGGTGGGACGCCTGGTGGACGACGCCATTGCCAAGGGAGCCCGACTGGTTACCGGTGGCACCCGGTTGAACGGCGACGGCTTCTACTACCTGCCAACCGTACTCGCGGACGTTTCTCCCGACGCCGAGATCCTTCGCGAAGAAATCTTCGGGCCGGTTGCGCCAGTCATTGCGTTTGAAACCGAGGACGAGGTCGTCCAGATGGCGAACGATACCGAATACGGGCTGGTGTCCTATGTGTTCAGCAGCGACCTCAAACGCGCGCTTGCGGTCGCCGGGCGGCTGGAAAGCGGCATGGTCGGAATCAACCGAGGCGTCGTCTCCGACGCTGCCGCACCGTTCGGCGGGATGAAGCAGAGCGGCCTCGGCCGCGAGGGAAGCCACCACGGCATGCTCGAATATCTCGAAACGAAATACATCGCCGCAAGCTGGTAGGCACTCTGCGATCCTGACCGCTTCCCTCTACCGTAATGACGGTCTCGTAACGAGGTCGGAGCCGACTCACATCCATCTTGTCTAACGACGACGCGGCTTTGCCTTCACCCACGTAAAAATGGAGAACCAGATGTCACTACTCAAAACGATCGACCCGAGTCCCTCGTTCGAACCGAAGCACGCGTCCCCCGCGCGGGATCGCCTTATCGCCGGTGCACCCGCCTTCAAAACCTGGGCGCAGGACAGCGACAAAGAGGGTAAGGTGAATACCGGCGTCTGGGAGGCCACTCCCGGCGAGACGCACTCCATTAAGGGCGAAACCTTTGAGTTCTGCCATATCCTGCAGGGAGTGGTCGAGTTGACAGAGAAGGGTAAGGAACCGGTCATTTATCGCGCGGGTGACAGCTTCGTGATGAAACCCGGCTATGTCGGGGTCTGGAAAACGATCGAGACGGTACGGAAAATCTACGTCACCGTCACTTGATCGTTGCGCCGAAGAGACCGTTCCGACGCACATTACTTGCTTTTTTGAGCGGGGACGGGGCGACTTGGCAGGGCAGGTCTGCCGGTCGGCAATGCTCGAAAAATGGCTGGGCGATTATTCGTCCAAGCATCTCCTAAACCCAGTTCGTGCTTCCAGCAGTGTGCCTTTCACGAAGGAGCTTGCGCTTCGCTGTTGCCTGAGATCTCATCACTCACCCCGAGAGCGGTAAAACCTGCCGCTGTTGTTTCCAAGGTGAGCGTGGATCCCAATGAAACGGATCAACCCATGCGAACGGAAACGTTCACTCTCGCGCCTTTCGAGGCTCACCATTTGGATGGTGCTCTGGGTCTGTCACGTGCAGCGGGCTGGGCACACAGGAGAGCAGATTGGGAGATAATATGGTCGCTAAGCGAGGGGCGGGTTGCCCTTGTGGGTGATCGTGTCGTGGGCACAGCTCTCATGACTCCCTTCGGCGACACCTGCTCAGCCATCAACATGATTATAGTCGATGAAAGCCAGCGGGGCCGGGGACTGGGAAGACAATTGACCAGCGCAGTGATGGAACTCGCCGGTGATCGGGAATGCCGTTTGACCGCGACAAGTGACGGTTTACCCCTTTACGAAAAGCTGGGGTTCATTGCGACGCATCAAATCGTCCGCCACCAGGGCGTTATTGGTCACGTCGATACACCTGAAAATGTGGGGTGGATCGGGCCCGACGCCCTGCCGGCAATCAAAACGCTCGATCGTGCGGCTTTCGGCGCCGAGCGCGACGCGCTCCACGATGCGCTGGCGAACGAGGGGCCCTTTGCCGTTATCCGGAACGGTGGCAATATCGTCGCCTTCGCGGCCACGCGGTCTTTCGGGATGGGCGAAGTCGTCGGGCCGGTCGTGGCAGAAAACGCCGAACAGGCGGGGGATTTGATTGCCTTCATCCTCTCCGGTAAGGAAGGTCGTTTCGTGCGTATCGACATCCCTGAACAGAGCGGCCTTTCGTCGTTGCTCGAAGGCTGGGGGCTGCCTCACGGGGACGGAGTCGTTGCGATGGTCCGGGGTGCAAAAGGCCGGTCTCAAATACCGGCGGTTCGAACTTTCTGCCTGGCAAGCGAGGCTATTGGCTGACTGCATGTTTGAGGAGGCCGTTATCATTGAACCGGATTTGCGGATTCAGGAGCGGAACCGGGGGCTGGATGGGAAGTCGACGAAATTCATCGATCGGGGCAGCGCAGCGAAAACCCTGACTGAACTCTATCCGCTACCTCATCATCTTCGGAGCGGCTCGTAACGAGCGGCTCGTCTGGCTCGATTCGGGAGTTCATGCCGGCGTGCAATACCTGTGGAAATTCGAGAGCAGTTCGGCGACGAGACGGCCGCCTCGCTCGGCGTCCATGTCGGCCGCGCGAGGCTCGCATTATTTGCGCTGACACAGAGCTAGGACGTCTCGGCTCCGTCCACCGCCCCACTCGGAGGTGCCGGGACGTAGATGCTTAGATGCCTACAAGAAAAGCGTAAGCTAATTTAGCCGTATAGCTATCAATTAACGGATGAACATGCTTGTGAGCTTCGGAATGCGGCAGCCCATCCGCCGCTCGGCTGTTAGGATATAGATCTATGGTGGGGACCACGAAGCCTCTCCTATTCGCCGTGTCCACCGCGTCGCCCTTCCTCCCCAGGGCAAAATTTGGCTGCCGTCGCACAGGTCCCGACGGCAGCCGTGCTTTCAGGCCAAATTCCCAGATGGGACTATCGACGGTGCAGCGGCGCCGGTACACCTCGGCTCGATTGACTCGACTTCACCGTTGCCCCTTGGTCCGGGTGGCCAAGACGTTACGAATTGAGAAGCTTGAATGAATTCTCAGGACGCCGGGCAGTGTCGAGAGGATCTCCTTGTGGATCCTCTCGAACTCGCCCGCCCCCCCCACTTCCACCCTGAGCAGGTAGTCCGAGCCGCCGGTCATCAGAAAGCATTCGCGGATCTCGGGGTGCTTGCGCACGGCAGCTTCGAAACGGTCGAGGTGTTCCTCGGTCTGCCGCTCGAGCGTGATGTTGATGATCACCGCAATCGTGTCCTCAGAACTCCCGCTGTCCACCAGGGCCGTGTAGCCGCGGATGACGCCGGCTTTCTCGAGCAATCGTATGCGACGCAGACAAGCCGAAGGTGAGAGGCCAACTTCCTCCGCAAGGCGCGCATTGCTTATCCGAGCATTCAGCCTCAGCAGACGCAGGATATTGCGGTCGATCGCATCAATGGCGGACATGCATAATCTTCCATTTGGTCGTAGTTTATTCGATGGCTGATCATACTTCGAAATCATCGATCAAAACTAGGCGGGATATTCAACGAATGTTTCAATATGTTCCGTCCAACGAAAGGGTTGCACATGGACGGTCATGCTTTGCACATTCAAAGTCGGGAAGCAGACACTGGCGCTGGGGCTTCCGGCTATCTGACCATCGACCTCGCCGCATTGTGCAGAAACTACCGGAAGATTTCGAAGGCGGTCGCACCGGCAACGGCCGCCGCCGTCGTCAAGGCCGACGCGTACGGCCTCGGTGCTGGGCAGGTCTCCAGGGCGCTCCATGCGCAGGGCTGCCGGCAGTTCTTCGTTGCGCACCTCCTGGAGGCGATCAAACTCAGACCGCTGCTGCCGAACGACACGCAGATATTCGTGCTGAACGGGCTGCAGCCGGGGGCAGAGATCACTTGCGCTAATGCCAACATCGTTCCGGTTCTCAACTCTCTCGAGCAGTTCCGGCGTTGGTCGTTCACGGCTGAGAAGCTCGGACGCATGCTTCCTGCCGTTCTGCAGTTCGACACCGGCATGTCGCGTCTCGGCATACCGCCGCAGGAAAGAAGTGCGCTCGCAGCCGAACTCAAGAGCTGCGGGAACATCGAAATCATCTTCATCATGAGCCATCTCGCCTGCGCCGATGAGGTGGACAACAGGCAGAATGCCGATCAGCTCGCTCAGATGCGCCTTATCGCGGCCGTGTTTGCAGACCTCGATATCTGCTTTGCCAATTCGGGCGGTGTCTTTTTGGGCGGCGACTATCATGGCGTCCTCGTTCGCCCCGGTATCGCCCTATATGGTGGCGCGCCCACTGCCGGCAGACCCAATCCCATGGAGCCCGTCGTCGGGCTCGACGTCGCCGTCATCCAGACAAGGACGGCTCCTGCCGGAACGCGTGTTGGATACGGCGGTAAGCACGTGACCTCGGCAGAGACCAGGCTCGCTACAATCGCCGCTGGTTATGCCGACGGTCTTCCCCGCAGTCTCAGTGATCGCGGCGCCGTTTTCTACGACGGCGTTCGCCTGCCGATCGTCGGCCGCGTCTCGATGGACAGCATCACGGTGGATATCACCGCCTTGCCCGAGGGCACGCTTTCCCTCGGCAGTCTCGTCGAGGTTCTCGGTCCCAATCAGACGCTTGAGGATGTCGCCGAAGCCGCCGGCACGATCTCCTACGAAATCCTGACCAGCCTCGGCCGTCGTTACGAACGTCGGTATCGCTGATCAATACACCACTGAGGAAACCATGAAAGTCATCGTTCTCGGCGCCGGCGTCATCGGCGTTACCAGCGCCTACCAGCTTGCCAAGGCCGGACACGAGGTCACCGTCGTTGACCGCCAAGAAGGCCCCGCTCAGGAAACCAGCTTCGCCAATGCGGGCGAAGTCTCATTCGGTTACTGCTCGCCCTGGGCCGCACCGGGTATCCCGATGAAGGCGCTGAAGTGGCTCTTCATGGAACACGCGCCGCTGATCCTGCGCCCGAAGCTTGATCGCGCCATGCTCGCCTGGATGTTTCAGATGCTCAGAAACTGCACCGCTGAACGCTACGCGATCAACAAGGGTCGGATGCTGCGTCTTGCCGCCTACAGCCGGACCTCGCTGGCGGAGGTGCGAGCGGAGACCGGCATTGTCTATGACGAGCGCATGCAGGGCACTCTGCAGCTCTTCAGGACGCAGCAGCAGCTCGACGCCTCGGCCAAGGACGTCAAGGCGCTCGCCGCCGACGGTGTGCCTTACAAGGTGCTCGACCGTGACGGCTGCATCCTAGTCGAGCCCGCCTTGAGGCATGTTCGCGAAAAAATCGTCGGCGGACTACTGACTCCGAAGGACGAGACGGGTGACTGCTTCAAGTTCACCAACGAACTCGCCGCCAGGGCAGCGGCGCTTGGCGTTCGCTTTGTCTACGGCACGCAAATCAAGGGACTGGATGTCGAGAGTAGCCGCGTGCGTGGCGTGCTGACCGACCGCGAACGGATGAGCGCGGACGCTGTCGTCGTCGCACTCGGCAGCTATTCGCCGCTGCTCCTCAAGCCGCTCGGCATCAAGCTGCCGGTCTATCCAGTCAAAGGATACTCGCTGACGATCCCGATCACCGACGCATCGCGCGCACCAGAGTCGACGGTAATGGACGAGACCTACAAGATCGCGATCACAAGGCTGGGCGATCGGGTCCGCGTCGGTGGCATGGCGGAAATATCCGGCTACACCAATGACCTCTGCAGAGCCCGGCGTCGCACTCTCGAACATTCGGTGCGCGACCTGTTCCCGGGCGGCGATCTCAGCAAGGCGTCGTTCTGGTCTGGCCTGAGGCCGATGACACCGGACGGGACGCCGGTGATCGGAGCTACCAACATTGCCGGGCTCTTCCTCAACACCGGACACGGCACGCTGGGCTGGACGATGAGCTGCGGTTCGGCGCGGCTCATCAGCGATCTGGTCAGCGGGCGGAAGCCGAAAATCGATGCGGCCGATCTCGCGATCGCCCGCTACAGCTGATCTTAAAAAACGAAAGCCGGAGGTACTTATGATAGAAGCGATTGCAACCGCTGAAGCACCGGGCGCGATTGGCCCCTTTTCCCAGGCAATAAAGGTAGGTGATTTGCTCTTCGTCTCGGGTCAGCTCCCGATCGATCCGGCGTCCGGGGAGTTCATCTCCAACGATCCGGTGGAGCAGGCGAGACAATGCCTGAAAAACATCGCCGCCATCGCCAAGGCGGCGGGCTCTGGTATCGAGAAGACCGTCAAGACGACCGTGCTGCTGACCGACCTTTCCCGTTTCGCGGACATCAACAACGTATACGCGACATTCTTCGAGAAGCCATTCCCTGCCCGCGCTTGCTATGAGGTCAGCGCGCTGCCAAAAGGGGCACAAGTTGAAATCGAGGCGGTGATCGCGCTCGCATAAGTGCCGCCAAGCCGGCGGTCTCGGGCGCCGCCCCCGGCCGTCGACGGGTGGCGCCGCGCAACTGTCCGGCCGCAACGCGATTTCCCCGCTCATGACAGGACGCGAGCATTGGCCGCCCGTGGAAAGCCGGCAGCCGATAAACGAGCGTCGCATTTCATGACTCGGGCGAACACTTAAGCGAGTTGAGCGGACCGGCATGCGCCCCGCGAACCTCTGCGGGCCCCCTGGCGTTCAGTGGTGAGGAACTCCCCCGCTACACACGTTTACTCATGGACCGGCCGGCGGTCTTGCCCGAGGACCGCTTTGGGTTACGTCAGCAGGCATTGGACTATCGCATGCTGAACTACAGCATCGGGTCGATCTTTCCGGTCCCCATCCGGCCGGGCAGGGTGGAACCATGCCATCCCAACCAAGCAGGCGCGACCTCCAACAGTCGCGCCGCGGCTGTTCGAGCGGCCACCAGACGACCGAGATTGGCGTAGCTTGCCACCAGGCTCGCATGGAGGATGCTGAAGCCGGGGTTCACCTGGATGCCCAGCGCTGAATACTTCGCGGCGTCTTCGAACCGTGCGGTAAAAAGGCTGACCCAGGCCAATGCGAGATAGGAATGATAGTTCATCGGATCGAGCGGGCTCAGCCGAAGCGCCTTGAAGGCGTGTTCGCGCGACCGGTCATAGGTTTCGTTGAACATGTGCACCATCGCACTTAGCCCGTAGGCGTGCGATGAATTGCCGTCCAGCATCAACGCCCGGTCGAGCGCGTTGATGGAGCGGTCATAGTCATGGGTGATCGTGGCGTGGACGAACGCTCCCAGGCAAAGCGCCTGCGGGTCGTCCGTGCCGATGGCGAGCGCTGCGTTGGCATGCTTGAGCGCGGCAACCCTGTCCTCGGGATGGAAGCCGCCGCGCAGGAAACGCTGCTCATATCCCCAGGCCGCATAGCCATGCGCGCAGGCGTAGTTAGGATCAAGACGCAAAGCCTCGTTCAGCAACCGCAGGGCTTCACTGGTATCCGTCGGCGTATTGGCGTAGCTGTGTGGCCACGCGCGGAGGAAAAAATCATAGGCGTCAAGGCTATCCGGCCGATTACGACGCGCTTGCTCGATCTCTGCGCGCCTGAGCGTGGGCGCGAGCGTACCAACGATGCGTTCGGTTAACTGATCCTGCAGATCGAAGATGTCTTCGGCCGCGCCCTCGAACTTGTCGGCCCGGATATGGGTTGCATCCTTCCCTTCGATCAGTTGTGCAGTGATGCGCAACCGGTTTGCTGCCCGCCGGATACTGCCTTCCAGCACGTAGCGGACGCCCAGTTCTCTGGCGATCTGCCTGACGTCGATCGCCTTGCCTTTGTAGGCGAAGGTGGAATTTCGCGCGATGAACAGGCTCGTCCTGCTCTTGCGCAAGCGTCACCAGGATTGCGCGCCCAGCTGGCGTTGAAGTTTCGCGAAAGGTCCAATGGTCAAACTGCTGAACTAGAGCCGTGCTAGAGCAGCTCATTTCGGTCCTTGGTCGCTTTCGCCCGTCGCCGTGTGCCATCCGTGTCATTGCCACTCCCGCCGCGAGTTTCGCTGCGCGGCGGTTTGCCGACTGCGCCGCCTTCATTATCCCATTCTTCAAGCGAATCCCTCATCCGCGCCGCGGAAGCAGGACCCGGGGTGTCGACGTCGAAACCCGCCATGGATGCTTCGCTGATGATGGCATCCATCAGGTCGGTATCTGAAATATCCAGATCAGGGAAAGCGCGCCGCACTGCGCCAACGGCTTCAGAGGTCGCAAGCGGCCGGGCTTCTTTCTGACATGCGCTGAGGAACGCGCCGATAGCCGCGCGGACCTCAGGCCGCATCTTGCGGGAGTGCTTTCTCATCATCACCTCCCAGTCCAGGCTCTGAATCTAAACGCTGCCTGCGTCTCGATGTTCCTGGTTGCTCGCGAACTGGCCGCCGTCTGTGATCTTGGCGCCTTCAAACATAGGTTGGATCAGTTCGGCGGACTCGGCGGACGGGAGGCCTTCTCGCAGTCAAAACTGCGAATTCATGGAGTCGATTTATTCAATTGAGATCTCCCTTCCTGCCAGCCGAAAACAAAGACGCCCCGACCTTGTTTAAATCCGATTTGAGACCCACATATAAGAAACTCGTTAATTTTGGCTGGACTAGCCAATTTGGCTTCGCGGCGTCAGAGGACCCGCCATTCACCACGAACTTTGATGCGAATGCCTCACGCCGATCGGACGCGTAGCGTCGCTTCGTTCGAACCTCGCACGGACACTCGAGCGCGATCACCGGATGACAGAGGATGCGGGCCGCCTCGTGTGCTTCTGCGGAGCGCCGCCATGACCAGCCGCACTACTCAGACGCCTCGCATCGGCGGGGCGACGTCCTTCATCCATATGCCCGCGCGGTATGCAAGGTCGACGCCATACATGATGCCGATCAATCCGGCTGAGCTCGATTGCCGCACTCGAAAAGGATCACCAACAATCATGACCGCTACAAGAATTCTCCAACGCAGTCCTCATCCGACCCGCCGCGACGCAGCAACACATCTCTTTACCGTTGGTCAAGCTGTTTGGCTGAAGGGCGGGGATCGGAGATCGGCTGTGCCGGTCTATCACATCACCGGCACGCTGCCGCCGAGCGGCGGTTCGCCGCAATACCGCATTCGAAACGACGACGAACATCATGAGCGGGTGACGACGCAGGACAGGCTCGAACCGGTGCGCATGTCGTCCGCCGATGAAGGCGCCATGCTCATCGAAAGGACGTTCGGCAACCAGATCAAGCCCGCTGCGAACGGCAGCGCCTCGTTGGCCAAGGGCAAGCACTGACAATTACCACCCTTCTGTCCAACGGAGAGGATGGCGATGAAGATCGTGATCGCGTTCTATCGTATCCGGGATGTGGACGACGCGCATGCGATCGTCGGCCGCGAAACCGCGGAAGCTGCCGATCTCGACGAGGCGATAGAGATTGCGCTGGAGCTTTTGAGGACGCTCGACATGCCGCAGCGTCCGGACGCCATGACCATCACCGGCGGTGATGGGAGCACGATCCATTCAAGCAGGCTCGACACCATCGAAAGTCTTGATGGAAGGCCAACACCATGAACGCCCACCGCAATGAAATTGAAGCCGGCCGACATGCACTTGCGATCAGCATCTGGGAAAATGAAGGGTGGGAGGTCAGCACCCGAGCCAATGGATCATCAATATGGCCGCCACATTGAAACGGATCGCGGCTGGAGGATCTACCACGTGTCCACAGGCGCACCGGCGCGTGTCGACGGCAACCTTCGCAATACAGAACGCTGATAAAGCGGGTCAGCTTATCGGCACCCGCGCGTTCCGCGTCGTGCGAAACACAGGCACGCTGAATATGACGCTACTATTTTCGAACCCGAGCCGCAGCTTTGATGAGAAAAGAAAAGCCATCGTTTCCTCGGCCATGAGGGTATGTTCGAAGTGCGGTTCTTCGTCGAGGCCGAGGCGCTCGTGATAGCGGATGCCGAATTGGGAAGATCGGAAATCTCGGAATCGAAGCTCCTTTCCGCTTTCGACGCGTTGCGTCCGTCCATCTACGATGTCGCACGCAAGGCCTATTCCAGTGGCCGCCACGATTTCTACACACTGACCGCCGCTGATTTCCGCTAGGATGGATCCAGATGTTGATCCGCTACGGCTATGAGATCACGCTGAACTGCCAGCAACCGACCGCGTTGGTGTGCCTGTTGTCGGTCCACGAGGATCGCGCGGCCGATATCCGCGTTCCTGAAACGACATTCACCGCCCCCGATGTGCCGACATCGACCTATCGCGATCTTTTCGGCAACCGCTGCCGGCGGCTTGTCGCACCGGCGGGCGACTTGACGATATGGGGTGATGCCACAATCGAGGACGACGGCAAACCGGACAAGGTGCTGCCAGCCGCCCAGGAACTCCCAGTGCCGGAGTTGCCGGACGATTGCCTCGCCTACCTCATGGGCAGCCGCTATTGCGAGACCGACCGTCTCAGCCAGAGCGCTTGGGACATGTTCGGCGCGGTCACGCCCGGTTGGGAGCGTGTGCAAGCGATCTGCGATTTCGTTCACGACCATATCCGTTTCGACTACATGCAGGCCCGGTCGACGCGGACGGCCTTCGAAGTCTTTCATGAGCGCGTTGGTGTCTGCCGCGACTTCGCACATCTTGCGGTCACGCTTTGCCGCTGTCTCAACATTCCCGCACGCTATATCAACGGTCATCTCGGCGACATCGGCGTCCCGGTCGTCGACCCGATGGATTTCAGTGCCTGGATGGAGGTCTTCCTGGACGATGGATGGCACACGTTCGATCCGCGCAACAATACGCCGCGCGTCGGCAGGATCGTGGTTGCGCGCGGCCGTGACGCGGCCGATGTCCCCCTCATCAACTCGTTCGGGCCGCACGTCCTGAAGTCGTTCCGGGTGTGGACTTATGAGGTGCCGGGCTTGCAATAGCCGCTGGGAACATTTGCCAGTCGCGAGCAAAACGCAGGAGCGGTTCACGGCATGAACGACAGCCTCTCACGGCTTCCCAGGGAACCCGCAGATCGGCTCACCAAGCCGTTCATGCGGTTTCTCCGCATCGAGGCTACGGCGGGCATTATCCTGCTGCTCAGCACGCTCTTGGCGCTAGGCCTCGCAAACACGGCCTGGTCGTCGTCGTTTCTCGCCCTATGGGAGATGCCCGCGGGTGCCAGAGTTGGCGACATCGAGAACTCCCGTTCGCTGAAGCACTGGATCAACGACGGTCTGATGACGCTCTTCTTCTTCGTCATCGCCCTTGAGCTGAAGCGCGAGCTGGTGCTGGGGGAGTTACGCAACCCGCGTATGGCCGCTTTACCTGTCGCCGCTGCTTTCGGCGGGATGGCGGTGCCGGCCGGTCTATTCTCGCTGCTTGTCGACGGCGGGCCGGGTGCGAGCGGCTGGACCACCGTGATGTCCACCGATACCGCCTTCGTCATCGGGTGCCTTGCCGTGCTCGGTTCGCGCATACCAGGGAGCTTGCGGCTGTTCCTGCTCTCTCTTGCGATCTTCGACGATGTCGGCGCCATCCTGGTCGTGGCAATCGGCTATGGCGAAACCTTGAATTGGGTGGCACTCGCAACCGCCGGTCTCGGGCTTGCTGTCGTAGCAGCAATCGCGCGTCTGGGCATCCGCAGCATTCCCCTCTATTTCGCGATAGGTGGCGGCATCTGGCTGGCATTCGACGCATCGGGCGTCCACGCGACGCTCGCCGGAGTGATACTTGGATTGATGACGCCGGCGCGGAGCTGGGTAAGCGACATCCGCCTCCACGCGATACTCGACCGGGTGATCGCCCATCCGCCCGGCGACCATTCGAGCCGCGACACGGCAGCACGCAGCGACCTCCATCGGGCAGGCGTCGCGACCCGTGAGGCACTGTCGCCAATCGAGCGCCTCGAGATTGCTCTCCATCCCTGGGTCGCCTTCGTGATCATGCCAATGTTTGCCCTCTCTAACGCCGGCGTCCCGATAGCGGATGCAAACTTCGACGTTCCCCTCACGATCGCAATTGTCGCCGCCTTCGTGGTCGGCAAACCCGTTGGCATTGTGCTCTTCAGTTTCCTCGCCGTGACACTGCGCCTCGGGACTCGTCCAGACGAGCTCCCGTGGAGCCTGTTGGCAGCCGGAAGCCTGCTGACCGGGATCGGCTTCACCATGGCTCTGTTCATTGCCGAACTTGCTTTCGAGCCTGAGCTTCTGGACTCCGTCAAGCTCGGCGTTCTCGGCGCTTCCGTCATCTCGGCAGCCTTTGGTCTCCTGGCGCTGACCTGGCTGACGTCTCCTGGCAGACGACAATGAGTGCAGCTCGCTCCGTCCGCGGGTTCATAGCGAAGGCAGGCCCCTGGCCGATCTTCCGCGCAGGTCGCGCGGGCCGTTATGAAGAGGACCAGCACGCCGTAGCAGAATGCCGATCCGCATTTCTCTGGGACCGGCGACTACCCGCCGTCAGACGTGTACCAGGTGAAACGCGCTACGCGCTAAACTAGTGGCCAAAACAACAGGATTAGAGGCACGCCCAGCAAGATCACAATGAACGAGAGCGGCAGCCCCAACTTCCAATAGTCTCCGAAGCGATAACCGCCGGGACCCAGCACCAAAGTGTTGCACTGGTGTCCAACAGGCGTGAGAAAATCGCAGGCCGCCCCCACCGCAACTGCCATTAAAAAGGCGTCCGGATTGTAGCCGAGGCGCTGGGCAAGGGTAACTGCGATCGGTGCGACTACGAGAACGGTGGCCGCATTGTTCAAAAACGGCGTTGCGGCCATTGCGACCACCATGATCATTGCAAGCGCACCATAGAGGGGCAAATTGCTAGCCAGCTGAGCGAGGCCGCCAGCGATGAGGTCGGCTCCACCGGTCGCCCGGATCGACTCGCTCACGGGAATGAGAGCGCCGAGCATGATCAGGATGGGCCAATCGATAGCCTCGTAAGCTTCCCGAAGCGAAAGTGACCCGAGCAGTACCGTCAGGATAGCAGCAGCAAAGAAGGCTGTGGCAACGGGCAGCAGGCCAAACGCTGTCAGCCCCATCGCACCAGCCAGGACCACCACCGGAATCAGGCCCTTTCGCGGATTCCCCAAGCGGATCTCACGCCCGGCCAACGGAAGAAGACCGAGTTCCATCAGCCTGGTCGGCAGAAGCACCAGATCGCCCTTCAAAACGAGAACGTCGCCTGGTCTTAACGCGATGTCGCGCAAACGCTCGGTGAAGCGCTTGCTGCTCCGGCTCACCGCGAGAAGATTGATATTGAAGCGATCATGTAGCGCCAAGCGTTTGGCGGTTTGCCCGATCAAAACCGATCTCGGGCCGATCACCACCTCAATTCCGGCAATCTCCTCGTCGACTCCTTTTGCTTCCGTGGGGCGGTCGTGCCCCTCCAGTTCCAGACGGGCGCGACGGATGCCTCGCTCCAGCGCTTGAGGGTCTCCTTCCAACAGAACGATATCGCCCTGACGAAGGACGACGTCCGGCCGTGGCATTAGGCGCTCGACCCGGTTGCGAACAAGGCCGGTGACAAGGACCTCCTCGTCCAACAAGGTCGACAAATGACTGATCGACTTGCCGAGAACCGTCGACTTCGCAGTAATGCGTGCCTCTGTCATGTAGTCCTTGATGTTAAGCGCCTTCTCCATTGTCGGGACCGCCTCGCGTCCCCTGGGAAGCAGTCGGTAGCCAAACGCCAAGAAGACTACCCCCGCTGCGGCAAGCCCTAAGCCGACAGGAGTGAAATCGAACATGTTGAAAGGTCGGCCCGTCAATTCCTCGCGCATCCGGGAAACGACAATATTCGGCGATGTCCCAATGAGGGTCATGAGCCCGCCAAGCAATGAACCGAACGCCATCGGCATGAGAAAAGACGAAGGGGAAGCTTTCGACCGGCGCGCCATCTGGAATGCGACTGGGATCATCATCGCCAGCGCGCCGATGTTCTTGATGAAGACGGAGAGGACCGAGACGGTCGTTACGAGAATAACAACCTGAGCCTGCACAGAGGTCACGCCGGGCGCCACGCGATGGAGGAATGCCCCTATGACACCACTACGCTCAATCGCGGCGCTGACGACAAGCGCGCTGGCTACAATGATGACAATGTCGTCCCCGAAGCCGGAGAACGCTGCCTTGTGCGGCACGATACCGGTGAAAACTGCGGCAAGCAGCGCGAGAACTGCAATGAGGTCGTAGCGAAGCCGTCCCCATATGAAAGCGACCATCAGGCCGATCAGAATGGCCAAGGCGAAAGCCTGAGCTTGTGTCATGGATAAAGTCCCGACCAACTCATCCATTGCCAGGTCCATTCTACGCGCCTGTAAGAGCTAATATCGGGATAACTTACCAGTTTCCGCTCAACGCGCTGCACCCGAACGTCCGTCCAGGATGCTTTCCAGCTTCGTAGGGCGGACGCACGCATGGTCAGACGACTACAGGATGCCTCCGAACAGGACAGAATAGACAATCACGGCAATCGCCAGAGTGAAGGCAAGCGATACGAACAGGCGCGTGAAATCGTAGGTATAGAAGCGGGCGGGAATGAGGTTTTTCATTGCCATTTCCTAAGTTTCGTTGGTCCGAATACCCAAAGCGCCGCGTCCGCTGCGCTTCAAGATAGTGAGCGACTGCAACTCGTGCTGACCCTGCCGAGGATGTCCGCTGGAACTTGGATATCGGTCATAATGGTTGCTACGAGTTCGTCGCGCTTCGCACGATTGTCATAGCCCTTCAGTGTTGCGAGGTCGGTGCTGCTGGCAGATGCCATTCGCCCTGCCGCACTTGAACAGATGCCCGCAAGCGCGGCCACTCTGGCCTCCTCGACCGCTTGGGTGCTGGCCGTCGTGGTGGTAATCCATCCAGCGTTGAAGCCGATGATCGGCGCCGCGAGCAGTCCGACGACCAGACCGATGGCGTAGGGTTTTGTCCGCTCGAGGATTTGATCGAATGTCATGATTTCATTCCCTTTAATCAGGTTGATTATCGGGATCGTTGCAGGCCCGTGCTCGGACCAAGAGCCAATGGCAATCCAGATTTGTTACGGTGCGCCATAAAATATTTAAAGTAAACAACTAATTCCGTTCCTCATTGACAAATATTTTTCAGCGGTCCTTCGTAGCAAATCTCGGCATCCAAATGAAAACCAACGCCCCGTTAGGCGCGCCTATAGTTACACAATTCGAAACTTTAATTTCTGTGAAAACCGCTTTTATCGCGAAAAACACGGTAATGACACAATCAATTGATAGAGATTCTTACTTAGTTTTGGTCCATCAGAGGCACTAAACCAAGCTCATGCTCCGCATATCCAAGTGCGGCCGCCGATTGCGGCCTTGGTGCGCTCAAGTGGCGCCACACGGGCTAGTTCAATCTCACGATGACGAAGCCCCAGAAAAGGAGGGCAGCATGCTTGCCCGGACGACGCATCGAACAGTCCATTTCGACCAACCGTTCTGGATGCCAGACCTCGGTGAAATGGTCCCGGCTGGCGACTACGAGGTCGATGAGGACGAGGAATTGATCGAAGGGATCTCCTGGCTCGCCTATCGCCGTGTGGCGACCTTTATCAAGTTACCAGCCACGGCCGAGAACAAATACCGAATGCGGCTGATAGCGATCGGTCCTGAGGAGCTCGAACGCCTGACGGCAGTCGATCGCAACGAAGCCGCAATCTTCCCGTCTATTTCACCATAAGGCAACACCCAATGCGCCGTCATCTATTCCCGATCGGGCTGTCAGTGCGACTTAAAGATCGCGCAAATATTTCACCTCGTGCGGCGGAAACCTATCAGATCATCGCTAAACTCCCTCTGAGGGACAATTCGCCTCAGTATCGGATGCGCAATGATGAACTCGGCCAAGAGCGCGTGAGCAACGAAGATAATCTGGAGCCGATTGATGGGCTGACGTCCGATAACTGATCAGCGTTCAGCTGTCGCGCAGGCGACTGTGGGGAGAGGGCTGTAGATGAAAAGTAAACACGAAGAACACGCGCTCGCCATCAGCACATGGGAATCCGAAGGGGGCGCGCCGAACCGATCCGGACAGCGCGATGAGTATGGCCGCCGTTTCGAAGGCGACGGAACCTATACGATCTATTACCGCTTCACCGGAGAAACTGCAGAGATCGGCCCCTGGAAGATGGAAGGGCTTAACCCGAAAAATGCAGCGAGGGCGCTGCATATTCTCAATAACCCAACCTAGCCGTGATCATACACCTGTGGAACAACACCAGCACGGCTGCCCTCGCACGGCACACCGCGCCGGTGAAGAATATTGACACGCCTTTTCGCCACACCAACATACCCGGCGTCGACATCGGCGGGTAAGTCGGAACAGCTGTTGCCACAGCTCACGTGCCACAAGGCGATCAGCCGGTCCGCGAAGCGGCCGAGGCATGCCCTCAAGACCACGAAGCCGATATTCCTCGCGTTGTCGCATTCGCGTAAACGAACCGCCACTCGAATACTAGTGGCGCGATAGCGCGGCGTTTAAGGGTGCGCTAAGATGCCAGCATGACCCAGCGATACGAATTGCATGATGACAGCAACGGCTTGTGGAGCGTGATTGATCGCTTCACCGGCTGGCCTGCTCGATGGCAAGGCATACCGCAAACCGGCCTGGACTATTTCGATGCGGACGATCTAACGGACTTGCTGAATCTGCTAGACGAACGCAGACGGGCGAAAGGCAAGCCGGAAAGCGGCGGGCTAAAGTGACCGAAACGTTGCTTCTAAGATTGCCCCTCAGGAGCAGCTCAACAGCTTGACAGTTGGCCCCTTCCGCCCGCCGATGCTGCCCTGTTGCTGCCCGCCTAGACGGCGCATGCCGATTTCAAGTACCCTCCGAGAGAAGTGCAGGTCGGCGCCCGGAGCTTTTTAGAATACGTCCAGATAACTGAGCAACGAAACTGCGCCGACGACTACAACAACAACCTGAGCCATCTGCTTCATCGTTGAGTCAATCGGAAGTTTTTGCACGAGGTACAGCATCAGGACGGCAAGGCCCGTAATCAGGATGCTTATGATAATGCTGATTATTATGCTCATACCCCCAGGCCCTTTGAGCGGAGTGCCTTCCGGCAGTGACGGGTAAATGCATCTGAGTTCTACAACGCGAGGCATGTCACGCCGTAATGCTCCTACCTCTCGGCGATTGAGCTCGCAGCCATTGGCCCATTTCCATCGGGCGAACGGGCGTATTTAAGCTTGACGAACTGTTTCCGGTCTTCGGCAATCAGCATGTAGAGCCTCGAAGTCCAGGTTCCTTCCGATTCTTCGGAAAGTTTCTCCGCATCGGTACTGTCGGAAAATGCCTTGAGAAATGGCTCAATGGGCAGCTTCGTGAAGGCGACGGTGCAGGTCTCGACGGGTCTTTCGTCCCGTCGAGCCTTGGTGACGCCGATTAAAACCGGTTCCGGAAGGGCTCGATCAGTGGCCATCCATGCACTTGAGAAATCAACGTGCTCAAGAGGAGCGAGACGCTCGAAGTCGCCTCTTGGCAAAGGTTTCCATCCCTCTGCTGCGGCGACGGATGCGATCGCGTCGAAACTTGAACCTTGTGCAAGGCACGTTCGCCGGAATACTTCGACTGCCTCTGAACCGTCGCCGGCAGCGAGCGCGATTACACTCGGAGAAACAGCGGCCAGAAACGCGATGAGGTACCGGCAGCGCATCATCAGCTCCACTTGGTGTGGGTCGAACTGCTGAGCTAAGAGGTTTGTTCCAACGGACGGCGCAGGCTGACCTCGGTGCTACGCCGTTCATCGCGCAATCGCCCTCAAAGCGGTGACGAGATCTAGCTCCAAGCGCTGAGGCGATCCCGCTCACTCCGAGAGAGCCATGCCCCGACTGCAGTGGCCCGATGCGCATCATCGAGATCTTCCGACGCGGTCAGAAACCCAGAGCCCGGGCGCCACCGAGAAAGCAGGCCGCATGACAAGATGCCCGTCACATTGGCCAAAGCCGAAACACGCCGCATTTCGAGATCGGATCGCATTGCGCGCAATAACGTTGAGCATCGCAAAAGCGCCGAAATCGGCAGCAACGAGACCGCCAGATCTGCTTCCGATCATCTCCTCACACGCCCTCGGGTCGGCCCTTCTGTTCTCCCGCCAGCGCCGAGATCCACAACAGACGCCCGCAGACTTGTGCTTTCCCCATGGGCCTCGCCCAGCCTCCGCGGCTTCCTCCTTCCAAGGTTTGTCAACGCGGGCCGCCCAACGCCAGCGGCAAACGTCGCGCTGCGGCCCGCATCGAAAAACCTTCAGGAAAGCCGAAGTTCGGACGCCCCTCGGCTGAGGTCTGCTCGCGGCCGGGTTGCAGTCGTTGCGTCACTACCGATACTGCGACATCGCAACAACAAATGTCGGAGTCAGATTCATCCTCCATCGGGAATTACGACAAAGTCGTTGTAGCGGAGCAAGTGCTTAGGTGCTTAAATTATTACCTCTGCAGCTCTCAAGGACCGCTTGAGCATCCTGAAGATCGAGCGTCCCGTGGCCGTTAGAGAGACAGCCGAGGAGCGGCATGAGCAGCTCGCAGGCCTGCGCTCTGAGACCCTGTGCTCGCCAAAGCCGGGCCAAGCCTACCGCCGAGCGGAGTTCCCACATCTTCGCATCCTGCATGCGGGCGATGTCGAGCGCACGGCGGAAGCACGCCTCGATTTCGGGAAGATCGCACTCTGAGCTCGATAATATGAGTTCGCCCTTGAGCCGATACAGTTCCGCCTCGCACCAGCGGTTGCCAGTGCGCGCGACAATGGTAAGCGCCTCGTCAACCAAGGTCCTACCCTCCGCAAAACGATCAGCCTTTCCTTGTGCCTCCGCGAGTAAGCCCATCGCCCAAGGCGCCGTCATTCCCGACCCGATCGCCTGCATCCCAGCCAACCCGTCTCGCAACCGTTCGATGCCTTCCGCGACCAGGCCCCGCTCCGCCAGCACCCACCCCTGCAGGAAGACTCCCTGGGTGTGCCAGAATGGAAATTCGTGTTCGGCCGCGAACGCCAACGCCACCTCCGCCGCCTCTTGCGCCTTGGCGATGTCGCGTCGATGCACGTGCAAAATCGCCGCCCATGTCAGTACATAGGCACGGCTGAACAAATGCCCGAGGCTCGCGGTCATGGCGAGCGCCTCGTCCATCAGCTCCAGCGCCCGGTCATCGTGGCCGAGATACCACAGCGCCATGCCGCCACGGCACAGGCAGATCGGTCCTCCATCCTGTCCATAGAGCGCTAGATGGGCCCGGTGCTGCGCGATGTCGTACTGACTGATCCCATGCTCGAAGTGCTTCCATGCCGAGGCGAATTCGCCGCGCCAGGAGCAGGTAATGCCCAAGGCATAGGACGCTTCCACCACGAGCACAGGATCTGAGATCTGCTGCGCCAACCTTAGAAGCCGTTCGCCAAGATCCCGCGCCGCGGAAAGCTCGGACCGCACCGCATGATGAATGGTGAGACCGAGGAGGACCGGGAACAGCCTGGGCGTTTCCTGGATCCGCTCCGCCAGGTTGAGAGCACGGTTGTAGACGCGCTCGACCTCCGGGTGGCCATAGCCCTTGGCAGCGGTAAGCACTCGTCCCATGGTGATCAACAACGTCAGCTCAAGCTCGAGGCGCTCCGGATTCTCGGGCATCTGGGCGACCAGGTCGAGTGCCTTGGCCAAATGGCCGACGGCCTCGGCATTGGCCGCCCGCTCGTTTGCGTGCTCGGCGGCCCGGTGCCAGAACACGACGGCTTGCGGCAGCTCTCCTGCCTCCGTGAGATGATGGGCCAGGAGCTCGGGCTGAGCGGACACGACATGTGGGGCGAGTTCTTCGAAGACTTGGGCAATACGGCGATGGAGTTCCCGGCGGCGGCTCTTGAGGAGGGATTGATATGCTGTATCTCTGACGAGCGAGTGCTTGAAGCTGTAGATCGCGTTAGGGGGACTTCCGCGCCGAAAAATCAGCTCAGTGGCAACCAGTTGATCAAGCCTCCTCTGCAGCTCATGCTCATCGAGCACTGCTAATGCCGCAATCAGCTCATAGGAGAACTCGCGCCCAATGCAGGCGCCGATCTGGGCCACCACCTTGGCTCTGCCGAGGCGGTCGAGGCGGGCCATCAGCGAGTCGTACAGCGTTACCGGGATCGCCAGCGGCGGCACATGTGCAGCCAGTCCAAACGGATCGCCGGCCACTCCCATGAGACCAGATTCGAGCATAGTTTTGGTCAACTCCTCAAGGTACAGCGGCACGCCATCGGTGTTGGCCAGAATGTAATCGAGCACTTCCGCAGGTAGTGCCTTTCCGCCGGTCAGCCGTTCGACCAGCAATTGAGCGTGTACCCGGTCGAGACGATTCAGGACCACCTTCGTAACGTGCCGGTAACTACGCCAAGGGGGGACGAACTCGGGCCTGTGGGTAATGACCAGCAGCACCGGGAGCTGCCGGATGCGGTTCACGAACAAGCCGAATAGCTCAAGACTACTCGCGTCCAGCCAGTGAGCGTCCTCAAGGACCAGGAGCACCGGCTGCTTCGCAGCCAGTCTGGCAAGCTGGGCGATGAGCACGTCGAAGGTCCGGTTCTTACGCTGTTGGGGCGCAAGGTCCAGTATTGGACAGCGGCCGGTGCCCGGAATTCCGAGAAGCTCGGCCAACAATGGGAGCGCTTCGCTCACCTCACCCACCTGTTCCGCGATCAGCGCCTGGAGTTTGGCGAGCTTCACGACCGATGAATCCTCGCGTTCAAATCCCGCTTCCTGTTCAAGCTGGGCAATCACCGGACGAAGCGCGCTGTTCACGTGATATGGCGAGGCGAAATAGCGGCGCAATCTGTGTGGTTCTCGAAAGAGGCGCTCGCGAAGGGCCAGAGCGAGACGCGACTTGCCGATTCCGGCCTCACCTTCGAGCAGGACGACCTGACCTTCGCTGGCCTTGGCCCGGGTCCAGCGATCGACCAACAATGCGAGTTCCGGATCACGGCCGACCAACGGCAGCACGGCCGCGTGACCGGCCTCGAAGCGGTCGTCGCTACCCACTTCGCCGAGCACCCGAAACGCTTCAGCCGCCCCGGAAAAACCTTTGATCGGCCGCAGTCCGATGCTTTCAAGCTTGAACTGGCCCCGCAGCAGTGCGCGCGTCGCTTCGGCAATGACCACTGTGCCGGGTCCGGCCAATGCCTGTAAGCGGGCCGCCAGGTTCGGCGTTTCACCTACGACGCTGCATTCCTCGGCCTCGCCTGTCCCGATGATGTCACCCACCACGACCAGGCCGGTGGCGATTCCAATCCGAACAGCCAGGTGTTCGCCTGCCGCATCCAGCCGGTCGACGGCCTCAACTACCGCGAGGCCGGCCCGCACGGCCCGCTCGGCATCTTCCTCGTGGGCCTGCGGATAGCCGAAGTATACGAGGACGCCGTCGCCCATATACTTGGCAACAAAACCGTCGTACCGGCCGACGATCTCGGTGGCGCAAGCACGGTACGCAGCGATCGACTGCCGTAGGTCTTCTGGATCGAGGCGGGCGGAGAGTGCTGTCGATCCAACGAGATCGCAGAACATGACCGTAAGCTGCCGCCGTTCCGCCTCGCCGTGGATCCGTGACACGGAGGGACGTAGTGCCGCCGTGGGCGGCGGCGACTGCTGAGCCAGGGTCGCGGCCGCCCTGAGAAAACGCTTGCGGTCACCAAGGGAAAGTCCGAGCTCCTTGAGGTCGGCATCGGTGAGATCGTCGACGACATCGAGATCGATGCCGTTCTTCAAGAAGGTTTGGCGATACTGCTCAAGCCTGATGCTGGCGAGCCAGTCTCCGATGTCGGGCATGACCTAGCATCCTCTGACATGGTCGAATTCGGCTTGCTCTGAGGGCGCTTTCCTACGAGTCGAGGATATACAGCTTACACCTGTGGCCCGGATCAGTCCTCGTCAAATCAGTCCCACGAGCAGCAAGCGCTCGACCACCACCGCCTTTCTGAGGCTCGTCTGGGTTCACGATTAGCGCGCGTGCAGCCGAATTCCCGGAGCGGGAGTGAAAGCGTGGGAAATGCTGTGCCCAGTCTGATCCGCGTCGATTGCCAGTTTATTTTAAAAACGCGACCGTTTCAGTTACCTTGGGCACTTTAGTGGCCACAATCGGTCTTGGCGTGCTCGACCGGCTGGCGCCGAAATGCTTGAAGGCGTTGGTTTTGGAGATCTTCTCAAGCCCGCAAATGCAGGGCATCAGCATCTCCCGGCCGCCTGGCGAGCAATTTGACCATTTTGCCCGCGGAAGTCGGTCGGCAGCGGGGATCCGCCTCCTATTCGCCCACGGGGTTGCGCTATTTGCCGCAAACGATCTCGGGCAGGCGGCAGATGTCTTCGACCCAGGGAGCCAAGAAGAACCCGAATGCAACCGCACTGATGCCGCCGTTCGCATCCGTGCTCGCTGGCCTCGGTCGGCGGGACGAGGCAAGGCGCAAACTGCTGATATGGCGGCCGGGAACAAATCAGGCCGCTCTCGAAGACCTCGCGCGCGACTATAAGTTCCCCATTCGATGGGCACCTGAATACAAACGTGTGCGGGAACGCTTGCTCGACGGTGTCCGTGCAGCGGCCCTGCCGCTGGATGTGACAGTTTCGAGCCTCACAGCCGAACTGAAGCGGGACGATCCCGCTAGCAGGCGGATTGCCGCGAAGCATCTGGGTTGGTTTGGACCGTCGGCAGCGGACGCCGTCTCCGCGCTGGTCATGCTCCTCGCAGACATCAGTGTCCGCGAGGAGGCCGTGCGATCGTTAAGAAAGATTGGACCCGGGGCCAAAGCTGCGGTTCCCGCGTTGGTGGCAATGGAGAACGACAATTTCATCGGCGGCCACGCCAAGGAAGCGTTGGAGGAAATAAGGGGCTACTGATGGCACTCCCCTGGCAGAGCTCACATAAACCTTGCTCGCTTTACCCTCGAAGTTCCGGCCTGAGCCATCACCGCAAATTTCAGTCGGCTTCGACGAGCGCATGCTTCGGGTCGATTTTTGGTGTTCGACACCGCCGCAGTTGAGGGCAGGAAGCTCGAACGCAGACCGTTTAGGTGGCCGTTCCCGGCGTCCCGATTACAAGCAGAGTTGCGCCTTGAGTCCTCGTCACCCTTATCGCATCGACATCAGATTCGTGATCAAGCCGGCCTTAATGATGAGCTTGGGTCGAGGGGCCTCTGAATAGCCGATATCCTCCAACTGATCGGATGTCAGCTCTTCCATCGCCCTGCGCATTGCAATGGTCCGCCGCCATGCCGTGAAGGCAGCCACGATTGTTGCTAACCTTTTCAGCGCTGCTGCGAGCAGCCGCCGGTCCGATGCTCGATTTTCCGTGCGGGTTTCCGTGTAAGACATTCTTGCTCTCCCGTTGCAGGCTACGGTCGGAGCTTGTCACACGGGCGATTTGCGGCTGTTCAGCCAAGCGTGAACCACTGCGGAAAGCTCGACAGGAGGGCGTTAAATCTGCGTTATATCTGCCCGCGAAAATGCTATTCTTTGGTGCAATCGAAATATGGGGGCGAGATGTGCACATCCGATTGCTGGGGGGGCTTGAAGTAACTTCCGGGGAGGGCCTGTCCGTCCGTTTCGCGACGCGCAAGGCCTCACTTCTCTTCGCCGCTCTGGTCCTGGCAGGTCGGCGCGGCCACCATCGCGAGCTGCTTTCCGAAGGATTTTGGCCGGGACGCGGCGATGTGCAGGCACGCAACAGCCTGCGTCAAGCCCTTGCCGACATCAGGCGGTGGTTTCCAGCAGTCGACAATGCCGTCGTTTCGGTCGAGGGAGATCAGGATACAGTCGCGCTGGTGGCCGGTCCGGACGAAGCGGATATCTGGCTCTTCGAGCGAAAGCTCGCTGAAGGTGGGACGGCGGACTTGGCCTTCGCCGCTGAGCTCTACCGCGGTGATCTCCTTGCGGGCGTAGCCATTCCCGACGGACTGGATGAATGGTTCGGACCGTATCAAAGCAGATATCGGCAGAAAGCCCTGCAGTTGGTGGAACGATTGAGCCTTGCACTGTCCGATTCTGGATCCGAGGCCGAAGCGGCTTGCGAGCGGCTTGCGGAAACGCTACTCGCCTCGGACCCGACCGCCGAGCCGGCTCATCGGGCGCTGATGCGAATCCACGCTGTCAGAGGTCACGAAAACGCCGCCTTGCGCCAGTTCGAGTCCTGCCGCGCGCTGCTCAAGAAGCATCTCGACTTGGAACCAGAGGCACAGACGAACTCCCTGGCGGCGTCAATGCAATTGCGGGAAGGGGTCAGCTACCGCCAGACGGCGTCGACGCACAATATCGCGCCGCAATCGCAGCCCATCCACGCGCCGGCGAGACCGCATGACCAGCCGTCGGTGGCGGTGATGCCCTTCGATAATCTTGGTGCGGCGGACGACGAGTATTTTGCGGACGGCGTTGTAGAGGAGATCACTGCCGCGCTCTCGCGCGTTCGCGACTTCTTTGTGATCGCCCGCCAGTCTGCCTTCACCTACAAGGGACGCTTCGTCGACGTGCGTGAGGTTGGCAGGGAACTCGGTGTCAGTTATGTGGTCGAGGGCACCGTTCGGAGGGGTGGCGACCGGCTGCGCATTTCCGTGCAACTGATCGATACCGAGACGCGGACACAATTGTGGTCCGAGCGCTACGAGGGCGCGGTCGAGGACATTTTTGAGTTCCAGGACAGGATTGCGGCGCAGGTGGCCGGCGCCATACATCCAGCCATCCGAGGTGCGGAAATCGAGTTGGCCAAGCGCAAGCCGCCGACCAGCCTGAGGGCCTACGACTTCGTCATGCGAGCCTACCCGCACCTTTGGGGCCGCCGCAAGGATGCTAACGACCATGCGCTCGAACTACTGCGCAAAGCGATTGCCATCGATCCGACCTATGGCCGCGCGCACGCACTCGAGGCCTGGTGTCACGCTGTAAATGCCTCATATCTATGGACTAAGCAACCAGAACTTGAGTTGGAAAGGGCGCTCGAGGCGGTTGAGGCTGCGGGTTCGATCAGCAATGATCCGACGGCATTGACTGCCGCCGGTGCGGCATTGAGCATTTGCGGCGACCAGGAGCGCGCTAGGATTTTCATCCAGCAGGCGCTGGCCCTTGATCCAAACAATGCATGGGCATGGACGCGCTTAGGTTGGATTGCGATCTACAGGGACGACGCCGTTCAGGCGACGGAATGGTTCCGGCGGGCGATGATGCTTAGTCCGATCGATCCTCTCGCATTCAACATGAGAATAGGATTGGCCGCCTCTATGGCCGTGGCCGGTTCTCTTTCCCAGGCTATTGCGATTGCCCGTGAACTCATTGCCAGCCATCCAGACGTCATAATGTTGTATCGTTTCCTTGCCACCTGGTCAGCGATGAACGGGGATCTTGAGACCGCCCGCTGGGCCGCTCGGAAGCTGCTGGCGGCCCAACCGGACTTCAGGATCGACAAATTTCGCTCGCTGCCCATGTTTCGAGGCATGGGGAGATGGGCAGACAAGGTTGCCGAAGCCTTGAAGCTGGCGGGAGTGCCCGAACACTGATCGAACGCAACATCGGAAGACCGTTCTTGGGCGGGAAGGCGGCCTCCGGGCAGCGGGGGGCGACGTCCGAGAAGGGTCGAGAATTCGCGTGAGATCGCAGCCTTTCACGGCTCCACTGATCTGTTTTCCGGACGAAGCGAAGTGCAATCGGGTGGTGAGAGCATCTGCCTCACGCTCTCACAAAACGATAAGCGTTGTCCTTGCGCTCCGCGTATCCGACGCCCGGGTAGCTCCAGTGATAGCCAAGCATCGTGATCTTCTCGGACGCCGCGCGATCCAGGAGCATCTTCCTGCTCTTGAGCGCGGTCTCGAGATTCGTGTCGAAGCCGAAGTGCCAATCCGGGTGTTCGAAGAAGATGACATCATTGGTGCATGCGTCTCCGGTGACCAGCAGGTTGCCATCGCCCGCCAGCTCGATGGAGACATGTCCCGGTGTGTGTCCGGGCGTATCCACGACCTGCATTCCCGGTACGATCTCCTGACCTGGTCTCACGATAGTCAGCCTGTCCTTGACCGCGAACAGGTCCCGCTGCGCGCCGCGCGCGAAACCGTGCAGGGCGGCCGGCGTGCGTGAGTCGAAGGCCTTGTCGGTCCAGAAGCGCCATTCGGCCTCGCTGACGAAATACTCCGCATTGGGATAGAGAACCTTGCCGTCGGAGGTGGCCGTCGCGCCTGAATGGTCGGGATGGGCATGGGTGAAGACGACCTTCGTTATGTCCTCCGGTTCAATACCGAGGGTCTTGAGGTTCGCGGCCAGCTTCCCGGCGCTTGCCTGGAAGTTCGTTCCTGAGCCGTTGTCGATCAGTATCAGGTCGCCTCCATGGCGGATGAGCGGAATATTGGCCTGCACGGGCGCGCTTTGCGCATCGCCGCCGAGCGTCTGAATTATCACCTGCCGCTCCTCTGGCGTGGCGTCCGGCAGGAGTATTTCGGCCGGCAGTGTAATGAAGCCGTCACTGACGACGGTGATGTCGAACGCGCCGTGCTTGAACCGATGGAAATCGGAGGCGTACACGGTTGGCGGGAGCATTGCGGCCCCAGCCGCCGCGGCGCTGACCGAGAGTAGGTCGCGGCGCGTGAGAAGCACTGCTCTTGGATCGCTCATCTCGTCTCTCCTCTCGGCCGATACCGCGCAGCCGCATATTTCAGTGAGAGGTGCGGCCCGAGGTCGCGTCTTGTCCTTTCATGCTGCTCCCAGAGTTCGCTGTCGGCGAGCGAGGGGATCGTCACCACCTCCCCACGATCGAAGCCAACCAGGGCCGCGTCCACCATCTCGCCCGCATCCATCATCATGTCGGCGGGGATCACGCTGATGTCGATGCCGGCTCTGTCGAATATCTCGGTGCGGGTGAAGCCCGGGAGCACGGCTTGCATTCGGACGCCGTGAGACTCGAGTTCTGCGGACAACGCCTGCGTCAGAGCAAGAACGAACGCCTTTGTCGCAACATAGGTCGCGTTGAAACGCTCGGGCATCAGCGCCACCACGGAAGCTATGTTTACGATCGCTCCATTGCGGCGGCGCGCAAAGGTGTGCGCCGCCGTCGTGGTCAGGGAATGCAGGACGTCGACATTGAGCTGGACCATCTTGCTGAGACCATTGGGGTCCGATGCCGGCAAAGGGCCGTTCGGGCCGATGTCGGCGCAGTTCACGAGCAGGGATATCTCGGCGTCTTCGCCAAGCTTCGCCACTACCCGTTCCAGATCGGCCGCGCTGGTGAGGTCTGCGGGCAGAGGAGTAACGACCACGCCGTGCTCCCCCGACAGGCGGTTCGCCAGTGATTTCAGGCGGTCGAAGTCACGGGCGACGAGAATGAGATCGTGACCCCGGCGCGCCAGACGTTCGGCGTAAACCGCGCCGATGCCGGAGGAGGCTCCGGTGATAAGGGCTATTCCTTGTGTCATTTTGCTTTCCTGTTCGCTTGAGCAGCGTTGAGACCGGTCATGGCACCGACGCCACGATGAGGAGAGCGCCGCCGATAGCGACGGCGTCCTCAATGAGGGCGGCCGGAGTGTCGCGTCGGAACGCTTTGGCGAGTTTGCCTCGGGCGGCAGCACCCCCAAGCGTCCCGGCAATCGCGCCGAAGATGCCAGCGATTAAGCCTCCGGCGAGCGACCCTCCAGCCGCGCCCACCGTGGTCCCGGCGAGCGCGCCCATGAGAATGCGAGCGCCGAATTGCATCGGCACTTTGCGGGACGGGGTGTTCGGGAGCTGGTCGGTGACGAACTCGGCGAGTGCCAGCACCGTGAAGGTCCAGGGCGTCCACCTGTATCCCATGAAGGCGAGCGGCGTCCCGGAGACGTCGAACCAGCCGAGATGGGCCGCCCAGGCGACGGCCGCCGGGGCTGTCATTGCACGAAGGCCTGCGATGATGCCGATGAGCAGTGCGAGGACGGTTGTCACCCGTATTCCCCTTTCCAGATACGTCGTTGTTGCCTTGTCAGCCAATCAGGCTGGGGAGCCGCACCGAAACGATCGTTCGCGATGCGGGCCGCCGAGGCGGTGGTGTCAGTCGCGGATGAAGTCCAGAAGATCCGCGTTGATGATCTCGGGGTGGGTGGTGCACATGCCGTGAGGCAGGCCTTCGTAGGTCTTGAGCGTGCCGTTCTTCAGGAACTTGACCGAAAGCGGAGCGGAGTCAGCATAGGGGACGATCTGGTCGTCGTCGCCGTGCATGACCAGCGTCGGCACCGCCATCCGCTCGAGGTCTTCGGTGAAGTCCGTCTCGGAGAAGGCCTTGATGCAGTCGTAGTGGGCCTTCGCGCCACCCATCATGCCCTGACGCCACCAGTTGTCGATGACGCCCTGGCTGATTTTCGCGCCGGGGCGGTTGAAGCCGTAGAACGGCCCGGCAGGAACGTCGAGGAAGAACTGGGCGCGGTTGGCGACGAGCGCGGCGCGGAAGCCGTCGAAAACCTCGATCGGCAGGCCGCCGGGGTTCTTGTCCGACTTCACCATGACCGGCGGAACCGCGCCGATCAGCACGGCTTTCGCCACGCGCCCCGACTTCGCCCTTGCGACGTAGTGCGCGACCTCGCCGCCGCCCGTCGAGTGGCCGACATGGACCGCGTCCCTGAGATCAAGCGCATCCGTCAACGTCGCGACATCGGCCGCATAGGTGTCCATCTCGTTGCCGGACCACGTCTGCGTGGAACGGCCGTGGCCGCGGCGGTCGTGCGCGATGACTCTATAACCCTTGTCCAGGAAGAACATCATCTGGGCGTCCCAGTCGTCGGCGCTCAGCGGCCATCCGTGATGGAAGACGATGGGTTGGGCGTCGCGTGGTCCCCAGTCCTTGTAGAAGATTTCGGTTCCGTCCTCGGTCTTGATGAACGACATGATTTGAATCTCCTTTTTTAATGAAGCCGCTTTCGCGGCGGTGAGAGAGCTATTGGGAAGAGCCATCGCGGCGAGCGCGACGCCTCGCGCCAGGAGAACATTCCGTCGCGTGGTTAGCGCCGTGAGTGAAATGGTCCGCTCATTCATGGCTGCGTCCTTTCGTTCCGCGCCTCTTCGACGGGAACAACGTGACGCAGCTTCATCGCGAAGACGAGTTAAGCGTCGTAAATCGGTGCAAATCAGAGTCGAGGATGAGGAACAGCTCTCGGGTTCCCAAATCGATGTCGGACAAGAAACGAGGATGTGACCCATGCGCGGAACGCAAATGAGGACGATCAGGACGATCTCGCCATAAGTTCCCTGCGCTCGATCACCACCTTCACCAGCGCGTGCGCCGCCAAAACGGGCGACTGATCGCTGTCCCCGATAATGAGAAGGCCCGGTCCGGCGGCCTCAGGACCGATCTCCAGTTGCTGACCGGGGATGATCGCCACGGGCTTTCCGTCTTCCAGAAATGTCTTGATCAAGGGACCTGGGCCGCGACTGTGCGTTTCCCAGACGGAGCCGGAAAAGCCGACGCAGAATGCGGCATCGAAGTCGTCCGCGATAATCTGCTCCAGGCTGAGCGTGTCGGCCAAATCGTCCCGCGCTTCCCGGTCGGACAGGAAACGCTGAACAAACGGGTCCGGGTTGGAAGAGGCATGCCTAGTTCGGCCGAGAAGAGCCGGGAAGCCGCCCAAAGGCGTCGCCAGGGCGACCTCGGCGGGGAGTTCCTTGAACAGGTAATAAGGAGGCGTGATCTGTGGTATCCGATCCCCGATATTGGAAATTCCATCACTGTCCTCCACGGCGATGATGATGAGAAAACGGATGGGACCGTCCATTGCACTCTCCTCTTCCGCCAGATCATGCACTGACCGCGGAAAGCCGACGAGTTGAGAGTTGTAAATCCATGTAAATGGACAGTCTTGTTCAAGTGGATATAGCCGGGGGAGCGCCGTCCTGAGATGACGAAAGAGGAGGGGAGGTGCGGAGGTGAGTCTCGTTGCGCGCGTTGACCTGGACAACGTCGGAGAGACGATGGAGAACCACATCGCTGGCGATTCGACGCTCCCAGCCTGCCGCATTGTCCTGCCTGGCGGCTTCGAGGGCGGCCTGAAGACGCGCCACTGCCAGCGAGGAGGCATCAGAAGTTTGCTCTTCCAGGGCGATGAGACCTCCGACGCGGTGAAGTTCGGGGAGGCACCACCGCTCCCCGGACAAAGCGCAGTGCGCAAGGGCGGCGTCGATGATCTGGAGCGCTTCGTCGTGGAAGTGTAACCGGGCGAGAGCCTGCGCCTGCACTGTCTGAAACATCGTCTGGAACAGGGTGAAGCCGGACTCCCGCAACACATACATGCTCCGGCGTATTTGATGGAGACAGTCGCCATAGCGCCCCGCTCGCAGATGAAGCTCGGCCTCGAAACAGTCGGCGTAGGCGTGCCAGACGTCAAGGGACAGCGCCTTCGTGTGATCGCGTAGCAAACGGATGTATTCCACAGCCAATTCGTCCCGTCCCGCAAGCAACGCGAGAGGGCAAGCCGCCTCGGCCAGGACGTTGCTGAGCGAAAGATGGTGACGTATGTCCACGGCGTAGCGGACGGTCTCTTCCACCTCACGGAGTGCGCTGTCCTCGTCGCCGAGAACCCAGAGGCAGCGAGCCAGAATAATCCTCGCGGTCACCCTCTGATCGAACTGGAAGCGAACAGAGTGCCGCCCGCGAGGCACGTGCTCGTATTCCGCAAGCATTTGCTGTAGCTGGTCGCGCGCCTCCTCGTGCCGACCGAGCCAATGCAGTGTCGCGCCGCGCATCCGCTTTCCAATGATCGCGTCAGCCGGATCCGAGGAGCGGGCGGCAAGCGCCGCAAACCGCTCGGTAAGTTGGAGGCCCGAGCGCGGCTCCGCGCGGTTTATCGCGTCGACCCAGAGCGCCCAAATCGCGCGAAGCTGGTGATCGACATCGCCAAGTTTGTCCGCGATCCCCAGCGCCGTCGTCCAGGCTGAGGTGCCATGTTCGCGGGCATCGGTGGATCGCATCTGCGGCCAGCCGAGGGCGGCATAGAGCTTCATCCTGCTTCGTTCGTCGAGATCGGGACGCGAATCCAGGAAGTTGATTGCAAGGGTTACGGCTGCCAGGCATTCGTCTAGCAACGACAGCCGGAAGAACAGGGGCAGGGCGGCGACCGTGAGGCGCACGCCGAGGAGCACGTCGCCAGCCGCCCCGAAAGCCCATTCGAGGGCGGCGCGGAGACCAGGCACCTGCTGGGCGAAGTCCTGAGACCATTCGTTGGCCGATGTCGAGTACAATTCCTCTTCCGCAGCCTCGAGGAGGCAGCTTAGATAGGTCGCGAACCTCGCCATTGCGGTATGGGAGTCGCCGGATTCCAGGAGTCTCTCTCCCGCATAGAGGCGTGTCGTGTCCAGAAGCCGGTAGAGCGGCGTGTCGAAAGGCCTTTCTGCGACAAGGAGGGATTTGGCGACGAGGGCGGCGATAAGCTCCGCGGCCTCCGGATCCGAGAGGACGGCGCTTGCGGCCTCGAGCGTGAAGCGCCCGCGGAAGACGGATAGCTCTCTTAAAGCTTGCTGCTCCTGTGGCAGCAGGAGGAGATAACTCCAGTCCATGGTGGCGCGGAGCGTCTGGTGGCGCGGTAGGGCGGTTCGCCGCCCTCTTGTAAGCACCTTGAAGCAGTCGGTCAGGGAACGGGAAAGCGCATGGACGCCGATCGCCTCGAGCCGGCCGGCGGCGAGTTCGATGGCCAAGGCAATGCCATCCAGCCTCGTGCAGATATCGACGGCGTGCGGCGCGTCTTCATCGGTCAGCTCGTAGCCACCGAGGCAGGCGTCCGCCCGCTCGACGAACAACTGGACGGCGGGCGATTTCAACGCGATCTCCGCAGTGGCTGCCGGCGGCGGCAGATCGAGGGGCGCGAGACGGTGGACGCGTTCTCCCTCGGCGCGCAGCGGCTCGCGGCTGGTGGCGAGGATACGCAGGTTTGTCGTGTCCGCCAGAAGGTTCTCCGCGAATTCGGCAGCGCTGGTTACGAGATGTTCGCAACTGTCCATGACCAGCAGCATGTTGCGCGATTGGAGGGCCGTGGCGACTTCGCGCATGAGGTCGTCGGTTCTGGCGAGGATACCCAGCGTGGAGGCGACAACGGTCGGGATCAGGTGGCCGTTCCCGAGTTCCGACAGGTCAATCCAGAGGACCTCGTCGTCGCCCGCGACTCTCGAGACCACCGCTCTGGCGACGGTGGACTTCCCCATTCCTCCGGGGCCGGCGACGGTCACCAGGCGCCCCTTACTAAGCTGGTCGGAGATCGCCGCGACTGCGTGCTCGCGTCCGAAGATCCGGGGCTCGGGACGCTCGGGCCGAAGCTTGTGAGGCGGTGTCGCGGAAACCGCCGCCGGGCCGCGGCGCTCCACCGGGGCGATGAAGGTGTATCCGCGGCCCGGTACGTTTGCGATGAATCGTGGTTCGCGCTGCGTGTCCCCTAACGCCTTCCTCAGTGCGGAGACGTGCACGCGGAGATTGGCCTCACCCACGAAAGTGTCCGGCCAGACATGCCTGACAATCTCCGGGTTGGTCTTCAGCTCGCCGGCGTGGGAGACAAGAAACAGGAGGATGTCCAGAGCGCGGCTTCCCAGCGGAACCACGCTCCCGTTCCGCGACAGGCTGCGCCTGGCGGGCGCTACAGAGAACGGCCCGAAATGGAATGCCTCTTCCACGTTACGTCCCCCTGCGAGAACGTGCAGGTTGAGCCCAAAGGGACGGGGATGTCAAATAGCAAAGGTAAAGGCTCCTGCGGACGACCCGGCTTCCGCACTTTGAGATAGGATCGACGGTGCCGTCATGCAGCGTACGGTGCGCCTTCCCAAAGAAGGGATGTGCAAAAGCTCGCCAAATGCACCTGGATGCAACTTGGGCGCCCAGATTCGGATCCCAAAAAGCTCGCGATGAATGGGAGGTACGCTCGCTTCAACGGAGCGGCTGCAATGGGCCGCGATCCTGCCAATCACCACAACTGCTTCCGATGGCGGCATTGGGTCGATTATTCCTGTTCTTGTTGGTCTCCCTTGGGATTTCCAGCTCTTCTGAAGCACGAATAACCCGCATTACTAAGCTCGGTGCAAGGAAAACAGCAATCGCGCGTAGGTCGGCGCTAGGGCTCTCAATATAGCGGCGGCCTCTGCATCATGACCTGTCACGAGAGGGTACTGTAGGGAGCCGACCAACTGAGCCTGTTCGGAGGCGATGCCGGCTGCTTCGACATGGCCGATCCGCGCCAGGCAGGTCGCTGCGTCTGCGAGTCGCCTTGCGCCGACGCGCACGGCGAAGTGGATCAAGTGCCCACGCAGATCGTCGTTGCAGCCGCCTTCGATCATGTCTGCCAAGACCTCGGCCGCTTCGGCATTGCCGACCGTTCCCTCCGGTAAGTGCGCCGCGTTCTCCATTGCAAGCCACTGTACCCCGTTCCGCAGCGACGCTCGGATCACATCATCTTCCCGGACCTCTCGAACGTGCCGGAAAGTGGTCCGCATCGTAAAGGGCGCGCCGTAGTCGATGGTTTCGGCGCGCCAGGCGATCAGAAAGTCGTCGACGGGCAGTGACGCGAAAGGATACCCCTGCGGATCGTGCATCCGCACCCGCCCATCTTCGATGGCAAGCACAACCAGATAATGATCCGATCCGATGGGACCGCTCATGCCCGGCTGATGCCTAAGATGCCCGATTTCGACGGGCCCAACCCATACGGGGCCACCGGCGAGTGCCCTTCGAAGTTGGTCAAGCGCCTCGTCGTCGCTCGTGCTCTTGATGACCGTTGACGCCCACCCCATCGCCTCAAGGGCTCCGTCGAAACCAGCTTCCGGCGTCCAGCCGTAGGGATCGAAGAACGGCAGACTTGCGCCGACGAGTTGCATCCCAAAGGGGCTGCCGGTCGCGAACTCGATGACCGCTGTCGATGGCGCATGCGCGCCGAACAGCATGGCGAAGGAATTGGCGTAGCAATATGGGCCCGAGCCAATGTAGGGAAAATGCTCCATGGAAATGCCTCCAAATTCAAACCGGGAGGCACGACAAGAGCCGCAAATTTCGAGAAATTGTCAATACACAAGGGCAGCGTAAGGCCTGCTCACCGATATCCGGCCAAAGATCCTGCAAATCGCGCCGGCACCGCGTTGGAAGACCTCTGTAATGTAGTCGATGAACGCCCTCGTCTTGGACGGTAAGGTGCGGTGAGCAAAATAGATCGAAATCGGACCGGCATCGGCATACCACGTGGGAACCAATCGAATCAGTTCGCCGCTTTCCAGGTGAGAAAGCGCATCTGGCTTTGGCGATCATTGCCACGGCCAGCCTGAGAAGCGCCGCCGATCGCATCGCGGCCGGATCGTTGACGACAATCTTTTGTCGCAACACCGCCGCTGCTCTTCTCCAGCAGCGTCTCGACGAACGGGGGCGGAAGACACGGACGACCGAGGCACGGGATAAGCGGCGCGGCATTCCGCAGGGTTCACCTATCTCACCCTTGCTGGCGAACCTCTATATGCGCCGGTTCGTGCTGGGATGGAAGAAGCTCGGGTTTGAGCAAAGCTTAGGCACGCGGCTCGTCACCTACGCCGACGACCTCGTGATCCTGTGCAGGAGGGGCAATGCGGAAGCGGCGCTCCACCATCTGCGCGCAATCATGGGCAAGCTGAAGCTGACGGTGAACGACGACAAGACACGCATCTGCAAGGTGCCGGAAGGCGAGTTCGACTTCCTGGGCTACACGTTCGGACGATGCACTCGGCGAGAACCGGCCAGGCCCGCCTGGGCTACCGGCCATCGAAGAAGAGCATCAGGCGCGCGGTCGAGACTGTCCACGCGCTGACCGACCGAACGGGGACATGGCAAGAGACCACATTGCTGGTAGCAAAGTTGAACCGCACGCTCCGCGGCTGGGCGAGCTCCTTCTCGGTAGGGACCACCAGCAAGGCGGTATCAGGCGCTCGACAACTACGCCGCAGTGCGGTTGCGCCGGTGGTTGCGTTCCAAGCACAAGACCAGACGTAAAAAGGGCGGGTCCTATCCAGACTCGCACCTATACCAGCACTATGGACTGGTAGGTCTGACCCGTCTCGGATCGTGAGTGAAGGCGTGAGATCTTGTCCGAGAGCCGGATGCGGGAGATCTGCATGTCCGGTTCGATTGAGCGGGGTGTGGAAACGGGAGTCACGGTCGAGCCGCTAAGGCACCGCCAGACGAAAGGGGCGGAAACAGACATGCTCGACCTACAGCCACCCGCGCCACACCTCGACCCTACCGAGAATTCGCCTTCGTCACCGCCGCGAAAGTGTGGAAAGCAGGTCATCACCATTGGGCAAGCAGCAAGCTAAAACCTAGTCCTGCAGCTTGAATTCAGCAGCAAACTCGGCGCCATCAGGATGGAGCGTCAATTCGGACGTGCCGTCCAGGGAATGGCTAAACACTCCCGCCAACACTTGCGAGCCGTAGCCCTTGCGAGCGGGGGTGGTATGGATTTCGCGGCCGTTCTCTCGCCAGCGAAAACTGATTAGTGTTCCATTGCCCTTTTGTCGGTGCGCTGTCCAAGTTACCTTCAGCCGGCCTTCGGGCGAGGCCCAGGCGCCGTGCTTTACGGCATTGGTGGCCAGTTCATGGATCGCCATGGCGAATGCTTGCGTGGTTTCACGCGACAGGGTGACGTCTGGACCGTCAAGTTGATAGTTTTCTCCCTCATGGCCGCCCTGGGCCTCCAACTCAAGGCGCAGAACTTCAGCCATGCGGACATCGTGCTCAGGTGTGCGCATCAGCAAGTCCTGGGTCCTGGAGAGGGAGCCGAGGCGAGTTGCAAACCTGTCGCGAAACTCATCAAGAGATTGACTTTCGTGCAAACTGCGATTTGCCAGCGCGTTCACGCTCGAAAGGACGTTCTTCACCCGGTGATGCAGCTCGCCCATCAACGTCTGTTGCTGCGCCTCCATTCGACGTTGTTCGGTGACGTCGCGTATCGCCAGCAGGATCAGGTCGAGATGATCGAGACGGCGGCCATTGAGGATCATGATGCGCTGCCCGATCGTTTCAAAGTCGTGCTCTACCTCGACATCATCAAACGCATTGTTGTCGGGAAGAACATCTTCCAACAGCTCCCTCAGTCTCGGAATGTCCCATTGCCCATTTCCGAGTTCGTACACCAGCCGGCCCTCGGTGTCGGCGGGGGAGACCTGAAACAGATCATAGAAGGTCTGGTTCGCTCTGGTGACTCTCAGATCCCAGCCGAGTACCAGCAGTCCTTCGCGAACGCTGTCGATCAGCTTCTCCAGGAACTCCCGATGGCCTTCGAGTTCGAACCGGGCCTGCTCGGCTTGCGTTTGGTCTGAGACTGTGAGCAGGATCAGTTCCGTACGCCCGTCATCGGCCGTTATTCTTCGGGCGTTCAGGATCATCACTCGCCTCCCGATATTGGGAAACTTGTGCTCGATCCGGTAGCCTTTCACCATCGAGCGCTTGGGCAGGACCTGCTCCAGCAGCCCACGCAGCTCGGGAATGTTCCACTGCCCATTGCCCAGCCGGTATATCAGCTGGTCGCGCGTCTCCTCAGCCGTGACGCCGAAGGTTTCGCAGTATGCGGAGTTGACCTCGGCGATGGTGAGATTTGAAGTGAGGATCAGCAGCGGCTGATCAAGCGTGTCGACGATGGCTTCGGCAAGCCCCGCCAAGCCGAGGCGCTGCCTGGCGTCAGCCGCATCCCCCGCGCTGTCGTTCCCATCGATCATGTTTTTCATAATGTGGCACCTATTCTGCGAGAGTCGAGATAATTCTGGGAAGGCATTAGAATCTCGCGGAACCTGCCAGAGCCCGTGTGCTGCTCTGGCAGTCAGCACCGGAAATTCCGTCCTCTTCCTGTGAATGGCACGCACTGGGTGGTCGATTCTCCCCTTCCATCGTCACAAAGGGGTGAAATGCGGGCGTTCTGTTTTGGCGCACTCGAGCGTGATGGCATCCGGAGCTACCGGACGAACGTCCGACTAGGGAACGGCATTTGCCGAAAACCGGATCAAGCGGAAGATCTCGCTCGGAGCATCGGTCGTGATCTGGCGCACTTTCGCTTCCAGGAGGGTATGCAGTATGGCGTCGCTGATCCCAACGCCAGGATTGACGGTCCAGGCGTCGGTCTCAATGCCGAGGTCCAACAGGTGCTTGACCAGCGGGAATCCTTGACTTTCCGCGGCGACGATGGTGTCGAACCGGAGATAGGCAAGGTTTAAGCCCGTTCTTCGCCGCTCGATGTGGCGCAGGAGCCGCTCGGGATTGCGTAGAGCTGGCCGTCGGGATACCGCCAGCATCGGATCGTAGCCGAGGCGGGCTCCGGGAATGGCGGCAACGAGTCGGCGTGCATCATCCAGATGATGCGAACCGACAACAATGGCATCCCCGAGCCCAGCCACGGCCGCTGCCGCATCCGCCACCGCCGAATCCGGAAGCGCGTGCCCCTCAAGCAGCTTGAGGTCGAGCTGAAGGTTCGCCGATGGCGATCTCTGCAGGCTTCGGAGCGGGGCCACCAGATCGGCTAGCGACAGCACCGGCGCATCCGGATCGCGGGTGCCGTCCGCGGCGCGGTGGAAGAGCCCTCTGATCGAAGCGATCGGCAGGCGCGATACGCGGCCGCGTCCGGTGGTCGAGGGACCGAGCGTCGGATCGTGTAGAACCGCAAAGCGGCGATCGGCGGTGGCGAGTATGTCGATCTCGAGACTCGCGCCGAGCTGCCAGCCAAGTGCGAGGTTCGAGCGCTTGAAGGGCGCTTCGGCGAGATGCGTGCGCAGTTTGTGCCACTTGAGCCGAACCGGCCCATAGGGACCCTCAACCGCCGCCGGCGTGTTGGATGCGTGGCTGCTCGCCTCAAGCGCTGCCATCGGCGCGTCCTCCTCTCCGCTTCGAGAAAATGGGCGGCTGCCGCTCGATCTTGTCAATCGGGTGCGCGGACATGCGCGCCGGTGATGAGTTTCTGTCGCTGCGTGTCGAACACAAGTGAATTTTCGGGATGGAAATCGATGTTCACCTGTTCGCCCGTCGAGTGTGCGACCGAAGAACCCTGTTCAAGCACGCGGATTGCCCCCATGCCGGTTTCGACGACATAGAGGATCTCACGGCCCATCGGCTCGATCTGCGCGATCCGGCCGGCGAAACCGGTCTCAGCGAATCTCAGGTGCTCTGGCCTCAGGCCGATGGTCAGCGACCCCGAGGCACCCTCGACGGGGAATATTGCGCCGCCGACTGCGACCGTGCCGCCTGCGGCCTCGCCGGCCATGAGGTTGATGGGCGGCGAGCCAATGAAGCCGGCGACAAACAGGCTCGAAGGCCTGAGATAGAGATCGTCCGGTGTCCCGACCTGCTCGATTTGGCCGGCCCGCATGCAGATAATACGGTCGGCCATTGTCGTTGCCTCGATCTGGTCATGGGTGACGAGGACGGTCGTGACGCCGAGCTGCTCCTGTAGCGACTTGATCTCGGTCCGCATGGAAAGGCGAAGCGACGCATCAAGGTTCGAAAGCGGCTCGTCGAGGAGCAGCAATTGCGGCTCCTTCACGAGGGCGCGTGCAAGAGCGACGCGCTGCTGCTGGCCGCCGGAAAGCTCGCTGGGACGACGGTCCAAGAGCTCCTCGACCCGGACAAGCTCCGCGGTGGCCTTGACCCGGGCGAGAGCTTGGTCGCGCGACGTTTTCTTGAAGCGCAGCGGAAACAGGATGTTGTCGCGCGCGCTCATGTGGGGGTAGAGCGCGTAGGATTGAAACACAACGCCGACATTACGGTCGCGGGCCTCGACCTCATTGACGACGTGGCCGTCAAAGAGGAGCTCGCCGCCGCTCGGAAGATAGATGCCGGCGAGCATGAACAAGCTCGTCGATTTTCCGCAGCCGGAGGGGCCGAGAAGCGCGACGAACTCGCCGTCCTCGATGACGAGGTTCATGTCGGGGATCACTTCGACGGTGCCGAAGCGTTTCACCACGTTACGGAATTCGATCTTCGCCATCGTCGTCAGCCCTTCACGCCGCCGATCGACATCTGCATGAGATAGCGCTGCGCGGCCATGTAGAGAATCAGGCTCGGGACGAGGTAGAAGACGCCGACCGCAGAGACGACGCCATAGTCGACGCCCATGACATCATCGCGCACCCAGTACATGTAGAGGCTCATTGTCCAATTGCTGTTCCGGATCAGGAACGTGAACACGAAAATGTATTCTTCCCAGCCGCGGATGAAGGTGAAGACAGCGATGGCGAGGATGCCGTTCCTCACCTGCGGCAGCACCACGCTCACGAATGCCTGCCGTCGTGAAGCGCCGTCGGTCAACGCGCTCATCTCGATGTCCCACGGCACAGCGTCGAAAAAACCCTTCATGATGAAAATCGCAAAGGGCAGCTCGAAGGCGACAAGCACCAGTATGACGCCGGAAAGTGTATCGAGCAGTCCGATCCAGTAGAGCATCAGGAACATCGGGACGATCAGCGTCAGCACAGGGAAGGCGTGGAGCACCAGGAGCGAGCGCAGCATCGAGGAGCGGCCGGGGAACTGGAAGCGCGACAGGTAGTAAGCCGCCAACGAGGCGACGGTAACAACGATGACTGTCTGCGTGCCGGCGATCAGGATCGAGTTGCCGAAGGCATGCCAGACGTTGGGAAACTGGACCGCGCCTTTGACTTCGCCCACTCGCGACCGCACCACCGAGGCGAAGTCCGGTTCCCACAAGAAGATGAAATTGCCGAGGTGCAGGTCGGGGCCGACCAGGACGGCGAAAGCGAGGGCAGCGACGGCGGCGACTGCGGTAAGGCCGATCCATAGTTGCCGTCGGCCTTGCGCGAGCGCGGCACTGAGCCAGAAGGCAATGACGGCCGGCACGACCACGGCCATCGAGCGCCACAGAACAGCCGTCTCGGCAACGCCGGTCTTGGCCGAGAAGGCGATCGTGACGAGCCAGAAATAGGGCAGGATGATCGGCAGCGACACGGCGATCAGGAAGGCGTAGAGGACTGTCGCCTTAGTACGCCGGGCGAGACGCGCTCGCGTTGCCAATGCGTCCCAGTCGACCGTCGGCTCGGATGCCGCCGTGGACGCCATGGGGATCGCTTGCGCGGCCATCTCAATGCACCTCTATTCGCGGACGTTGCAGCAGTCGCTCCATATCGAAGAAGCGCCAGCCGATAAGCGCGACGACAACGCCGATGACGATGAGAAAAAGCGCCAGGGCGGCTCCGTAGCCGTACTGGCCGCTCTCGAAGGCGCGGCGATACACGTAAAGCGCGTAAACGGTCGTGTCGTAGAACGGACCGCCCTTGGTGAGGAGGAGGATGTATTCGAAACTCACCAGCAGCGAGAGCGTCTGGTAGATCGTCACGAAACTGATCGGCCACCGCAGCGCCGGCAGGGTGATGAAGCGGATCGTTGCGAGGGTCCCGGCGCCGTCCACTGCCGCTGCGTGAAACAGGTGCTCGGGGATCCCGCGGATCGCGGCGGTGAAGATGATCATGCCCATCGAAGCGCCGATGAAGCCGTTCGAGATGATGATCAGCGCGATCGGCGCCGAGGTCAAAAGGTCGAGCGGCGCGTCGAGCCCGAACGCCTGCATGAGCACCTGGTTCACGAGGCCGGCTTCGGTGGGGCTGACGGCCCACAGCCAGAGCAGGATGTAAAGGACTGACGGGCTCATCCGCGGCAGCAGCCAGACGCCGCGGAAGAAGCTGCCGGAAACATTCCTTATCGCCGTCGTGGTGATGGCGAGGATCAGGCCAAAGGTCACGTTGAAAATCGCCAACGTGCCGAAGACGTAAATGAAAGTGAGCCAGATGACCTGCGACAACCGGCGATCAGTTCGAAAGACCTTCTCGTACTGCTCGGTGGTGAACTCGGTGATGCGGAGCGATCGGCTGAGATCCGTGAAGGACACGGCAACATCGATGACCACGGGGACGATGAAGAAGATGACCGTCAGGACGATCGCGGGACCGAGGAAGAGCACAAAGTTCGTGCGCCGGCGCGCCACTGACTTGGCGTGACCCCGCCGCTCGACCCTGAGTTCATCGACGATCGTCGTCATTGATCACTCGCATGGGCGGATGTCTTGCGAACCGCCGACCCGGTGGGTCAGATCGACGGTCGCGAGACTGATCGGACCTATTTGACGACCACGTCCTCAAGGGTGGACGACGCCTCCTCGATCACGAAATCGGCCGCTTGCTGCGCCGACAGCCGCCCCGATTCTATGCCCTGGATTCCGGCATAGATGATGCCGTTGAGATCGCCGAACTGAGCGTTGTTCGGCAGGAACTTGGTGATCTTGAGCAGTTCGGTTGCCCTGGCGAGTGGCCAGGCCTTGGCATAGCGGGGGTCTTCCAGTTGCTCGGGCTTGATACCGAGATGGGTCGTCGTGACCGCGTGATCGGTGTTGAGGTCGGCCGCCGAAGCGTGGCCAAGAAGGCGAACTGTAAGCTCCGGCTCCTTCGTGTCGGCAGCGATGACATAGACGATTGGATGGGTCAGGCTGACCGGCGACCCGCCCTTCTTGGGCGCCGGCCCTGCGATCCAGCCCCAATCCGCGAAGAAGGCCTTCTCGTCCTGCGGCAGACCGTAGGTCGGGAACGCGACACTGCCGAGATCCCAGATGCCGTACATCCAGAATGCGGCATTGCCGCTGTAAAACTCCTTGCGAAGCGCATCGAATTCCATCGCGGTGTTGTTGGCCGGAATGACCCCGTTCTTTACTCCGCGTTCGAACCAACCGAAGGCGGCAGCGAGCTTGTCGCGCTCGAGCAGCAGCTTGCCGGATTGGGGGTCGACGAACTCGTTGCCGTAGGCGTTGAAGACCATGATATAGTCCGGTCCCTTGTTCGGCCGGTGAAGCACGCCGTATTGTGCTTTGGTCTTGTCGACGACCTTTTTGGCGATGTCGAGCACGTCGTCCATGGTCAGGTCACCCGACAACGTACGCTCCGGCATGAAGTCGACGAAGGCAGCATCGTAGCCGGCCTCGCGCAGGAGCTTCTTGTTGTAGAAGAACATTCTCGCCTCGGCGTCCTGCGGAATGGCGTAGGTGCCGTCGGGACACTTCGCAGATGACCACAGCGACGGAAAGATTGTGCCGAAGTGCTGAGGATACTTGGCGATATAGTCGTCCAGCTTGAGGGCGAAGCCGTCCTCCTGGAAGGCGCAGATCCATTCGTGCGCGGCGATGAACATATCGGGGCCTTCGCCGACGCCGAATACCTTGAGAAGTTGCAGTGCGTCGTCGTCGAAGCCCTTGGCGGGGCTCTCGCGCACGACGACCTCGACGCGCTTGGGGGAACCCTCGGCTTCGAGTTCCTTGTTCAGCCGCTCGGCAGCCTTGACCACATTGCCGGGACGCAGCGGCCCCGACGGATCCTGACGTGACCAGAGCTCGAGCTTCACAGTTTCTTGAGCGAACAACGGCTTTGCCGCAAGGAAGACCACACTGCCGCCTGCCAATGCCGCGCTCAAAAGCGCAGCAGTTCCGAATTTCCAATGAATCATCCTGATTTCCTCCCAGCAGCGACACGTTTTCATCGTGCCGTCATTAATTGTTGCAATGCTGTGCAACACGATTATGAATGCGCTCCGGGGAATGTCCAGCGGAGTCGTTCCGGTGTCGGATACGAGAGACAGCAGTCAGGGCCGATTCGTGAGCGCCCAGGCGGTCGCTGAGCGTGCGGGCGTCTCCCGCTCGGCGGTTTCGCGGGCCTTCACCCCGGGTGCAAGCATCGCACCGGCAACGCTTGCGCGGGTGCAGGAGGCCGCCGCTGCACTGGGATATCAGGTCAACGATCTCGCCCGCGGGCTTCTCGTCAATCGAAGCCAGCTGGTCGGACTGGTGACCTCCGACGCCGATTCTCCATTCCGGGCCCAGATGATCGCAGCCCTCTCGCAGGCTTTGCTCGAGCGCGCCAATGTGCCGGTGATCATCAGCATCGGGCCCACCGCGGAGGACGTGGCAAATGCCAGCCGGCAGTTGCTGCGCTACCGCGCGGAGGCGACGGTCTTCCTCTCGGGCTCGCCGCCCGCCAGTCTTGTCGAGCTCACGCGGCGCAACGGCCAGCCGCTGATCCTGGTGAACCGGGGCGAGACCGGCCTAGATAGCGTCCATTGCGACGACAGAGATGGCGCGCAGCAGGCTTTCGAGGCTCTGCGCATGGCAGGAGCCTCCCGTTTCGCCGTGGTCAACCGGGCGAACCCGAGCCCGTGCCTCGCCGTCCGCGAGCGTTCCTTTGCCGAGATTGCCGCGGCTTCTGGCTTCGAAGCGAAGATCGTCCGGGCGGGCCTTGCCGACTATGATGGCGGGCAAGAGGCGGCGCGTCAGCTGCTGGGGAGCGGCCCCGCGCCCGACGCGGTCTTCTGCGTGAACGACCTCATGGCGTTCGGCGCGCTTGATCACTTTCGTGGCGTTGGCTTGCGCGTGCCTGCCGACGTTTCCGTCATTGGTTTCGATGATGTGCCCGTTGCCGCTTGGTCCTCCTACCGTCTGACCACGCTACGGCAGGATCCAGGGCGGATTGCCCAGGACGTCGTATCGATTCTCGACCGACGCCTCGTCGATCCCGACTCGCCGCCGATTTCCGTCGACGTCCCGGTCCGACTCGTTGTTCGCGAAACGGTCAGAGCGCGTCGGTAGAGCGGGACGCTCTTACGGTGGAGGATCATATCGAATGGCCTTCAGCTTCCTTGCCCGCGAAGCGGGACGCGTTCATATCTGTGGCCACCGCGGCTATAGCCTCCGTTACCCTGAGAATACGTTGCCGGCATTCGAAGCGGCAAAAGCTGCAGGGGCGACCACTGTCGAGATCGACGCCGTGCTGACGGCCGGCGGTGAGCCGATCATTTTGCACGACCTGACTGTCGACAGGACGACAAACGGACACGGCTTTGCGGCAGACCTCAGCCTCGAGCAGATCCGTGGGTTGGACGCGGGGGTCCGGTTTCATCCCGGCTTCGCTGGGACGGTCGTACCGACCGTCGCGGACGCGCTCGATTGGGCGAAGGCGGAGGACATGGGTATCGTGCTCGAGATCAAGGAGGCGGAGCGACCGGACATGGCCGTTGATCAGGTGGCGGCCCTGCTGCGATCCACGGGCACTCTCGACCGGGCCATTATCATCAGCTTCGACCACGTCTTGCTGAAGCGTGCGGTCGAGCGCCATCCGGGCCTCAGGACCGAAGCCATCACCCACGCTCGCCACGCCGATCTTGTTGGCGTGTTGAAGGCGTGCAGTGCGAGCTCAGTCTCGATCGAGCTCGACATGTTTCATCCCGACGATGCGAAGACGCTGCATGAAGGAGGCTTCAGCAACCGCGTACACGTGCCTCGCCCGGACGTGCTCGCCGAGTATTGGCGTGGCGGACGCGATCGTTTGCCGGAGCTTGTCCAATGGATCGCCGACGGACTCATCGATACAATCTCTGGGGACGACGTGCCATTCATCGCCATGCTGGTCAAGCACGCCGGCCGCGGCGGCTGAGGCGCGCCACTCTTAGCCATTCGCGGCGACTTGCCCATTGGTTATGTATACAATCCAGTTGCGGTCGAGTTCTTTTCGGCGAGAATAGGGGCGGCCCTTGCACGGTGGGTGCGCGGCTCTCGCTGCGGCGCCGGACGGGTCGACAGGCTGTAATATGCTGCAATCGGCAGCTCGAATGAGGGACCGCCGCTCGTGAAGGCCGTCTTCGTTCTCTTTGATTCGCTCAACCGTCACGTGCTCGCTCCATACGGGGGCGAGCGGGTGCCGACGCCCAATTTCTCGCGGCTGGCCGAGCACACCGCAATGTTCGAACGCCACTATGTCGGGAGCCTCCCCTGCATGCCGGCGCGCCGCGACCTGCAGACCGGGCGGCTCAGCTTTCTCCACAGAAGCTGGGGCCCGCTCGAGCCGTTCGACAATTCCTTTCCCGAGATGCTATGTCGGGCGGGCTCGTACAGCCATCTCGTCACTGACCACTTCCACTATTTCGAGGACGGCGGCGCCACCTATCACACCCGCTATGACAGTTACGAATTCATCCGCGGGCAGGAGGGCGACCCATGGAAGGCCATGGTGCAGCCACCATGGGAGCGCCTGCGCGAGATTTATCATGAGAGGCAATTCAGCCAGTCGGCACGCGACAAGTTTCGCCGCAACATCGTGAACCGCGAGTTCATCAAGGAAGAGAGCGACTTCCCGTCGGTGCGCTGCTTCGCCGCCGGATTGGAATTCGTCGAGCGGAACCGCACCGCGGACAACTGGCTCCTGCAGATCGAGACGTTCGACCCGCATGAACCCTTCACCGCGCCCGAGCGGTTTCGTGAGGAGTTCAAAACGGGCTGGAACGGTCCGGTTCGCGACTGGCCACGCTACGGCCGCGTCGATGAGCTGCCGGAAGAGTGCGAGGAACTGCGCGCCAACTACTACGCTGTCGTCGCGCTTTGCGATTTCCTCATCGGGCAGCTTCTCGATTATTTCGATGGGCACGACCTTTGGCGCGATACCGCGCTCGTCGTCACCACCGATCACGGCTTTCTTCTCGGCGAGCACGATTTCTGGGCGAAGAACCGGATGAACATGTATGAGGAGGTCGTGCACATCCCGCTCTTCCTGCATGATCCGCGCCGGCCGGCAAGTGCAGGCGTCCGCCGGTCGGCTCTGACCCAGACCATCGATCTCGCGCCGACATTCCTCGATCTATTCAACGTGCGGACCGCTGCCGAGATGCAGGGGCATTCGCTCCTGCCGCTGCTTGACGCCGATCGCTCGCCGCGGCTGGGCGCACTGTTCGGCTATTTCGGCGGTGCGATCAACGTCACGGACGGACGCTATACGTATCATCGTTTCCCGCCCGACCCTCGCTCCCAGGAGCTTTATCAATACACATTGATGCCGACGCATATCGGGGAGCCGTTCACGTCGGAGGAACTCGCCGGAGCCTCGCTTGCACAGCCGATGCCCTTCACGAAGGCAACGCCGGTCCTGAAGATACCGGTGATCGACCGGTCGCCGATGTTCGACAACTATGGTCCCGGTGCGCTCCTTGAGAGTGAGACCCGGCTCTATAATCTCGCCGATGATCCGGGGCAGAATACGCCTCTCGCTTCCCCGGAGATCGAGGAGGCAATGACCCGCCTCATGCAGGAACTCATGCGCGCGAATGACGCTCCGCCCGAAGCTTACGCACGTATTGGGATCGAGGCCGAATAATGCAACAGACCGGAGCAACTATTGTGCGAGTGGCGTTCCCGTTATGTGCTTCGAAAGTCGCATAGTGTATCGACTGGAACACTCAGCCGAGCCGGGCAGGGCTCTGGCGCAGATGTCGGAATCTGCGCATGTTTGATCCCGTGAGAATGCCCTTCCGGAGCAGTTTTCAGATATGTCCTCTCCTCGCCGGATACCACACCGTCACCAGAAGAAATCACCGTGGCGCTCACGATAGCGCCCCGCCTTAGCTTCATCTACGATACCAAGGGCGTTCACCCCAACGGATATCGAGAGCGCACCGCGCCTATACGGAGTTCGAAAAATTGAGCGTCGCCTTCACCAAGGAAGAAAGTGCCGAAACGGCTTCGGAAACCCTGTTGCCTGACCGCCCCGTCTCGCCGCATCCGAACCTTGTAACGGAAGCGGGATTGAAGGCCCTGGAATTGCAGCTCCAACATGCGCGCCAGGCCTACGACGCTACCAGCACGATCGAGGACGTGAATGAGCGACGGCGGCAAGCAGCAAGCCCACTGCGCGATCTGCGCTATTTTGCGGAACGAATTCGCACGGCCCAGGTTGTCCCCGACCCGCCTTCAATTGACACCGTTGCCTTCGGGAGCACGGTGACCTTCAGTCGTGACGATGGACGGGTGCAGAAGTACCGCATTGTGGGAGAGGATGAAGCGGATCCCAAGGGCGGAACTATTTCCTACGTGTCCCCGGTCGCAAGGAAGCTGATAGGCAAAGCCGTTGGGGACGTTGTGAGCGTAGGCGATCAAGAGCTCGAAATCATCGCCATCGAGTAGAGTGGGGATCTGCAAGAGGCCCACGTCGCCTCATGCCGCGGCCGGCGCTTCCGCATTCCGCCAGTCAACAGCAGACGTCCCCCGCAAGAATGGCGGGGCAAGTCCCGCCTCCGGTTGCGTTCGTTGGAAGCGGGGACGTAGCCTAGAGATGCAGCTACGCAGAGACGCTGTCTGCGGTTTGATCGGAGACGAAGGTCTGGTTCCGCGTTTCCGGTACGCCTCTTTAAACATCGGCAAGGCTACACGCTTTTCAGTTCTCGCCATCAAGCACAATCTTCCACGTCCTGATCACATCAGCGGCATCGACGAGGGCATCCCTGATCTCTTCCGCGGAAAGGTCGCGAGCGCGCTCAGAGGCTCGCGGAAGTCGATCAGAACGTCCTTGGCGCTGTGGCTACCAGCAACACCAGTCTGCTCGCGCATGTCGCCGATCGTGTCGATTGAACGGTCAAGAAGTCGGCTGACTTCGTAGGCCGTCAGCTTGTTAAGCTCGTTTGCAGCCCTGATCAACTCAGAGACGAAATTGGTGGTGAGGGACCTTGCAGCCAGCACGTTGACGGGAAAGAACCCGTCGCCCAGGCCAGCCCGAAGCGGATGCCCGGAACCGCGCCCACCAGCGCCTCGTGAAGGTCTTCCACAGTCTTGATGAAATGCGACTGGCCAAAAATGAAGTTGGAGGCGTCCGGCTTGACGATGGGCACCACGGTAAGTTCCATGGCTGCGCTCCCTCCAGGTAGGCAACGCAATGGTAGTTAGGCCGACGGAAGGCAATTTCAAACCGCCACAGGCGCTCGATCCGCCCCCGCGCTGCCAACCTCGGCTTCGCAGATCACCCGACACAGCGTCACTTCAGGCCGGCCTTGTCTAGGCAGGCCACGGCGGTCCACTACTGGCGCAAGCATCCGAACCTTCGCGGCTGGATGGACGGCTCTACCGCGAGAAAGGCGGTAAGCACGCGAATTTCAATTGCGTTAATCTTCAGCTGACCGCCGACGATCTCGACCGCCTGCAAACGGCGATCTGCGAGCGCACCCTGCCGCCGACCGAAGGCTTTCTTCTTCAGCGTGTCCGACGGCAGCGAAGTCGACGATGATCTCGCCTTTGTCGCCGAGGCCCGCGACGCACTCGCGGCGGGCCTTGCGGTCTTCTATGTATCGTGGTGGTAGGCGCTCCTGCGCCGGGACGGTCGATCCGTCCCGGTTCCCGCCCGTCGGGTGAGGCTCCGCCCGCAATCTGCTGCTAACCCGTTTTAGCCGGCCAGGGTTCGAGCTAATGTCCGCACTTTCACTGCCTCAGTTCTCTGGTCTCTGAAACTGCGGTGACCACCCGCGCGAGATTCCTCGACTGATGAACTTCCTGACCGTGGTCACAAAAAGGCATAGGTGCGCTCCAAAATGAAGAAGACCTCGGCCTGAGCTCCTTGTGCTACTTCGTCTTGCCGGCAACCGCCGAAACATAGAGCGCCACGGCGTCGACCTGTTCTTCCCTCAACGTCTCGTTAGCAGGCATGGGCCCGATCCCGTTGACGATGGCTGTCTTGACCCGCGCGGCGTCGGGCTTCATGTCGTCGAGGCTCGGGCCGACTTTGCCGGTAGTTCCGGCGTCCGCAAGCGTGTGACAAAGTCCGCATCGCGGTTCAGAGATCTCGAGAAAGACTTTTCTCCCCAGGTCGAGCCTGGCCTCGTCGCCGGAGGCGGGCGTTATGACCAAACCGACCATGAAGGCGGCCAAACGGGCGGCCGATGAGATCATGAGTTTCTTCCGAATCGAAACTGGAGACCGACCGTCGCCAGTGACCACCGGCGAGTGGTCGGTACGTCTGTCAGACAATGTTGATTTCGACCGCTGGCGCACGCCAACCGTTGTGGCTGTAGCCGCCGCCATTCAATTCCGGCTCTTCGGGTTGGACGTTGCCTTCGGAATCCGTTGCGCGGCTAACCAGGCTGTACGTCCCAGGAGCAAGTTCGACCGGGAGCACGAAGACCTTCCAGGCGAACCGACCGAGATCAGGACCGATAAACTCGCCTTTCTGCCAGGTCTGGCCGCCGTCCGTCGAGACGTCGACGCCTGCGACTGCATTCATGCCCCCGAAGGCGACGCCAGCGATTTGAATCCGTCCGGACTTTGCGCCCTCGAGCGGCGCTGTAATCCAGGATTTGACTGGTTGCTCCCAGATTGAAGGCTGATCGGGAGCGCCCTTTTCACCAACGGCATGCATGCGATAACTGGAGCGCTGGATCTTGGCGTCGGTCTCGACTTCAGTCAGCGCGACCGTCTTGACGTATTTCACATTATTGATGCCCGAGTAGCCGGGAACGATCATTCGCAGCGGCCCGCCATGGGCGAGGGAAATAGGCTTGCCATTCATCTCCCAGGCGAGAATGACATTGCCCAGATTGCTAATCGGAACGGAGCGTTCGACGACCAGGTCCTTCGGGTCAAGGCCAGCAGGAATTTCCTCGCCCCCAGTCCCAGTAACGAACTTCGCGCCATCGCCCGCGCCGCCCAACGTATCCACCACGGCTCTCAACGGAACGCCGCTCCAGAGAACGCAGCCGGCAGCTCCGACGGTCCACGGCGTGCCGCTGATCTTCTGATCGCCGGTGAGCCTGTCCTGAAAGTACTTGCGGCCGTTGCCCGAGCATTGCAGCACGGTTGCGACCGTGGCGAGCCCCATGGTCTTGAGCTCGGCAACGGTAAGGGTTTTCGGTTCTCTTACGCCCTTGAACTCGACTTGCCAGTCCTCGGGATTGGCGACGATCGCGGCCGGCGGCGCGTTCACGTTGTTCCGGATATAGAGCTTTTCCTCAGGGGTGATGATGCTTGTGCCAATCTCGCCACGCTTGGTCTCGATCGTTCTGTCGCTGTGGACGATCAGCGCGTCGGCGTCTTTCCACTTCGCATAGTCGGGCAGGGATGTGGCATCCTGCGCACGCGCCTCTGACAGAAATTCCAAGAGGCCGCCGGCGACGACGGCTCCTGCACCGCCTGCCAAAAACGTGCGGCGGCCTATGGTCGATGTCGCTATCATAACTTTCCTCCCCCCACGGTGTTACAGGCGTCCGTAGGTGATTTTTGTTCCTTCCTGCTGTGAGGCTAGATAGCGCGACCGCCTAAAAAGGCGACCGTTTATCAGTCCCTGGCGAAAATGAGGCGGCGACCTGAAGCGGCTTTCAGACGAATAATGAGACCCGCGTCCTAGCGCGTTCTTTTCGGCTCGCCATGAAGCTGCCCAACAGTGTCGATCGGCAAGGCGTTGCTATCGCAACCTTTGGGTATATCGTTGGCCCGCTCAGCCCGTGCTTGTGGATGCGGTAGAGTGCGCGGTTGCCCTGCAGCGTGGGCTTGCCGAACGCAGCGCGTCTTTCCCGCAGGACGAACGCATCAACGTCCGGACCGGCGTGAACCTCGGCGAGGTGATCGTCGAAGGTGATGATTGCTACGGCGAGGGCGTCAACATAGCCGCCCGCCTCGAACAGATGGCCGAGCCGGGCGGCGTCTACGTCTCTGGTAAGGTTGCCAAGGAGGTGGAGAAGAAACTCTCCTTCGGCTTTGAGCCCATGGGCGAGCACCTGATGAAAAACATGGACGAGCCTGTACCCGTCTATCGCATCAAGCTCCTGGGCGTCCCCAAAATCCGGGGCCGACGCCGCCGTGGGAAATCTTACATACCCTGGGCTGCCGCAGCGGCGGTCGCTCTTCTCGCGTCCATCGGAGGAGGTTGGCTCTATTTCAACCTGTTTGGCACTCCGGCATCCACGAATGTGCCTTCCATCGCCGTTCTGGCCTTCGACAACATGAGCGACGATCCGAACCTCGGCTATTTCAGCGACGGCGTCAGCGAGGACATCATCGCTGGCCTGGCGAGAGCGCCCGACCTGTCAGTTGTCGCGAGGAACTCGTCGTTCGCGTACAAGGGAAAACCGACTGACGTCCGGCAGATCGGCGAGGAACTCAATGTCTCCTATGTGCTCGAAGGAAGCGTGAGAAAGCAGGCGGACCAGGTCTGCATCGTGGCGCAGCTGATCAACGCCAGGACAGGCGCTCACGTCTGGGCTGAGCGTTTCGACCAGTCCGGGAACAATCCGATGGCGCTCCAGGATGCTATCACCGAAAGGATCGTTGGGGCGATTGCCAGCGATACCGGGCAGCTAAAGCGGTCGCGATATGGGGAAGCCTGGAGCAAGGATGCCGCCAGCCTTGAGGAGTATGACTATTACCTCAGAGGTCATGACAAATTCATGCAGTACACGCCCCAAGCGATGGAGGACGCCTATCAGATATGGAGCGAGGGAATGGCAAAGTTCCCCGACTCCGCACTCCTGAAGCTCAAGATGGGTTTTCTGCACTACGCACGCGCAATTAACGGCTGGTCGCAGGATACGGAGGAGGACCTGCGCCTTGTTGGAGAGCTGGCAAAGCAGGCAATGTCGCGTGACAATCTCTCGCCCCTGGAGCGGAAAATGGGCCATTGGTTGCTGGCATACGCCAATCTTGTTGAACGCCACTCCAAGGATGCTCTCCGGGAGGCTGAAGCGGCGATCGCCTTGGCTCCGAACGATGCCTTCATGGTTGGGATGCTGGCCGAAGTTGGAGCCGCAGCAGGCGATATCGACAAAGCGGTATCATGGGCAGACTTCGGCATCAGGAATGATCCAGCCAATCCAATGCTCGCGTTCATGAAGGGTTTCGTGCTGACAGCCAGTGGCAGGTATCAGGAATCGGACGAGAGTATGACGGCGCTGGGAGACTGGTTTGCGGGCATCCCTCTTGTCAGATCGATCAACGCCGTTAACCTGGGAAGGATCGACGAAGCAAAGAGCCAGACGAAGAAGGCTCTTGAGCTTGATGCGAGCTGGACTGCGGAAAAATGGAGGCAGCTCACCTTTTTCGACGCCGACGTTCGGATCGACAGGTGAGCGACTTGATCAAGGCAGGGCTGCCAGAGAAGTAGCGGCTAAAGTCGCCGACCATTGTAGCTCAACATGAGCGAGTGCAGCCCGCAAGATGATGAAATTCCTTGCGGTCTTTTGATCTATCCGCGCAGCTGAAGTGACCATCACGGATATTTCATTGTGCAGCGCAGCAACAACTCTGGCCCAGCCACGTTGTTACTCGGCCGCGCCATCCGTCCGCTGACGCAAAGGAGATATCCATCCATGAAAACCCTATCCATTACACTTGCAAGAATCGCGCGACTGAGGACAGGCAAAGCCGAGCAGCTGCACTCCCGCAATAGGCTTTCCACGCTGACGAATTTCGGGCCGAACCCAGGTAAATTGAACGCCAGATATTATTTGCCTAACAACCTGGCGAAGAAACCGGCGCTTGTCGTCGTCCTGCACGGATGCACGCAGATTCCAGCCGACTATGATGTCTGCTCCGGCTGGTCGAAACTGGCCGATAAACACGGCTTCGCACTGCTCTACCCGCAACAAGTACGCGGCAATAATGGCAATCTCTGCTTCAACTGGTTCTTGCCCGGCGATATCAGGCGCGGAGCGGGCGAGGCTCTGTCCATTCGTCAGATGATCCAGACAATGTGCTCGAGGCACAAGGTCTCCAAAGAAAGAATATACGTCACGGGACTGTCCGCCGGCGGTGCAATGGCGAATGTCTTGCTTTCGACCTATCCCGAGGTTTTTGCCGGCGGCGCGATCATCGCCGGCCTCCCATATGCAACCGCGCTAACCGTTTCGGAAGCATTCGAGCGAATGCGCGGCTACGGCATCCCGAATCCGCGAGAACTGCGCGCCAAAGTTCTGGCAGCGTCCAGCCATTCGGGACCATGGCCGACGATCTCCGTCTGGCATGGAACGAGGGACAGCACGGTTGCCGAAGTGAACGCGCGCGCAATCGTCGAACAGTGGCGCGGCGTGCATGACTTGGGCACCGCGCCGACGGTCACTGAAACGATAGACGGGCAGAAGCGGAAGGTCTGGAAGGACAATGACGGACGGGAGCTCGTCAGCTTCTACAGCATCGAAGGCATGGGGCACGGGCTGCCGCTCGACGTGGCGAGCGGCTATGGAAAAAGCGGCCCCTACATGCTCGACGTTGGCATATCGTCGACCGCCCATATTGCCCATTCATGGGGACTGACGCGAAAACTGACGAGAGATCGCCGGGACAATGCAAAGCCGCCTTCCGCATCCTCTTTAAATGCGGATCGTTCACCCTCGGCTCAGAACAAAATCGGGAAAATCATCGGCGACGCTCTTCGAGCAGCCGGGCTGACGCGCTGAGGGCGTTCGCTGAAAACGCGCACCCCGGGTGACACCCTCCGCCGCCCTCTGGGCCCGGCTAGTAAGTGTACCCGTGGTAAAATCTTGGCGGCAAACGCCCGCCAATCCGCCGCAAAGGCGACGCTGTTTGGCGGTTTGCCTGCGCCTCCGCTAATCAATTACACATCGCCGGCCTCGAGAGGTTTCGTTCAGGGACTTGGGGGTGAAAGGCCGAAGAACCCCGAGCCCTTCAAGGGTTTGCTAGTACCAGCGTCCTCGACCGTACCAGCCGCCCCCTAACAGAAGAATGATAAGTACAATAATTAGAAGCGTGGTGATATCCATCTGGGGCCTCCCGGACCACACATCCACCGCTTTGCACGATGGTCCTTGGTTGTACTCTGATTAGTGGCAACGTCCCGCGGGGAGGGTTGGTTCCAACGAGTTTCGGGCGACGCATTGGTGATGGCGCCCATCGACGGCTTCACCAATCATTCGACGCGGCTAGGGCATCATACTGCGGTACCGTTCGTGTTCGTGTTGGACCTGGTCCAGGTGTGCGCGCCCGCATCCTCGTCAAACCGCGACCATGCCTCTTCGGCGTAGAGGCCCGGCGCAGCATCGTCGCGGGCCCGTTGCTGCAATATTGCTTCGGGTTTGAGCGCCCGACTGTCGTCCACCCTTGCCGTCACCAACGTGACTCCCCGGGAACGCCTTCAGAATAAACACGGGGCTGGTCCCGCGATACAAATGCTTTGGTAGGTCGGGCGGCAACACTTGCCAGCGCTGATAGCGACTCGCGTGGGGTGGTCGGCACTGGCGACAGGCCACGGATTCACGGTTTGCGGGGATCGTTGCCGGCCGCTCGATGTTCCTCAATCCGCTCAGGTTCTTCCTCGTCGATCCTCATCAGATCGTTCCGAGCCGCACCTTCAACACGCAGCAACTCGTCCAGCTTAGCATGAAGAGCCTGTGTGTCACGGTATTGGGCTCTCTGGATGAAGAGGGTCATAGCCCAGACTATCAGAGTGACGAGGCCATGCGGGTCTAAGGTTTCCGGCCAAAACAAGAGCCAGAGACCGCCGTAGAGAATAACGATCAGGAAAGCCCAAGGTCGAGCGGTTAGAGTTCCAAGGTCAGTGAGGTGTCGGCCAATCGGGTTCTCGGACATGCCATGGAAACGCGCGCCCATGCGACGTGTTCCGATGACCGCCGCATGCCAACTACCCTTGGAAATTATTGCGTTTCAAGAAAGTCTGCTTCTGGGTTTATGGGATTGTTGCACGATGTTGGACACACGTTCGTCGAGATAGTGACCGGATTCGGAGATCATAAATCACGGGCATTTCGATCGAGGCGACGCTGGCGCTCGCCGGCGTCGCTCGATGCCGCCCGCTGGGCCCGCAGTTCCCGAATGAAATCGTAGGTCGTCATCGTTCGCTCCCTCTGAAAAACAGAGGCTCAGCCCCGAGATGATGGGCTTGGGTCAATGACCGCTTGGGCCACCGAACCGCACGTGATCTGCGACGCGAACGTCGGAAGGAGCGTTGCCCAAGTAAATACGAATAACAGAAACCCCTAAAATGTTACTGGAAAGCCTAATACTTTCGTATAAGGTCGACCTCGCAACGGCACATCTTCCAGCATTGCCATTACTTGTATAGGGCTTTGCGGCGGACCGTATTGCCGTGTCCTTGCTTTATATTGCAGAAATCCAATTGATACAAAAAAGCCCTGACCGGAAACGGTCAGGGCCACACCTCACCGCTTTCTTCCTTTCCCCGACAGGTATCTGGACGGGAGCCCTGATCCCAAAGCAGACATTTGCCAATGACCCGCGCCCGCCTCTGGCGACCGCAAGCCGCCGAACGGCGGGCCCGCTAGCCGCGCAGGGCGTTTCAGGCCGTAGGTTCAACTCGCGAACGGCTGCGATCTGGAACAGAGCCATGCTGATCGTGTCGATCCGACAAACCTGCGAGCAAGGCCGGGGCGAGAAGATAAAGGATGATGGCGATCGCTACGACGCCTGTGAACCCGACATGCATCGCAAGCAGTGCGGCGAGGATCGCGCTCAGCACCGACGCAGAGCCATTGATCCCCCAGGCCCAGGGAATAAACTCGTCCGAGTGTGCACCGACGAAGCCGAGGCCGAGCGGGAACGGCATGCCCATAAAGATGGCGAGCGGCGCTATGAGGAGGAGTGTGATCGCAATCTTCGCGGCATCCCCCAGTGCCAGCAGCCGTTCGAAGATCAAGGGCAATGCGAGCAGGTAGGTGGCAGCCAGGAATGCGATCACCACGACGGCGAGGGCAATGCCGCGCACCGGTGATCCGCGCCCGACCGCGGCCATCCACCGTGCGGCTACGGCGCTACCGAGACCGGCGAAAGCAAGGAAACCCGCAAGCACGACAGCGACAGCGTAGAGCGGATGGCCGAGGAACAGCACGAAGCGCTGGATGAAGGCGATCTCGATGAAAAGGAAGGCCAAGCCCAACGCAAGGAAATAGAGCCCGAAGCGCAGCCGGTGTCCGGCTCTCCCGAGTGCGCGCCGGCGAAGCCAGAGCGGCAGGAGGATCAAGACGGCGCTGAGGATCGCGGCCTGGCCGAGCGTCGTCACCAGGATCAGGTAGCCCCAGTCGAGCATCGCTGCCCCACCTTGGGTGCGCAGCGTCACGAGTTCGGGCAGAGCGCGCCAGCGGAAGAAGTCGAAGAAATAGGGCCGATTGTCAGTCGCCGGTGCAATATCGAACTTGTAGCGCTCGATGAAGTCGGCGCGCCCACGACCGAGGAGAGCGAGGGCTCCTGCGTAGAGATATTCCTGGTCGAGCTGGTTGTAGCGGTTCACGTCGCTCGGGGAGATGCCTGGCGCCCAGGAGATATCAAAGAAATTCTCGGCGGCGAAGCGGCTGATGGCGGCGATGTCTTCGCCGGTGAAGGGCGATTTGGCGACTAGCAGGGTTGCCGTATTCCAACTCCGGATCAGCACCAGATGTCGGCCTGGCTGGGCCACGCCATCCGCTTCAAGCGCAGTGGTAGCAGTGGCAAACAGCTTGAGGATGTCGCGCGGCGGCATCCGCAGCCATCGCGTGATCGCGAGGATCCCATCTGCTCTCAACACCGTCAGGTAATCCCGCATTGCCTCCACGGTGTAGGTATAATTCTCATGCATGCTCTGCACGCCGGCCGCGGCCGCGCCGAAGGAGTCGAGGAGCGGCATCTGGATCAGGTCATAACGCTCGCCAGTGGTCGCAGCGAAGGCGCGCGCCTCGGCTAGATGCAGATGCACGTTCGGTCGGCTGAAGATGCCGCCGACGAAATCTGCGAAGCGATTTCGAGCAAGGTCGATCATCTGCGCGTTGACCTCTACGGCATCCACGATTTCGGCTCCGGCGCGTAGCGCCAGCAGCACCTGCTCGCCGCCACCGGCGCCGAGGATTAGCACTCGCGGCCGCTCAAGGATGCGGTACGGGAGCGCCGCCGTTGTCCGGTCGGTATAGGCGACCGTCGCCGGATCGCCGCCATAGGTGGTGATCGCCGTAATACTGTCCCCATCGGTAAAGACGGCGAGTTGCGCGGGCGGCTCTTGGCTGTTGGCGAGGCTGAGGCCCGGCGCGTACCGGAAAGGGATGGTCGGGCTCTCGACGACCGTCAACAGTCCGAGCGGGCTTGATCGCTCCTCGACCACGCGCGCGTTCGGCACTTCGAGAGCCATGCGGAGGCCCTTGTACTCAGACATGTGCGGGCCGGGGGCCGTCCAGGACGGTGGTAGCCACACCGTGATGACCGCGGCTGCAAGCCCGAGGATGCCCGCGGCGAACCATCGATGGCGAGCCATGCCCGTCGCGGCGAGGGCAGCCGCCGCGAATCCCAGCGCTGCGACGAAGCGCAACGCTTCGGAGGGAAAGACCAGGAACAAGAGTCCGACGATGCCGAGCGCACCGATCCCTGCGCCGACGAGGTCAAAGGCATAGACGCGTCCGGTCTGGCCAGGATAACGGCTGAAGGCAAGGCCGATACAGGTTGCACCGAAAAAAAACGGCAGGATCAGAAGGGCATAGATGGCCGCGAGCCAACCGAGCTGCCGCGGATTCCAGACGATCTCGAGCGCGTTGAACGGTAGGCGCTCGGCACAGGCGAAGCTGGCAACCGCAGTAATTCCGAACAGAGCCGCCGACGCTGCGAAGGCGGCCGGGTACCGTTCCACCAGGGGGCGGCGGGCCAATGCAATGAATGTACCGCTCGCGCCAAAGCCCAGGAGCGCGATGCTTATCATCATATAGGCAAAATGATGCCACTGAATGATCGAAAACAGCCTTATCAGCAGCACTTCGTAGGCAAGAGTTGCCGCCGATATGAGACCAATCGGCAGCAGGCGCCCCGCTCTCATCGGGCGCCACCTCCACGCAGCGGCACAAAGCTTACTGGCAGCAGCTGCCGGGTCGTGATGCTTCCGTCCCGTCGCTTCTCGACTAGCATGAGAAACTGGGTCGCGAAGGGACCTCCCACGGGGACGACCATCCGGCCCCCTTTGGCGAGCTGCTCAACCAGCGGCGGCGGGATGTGACTGGCGGCGGCGGTCACCACGATGCCGTCGAAAGGCGCGCGCGCAGGCCAACCATAGTAACCGTCGCCTACCTTCACCTCGACATTGTTGTAGCGGAGCTCCGCGAGGCGGGCCGCCGCCCTTTCGCCCAGTTGCGGTATGATCTCAATCGAATAAACCTTCCCTGCGAGCGGCGACAAGACGGCTGCCTGATAGCCCGAGCCAGTACCGATCTCGAGGACAGAGTCGCCAAGCCCGACGTTGATCAGATCGGTCATCAGCGCGACGATGAAGGGCTGCGAGATGGTCTGGCCGTATCCGATCGGCAGTGGCCTATCTCCATAGGCTGCGCTGCGCTGTTCGTCGGGCACGAAAAGGTGGCGCGGCACCTTCCCCATCGTCGTCAGCACCGCCGGATCGATGCCCTGTCCCTCGACCGCGGATGGCGCTGAGCGCGCGTGCCCTTTGATGGTTTCGATCATCGCCGCACGCTCGGCCAAGCGATTCTGAGCGGGAGCGGACGTCGAAACCCCGGCGGTTGCGCTCGCGAGAACCACGGCCAGCAACGCTTGGCACTGGGCTAGTCGGCGCATCAACTCTCTCCCGGCTGGAACGACGAGTATAGTGGCGGCAGCGGCAATTTTGAACAAAACTCGCTCGTCTCTGCGGCGTTCCAGCTTATTTGCTCCGGAAAAGAGCGAATGGCTCAACCCCGGAGGAGGCATCGGCGGCCTTAAACTTGATCGGGGGGAGGTGGGTTGAACGAGCCCTCGAGTACTGTGAGGACGAGGGCGCTTTCGCTATAGATAGAGACCACGAAAAGGCGTCTACGCCTCCTCAGCGTCTCCACCTTTCGAGAGAACTTGTACCAGGCGGTCGCAATCGGCGTTATTGCCGGGCAGCAGGCTTACCGGATTGACGACACCCACACCGACGCCTATGGCATTTGCGGCCGCCCATGCCCAATCTTCCTGCGCGCGCTGAAGAAGCCTCGGAGCCTCCGTGGCAATGCACGCGCGTCCTGCCTGAACGATGTCGGCTGATGGCACGCCCTGCAGGCGCTCTAACACCTCAGCCTGCAGCGGGCCCACGACAAGGATGGCGAACAGATAGCTGAGGAATTCCGACACTACGTGCTCCTGGTTAGTTGCTGCGTCAGATATAAGGATCGGCGCAGGCGAGTGCCAGAGTACCTGCGCCGCTGCGACGACAAACCTGCAGGGGTCGGAGTTGGGTGCCCGTTCTCAGTCTGAAAAAATCCTAAACCATCAATGGTTTAATTCCACAGTGGGCGTTATGTGATTCGATTTCAGTCGAGCCTTTGTGCTAGGGGCGTCAGCTCCATTATGACGATGCAGCGCCACCAACCCGCACGCGCAGCACCAGAATTGAGACGCGCAGATAAGTCACCACACTAGTGACTTAATCGATCACCGGGCGGTCTGGCGGTTGGTTTGTCGACCTATGGACGTGTTGAATGCAGCGCTCTCAAGCGGAAGTCGCTCTTGCCGCAGCGAGAGGATCCGACCTCAGGACGAGTAGGGTGAGAGGCTAGCTAGGCGTAGGCCCGGAAAGCTGCATTGCGTTTTTAGCGGTCCTTACGGATTCGATAGCCCGCCCTGGGTCCGGACCTCCGCGCCCAGCCTTTCACTCGCGGATCAGGCGCCCAAGCTATTGTTCTTCAAGGGGAGCTTGCGGATTCGCTTGCCCGTAGCCGCGAAAACAGCATTCAGGACCGCAGGTCCGGCAACGGCGATCGTCGGCTCACCAACACCCCCCCAGAAATCGCCCGACGGCATCAAGATCGTTTCGACGGCCGGCATTTGGTCCATACGCATGACCTCATAGGTATCGAAATTCTCCTGTTCGACCCGGCCGCCAGTGATCGTGCACTCGCCGAAAAGGCACGCTGAAAGGCCGTAGACGAACGAGCCTTCGACCTGCCGCTCCGCTTGGGCGGGGTTGACGACGTGGCCCGGGTTGGTTGCGGCAACGATCCGATGGATCTTCACTTGGCCGTCAGTCACGGAGACCTCTGCAGCGGCCGCCACATAGCTGCCGAACCCCATGATCTGGGCGAGACCGCGATGGATCCCAGTGTCGGCCGGTTTTTCCCAGCCGACTCGTTCGGCTACGGCCTCGAGCACGGCAAGATGCTTCGGATGGTTGACGAGTAGCTTCCGGCGGAAATCGAGCGGGTCGATCCTCGCTTCGTGTGCAAGCTCATCGATGAAGCATTCCAGATAAAGGGCGTTTTGATTGAGGTTGACGCCGCGCCAGAACCCAGGTGGCACAGGGGGGTTGCGCATGGCGTGGTCGATCAGCAGGTTTGGAATGGTGTAGCCGAAAGCGCCCTCGGCACCACCATCGTTCAAACCCTGGAAAACCGCCGGATCGCGGCCGGTCTCACGTACCTCGGCACGCAGAGGCCAGAGGATTGATTGTCCGCTGATGCGCATGTGAAGCGCCGTCACATTGCCGGTTGAATCAAGCGCCGCTTTTAACCGACACTGGGTCACTGGGTGATAGGCGCCGTGAAGCATATCCTCTTCACGCGACCAGATGAGCTTGACCGGCAGCCCCGGAAATTCCTTCGCAAGCGTGACCGCCTGTCGCACATATTCCTGATAGTTGCCGCGTCTGCCGAAGCCGCCGCCAAGATGCAGCTTATGAACCTCACAATCTTCGATCGGCAGACCGGAAGCTTGCGCAGCAGCGGCAAGGCTGGCCTCGCCATTTTGCGTTGGCACCCATACTTCGCACTTGTCCGGAGTGTAGAGCGCCGTCGCATTCATCGGCTCCATGGTGGCATGGGCCTGATACGGGAACGAGTACGTGGCAGAGACAATCTTGGCGTTGCCGGAAAGCGCGGACCGCGCATCGCCTATGGAAGTGCCGAGCACCGCTTCTTCAGCGTCCAGACCTTCCTCCAGCATCGCGGCAATTGAATCGCTATTAACGCCGGTATTTGGACCCTCATCCCAGACGATCGGCAATGCGCTGAGCGCCGAGTGCGCTTGCCACCACGTGTCGGCGACGACGGCAACTGACGTTTGGTCGACCTGAACGACCTTACGAACGCCGGGCATGGCGGAAATGGCAGCCGCGTCAAAACTTCTAATCTTCCCGCCAAAAACCGGACACGCCTTGATCGAGGCGTTCAGCATGCCCGGCAAGCTCAGATCAACGCCATACACCTGCTTGCCAATGAGCTTATCGCGTGTGTCGAGGCGCGGGAGCGGCTTGCCCGCGATCTTCCAGTCTTTCGGATCTTTCAATGTCAATTGGGTCGGCACAGGCATCTGCGCCGCCAACGAAGCGACTGCGCCGTACGTGACGGTGCGTCCCGAAGGATTGTGGGTAATGACGCCGTTGGCCGTAGAGCACTCGGCCGCGGGCACTTTCCAGAGGGTCGCCGCCGCGGCAACAAGCATTTGCCGCGCGGCGGCTCCCCCTTGGCGAACATACTCGTGCGACTCCCGTATCCCGCGGCTTCCACCGGTCGAGAAGCTGCCCCAAACACGGTTTCGCCTGAGGCTTTCCCCGGGCGTTGGATACTCCGTTGTCACCTTCAACCAATCGCATTCGAGCTCTTCTGCGACAAGCTGGGACAGACCGGTCAGCGTTCCCTGGCCCATTTCCGACCGCGCGATCCGGATGACCACAGTGTCGTCCGGGTGGATAACGACCCAGGCATTCACTTCGGGCAGCACGGTGGGCTTCTCTTGAGCCTCCACCGGGAAGGGCACGTAAAAGCCGAGCGACAGCCCTCCCGCCGCCGCAGCGGTGCCAATGAGGAAGTTACGGCGTGACAAGGTTGCGACAGTCATGGGGCAGTCCTCATCCTTTCTGAGCTTGGCTCACGTTTTCGGAAGCAAGCTTGATGGCTGCGCGGACGCGGTTATAGGTACCGCAGCGACAGATGTTGGTGATCTCCGCATTGATGTCCTCGTCCGTTGGTTCCGGCGTGGTACTGAGCAGGGATGCAGCTGCCATGATCATGCCGGCTTGGCAGTATCCGCATTGTGGAACATCGAGCTCCAGCCATGCCTGCTGGACGGGATGGGAACCGTCTTCGGATAGTCCTTCGATCGTGACGATCTGTTGAGTTGGTCCAACCGCGCTAATCGGCAAGGTGCAGGACCGCGTGGCAACACCGTCGAGGTGAACAGTGCAGGCGCCGCATTGCGCTATCCCACAGCCGAACTTTGTTCCCGTGAGGCCCGCCTGTTCGCGGAGCACCCAGAGAAGCGGTGTTTCCGGATCCACATCTATATCTCGGATCTCACCATTGATATTCAATCGAGCCATGACGCGCTCTCCCGTTGGTTAGTGAGGGAACGATTGCACCCGCAGCGCTCACGTCCGGTGGCCTCGTCGGCGCATTGCCGCTAGCTACCCGCCGGAGCGATCGCGCAGATACTCGATGATGGCCGTGCGTTGCGCCGCATCGCGGATACTGACACTCATCGTTGTGCCAGGCACGACCTGGCGAGGGTTGCTTAGATACGCCTGCAGCCGGTCCTCGTCCCACGCAAACCCGGAAGCAGTGAGCGCCTTCGAGTAGCGTGCTCCCGCGACGCTTCCTGCTTTGCGGCCCAGGATACCAGCGAGATGTGGGCCCACCCGGTTTTCGCCCATGTTGACGCTGTGACACGAGCCACAACGGCTCCGGAAGAGTCTCTCTCCTCCAGCAGTTGATGGCTCCTGTGCCTGACTCAGGGCGGAACAGAGAGCGGCACCAACAATGATGGTTGATACGAGTAACTTGTTTGTCATCGGTAATCCGAGGTCCTGGATCGTCAACACGGAGGTGGATGGCAACCCCATGCGATGCTTTCGAGAACAGCACCGTAATGGAGGTTTGTCGCAGAGCTTTGCCGGTTGTACGGGAAAGTTGTAACCAAATGTCTCAGGAGCGGCGGGAGGCTGTGATCGTTATGTGCGTGCACGCAGAGTCGCCTGCGCGCGGCGTATCGTGCCGTTGTATGCCTTGTCCGGATACCAGGGCATCGCTGCGATATCCTTGAAGCCAGGGATGGTGTCCATGTGACGCACCATGCGCTCGCGCATTTTCGCGTCTGGGAGCGGACCTGTCAGAGCCGCGATATTTTCGCGCGCATGCTGTGGATTGGACGTGGAAGGCAGCGCGCACGTGACAGCCGGATTGGCGATGACCCACTTGAGAAAAAATTGGGACCAGCTCTCCACGCCGATCTCTTGGGCGAAGTCCGGCAGTGGTCGGTCGCCGATAACCTTGTGCAGCCGTGCCTTTTCCAACGGCATGTTCACGAGTACGCCAATTCCGCGCTCGGCCGCCGCCGGCAGCACACGTGTTTCGGCATGCCGGTTGAATATCGAATAGTTGACTTGAACGAAGTCGACAACATCGCGCTCGATCCAGGAGGCCAGTGCGTCATGATAGAGATTTTCGTGGTGAGTGACGCCGATAAAGCGGACGTGCCCTTCTTTCTTCCAGGCCCGTAGAATATTCACGACGTTGTCCACATTGGTGAGGCTGTGGCAATGCATAATGTCGATTTGGTCTCGCCAGAGCCTGCTCTTGGACTGCTCTAGGCTTCTTAGAGCGTGACTCTCGTCACCCGCAAACTCTCCTGTGGACCATATCTTATTGGAAAGCACGATCTCGTCACTAATTCCGAGAGCAGCTGCGAAGGCACCGACCGTGTGCTCGGCTGTGCCGTAGAGGGGCGAAGTGTCGATCAACCGGGCGCCACCATCCCAATATGTTTGGATGACGTCGCTGAGGTCGTTACGCCGGGCACCAGGCAACCGGTCGAATGTCATGAAGGTACCCAGGCCGATTGCGGGCACCACTGTATCCGAGCGGGGGAGGGTCCTTGTCGTCAGCGATCTCGTCTGCGCACTGGCACCGGTATCGGTCTGGGCTGCGGCAGATGCGGAATTCATAAGCGACCCGGCTGCCACAGTACTCATCGCCACGCCAAGGCTCATCGCCTTCATAACGTCGCGTCGGCTCGGCCCGAGCGCAGCCTTTTCCTCAATGATCATAGTCTGGTCTCCGTATTGAGCCTAGCGCCCCAGTGATTAACTTGGATAAACTTGAGAATAAGCGTCACTTGTATTTGAGCTATGCCGGACCTGGTACATAAATGGGCAAAACTTTATTTAATTGTGTCAAACAGGTTCCTGAGGACAATTGAATACAATTCCGGGCGCGGTTGGGATAAATTTGCGACAGGCCTACCTTAGATTACGGCAGTGGCGGACGGAGAACGTGCGCCGACGCATCCTCAAGAACCGTTCGGATCGGCGACCTGCGACGGGCGGCTGCAAGAACGGTTCGCCGAGGCCAAAACCGCATCTACGAGAGGTCCAGAGACATGAAGTTTAGCTACACCGATGCAGAGGAGGCCTATCTGCGGGATCGCCGGGATGCTGTCGCAAGACCTGGCACCAATCTGCTCGTAGGGATGCTATTGAGCGCCGCCGCTGCCACAGCAGTTGCACTGCTCCCCAGAGAACTTAGTTTCGGCGAAAGGGCCTATGCGACGAAAGCCTTTGAACCCGGCCTCCATGACGATTGCCGAATCGTCCTCGTGCCCACCGATGGGTTTGCGAACAGCAGCGCGCATGCCGGAAGCGCCGGTCCCAGGCGGCGATGCACAAAGGCCGCTGGGTAACTGCAAAGACACGTATCCCTCGGGGCTCTACAAAGCTCGTTCATGTGACCAGAAACCGCCGCACCGCCGAGTAGCAGGATCTTCGCTAAAACTCCACGATTCCGGCCTCCCGATCTTGCAGGCGTCGGTCCTGCCTGAATCTTGAAGCATGGCAGCGTCGACTGTGCCAGGCGCTGCGAGCGCCAACCGGCTGCGAGACGCACGGACGGAGGCAAGAGTGGTCCACCGCACGCGTGAAACTACGAAGGGTTTGAAGCGCATGAACCGGGTTCGGCGATTGTTGCGGCCTTCTGGACCGTCGCCTTAGCGAGTTAGGCTGGGGAGAACCGTCTCCGCTTCCGTCTTGCGCCGAGTGCGCGCTTTAAGCTGCCTCTGCGGAGCGCACCGACTTAGGGAGCGTGATAGTGGCACGCAGCCCCTTTTCCGGCCGAGCTAGAGTAATATCGCCACCGTGGTGACGGACGGTCGCCCGTGCGATCGAAAGGCCAAGCCCTACTCCGCCGGTTTCCCGGTTGCGCGAGGTTTCCAAGCGGAAGAAGGGCGCAAAGACACGCTCAAAATCCTCCTCGGGAATACCTGGTCCATCATCCTCTATGATGATCTGCACACCTGAGGGTGTCTCGCTGAGCCACACGCGCGCCCCGCCGCCGTAGCGCACGGCATTTTCGATCAAGTTGCGGGTGGCGCGACGAAGCCCTTCGGGGCGACAGCGATAGGTGATATTGGGGCTGTCAAGGAAGACTACATTTTGGCCAAGGTCGGATAGGTCGTCGGAGAGACTTTCAATCAGGGCCGTGAGATTGACCGTCCGCGTGGGTTCGGTGACCGCTTCCTCGCGCGCGAATGCCAGCGCGGCTTCGGTCATCGTTTGAATTTCCTCGATCGTCGCCAGCATTCGTTGTTGGACGTCCGGGTCCGACACGAATTCCGCCCTGAGGCGCAAGGAGGTGAGCGGCGTTCGAAGATCATGGCTGATCGCCGCAAGCATGCGCGTGCGATCCTCGACGAAACGGGTCAGCCGCGCCTGCATCCGGTTGAAGGCTTCGGTCGTCCTGCGGATGTCGTCTGGACCGGTTTCCGGCAGCGACTCGATCGATTGGCCTCTGCCAAGCGCCTCTGCTGCGCCAGCCAGTCGGCGCATCGGTCTTGCGATACGGTTCGCCACCATAATGCCGATCAAAGCGAGCGTTGCCGCAGTGATCGCGAGCGAGATCAATGACTGACTGTTCCAAAGAGCGCTCGCGATGGTCTTTCGATAAACCGAGTTCAGCCACTGGCCGTTGCTAAGTTGCACAGCAATTCCCATCCCATGGGACTCGCCCAGCGGCAGAAACTTGGCAAACCGCGGCAGGGTCCACATCTCCGAGGAAAGCTGCGTCCAGCCTTCCGAGGCGACGGCCTTGTCGAAGAAGTGAATGGCCGAGATAGAGGGCGCCGTTGGCGGCGCCGCGGAGATCAGCTCGGGTTTGCTATAGGCGGGCAGGAGGTTCGGCAACGGTTCTGCCAGCCGAGTAATTGCCTGTTTTCGCCAGACGGCTGCGTCGATCGGATCGTCGATCGTTAGCCAGAACCGCGTATAAGTCGTTCCGCTCGCGCGCAACACATCGGTATGGAAGCTCGGCGGAATGGACTCGAGCAACTTCGCCAACGATGCTGTCCGGCTGATAAACTCGCCCTTCGATGCAGCACGCAGCGCCTTGTCGCGTTCGTCCCAGGAGACCAGGAAACTGATTGCTTGGGAGACGACTAGCGCCATCAGCAAGAAACAGATGAACTGAGCCGCAAGGCTTTTCCTCCACCATCGCATCAGTAGGCTTCTACCTCCGCCATGAAGCTGTATCCTCCGCCCCAGTGGGTCTTGATCAGAGACGGGTTTTTCGGGTCACTTTCGATCTTCTTACGCAACCTGCTGACCTGATTGTCGATACTGCGATCAAAGCTATCTGCCGCCCTCCCAGCGGTCAGGTCCAGCAGCTGATCGCGGCTAAGCACCATGCCTGGATGCTCCAGGAACGCCTTGAGCAACCGGAACTCCGCCGTGCTCAAGGCTACGCTCACACCATCCCGTCCGAGCAACTCCCGTCGGCCAGTGTCGAGTTCCCAGACGCCGAAGCGGACTGTCTTCGCTTTTATGCTGCTTCGCTGGGGAGGAAGGCTGTTTACGCGCCGAAGCACTGCCCTGATCCTTGCCAGGAGCTCGCGCGGGTTGAACGGCTTTGTCAGGTAGTCGTCAGCGCCCAACTCCAGTCCAACAATACGGTCGGTACCATCCGCCATGGCAGTCAGAAAGATAACCGGCAGGTCGGTCGTCGTGCGCAGCTGGCGGCACACGGTCAGCCCATCCTCACCCGGCATCATGATATCAAGCACCACGAGGTCCGGCGCGCCCTTTTCCAAGAGCCGGCGAAGTGCCTCGCCGCTTTCCGCGACAGAAACGCGGTAACCCTGTTGCGCCAGATATTTCCCGACGAGGTCGCGGATGTCGCGATGATCATCCACAACAGCAATGTGAGGTGTAGACTGCATCTTTTACATCTGCCGAGTTAACTCGGAAATACATATCTTTCCCGCTGGGGATGCGCACTCAAAAAAGTGTATCAAAGAGTGTCAACTGCGAAACTCTGGCACCGCATCTAGCACTCGTCCGCGAACGCCCTTTTGCGGTGCAGCATGATTGAAATGGACTTTGGCCGCCTGGCCATGTCCGTGAATGCATCTCTCCATTGTTACAACTTGCCAAGAAACGTCCCAAGACATCGCATAACCGTGCGACATCTCATCCGTAAGGTCTCCCTCGTCCGAAGCCATGCGATTAGCCGCATCAATTTTGGACGTCTCGCCATCGCGCCTCGAATGCCTCCCGGTTGGGGCGCGGTGGCAATCGGACAAAGGAGAATCTCATGAACACCAAGTATCGCATCGTAACTGCTCTTGCGTCGCTCATTACACTCGCGAGCGTGGGACCGGCCTTCGCGACCGGTGACTACTATGCCGGCGTCGACGTGAACGCTCAGCGCGAACGGCCTGCTGCAGCGAAGGTCACAGACCGCCGCGCAACCGGCTCGATCGGGACGAAAGCTTCCACTTATGGGTTCCCAAATGCACGCGAGACGCGTCCAGCGTTCAAAGGGGGCGAGGGCGAATATTATCATGGGATCAACCCGCGCTGATCCCACCCTTGCGGGCGCTTCGGCGCCCGCAAGGCTCTGCGCGTGAATTGAACGCAGAACCTATTGAGCCGGACGAACGAGCGAAGTTCCTGAAAGGGGCCTTAATGACAAGGGGACCGATTGAGAAAACCGCCGTGGGCCTGCCGCGAAAGAGGTCGCGTGTGCGGCTCATGCTTTCGATCGGCGGGTTCGTCGTGGTCACTGCTGGTGCCGGCGCGCATTACAATGCTTCGAGCGAAGCGCAGATCGTTGCGCCTGCTCCACCTCCGACACCGGTGAAGGTCGCCCGCGCGGCAGTCCTTGATGTTCCGCACGTGGTCGACGTCGTTGGAACCGTGGATTCTCTTAGTGACATGTTGATCCGCAGTCAGGTTGAGGGCGTGCTCACCGGTGTCAATTTTGAAGAGGGCGATCTTGTTCGGGCGGGCGATTTGTTGGCGACAATCGACGACCGGCCATACCGCGCTGCATTGGCAGCAGCAAAAGCACAGCTTGCGCGCGACCGCGCCTTGCTTGCGGCCGCCGAACGCGAGCTCGCACGCGCCCAAGCACTTCAGCGCCAGAACGTGAGCTCTGTCCAAACCGTCGATCAGAGATCGGCAGAGGTCGAACAATTGCGGGCAACCGTCGCATTGGACGAGGCCAATGTTGAGAGTGCGGAGGTGAACCTATCCTTCACGAAGATCTATTCACCGACGATGGGGCGTGTAGGTCTGCGCGAAGTCGATCCCGGAAACCTTGTCCGACCCGCAGACGCCAACGGAATTGCATCGATCGTCCAGATGGACCCGATCTCCGTCGTCTTCACCGTTCCACAGCAGATCCTGGCAGAACTTAAAGAACACGCGCGGCTCACGGGGGGCGGGGACGTCGCCATCGTCGACCGCGAAAGCGGCAGCCGTATTAAGGGAAAACTTGCCGCCTTCGACAACCGCATCGGCGATGGGACCGGCACCGCACGGGTCAGGGCCGTTTTCGACAACAAGGACGAACGACTGGCGCCTGGCGCGTTTGTTTCCCTCGAGATTCAGACAAGTATGTCGAAGCAAGTCGTGGTTGTCCCCAAGGTGGCGGTGCGGCTCGGCATTGACGGCAATTTCGTGTTCCGCGTTCGCGATGGTGTGGCCGAACAAGTTCGTGTGGCGACAGCCTACAGCAACGATGAGATCGCCGTTGTTCGGGACGGCATTCAAGCGGGCGACGCTGTCGTGACCGACGGCTACTCGCGGCTCAGGCCTTCAGCAAAGGCGGAAATAGTTGAAGTGTCGCCCGTGGCAGCCCCCGCGCTCGCGCGTGTCGCGGAGGTGACCGGGCGATGACTTCCAGATCCCAGTCCGACGGCGCAGCCGCCCCTAGTGCTCCTCCCCAAGGCCTGTCGGCCTGGTTCATTCGCAGACCCGTCGCTAGCGTCTTGATGGCGATTGCGGTGACATTGCTGGGAGCCCTTGCTTTTCCCGCTCTACCGGTCGCGCCTCTGCCGCAGGCCGACTTCCCGACCATCCAGATTAGCACCACTTTCCCTGGGGCGAGCCCCGAGACGATGGCGTCAGCCGTGGCCACACCCCTCGAGATCGCGTTCACGGGCATCCCCGGCGTCACAGAGATGACCTCGACGAGCGCCCTCGGCCAGACCAACATCATCATCCAATTCGAGCTCGAACGGGACATCGATGTCGCCGCGCAAGAGGTGCAGGCGGCGATAAATTCTGTTGCGGGCCGGCTTCCGTCCGACCTTCCAAACCCACCGACGTGGCGAAAGATCAATCCGACCGACGGCCCCGTGACGGTGCTGAGCGTGACGTCGAGCAGCATGCCGACGACCGCGCTCAGCGATCTGGTTGAAACGCGAATTGCGCGCCAATTGGGACAGATCAGCGGCGTCGCTCAGGTCAATATCGCAGGCATGCAGAGGCCGGCAATTCGTATTCAGGCACAGCCGGATCGCCTGGCTGCGTACGGGCTCACGATGGCAGACATTCGTGCCGCAGTCGCGAGCGCCAACGTGAACCGCGCAAAGGGCGCGGTTTTTGGTCAAAGCGCAGTCTCGACCTTGCAGACGAACGATCAACTGTTCACGGAGGGTGATTACCAGGACGTGGTCGTTACCTGGAGAAACGGTGCCCCCGTTAAAATCGCTGATGTAGCAACGGTCACTGTCGGTCCGGAAGACGCCTATGTCGGCGCATGGCCGAGCGGCACGCCGGGGCTCGGCGTCATTGTTCAGCGTCAGCCCGGAGCCAACATCATCGAGATCGCCGATCGCATTGCCGAAGAGCTCCCACGGCTGAGGGAAAGCTTGCCGCCGGACGTCAACGTCACCGTCCTCAACGATCGTACCCGAACCATCCGAGCTTCGCTGCACGAAGTGGAGCTGACCCTGATCGTGGCGCTTGTACTCGTCGTCGCGGTAATGGGCATCTTCCTTCGTCAGCTTGCCGCAACTGCGATCGTCGCCGTCATTCTCGGCACCTCGGTCGTCGCCACATTTGCGGCCATGTATCTGTTCGGCTTCAGCCTCAATAACCTCACTCTCGTGGCGTTGGTGATTGCGATTGGCTTCGTCGTCGACGACGCAATCGTCGTGGTGGAGAACATCCACCGGCATATGGAAGAGGGCGCTTCTGCCGTCGACGCCGCGTTCGAAGGCGCCCGCGAGATCGGTTTCACCGTCGTTTCGATCACTTTGTCGTTGATCGCCGCGTTCACGCCCCTCCTTTTCATGGGCGGCATCGTTGGGCGCTTGTTTCGAGAGTTCTCCCTCACGATCACGCTATCGCTGCTAATCTCCGTGGTGTTGGCCCTGACACTGGCACCGACGCTCTGCGCCCTGTTCATGAGGGCGCCGAAGCACGGAGCCACGCACGGCAAGAAGGCGCTGACCGACCGACTCGGCGATGCCTATGCCGCCGCGCTCCGCCTGACACTGCGTCACAAGTCGACGACAATGGCAACGTTCCTTGCGACCATCGCCGCGACGATCGTCACCTACATCTACATTCCCAAGGGTTTCTTCCCGCCGCAGGACACGGCCATCGTCATTGGAACGACGATCGCGCCTGAAGATATTTCCTATGAAGCCATGCGGGAAAAGCATCTGGCTCTGGCCGACATTGTCGGCGCCGATCCTGCTGTTCAAGATTTCAGCACGGCGATCGGGCGAACCGGCGGCAGCCAATCGCTCGCCAACGGTCGGCTTTGGATCGTCCTCAGGGACCGCTCAGACCGAGACGTTTCGGCAGAAGGCTTCATCGCTCGGATCAGACCTAAGCTCGCCGCTATCCCGGGGATAGCCGTGCAGCTTCGCTCCGCCCAGGACATCAATCTCGGGATCGGCGGTGCGGCCCAATACAGCTACGTGATGACTGCTGGCGATCAGGATGAGCTGGCGCCATGGGCCGAGCGCATGACGCGTGCGATGGCCGACTCGCCGACATTCCGCGACGTTCGCCAGGATATGCAGCTTGGCGCCCGCATGCAGCAGATTACCATCGATCGGGCTGCGGCTGCACGTTACGGGCTGTCGGTCGATATGATCGACCAGGCGCTCTACGACAGTTTCGGACAGCGCCAGATCGGTGAGTACCAGACTCAGATCGGTCAGTATCAGATCGTATTGGAGGTTGAGCCCGGCCAATACTCGCGCGTTGGAACGCTGAATTCCCTGTTCCTGCGATCTCCGATAACCGGGGGGATGGTTCCGCTTTCAGCCGTGGCAAAGATCGAAGAGCAGCAGGCCGGGCCGCTTTTCGTCAACCGCAGCGGGCTTGCTCCGTCGGCGACGATTTCGTTCAACCTTCCGGCCGGCGTTGCGCTGGGAGAGGCTATCTCGGCCATCGAGAGCATGAAAACGGATCTCGGAGTGCCGGCAAGCGTTGGCGGGCGAACGCAGGGCACCGCGCGCGCATTCGAAGAATCGCTGGCCACCCAGCCCTTGCTGATCGCTGCCGCACTGATCGCCGTCTACATCATTCTCGGAGTCCTGTATGAGAGCTTTTTGACGCCCGTGGTCATCCTGTCGACGCTTCCTTCGGCAGGTCTCGGAGCGCTGTTGTTGATTTGGCTCTGGGGTCTGGATTTTTCGGTGATGGCGCTGATCGGCGTCATTCTTTTGATCGGTATCGTCAAGAAGAACGGTATCCTCATGGTGGATTTCGCGCTTGACGCAGAGCGTCGGCGCGGCTTTGACGTCGAGCAAGCAATCTATGAGGCAGCGGTCACGCGGTTCCGGCCGATCGTCATGACGACGATCGCTGCGCTCCTCGCGGCAATCCCGCTGATGCTGGCGATTGGTACCGGCGCCGAGCTGCGTGAGCCGTTGGGCGTCGCGGTGGTCGGCGGGCTGATCGTCAGTCAGGTGCTTACCTTGTTCTCCACGCCGGTCGTCTATGTGGTGCTTAAGCGCTTTTTTGAACGCCAAAGCGCATCCCGGCGGCCAGTGGAGCTTGACGCAGATCGAAGTGACCACTGACCCGCCCGCAGGACGTTCGTTCTCTACCGCTGTTGAACTAATTCTAACAAACATCTGCAATATCAACTGCGTAAGTCAAATTATAGATCATATGCGATCCGCGTGTGTAACGGCATTTTAGAGACGCGCGATCTGCCGAACCGCAACTTCGAGCTCAACCCGGTGCGGCGTCGATTTCCGGATCGGCCTCGGCGTCGCCTGGAACAAGGAGGATCCGACCACGGCCAGGGACGACATCATCGACATCGCCCGTCGCTGGCGCAGCCGGCGAGGTGGGGCAGTCGTGCCCTGATGTAGACTGACAGTTTCCCTCCATGGAGCGGAACGGCTTGCCGGGGCTAGTCGGTCCCGGCTCCCGCCTGACAGCCGGCGCTTCTCTGATCGGCGTGGCGAGGCGTTCATTGACGCCTGCCTCGACGCGGGCATGTCGACCGTCGTGGACGGACCTCTCGGGACGAAGACAGCGGCTGGCGGTCGACACTCGCTTGCCTGACTGGCTATGGTCGGGAGCATTCCTTCCGCTCCCGATCCGCCCGCCCCCCCAAACCAGCGTTCACTGCAGAAGAAATCGCATTCGCTTGCGCTCCTGTCGCCAGGCAATCTGGGCCCCGGGGGAAGGCGCTTACTGGTGCTCGCGTGCGTGTCTCGGTGGTTGGCGGGACCGCGAGCGACGCCTAGCCTCAAAGCGGCGCTTTGCGCGCGTACCATTCGGATCGCTGCGCTTTGTCGCCTGCTGGAGGCGCCGGCGTTTCTACCGCATCGGAGGTCGAGCGGGCTGAACGATCGTGTCGCATCGTGCCTAGCGGGCACGCTTGTCCCTGCGACCCGCAGCCTGAACCACGTGGCGAAGACCCTGACGTTCGGCATATTGGATCGCAGAGTCCAGCGTGGGAAAGCGCAGTTCAACCTGCTGAAGCGTATCCTTGCCGCCGGTATATCCCAGGAGCGGGTCGATAAAAGGCGGGCTGCGCATCTCAAAGACGAGTTTCCAGTCCTTGTGCGCCGGGTGGGAAGTCGCGACCGAGCGGGACGGCCGAAATATGCGGGCAACTGCATCCTCGGGAAACAGTGAACCGCTCATTGTAAGCGGCTGAGCGCGGTCGTAAGTTGTTCTTTGCCCCTCCGCTGTTTTCTCAGGCGGCGAGCCTCGCATCGTCGCACGCGTTGCATACACGGCGGTGTGCTCCATGAATACTACGCCCGGACCTCCTGACGTTGAAAAGCAACATAGGCGAGTGTGAACAGCAGGATCATCGCTGCCACCATACCGGAGAGCTGCGGCCAGACGACCAGGAGGCTCTGCAAGGTAGGCAGCGGTGCGCCTACGATCGCGCCTTGAAGCTGATCGAAGAACAAGGGACTGACCGATCGGGCAGCCGGATCGAGCAGTATCGCCGCAACCTCGCCGTAGAGCCTTTGTGGAGACAGTCGAGCGATTGCCTGCTGCGTCTCGTACTGCGTCACCATCGTCATCGGGTCGAGCGGATCGATCGGCGCGACGGCACCCGCAATAAGCGGCGCGATCATCCCCCAGAACACCGTCAGAATCAGCCATACCGACAGCGCCGCAAGGGCTGAGGTCGCCGGAGAGCGGATGACCGTCGAAAAGGCAATCGCCAGCGCCAGCCAAACGCCGGCATAGGCAAGCGTGGCTGCCAGGTAGGCGAGGCCGCGCACGACATCGGCAGCCGATGGCGGCAACCCGAGGAAGAGGATCCCGAGCCCCGTTACCAATAGCCACAATGTCAGCAACGCGACGGCAAGGACGATCATGGCGCCGAGGAACTTTCCGAACAGCACGGCATCACGATAAATCGGTTGAGCCAGCAGGCGGCTCATCGTGCGGCGTGCATATTCGCCGTTGACGGCGTCGAAGCCCAATGCGATCGCCACGAGCGGCAGAAGGAATCCCAGCAAGGCCGCGAACGATGGGAGCGGTTCTCGGGCGATCGTCAGGAGCTTCAGGAACAGGAACGGATCCTCCGCCGTTGTTTCCGCGATCCGTCCGATGGCGCCGTAGACGGCGGCTGTGGCCGAGAGAATGAGAAGCAGCATGATCAGGTGCATGCGCGCGCTGGTCATGTGATCGGCGGCTTCCTTCATTGCGATGGTCATCGTTCCCTTGAATGGCGAGCCCTTACGCGTCATGGCCAACCTCCGCAAAATAACGGTTATACGCCTGATCGAGCTGCGCGCGGCGCAAATCCAGGTTCCTCAAGGAGCCGCCGCCCTCGACTACGAGGCGCGCAAGCTCCGGCCGAACGTCCCGGTTCGCCTCGACCAGCCAATGACCGCGTCGCCCGGGCACAATGGATTTCACCCCGTCGATCCTCGCGCTCAAACCTGACAAGTCTACGCCGTCGGCCTCGACATCGATAACGAATGCCCCGCCGCCAATTCTGTCCGCAAGTTCCTCGATCGTACCGATAAAGCCGATCTTGCCCTTGTTGAACAAGGCAATGCGGTGGCAAATGGATTGCACGACATTGAGCATGTGCGACGCCAACAGAATGGTCATGCCGTGCTGGCTCAGAGACTGGATCAGACCCAGCAGCTCCTGGGTCGACTGGGGATCGAGACCCGAAGTCGGTTCGTCGAGAATGGCAACCCTGCAATTGCGCATCAGCAGTTCGGCGAGCCCGAGGCGCTGGCGCATACCGCGCGAGTAGGTGGCGACTCGCCGGTCCGCGACCGCGGGCAATCGCACCTTGTCGAGCGCTGCCCCGATGCCTTCCCGCGCCAAATCCTGCGGCATGCCGGCGAGCCGGGCCGTATAGGCAAGGTTTTCGCGTCCCGTCATCGTTTCGTAGAATCCGACCGCATCGGGCAGGTATCCCACCTCCTGCTTCACCTCGAGTGGCTGGCGCAGGGGATCCTTGCCGAGGATCCGTACGCTGCCCTCGCTCGGTTCGGTAAGGCCCAGCAACATCAGGATCGTCGTCGTCTTGCCTGCACCGTTCGGTCCGAGCAGGCCGACGACTTCGCCGGCGTTGACGGCAAGATCGACACCTGCGACGGCAATCGTCGAGCCATACCGCTTGACCAGCCCCTTTGCGTCAATGGCTCTATTGCTCATCGCCGGCCATACCTCATCACTGCCATGCCGAGGACAAGGGCTGCAGCCGCAATGACGCCAATTCCGGCCATGCCCCAGGCGGTCGAGGCCTCAACGGTGACCCGGAACTCGGCCGACTCCGAAACGGGACCGCTGCTGGCGCGCACGTTAACCATGTAATCGCCGGCGATGGCGCGTTCCGAAGGCGTAATCTTCACATTCACGCGGCTGGTGGAATCGGGCGCGATCGCATCGATGCGCTCAGGCTCGAATTCGACCTTCCAGCCTGATGGCGGGCTCGCCGAGAGCTCGATGTCGGTCGCCGGCGCACTGCCCGCGTTCGCAAGCGTGAAGGGGAAACTCGACTCCTTGCCAGCGACCGCTTGACCGGAGAGGCGCTCCTGCGGACCTGCCAGTGAAACCTCCGGCTGACCCGTCACCTCGATGCTGAGTTCCGTCGCAGCAGTCGCGCCACCTCCCGAAACCTCCATCACCACCGGATAACGGCCCGCGGCAGCGGATCGAGGTGGCGTGACTTCCAGCGTCACGGTCTCGCTCGCGCCAGCTTCGATCGGGAGCCCGGTGATTTCCTCAGAACCGTAGCCGCGTTTGAAGCGGGTCTGGAAGCCCTCCGGGACGTTTGCCGCGAGGTTGAAGAGGCTCTCCTCTCCATCGTTCTTCACGTCCACCTTGAAACTGAACGTCGAACTTGCCGTGCCCCTCAATGCTGGCAGTTCGGATTTCAGTTCCAGCCCAGCCTCCGGTTTATTGGACAATGAGACGAGAAGCGGCAGTTCGGCCACCTCATTCCCATAGCGTGCCCTGACCTCGATCGGAATGCGGTCGCCCCTGGCGCCTTCAGGCGGCGTGAGCTCAAGATTGAGATTCTCAGAAGCATCGGGCCCAACGATCACGGCTCCGACATCGCGGCCGCCGCCCTTAAGCGACCATCGCCATTTGTCGGGCACGCCCGTGATCTCCAGGGACGCGCGTTGTGGCGGCAGGTTGGAGTTGCGTAAAGTGAGCGCAATCGACTGAGTTTCGCCGGGGCGGATGGCCAGTTCGGGATGCGGCGTCGTCAACCAGAAGCCGGTGAGTTCAGCTGTTCCTGACGCTTGAGCCGAAACGGCGGCGGGGTAGGCAAATATCGCTCCCAGGACCAGTACGATTGCAGTGAGCCAGGGCGCAGTTCTCTTCATCTCCTTCTCCATTGAAGTTCAACATCATCACGCCGCACCTCTATCGAACCACGAGGAATAGCCTCATGCCGTCTCTATAGAGGTCCAGCGCAATCGTTCCGGTAACCTCTTTCAAGGCGGATGCGAGCTCGGCAGCAGAGTTCACCGGCCTCCGGTTTACGGCCACAATGACGTCTCCGGCCTGCAACCCGGCTCGCGCCGCCGCACTGCCTTCATCGACGCTCGCGACCACGACGTTGTCCGCGGCATCCTGGAAATGCGCACCTTCAAGGGCGCGCGGCATGGCTTCCGTCGTTTCGTTCGCGCCTTCCGGCTCGACACGCAGCCTTGCCGCCTTACGGCTCCCGTCGCGCAGAAACTCGATCTCGACCTCGGAGCCGACCGGGGCAAGGCCGATGCGATTGCGCAGATCGGCCGAGCCGGAGATCGGATGCTTGTCAACGGCGACGATCACATCGCCGGCCTGGAGGCTCGCCCGAGCCGCTGGCGAATCGTTTTCGACGCTCCCGACCACCGCCCCATAGGTCTCGCTAATGCCGAGCGCTTCGGCGAGGTCTGGCGTCAGGTCCTGGATCGCCACTCCGATCCGTCCGCGCCGCACTTCGCCGTGCTCGATCAGCTGCTTCATCACCGCCGACGCCATGGAAATCGGAACGGCAAAGCCGATGCCGACATTGCCGCCGGCTGGCGCGATGATCGCGGTATTGATGCCCACCAGCCGGCCATCCGTCGTGACCAGCGCGCCGCCGGAATTCCCGGGATTGATCGAGGCGTCGGTCTGAATGAAGTCTTCATAGCCTTCGACATTGATGCCGCTGCGCCCGAGCGCGCTGACGATGCCGGAGGTCACGGTCTGTCCGAGGCCGAACGGATTGCCGATCGCCACGACGGAGTCGCCAACCCGCAGGCGATCGGAATCGCCAAGGGAGAGCGCCGTCAGATTTTCCGCCTCGATCTTGAGCAGCGCGATATCTGTCGCTTCGTCGCTTCCGACCAGTTGAGCGGTGAAGCGGCGGCGGTCCTTGAGCGTCACAGCGATCTCGCCGGCGTTGTCGACGACGTGATGATTGGTGAGGATATAACCGTTGCCCGCATCGACGATCACGCCGGATCCGGCGCTCAGCCGCTGGCGCTGTTCCGGCAGGTTGAAATAGCGGCGGAAGAACGGGTCGTTATAGAGCGGGTTGTTTTCGGCGGACGCCTGGGACCTCACTGCGATGTTGACGACTGCAGGCGTGATCTTCTCCAGCACATCCGCGAGAGATTGTTGCACAGGGGATGAGGCAACCGGTTCGACCGGCAACGCCGGCTGGGCTGTAAGAAGAACCAAAGCAAGAAAGCCAAGAACGGGCACCGCGTGCCGAGCACGCCTCGTGTTTCCCGCCTGCTCCACAGCCCAAGGGGTACGATGGCTCAAACGACTGCCGTTCGCCTCGGCAGGCGTCTTGCGCATAGATGCAGTGATGACGCGGGAGTAAAACGACATGTCGTTCTCCTCGTCGGCAAACACGATCTCTATGGGTCTTCGCGCCTCTTCCGAAGCGGTTCGGGGCGCAGGTACGGCCCTCTCGGACCCTCCGCCAATCGATCTGGTTGTTCGTTTTTTTCATTTCAAGATGCGCGGCAATTTTTTGCCGCATCCTGCAGGAGGGCGCGCATGCAAGGTCGTTCGTCCCATACTTTGTCGGGGTCGCGCAGCTCGAAGGGCAGTATGCGTCCCCAGCGCGATGGCGCCCGCACAACGGCTTTCCTGTTTCTAGCCGCGATGCCAGAACGAACCGATGCCGCCGCGTTGCCGCCTCCCCCTTTTTCTGAATTCTGCTGAGGCGGCGGCGAGGCTGCTGGCAAACGGGGCCACAACGGCCATATTGAACAGAGCTCCTACGTAGAGGGCATGCTGAACATGCCAGCTTGGGCGTGAGGGAGCTGGACTGAAGGCGTAATTCGACGCAGCCATGTGCCAATGCGACAGTCGTCGAAGCACAGGCTAACTGGGCGGAGTGATGAGGTGAGTGAAGATCCGTATCAGATACTCGGCGTTCCGCGTACTGCCACGCAGAGCGATATCCGAAAGGCCTACCGCAAGCGTGCAAAGGAACTGCATCCCGACCTGCACCCAGGCGACAAACAGGTGGAGGCCAAATTCAAGGCCCTTTCCGCAGCCTATCATCTGCTGAACGATCCGGACCAGCGAGCCCGTTTTGACCGCGGCGAGATCGATGCTTCCGGGGCGGAGCGACCCCAGCAGCGTTTCTACAGAAACTACGCCGATACGGACCAGGCGGGCCGGTATACATCGGCGAGCGGAGCGGGCGAATTCGAGGACCTGTCCGACATCTTCTCCGATCTGTTCGGCCAGCGCGGGGGAGGAGGTCGTTTCCGAACGGTGGGGCAGGACCTCCACTATCAGTTGGAGGTCGAGTTTCTCGATGCGGCCAATGGTGCGCGACGACGCATCACCCTTCCCGACGGAAACACGATCGACCTGGCCATCCCGCCTGGCACGCGCGACGGCAGCACGCTGCGGCTCAAGGGAAAGGGAGCGCCGGGTTTTGGCGGCGGTGCGCGTGGAGATGCCCTGATCGAGATCAGAGTCCGTCCTCATCCGGTTTTCCAGCGTAAGGGCGACGATATCGAGGTCGATCTGCCGATCACGCTGTACGAAGCGGTGCTTGGCGCAAAGATCGAAGTTCCGACGATTTCCGGGCGGGTGTCTATGACCGTGCCGAAGGGGTCGAACACCGGGGATGTCCTGCGTCTCAGGGGTAAGGGCGTGAAGTCTGGACAGGGCGCCGCCGGCGATCAGCGCGTGAAGCTGCAAGTGGTCTTGCCGGAACGGGTCGATCCTGACTTGCAAGCTCTCATCGAAACCTGGCGCCGGACACATCCCTATGATCCGCGGGAAGCGCTAAGGAGGGTCTCATGAGACTGAATGAGGGGCAGGTTCTCGAACTCTTCCGCACGGTCACAGCGAGACAGTTGCGACAGTGGGTGCGTCGCGGCTGGATCGTGCCGTCTCGAGTAGAGAGCAGGCTATTGTTCGACGATGTCGACATCGCGCGAATCCGTCTGGTTTGTGAGCTGCGGGACGACATGAACGTCAATGACGACGCCGTGCCGATCATCCTCGCGCTGCTGGATCAGCTCTACGCGTTGAGACGTGAGCTTAGAACGGTCGCCGATGCGCTCCGGGACCAGCCAGACGAGGTTCGTCAGCATGTCGGGCAGGCCCTTTCGGTGATAGTGAGGCGACAAGGATAGTGCAGGTGGCACTATCCTTCACCGGATCCGCCTCCACCAACCGGCAAGGTCACGGGTGCCCCGGCCGTAGTGCCGAGCCACGAAGGCGGATCACTTGCCGGAAACGACCCGAGCCCGGCCAGGAGAACTGGGTCGATAGTCTCGTCGAATTCGATCGGAACGGAGATCATTTCGTTGCCCACGCTCTCGCGGGGCTCGCCTGCGACCGCCAACGAATGTTGTGCCCATTGCGTCATGTTCGACTCCACCATTCCTTCTTTGAGTTGGACACCTTGGTCGGCCAGGAGAGTGCCCGCCGCAAGGCGGCGGGCATGAGGGCCGGCCTACTAGGCACGGGCATGGGGATTCTGCCGTTCGTCCCACAGCGCCCAAGCCGATATCGCCGCGACGAGCAGGCCGAGGACCACGTGTGTCCACATGGCGTTCACGTTCGCGGCGAAGTTGAGCAGCCAGGGAGAAACGAGCAGCCAGATCCCGATTACCATATTCGCCCATTCCTCCCATTCCGAGAACGCGGTCAAAGTGGCGAGCGCCAAAGCACCTAAGACCACGCCAACGATCCACGCGTTCCAGGCGGCCATGAACTCACCAGCGAAGCCCATGACCCATGGCGAGACGAAAAGGGCGACGGCAAGGACGAGGTTCATCCAGTCCTGTGGTTTTTTCCTTTCCATCAGCATTGCCATCACAACCTCCACGGACGAAAGTTGAACGAATTTACGCCCACTTCAGCAGGCGTAGAAATTAGATAAGTTGCGCTAACTTGCATTCAATATGGCTCGGTTGGTCCGCTGAGAAGCAAGTTCGCGTCGGAGCCCGCTTGTCGGGTTGAGCCTGTCGAGGCGATCCAGTCTTCGACGGCGCGACTGGAATTGGAGGCGCACACACGCCGCTGAATGGCAAGCAGCAAGGGTGGACCGGGCTGCATTCGAGCAAAGAAAACTTAGGCAGATTGGTCGGGATCGAGTGTGTCACGCTCCCGTCCTGAGGCCGCCCCGGAATCTCAAGGTGCCATCCGACGCGCTTTCCGAGGCGACTTTGGCACGCTAGGCTCTAGCCGCATTTAACCCATCTGCGGCTTGGATGAACTCGGCAGTCTCAGCCGATCTTGCTTCTGGCGATCACAAGACCCGCTCACACCGCGCCCAGAGCCACTGCAGCAATTGCTATGATCGTTCGCCCGCCGCCCAGACGAAGACATTCTCATAGCGGATGCTTCCATCCGAGCGCGTATGAGCGCGATAGGCATCTGCATACACGGCGCGAACCGCCGCCTCGCCGCTGTGCGCGGGCGCGGGTTTCCTCCGCCTGCTCTGTTCGCCTGGCGGCTCACGCCGGCCGCCGCCGGCCCACCGAAGCTGTCGAGGTCAAGCGGTTTTTGGGCTTTTCCCTTGCCGGACGGAGATGACGTCATCGTCCGCACTCGGCCCGTTCGAGTCGTTCTTGCCACGCTTGGTGAACGACTGCTTTGCGCCCATATGGGTCGGTGGGCAGGCTGAAGCTGCACCCTGTTTCCGGCCCCTTCCTTGTCACGCGCCGATGGCCTGCCAGCGCTCTACGCCCGCAGGCCACCGGCGTCGTCCAGCAAGACAGGCCGCTCAGTCGTTCCTCACTGGGTCAGCGTGTTCTTGTAGATGACGCCGTCCTTCATGATGATTTTGAAGCTGTTGGCAGGATCAGCCACCAGGTCGATATTCTCCAGCGGATTGCCTTCGACGAGCAGGAGGTCCGCGAGCGCGCCTTCTTCGATCACGCCGAGCTTTCCCGGGTAAGGGTTGCGCTGGCCCGACAGCGCCAGCAACTCGGCATTGGTCCCGGTCGCCATGACCAGTGCTTCGGCAGGCGTGTACCAACGCACGAGCGAGGCCAGAATTGCCCCCTGCTGTTTCGCCAGCGCACGGGAGAACAGGACGTCCGTGCCCCAGGCCGTCTTGATCTTGTACTTCTTTGCCAGTCCGTATGTCCTGCCGATACCCGGCCACACCTCATCGGCTTTGGCGCGCTCGACCGAACCCTCCCGAAGGCCTGTCCTCATCAACTCGGGAAGCGGCTGCAAGCTCAGCCAAACGTCCTTTTCGGCGATCAGCCTGGCGGTTGCCTCGTCCATGAGAAAGCCGTGTTCGATGCACTTCACACCAGCCGCGATAGCCTTCCGGATCGCATCTGGGGTGAAGGCGTGCGCGGCGACGTAGGTGCCCCAATTCTCGGCAATTTCAACGGCGGCCCTCAATTCGGGCTCGGTGAAGGTGGTGACGTCGAGTGGGCTGTGGGGCGACGACACTCCGCCGCCCGCTGTCAACTTCAGCAGCGCGGCCCCCTGCATGAACTGCTCGCGGGCACGCAAACGCACCTCGTCGGGGCTGTCCACGACTATGCTGCCGCCGTTCCTTTCCATGGGGGTGAACAAGCCGCCGATCGTCCGGGGCAAGTCGCTGAGCTGGCGGAAATCCCCGTGCCCGCTGGTCACGGTGATCATCGCTCCAGACGGATAGATGCGCGGTCCCGCGACGATGCCCTGATCTATCGCGCGCTTGAGGCCGAAGGCCGGCCCGCCCACGTCGCGAACCGTGGTGAAGCCGCGCATCAGCGTATCCGTCGCCTCGTCGCCGGCGGCGAGATTGGCGAAGCCGACGTCGCCCATCGCCTCTGCCGGGGTGGATGCTATCAGCATTGCGTGCCAGTGCGCATCGATCAGCCCCGGCATCAGCGTTCGCCCGTCGCCGGCAATGCGCTCAGCGCCTTCGGCCTCGATGGGGCTTGAAGAAATCGCCGCGATCACATTGCCCCTGACCAGCACATTCGACGGAGCCGAAAGAGCAGCACCTTTTCCGTCGAAGATGCGGACGTCTTCGAAAAGCACGTCATCGGCGCTGGCGTTGGCGCAAAGTCCGAGAACGAGCGCCGCCGCAAGCATTTCTCTGCCAGAGCGAAGCATCGTGAAAACTCCGCGCGCAAGGGGGAACAGCGCAGCGGCGCCGGAACGCGACACAACCTTGCCATTTGCCAACTCGTGCGATCCAAAGGATTTGTGACACATGACGATTATCCCGCTTCAGGAGGAGAGATGGTCACGGCGCAAGGACAAGTTGTAGCTTATACAGCATCGGCGCTAAGCGTTCCAGACTGGTCTCCTTCGCGGGCAAGGGTCGTGCCGAAAATCAGGCCGATCGCGATTGTACCAAGGCCAGCAGTGCAAGATTTGTCTTGGAAGCGAGCAGACGATTCTGACGAGGCGTCGCCTACCGGTTTTGAACGTAAAAATTCGGCTGAGGGACTTCCGCTTTTTTGGGTCGGAAGCGGATAGCCGCTTGCCGGTAGCTTCGTCCCGAAAGCGGAAGGGGCAGGATTCGGCCCCATTTCGGTCGTTTAATTATGTGCGTCGGGATGGCCGCTATTGGCGCATCTGTGCCATGGCGGCAGTCGGCCCTAATCGGGTAAACTACGCGAGATGTATTTGACTGCTTCCTAGCTGTTGTCAATGACCGTCCACGCCGTGCTCAACCAAATGCGCAAGCGAGAAAAGCCGGCATGCTTCCGGCGAGTTTTTTGATTTTGCATGATTGCCCCAAATAAATGCCCGGCCCCGCTTAGATAGGTGCAGGGCATCTGGCAAGTAGCATTTCGCGGAGCTCAACAGCAGAAATTGCTAAAAAATTGTTTTTAGCCGCAAACGCTTAGCGGATTGTCAGGAACGGCGCCGGTTGTGGCTAAGTGGCGCGCAGAAGCGCAAGACATTACCTCCAACTCTGGAATATTCTTTCGACGTGCGGATCTCTACCCTTCGTGTGTTGCCCGCCAGGCAGGTGATGAGCATCTGGGGTAGCCGTGCTCGTGACGCCCTTTCCGGGCACACGGAGATTTCGCTCTGGCGGTCTTCTCGTAGACACCGGATGCGGTACAGCTCCACGGCTGCATCCCCAACCCAGCCACCTGGCATACCGATGCCGTCGAGTGGGGCGCTTACAAAGCGCCATTGGCTTTTTACCTTTTCAATCTTAGTCCACGATAATACTCTCTTCCAATCGGATCGCTGGGGAGCGAACCAATGGAAGAGTTTGAGCCTGTTCTAGTCAAAAACGTCCGCCATTCGGATCTGGAGAGGCTTTGCAAGTCCGTGAAGACGTATGCTGGTTGTTACGTTCTCAAGGCGCCAAGCGGCGGACCAGCGACATCTGGCCTCGACGCACACTGCTGGTTCCCGTCGCGCGATGACAGCATTCTATTCCAGCTCCAATGGGCGGCGCCTGGCGACTTCTAAGGAGCAATCCGGCTCTGAATGACAAAGGCGACCGGCGTGATGCCGTCGTTTTTGTCCGGGTCGCCGCAAAATCGGTGGCGTCGGCGCTTACAAGGCCGCCAACGCTCGGCTCGATCGCCAGAGCAACCCGCGACATGTAGATCTGCATGTCGCCGGGCGCGGTGACCGCGCCGTCAATGTCGTGGGCCCGTTTGGATCGACGTGAACTCGAAGCTGATTTCCTTCTAGCAGATTGATCGGGGCGCCACCATGATGGTGGTCGAGTTCAAGTAGCTGTGCCATTCGAGCGGTCGTTCACAAATTCACAAACGATCAGTGCAGAGATCTGTCTTTGCCGGTTCTTTCTCGCTCATGCCTCGAGAGGTGCATGTGCACGATGTTCTCTGACATTCTCCTGGAGATGAAGTAGTCGACGGTCTGAGCAGCTACGCGGGCGCGAAGGACTTCCAACGCCTTAGTCTCAGGCTTGCGTTGGGTAGTCCACAGCAGGAGGCCGGCCGCCTGCAGCCCAGGATTGGTTTTCAGGGAAGGCATCTTGAGTTTGGCGAGGTCATAATGACGCTCCGCTTCTGGAAAACCGCCGTCCCTGGCTTCTCGCCGGGCGGTTTGCCCGCAATTCGCGTCGGTTCCGGCATGCGCTGTCCGGAATTCGTCCTGCTTGTTCTGCATCGATCGCTCGCGGCGACTGGCCACTTTGGCCGCGAATTCATGGGCAGCCTGGAAGAGCACGGCGAATGCGACGGCGTTTGGAGTGCGTTCGTCGTAGCCTTTCGGTTTCGCTTTATGGGTGAGAGTGAACTTATCGGGATTCATTCGGGCGAACTCGAAGGCCTGGAAAATAACTTTGTGAACAGCACGCGTCGATCCAGTAGCCTTGAGGTCTTCCGCGACAAGATCAAGGGACTTGATGACCCCGTCCATGTCATCCAACGGATAAGATTGCCAAAACTGCTTTGCCGCAGGCAGCGACAGCGCTCGATCGATTGTGAGGCATAGGATGTGACGGTAAAGCTCTTCGAAGTACCAAAAGTCGGGAACTCCTTTGATTTTCTTCCGCATCGAAAAATGACATCGACTAGCTTCGTGGTTGCCATATACGGCTTGTGAATTTCCGTGAGGCTAAATGCCCACGGTCCCACGCGCTCCATTGCGTCGAGGATCTGGTGGCCGAGTTTCGCAACTTCTTCTTCCGACCAATCCTGAGGATTAAAGCTATCGATGCTTTTGTCAGCCAGGAATGAACTGAAGACGGCGTCCACCGCCGGCGCGATGTCAGCTACCGTCAAAATCGCACCCAGCCTGAAATACTCATCCTCGTCGAAATATTCGGACCGGAATTGCCAGTCTCCTCTGCATAGGCGAACATTTCGACCTCTCACTATTCGAAAAAAGTCTGTTTAAAGCCTGACGTCATATGCAAATGGCAACGGTGATCAGAGCGCGGTCATACACCAGGACATGCGAGATGGAGTGAAGTCCTCCAAGCGGGGGCCCGATCATGTTTGCAAGCAGTCGCTTCCACTCCGCTACGATAGCAGCTTCGATCTCCTCATCGCCACTATATCGCGCGCAGCCGCGTTAAGTCGTTCGACATTTTCTTGGACTTGCTTTGCGAACTTATCGGCCTGATTGGGATCGACGGTTGGAAAGGTTGTCGCGACCTAGGCCCCTCCCATCTGCCTCTCGATTGCATTCAACTGCTCCTCCGGTGTTCCCAAGAGCAGATGCAACCTGGCGAGCGTATGTCTGAGCACGTGTTCGATTGCGGCCAGTCGTGCTTCGAGTTCCAGTTCTTTTTCGGTCATAGGGCCTCCGGGGCATCAAAAGCTCACGGCTGGAGGTTTTGCCTGAGTTTGCATGAAAGGCAAGGATGCGAGCCGCGGAAAGTTGAAAACGGAAGCTTGGAAAAGGGCACTGATAGGCTCAATGTCGACGATCTCGGAACATGCCACTCAGGAGCCGACGACAAAAAGGCATGGCAGTTGCGCAGTTTCCGATGATGAGGACGGCAGTTTTCAAGCGTGGGGCTTGAAAGCTGCCGCGTGTGAGAATACGGCTATACTTATGAAGAAGCTCAGCTCCACCCCTTTGTTGTTACTGTCATTTTCGCTGTTCCTGTCGTCTTGCAGCGGGACCACTGCGCCCCCTGCGCCGGGGCCCAGTGTTGTAAAGGCAAAGCCGCCCGCAGTTGGATCGCTGACAAGCCCAGCGCCCCGGCACTGTACCACGCCTGATCAGGTTTGCCCCTACGGAACGGGGCCAGCTGGAGAGCCATGTTCATGTTGGTCGACGGACGGGTCACCCGATACAGGGATCACCACTATCGGTAGTCCGGCTTCTGCAACGAGGGGATCGTACAACGGCTAATCGAAATTGTCGTTTCTCATTCTTAGCGCGTGAAATTTCATGGCGCCCTGAGGCAAATGGCGTTCCGTCCAAGGGAACAGCGGGCGCGACTTCCTCCGCACGAATGGGGTCGCCGTCAGCCGTTGGGAAGTCCCCAACCAGGGCAGTCAAACCAGAATTCATATACTTCTCCTTGGATTGCTCCGCCCTTTGTGATCCTGCAACTGCCTCGCCCGGTATTTTCTAGGTACCGTTGGGCTGTGCTGCGCAGCTTCTGATCCAGCGTGAGGAGATCGACGAACTTAGGGGCGGCCTGAGAGGCACCCGGTGTCGGCGAGACCATGAGAGAGTTGTCAGTCTTGTGACGGTAAACTTTGAACTTCTCTCCTTCGAGTTCGACTGTATGCGCTTGAAAGTGATAGGTATTCATTCGAGCCCATCCCCAAGTGGACGAGCAGCTAACCAGATTGGCGGTCGCCACCATCCCAATTACAACGATAAAGCGCATCACCCTCTCCTGCCAGGACGGCGAAACGATAACCCAGGCTCCGATCGTGTGGAAGCGGTCATACATGTCAGGGTCCGGAACCGAAAACCCACAGCCGCCGGTGCGGTCAAAGAGGTGGACTGGGCCTAAAGCGCTGAGCAGTGCGAATCATTTGCTCAACTCTTTTCTAGCATCAGACACGACCGCTCAGTGGGACGTACTCAACTGGCGGTGACTTCGATCAAGCGCGACTTCTTTAAGCTGGTCGTCATCATCAGCGTCATGCTCGGCAAGAACCTGTCGTTGAACTTCCGTGGCGCCCTCGCTGCTCCTCGGCCCCGCTACATCTCCAAACGCCTACGCGCCTGTCGACGCCGTCGAGCTCAACAGCCGTGCTCTAACATATACTCGCCTTCTCTCGGCCGACCGAACTCTCAGCGACTGAAGCGCTCCAAGAGACGTCACATCCAAGGATGCGAACCGGATCGCCGGTTCATATGAGAGGCGAGCGACGATCTGGACTGGACCGCCAGCATCGAGTTTGAAACCTTCGAGCGCACCGCTCTATGTGCGTCCAAATTGACCCCTCCGTCATCCACGACACGGACTAGGGCCGCGGTTCCGCGTTCGCCGGAACTGAACCGTTATTGATGTCTACTCTGATAAGCTTTTTCTGTGGGCGTTTTCCGGGTTCCCGGACCAGCAACGTCAAAATACACCGATCCTCATCTGTTTGAACCGATAGCAGTCGATCGTTCGTTTGCGACATGACCTGATCGACAATGTCGGAACAGGGGCCAACATACGGCGAGGCTGCTCGTAAACCGCTGGGAACCGTGGCGGCGAATAGGCCAGAAAGGATGAGGAGTGCCCGTGACATCTCGTCTCCTCACAGTTTGCAGTGGCACGCCGGCTCTCCAACTTGCGTTGGATAGCAAGTGGAGACTGTACTTCTCCGAAGCGGCCAATCCAGGACAGGCACATGGTCTCGCGCGCGACGCGGGTTGGGTTCGCCGGCAACTTTAGGAACAAGATATCACCGCACTCATTCGAAAGACAACACCGTGCCTGCCGAGCAATAACGGACGATAAACCACCGGTGCGGCGGTCTGCTGGACCACCTGCAATATCGTTTGCGTTCCCCGCCGCCGACGGCCAAGCCACAAGCGCACGAGATGAACTCGTCCGGCAGGTTTATCCGGTAGACACATTTTCGCAGGAGTGCTCGAGCGATCCTGAACACCGCGTTGCCACGGTTTCCGTCTTCCTCATCGCCACAGAACGCGCAGGCTGGAACGCAAGGCCGACTGGGAGCTCAGGAGTCGAATTTGTGCAGCGGGCACTGCCCGTTTGCTCTCTAAAGTAGCGTTTGCATGGTCTTGTCTTGTGGCAGGGCTCTGCTAGGCTTTTGCCATGCTTCAATGCGAAGGAGACACCTTGGCGCATGTTTCGGAAGCTTGGGGGAGACGTTTCCAGCTCATCCTGATCAAGCCCTCGCACTATGATGATGATGGCTACGTCATCCGATGGTGGCGCGCGATGATCCCCTCGAACTCACTTGCAGCGCTCTATGGCATTGCGGCCGACTGCGCCGAGCGCAAGGTGCTCGGCCCGGACGTATCCATCGACATCACTGTGATCGACGAGACCAACACGCGGATCAATTTCCCGGCCCTTCTGCATCTGCTTAGCGCACACGACAATTTTGGGATGCTGGCACTTGTCGGCGTCCAATCCAACCAGTATCCGCGCGCCCTTGATATTGCGCGGCCGTTTCGCGATGCTCGCATACCAGTTGTCATGGGCGGCTTTCATGTGTCGGGTTGTCTTGCAATGCTCGACGGCAAAGCGGTGGACCTCGACGCCTGCCGCCACATGGGGATTTCCATGTTTGCGGGCGAAGCGGAGGGCCGCCTGGACGCGGTGCTCAGCGATGCTGCTGCGGGCAAGTTGGAGCCCATCTACAACTTCATGGACGACCTGCCAGGCATCGGAGGCACGGCGGTCCCGTTCCTGCCGAAGGAAAATGTCACTCACACGCTCGGCCTAAGCACGAGTTTTGATGCCGGGCGCGGCTGTCCCTATCAATGTTCCTTCTGCACGATCATCAACGTGCAGGGGCGCAAATCGCGCTTTCGTTCGGCCGACGACGTCGAGAAGCTGGTGCGAATGAACTGGGCGCAGGGTGTCCACAAATTCTTCATCACAGACGATAACTTCGCCCGCAACAAGGATTGGGAGGCGATCTTCGATCGGCTAATCGAATTGCGAGAGAGCGCCGGTATTCCACTCGGCCTGATGATCCAGGTCGATACGCTTTGCCACAAGATCCCAAACTTCATCGAAAAGGCCAAGCGCGCCGGCGTTACGCGCGTTTTCATCGGCCTCGAGAATGTCAATCCGGACAATCTCACCGCGGCAAAGAAGAACCAGAACAAGATCACCGAATACCGCAAGATGCTGCTTGCCTGGAAGGCGCAGGGCATCATTACGCTCGCGGGTTATATTCTTGGCTTTCCGGCGGATACGCCTGAGACCATCCGGCGCGACATCGCCATCATCCAACATGAACTCCCGGTCGACATCGTCGAATTTTTCATCCTTACTCCATTGCCGGGCTCAGAGGATCACCAGAACCTCTGGAGGAACGGCGTGGAAATGGAGGCCGACCTCAACGTCTATGATGTCGAGCACGTGTGCACGGCGCATCCGAAGATGCGCCGAGAGTCGTGGGAGGCTATCTACCGAGAGGCATGGCAGCTCTATTACTCGCCCGTGCACATGGAAACGTTGCTGCGTCGCGCGGCGGCGACGGGCGTGCCGCTCGGAAGCCTCGTCAAGCTGCTCGTCTCTTTCAGGACGATGGTGCCCCTTGAAAACGTCCATCCATTGCAGAGCGGTCTTCTGCGCCTGAAGCGGCCCTCGGAACGGCGCCCCGGCATGAAACGGCCCCATCCGCTTATCTTCTGGCCGCAGTTTGTATGGGAGACGGTAGGCAAGCATGTGGCGCTCGCCGGCACGATCATGCGGTTGGCTGCCGCGGCCTATAGGATCTCCCGCGATCCCGCTTCGAAGCTCTACGTGGATCAAGCGCTGACGCCGGTCGGAGCCGCAGAGGAGGAGACGCTCGACCTTTTCACCAAGACCGCCGGCGGTACGGCAGCGGTGGCACATGTGAGAAGGGTGGCGGTGCTTACCCACGCCACTGCGGGGTCTAAGCACTAGGCTCGTCAACCGAGAACGTGCGCTTCCTCAGTTCTTACCAGCAGACGTCTCGAGGATCGCGTCATTATCAAGTACGATTCAGAAGAAGCGGCACTTGTGGCTATGCAGCGGGGGCAGTCGATGAGTATGTCGCTACTGCTGAGGCCCTGGGCCAGACGAAGTAATTTCCCGCGTCTCGTAAAGGGAGCATATGTGCCTCGGTTCGGAACCTTGGCAGATCAAACTCAGTGATGAGCCGTTAAGAGACGGCCTTTGCGGGCGGCCATGTCCATCCTATAAGAGCGCGCTGCATTTTTGCGAAAGCCATGCGGCACTCTCGCTCCAAGCTGTTGATTTGTAGCTACCGGTTCTTTGCCGGTCAGGCGCTGACGGTGTATTAAGCCATCGCAGTTGCAGCGCGATCGAGAGCCGATCTCGGTTGCGAGGAATACGAGCCGGCGGGTCGGAGCTTTCAAGGTGCCACCTGGCGGAAGTAGGTTGGGTTATCATGGAGGAATAAGCGATAGCACGCTTGCGGACATTGAGGACAATGCTGGGGCTGCGGAAAACGAGAAATCCAAAGCCGCTGCCAAAGGGTGTTGTCGTTGGCCGTCACACATACGGTGTGCGACATGAGAACTTCCACGGTATGAGCTTTTATTGCGACGTTCAGATCGGGTCCTTTTGCTCAGTCGCCGAAGAGGTAATCTTCATGCAGATGGCGGATCACGATCTCGGGCCGGTTGCGTCGTTCCCGATCGGTCGGCGCTTGTTTGCAAGCACAAGGAGCAACGTCAGCTCAAAGGGGCCGATTATCGTCGGTAATGATGTGTGGATTGGCCGCCGCGCGATGATCCTCTCGGGCGTAACGATCGGTCACGGGGCCGTAATCGGTGCGGCCGCAGTTGTCTCCAGGGACGTTCCGCCGTTTGCGGTCGTTGTTGGAAATCCAGCGCGCATTGTGAAGTTCCGCTTCAGTCCCGAGGATATCGAGCTTCTCTTGAAAGTTGCCTGGTGGGATTGGCCAGAAGCCGAACTCCACGCCCACAAGGAGTTGCTTATGGGACCTTCGGAAGACTTCCTCAGTCATTTTCGGACTCACTATCATTCTCTTTAAGGGCGGTGCGCCGGCGCCATCGAAAGCCACGACGGCCGCGACTGTCCGAGAGATGCCAAAAGGCGTCTGCGCTGCTGGCGGCGGCGGTTTTCCCGGCCGAATGCCAATTTAACGGCGCAGAAGGCTTGGCGAAGCCGCGGCTGGCAAGTAACTAGACATACGTTGCCCGCTCGTACCACTGGTGAGTTCGCTTAAGTTGCAAAGCGGCCGGTTTCACCGGGCAGCACCCGACAGTCGCAGACTGCGGTTACGGTACGAGCGCGGCAGGCTAGGAATGGGACACATGACTTCGAGCGTTTTGGCAGCATCCGGTGGCATAAAGCAGGTTATCTGCATCAATTGGGGTACAAAGTATGGTGCCCCGTTCATCAACAGGCTCTACGCGATGGTTGCTCGCAACATCACGCCGCCTTTCACCTTCACCTGCTTCACGGACGACCGTGCGGGCCTCAACCCCGGAATACTGTGCGAGGACTTGCCACCGCTCGATGTTGAGCATATGCCGACCAATACCAGAGGCATTTGGCCAAAGGCGCGGCTCTGGGGTGCGACCCTCGGGAAACTGAAGGGCCCGGTGCTTTTTCTCGATCTGGATCTCGTGATCGTGTCTTCACTGGACGTCTTCTTCGAAATCGGTAGCGCCGATGACGTGGTGATGGCGAGAAATCAAACGACGCCTTTCGAACGCCTCGGCCAGACATCGCTATTCCGCTTCCCAGTGGGTAAGCTCGTGCCGCTGCAGGAAAAGTTTCGATCTGACCCACAAGGCGTAGCCGACGAGTACCGATACGAACAGCGCTTCGTAAGCCGTAATGCGCCCGGCGGCATAACATTTTTCCCGAGGAAATGGGTTCTCCATTTTCGCCAGGACTGCCGTTGGCCGTTTCCGCTCAACTATTTACTTGCCCCAAATCTCCCACGCGATGCACGTGTCGTGATTTTCCCGCGCGGTCTGCACCCACAGCACGCGATCGATGGCCGATATGGAACCAAAGGTCCCCGCAAGACGCCGTTCGAGCACATACTTGGCGTGTTCGATGCGCAGCAGAGAAAGAATAAAGGCGCCCTTCAATATCTTCGACACTATATTCGTCCGACGCCCTGGGTGGCCGAGCACTGGCGCGAATAAACGTGAGGCCGCGCTAGGGGCTGTTCAGCTTGGATCGGATTATTGAGGCGATGCGGTGCGTCTCATCGAGTGGCTTGTAGTCGTAGGGTTCGATCTTTCCTTCGAACGGCCGCGTCAGTTGAAGCGTCTCGGACAGATCCCGGTGGTAGCGCTCGAACTTGTCTAGTCGAGGACCAGGGACTGGCGTGAGGTCAAGGCTAAAGACGGGCTTACCCGTCGCCAGCGCCTCGCAAGGCATTGTGATCGAATCCTTGGCGATAACGAAGGCGTCGGCAGCAGCCATGTAATCCAGGTAGGGATTTTCGCTCCGGCGATCCCATATGGCGATGCTCTCGTTGGTGAGTTCGAAGAGCGCACGCTGAGTGTGGTCTTCCGATCTACGCGATACCGACGCGACGATACGCCAGCCCTCCCTCTCCAATTGCTTAATCGCGTGTCTTATGCGCTCGAGGGTGCCCTTGTCATAGACATACGCGCCGTTCGAACCGCCCACGAAAACGGCCGCGATGGGCCGCCCGTCTGGCGAAAAACGCCGGCGCGCAGCCTCTCGAAGGGGGGCCAGGCGGGCCCAACTGATCTGATGCGGGACCCCTACCATCCGGTAATAGTTTGAACGGTTGCTCAGTTCCTCGACCCAATCATGGCGAGAGACGAAAACAAGGTCATACCCTTCAATGCGCGGGCGTTGGAGATGTACGATTAGAGGCCTCCCGCCATAGGCCGCTTTGATGTCGCGGACCGCCGGTTCGGCGCGAAAGCCGCAGGAGACTACAACGTCTGGCCGCTGCTCCTTTTGGCGAAAGAGCGGGGCTTCAAAAAATTTTTTCAGCCCTCTAGACCTGCTAATCAACTTGACGGCGGGATCCGGGTGGAGGTGTTTTCCTACGCCAAGGCACTGCGTGAGAGTTCCCGCCTTGCTTTCCGCGACCGCCCACACGCAGCTGACGGCCGGCGACTCCAGTCCTTCCCGTGTATGCTCCGCCAAGCCTTTGAACTCCGATCTAGTAGGTTCCCATCGGGCAGGAGACTCTTTTGCCTTGTGCATTGTTGCAAAATTTAGGCGCTGAGCTCGATCCCGTTCGCTTGGACGAACTCTAGCATGCTTCGGTCTTCAATGACGTTCTCCTCGATATACCTGATCGTCGTAGCGACCTTGTTTTTGTATTTCTCGACCGATCCGTCGAAAGACCAGCCTCTCTCTGTCTTTTCCTTCAACTCCTGCACCGACTTTGCGTAATAGTGGTTGAGCTGGATGAACTCTGCCGAGTAAAATTCGGCAGCCTTCCTCCTTTTTCGCGGCACCGCCTTTCCCGCATCATTCGCTGTCCTGTCGCCGTAGGACTGCGTTTCGAAGTGATGCACGGACACCTTCGTGACCTCGACCGGATCGACAATGCACTTGAAATTGCTGGCGTCGAGATGCTGCCGCAACGGATCGGCCACGCGCTTGGTGTAATTGACGCACACAGGCCCGGCCGGTCGCGAGACGTGGCCGCCGTGGCCAAACATATGCCAAGGCAAGGAAATGTTCGGAAATCCTCCCGCACCTACCAGAGCCTCCTGCAGGGTTCGGCCCTTTTTGGGCAGCAGGAACTCATCGACGTCGATGAACGCCATACGATCGTACTTGCCCCCAAAATTCAGGAGCGCATGCGCGAAGGCAATTGTCTGGCCGTTCAAAAGCTCTCCCGTTTCTTCATCGCGCATGCGCATTTTCCAGGGCACAACGGTCAGCTCTTCTGGTCTCAAGATGCGCTCGAGCACGTTGAACGTCCCGTCCGTGGAGCCGTCGTCGTAAAGATGAAAATGTCGAACACCCACAGCTTTATGAAAGCGCACCCATTCCAAGATGTAGCTGGCTTCGTCTTTTACGCACGCGACGATTGCAATTCCATGGCGGTTCATTTCCGGCGCCGGAGGTGTGATCGCAACTTCTCTCGTAAGGTGCCGTCGAGCCTTCAGTCCAAACATCTACGCGCCTTTTGCTGGTAATTGAATCTTCCTCCTTCAGCCTTGCATTGGCTCGGCGCAGAAGGTGTGGGCTTTTGGGTGCTCTTGAACATGCATCTTCCAATTTATCAAGGGCGCTTTGATTTAGAGGAAATCGCCCTTATAGAGGCAACCAGCCGGAACCCCAAATGTCGTACAACCTTCAGGGGGCGGCTCGAGAGCACGCTAAAGTAGGATTGACTGGATCATGGATTTCCCCGCATCCGGAGCGACGGCGAATTTGACGACGACGGAGCAATGGCGTGCGTTGTTTTCCCCTTTTTCGCATATCATCCTCGTAGCAAATAGCGATCAGGTGAACATCAAGGAACTTCAGGCCGAATACCCGCCGACGGCCCTCTTTGTGTTCTTCAACAAGGTCTACAAGGTTCTTGATGAACAATTTTCCGGCCGCTCGTTGCTGATATCACGCGCTCAACCGGGGGGCGCCAATATCGTCTATCGGCAAGAGGTTGCTGACGTTGTCAAGCTATTCGCACCCGACCGGTTCCTCGGGATCATGAACATTCGCCTGGCGGCCAGCGAGAGACTGAACAGCAGCTCGGACTATTTGGGAACGCCGACCGGGCACCTGGATTTGACCGGCTTCTGTAGTGACTTTTACCCGGACGATAAAGTCCCAACGAGCGGTTTCGCGATGGCGCTGTGGCTGGTAGATCAGCAGCTGCCAGTCGAGGTCGTGCTTGCAGGATTTTCCGCCAGGCGCAGCGAAAAGTGGCGTGTCGTAGCCATCCACGATTGGACCTTCGAGCAGATCTTTTTGCGCCTCTTTGCAAGGGTCGGTAAACTGTCGATGCATGGTGGTGTCGCGAAAAACAGCTATGCGTCTCTTACCTCACGATTCCCCGAGTTGCCGGCAGTCGAGATCTCCTCGACAATCGCCGAAGTCTTGGGATCTCGGTTGAGTCAGACTGATGCTCAGGTGGATAAGTTGATCTCGCTGACGAACGTCCTGCGCTCCATCGACGAGTTTCTGCGTCGTCTGAAACCAAAGTTCCTGAAGAAAACAAAGCTTTAGAATGTCTGCCGTTGAACGGCGTTGTGTTGAGGGTCGCATGGGGTCCTGGATCTCAGATACGCGCAAGCGCATATACCGTAACGTGAAGTACCGCTTGATGCGTCCGCGCCCGCCGGCCGCGCCCTATCGGATTGATGGTCCCGTCGTTGTCGTCGGATCGGCTCCTGTCTCCCACATGCCGGCCGGGCTGGACGACAGCTTCACTATTATCAGCGTAAACGGCTCGCAGTCCGTCATCAGCAAGTGGGGCATCGACGCGCCCGATATCACAATGATGATGTTCAATCAGGTCGAAGGAACTACGCCGAATGCAGTTGAAGTCAGACGTGTGCTGAGGGGCCAACGCACGGGGACCCTCTATGTGTTGCTCTGGCGAAAGGACGACCGCGAGCGCCTGGTGAAAGGTTTGCGGGCGTTCGACTACCAGTACGATCAACTGCACATTGTCGATCGTTACGAGCGGATGGCGCTGCTCGACCGTGTCGCAGGCCTGCAGTCGCTTGAAATGGATGCAGACTCTAAATGTTCAAATGGAATGAACGCAGTTCTCTTTGCCCTCTACCACGGCGCGTCCGCTGTCATCATCACCGGGATAAACCCGAACTCATTCGGCCATGCCTACAATGCAGCGGGCTTGGCACGCCTTCACGTTCATATGGACAAAGTCATCATTTCTAAGTTGATTGGTGAAGGTCGTCCGATCTTCACAGCGGACCCGACGGTTTCTGAAGAACTCGGAATTCCATTATGGACCGGATGAAGCCGCAAATTTCCATAGTGGGATTACGCGCTTCCATCGGGTTTGCTCCTCGAATCGAGAGAAACTAATGGGCTCAAACCGTCCGTTTTCCCGTTCCGTCATCAAGATCGCAGTGCGTCTTGCATTGGGTCGCTCGAGGGCGCATGTACAGGATTGGTTTCCCGGCTTGAAATTGGAGCGTGCGACTGCAGTTCAAGACGGCACGATCCGGTATCGCGGTGAGTTGGTGGGGAGTCTGACGGACAATTCGCGCGCCTTCACCGCAGATTTGTCGAGGGTACTCATTGTCGGATCAGGTCCCTCGATCAACCAGAATGACCTTACCCGCATCGGCGAGTCTTCGTGCGTTCTTCTGAACGGCGCCTTGCACCTGGTCGATGGTGCCGTGTCAAAGCCGTTCGCCGTTGCAATCGAAGACGAGCGATTCGTCTGGAAGCACTTCGACCTCGTCAGGCGGACTCCGGTCGAATGCCGGTGTCTTTTTTCAGTGAGCGTTATAAGGGCGATCTGCGAGCTCGACACGTCATGGCTGAAAAACAGAACAATCGTATTAATTGATGACGTGCGGAAGCCCTATGGCATGGCTCGCAGAGACGTTGCGGAACTGCGAAAGCTTGCCTCTGTGAGGCTGAGCGAGGATGGTGCCACCGGGTTTTCCACAGAGCCCTCTGTCGGCGTCTTCCAGGCGGGCTCCGTGGCCGTTTCAGCGGTTCAGTTTGCGGTTTCGTGGAAGCCTCACGAGATCGGGCTCTTGGGCATCGATATCAGCAATGCCGATGATCCCAGGTTCTACGAAACAACCGACAAAGCCTATTCAGGCATACGCAGGGCTCAGGGGCGGATCATCGCCCATCTGGTAATGGCTAAGAAACTAGCCGCCGAAAGGGGAGTAAAGATCGCAAACCACTCGCCTGTCTCCGCTCTTGTCGAGACCGGCTTCGGCTACGATGACAGCTTTGCCAAATCAGAATGAAGTCCCGCCCCTGAGACGGGAAGATTCCATATATCAGGTCCATCGGGGCCGAAGAAGCAATTTGTATCGCCACGGCCCCGATGAAATGACCCGGTGTTGAACGTTTAAGCGGAGCGCTGCGTTACGTGGAGCACGCGATCGCGTGCAGCGAACCATTCCTCCGCGTAGTCGTCATTCTTATATTCTTCGAAATAGGGTCCCCCATCCGTGAAGTGGACAAGGTTGGCATCCGGAGAATATTCATATTCGTTGACCAGCCAATTCCAGCTTGCCGGCAGCTCGCCGATAAGGTCGTCGGACTCAAGCCATTTGAACTGATGCAACTCAAGGCCGGTAGCACTGTTGACGTAGTCCAAGTCCAGCTTGCGGCACTTAGCGTTGTTGAACAGGATCACGCTCGACCAATTCTTCTTTTCGTATTTCGTTTGAACCTGTCCCAAGAACTTGGTTTCGACCTTCGGAACGTAGTCGTGTTTTACGCACATCGCGGCGTAACGGTCGTCTCGCAGCTCCCACAACTTTGCAATGTCGGTTCGCATCAGCATGTCGCAATCGGCAAAAAGCGACCACCCCTCGTAGTTGCTCAGATAAGGCACGAGGAAGCGTGAGAATGAAAATTCCGTTGATTGAAGGGGATTGCGCTCGCGGGTGAAAATCTTCTCGACATTGTTTAGGGATATCGGCGTGAACGAGACCGGAATGGAGCTCTTTTCCAAGATACTCTGGCAAAGAACATGATAGGCGACGACCTCCTTGCTGTCGAAGCCGATGTAAATATTAGCAGTTTGCGTCATGACACTCCCGATTCTAGGTTTGGCTTCAGATCTTCCCAGGCATGGCCGGATTTCGTCCAAGGCGGTCAAACGGCTCGATCTGTGGGACCTGCAACTTTGATTTGCGCTCCCAACCCCCCAGCCGATTTAACCAAAAAAGGCGGCGGCGTGAAGCCTGGGACAGTACATAGCAGAAGCCGCTCCCCCGAAATCCTTTCCCTGCCGCACTGCGCCGTTCCTCTCCCGTATCGAATTATGCTGTTGGTAACCCACACGACGACGTCTGGCAAATGGCTTGCACTTCCCTTAGTAGCTGTCTCGCCCTGCGGTGTGCTTTCGCGAATGCGCGCAGCTGATGATGGAGAAGAATATGCGGAGTCATTTAGCCCGGAGACCGGAGATCGTTTACTTTCTGGTAGCCGGTTATTGTCTGCTGAGCATAATTTTAAAAATCCTGCGACCGGCCTCTATTGAGATTGACGAATCCGAACAAGCTTTTCTGTCCCAATACCTGATGCTTGGATATGGAACTCAACCACCTCTCTATAATTGGCTTCAATACGGAATCGTAGCTCTCTTCGGTATCTCTGTTGCGGCTTTGGCCATAGTAAAAAACGCCCTCCTGTTTCTCTTCCTATTGTTCTACGGCTTTACTGCAAGAATTCTGACACAGAGCCAGGCTCTTGCTGCTGTGGCCATGCTAACCGTGTTGACGCTGCCACCGGTGTTCCTTTTGTCGCAGCGCGATCTATCGCACACTGTCGCCGCCCTGTTTACCGTTTCACTCTTCCTCTACGGGTTCTTTAGCGTCCTTAAACAACCGCCTCGGCTGATTGGCTATTTGCTCGTTGGTTTGGCCGTAGGGCTTGGAACCATTGCGAAATACAACTTCGTTATCGTCCCCGTCGCGGCAGTCCTCGCCATTCTTCCAGAGCGCAGGTTCCGTGAGCATCTGTTTGACTGGCGTGTCCTCGCTGCGCTCGTGGCTTGCCTCGCGGTTGTGGCACCGCACGCGTACTGGGTCGTCAACAATCTCAGCGATGCCACCGGCGTCACTGTCGCAGAAATGAAAGAAGGAGCCGACAGCGCACTGTTGCCCCACTCTCTGGAAGGGCTCCTTTCTCTCGCTATCGCGACCATCAAGGGTTTCGCGCTAACACTTTTCGTGTTCGCATTGGTCTTCTATGCTGATCTCGGCAAAATCCTGAGCGCCCGAAATGAGTGGACGCGTATCCTAGGGCGCATGCTTGTGGCCGCCTTTGTGATCATTGCGCTCATTGTTCTGGCAATGGGCGCGACACACATGCGAGCGAAGTGGTTGGCGCTTTTCACAGCGCTTTTACCCCTTTATCTAGCGTGTAAGGTAGACGCCGCCGGCCTCGATCCCGCCCGGCGACTACCTGCGCTATTTTCGATAGCAGGTGTGCTGTCCGTTGGTGTCATCCTGATGCTTTGGGCACGCGTTATCGTCGGCCCAATGATCGGTGATTACTCCTTCGTGCACATTCCCTATAGCGGCTTTGCTCGCGCTGTGAGTTCGGGAAGGGACGCTCCTCCGGCCGCGATCGTGGCGGACGACCGCGTCTTGGCCGGAAATCTCAGAATACAGTTTCCGAATACGCCTATCATCTTGCCCGGCTTTCCGCCGGACGTTACCGCCAAGCTTCCGAGCGGATCGCTCTTGTTCGTCTGGTCGGCGGAGGGTGAGGGCAGGGATAAGATTCCTCACCGTCTATTGAACGTGCTCGCTAGCAACGGCGCTGGCGGATCCGCGCCGGAATCGGCCATCGTGACTATCCCATACAACCTCGGAACAGCGGCCGACAAATACAAGTTCGGCTACGCTTGGGCGCAACAGCATTAGTGGCGAGAGAGGCAAATTGTCTTGGACAGATGCCTCTCGACGTCTTCCCCGCTGCGAACGAGGGGAAGCCCGATGTGCTGCGAGAGCTCGGCCTCGGTGGTGAAGACATTGCCGCGACTTCGAAGCCGCGTCAAAACAACGGTATCTTCGGCGATTTGCCGCCGGATTTTACCTTTGTCATCATAAGAATGGCCCATTTTCGACAACGAGAAACCGGCTAGTGTGATCGACGGTACACCAAGAAAAAGGCCGTAGCAGAGAGCTGCGACTCCGTTGGTCACTTTCCCGACTTCTCCCACGTCAGCCGGAAGGCCGCCACTCACCGCATCGACGATCGCCTCGCGTTCGCCCTTGGTGGCCCGCATCAGGCTCTTGTACTTTACACGTGGCCTTAACAATAGCTTCAGCCGCATGGACCACAGAGGTCTCGTGTGGAGCCAGAGAAGACCTCTCGTCCTCACGTACGGATGCTCTTCCCACGACTTCTTCTTCTTCCGAAAGGTCAGATCTGCCGGCGGCAGACCCAAGGCATTGGCGGTCTTGCCCGAATTATTGACGTCGACGCGCGCGCAGTATCCGATCAACTCGGGCGGAATGGTTGGGGATGGAGCGGAGCCAAGAATAAGCCACGGCTTGTCGAGAATACCCAGTCGGGAGAGCCATCGGCGGTGGTTTTCCCGGAATATTTCAAGCCCGTCAGGTTCGATCGCCATCGCGAAATCTCCACTTGGCCGGCCCCGCTTGTTAACGCACGAGGTCCACTTAGACATGTTGCCCTACGTGTCGCATGGCCGCGCAGAGGTGTCCAGCCGGCGACAACTTACTCCAGCCGGGCATAGCCGCAAGGTTGTCTGCTCCAGCAAATCTGCTGCGGCGTTGCGCCGAAACAGTTGATAAGCGCGGGTTTTCACTCAATTTGGCCATGTTGATTTGATTTCGACGACCGATGAGGGTAAGGCGCGCCTCTCAGGAAACGGTCAACAAAGATCTCAGGCAGTTAAGAATGGATATGATGGTACGTGACGCAGTTCTGGCGTCGATCACTCGAACGATTGCCACTGCTGCTGACGGTATCAATGCATTGGCAGCCTGTCTCTCGCAGGACCCGGCGCTGTCCGGACGTTTCGTCGACGCCGTCGAACTTGTGGCCTCAAGGCGCGGTCGCGTCGTCGTTGCCGGCGTTGGCAAGAGCGGGCACATCGGACGCAAGATCGCAGCGACGCTGGCTTCGACTGGCACATCGGCCTATTTCGTGCATCCGACGGAAGCAAGTCATGGCGACCTCGGCATGATCACGGCACAGGATTTGCTTATTCTGCTTTCGTGGTCTGGTGAAACTGCCGAACTTGGCAACATGTTGACTTATGCCAAGCGCTTCAATGTTCCCGTCGTTTCGATTACGTCGAACGGGGACAGTGTGATCGCGCGCAATTCGACGATTCCCATCGTTCTGCCGAAAGTACAGGAAGCCTGCCCCCACGGGCTTGCCCCGACCACATCCGCGATGCTGCAACTGTCCGTCGGCGATTGCCTTGCAATAGCGCTTCTTGAGCGGCGCGGTTTTTCGGCTCAGGACTTTAAAATTTTCCATCCAGGCGGCAAGCTCGGATCGCAGTTGTTGTTTGCCCACGAGCTAGCTCACCTGGGCGAGGCCGTTCCATTGTTGCCAATCGGCAGTCCCATGAGTGAGGCGGTCATCCAGATGTCCTCGAAGGGGTTCGGAGTCGTCGGCGTGGTTGACGATGAGGGTAGTCTCATCGGGGTCATCACGGACGGAGACCTCCGGCGGCACATGTCTGACGACCTTCTGGTTCTGACGGTGGATGCTGTGATGTCGCATTGCCCGAGGGTGATCAGGGGCGGCATGCTAGCCAGCGCAGCAATGGAGATGATGCAGTCGCAGAAGATCACGGTGCTGTTTCTCGTTGACGACCTGGGCCGGCCGAACGGGATTTTGCACATCCACGATCTCCTGCGCGCCGGCGTCGCGTAAGGGATATTCCCATGCATCGCCAAGATCCTCTTGTAGTTCAAGGATGAATGAGGATCGGCTCGCGTCGGGCAGCTCCTCCAGAGCCGTTCCCGAAGGAAGCGAGCGCGCGATACTACTTCTAAGCTAGCGAAGGCACCGTGCCGCATTCGGCGAGCGGTTCTGGCAATGGGGAGCAGGTTGGCGGCAACTCACCAACACATCGACTATCGGCCCGACTTGGATGGTTTGAGAGCAGTGGCGATCCTGCCGGTGCTCCTGTTTCACGTGGGGTTTGGTGCATTCCGGGGCGGATTCGTTGGGGTCGACGTATTTTTCGTCCTCTCCGGTTTTTTTATGGCGAGGATCATACTCGGCGATCTCGAACGTAATTCCTTCAGTTTTTGGCAGTTCTACGTTCGGCGGATGAGACGCATTTTTCCGGCGTTGTTCGCGATGATCGCGGCTTCCGCCGTGGCTGCGTGGTTCCTGTTCATGCCCCAGGAGTTTCGATACTTTGCCGATAGCGTGATAGCCGCCGCATTATTTACTTCAAACGTGCTTTTCCAGCGCGAAAGCGGCTATTTCGACATTGCCGCTGAGATGAAGCCTCTGCTCCACACCTGGTCGCTGTCTGTCGAAGAGCAGTTCTACCTCGTTTTTCCAGTTGCGCTTTTCCTTTGCTTCAAGTTTGCACGACGACGCTTGTTCGGGATTGCCGTGGGGGTCGCGCTCCTCTCTTTCGCGGCAAGCAGTTGGGCGGTATTCCATGATCCGGAGAAAGCGTTCTACTTGTTGCATTTTCGCGTTTGGGAGCTGCTGGTCGGAGTTCTCGTCGCCATTGCTCCACAAGTAAACTATCCGGCCCGCACATCAGGGGCGCTAACGACGCTCGGCCTCTTGGCAGTTTTCCTAGCGGTTTTCTTCTATTCTGCTGATACGCCTTTCCCAGGCGTCTATGCTGCGGTTCCCTGCCTCGGCACGGCGCTTGTGATCCATGCTCATTGCCGGGACGGCCTGGTCGCTGCGATTCTGAACAATCACGTAGCGGTTTTCATTGGGCGTATCTCCTATTCCCTCTACCTCTGGCATTGGCCAGTTATTGTGTTCTCTCGAAATATCCTTGGCCACGAACTCACGACCGGATGGGCACTGATCGTCATCGCGTTGTCCTTCGCGGCGGCCTGTCTTTCGTGGAAGTTGATTGAACAGCCCGCACGCTATGGTAGGTTGGCGCCCTCGGGCGCCGCGATAGCGGGACTGAGCACCGCTGCAATTGCTTCGGCGGTCGCCTTCGGAGTTGTCGTCAAGAGCTTCCAAGGCATTCCCCAGCGGCTGCCCGAACACGCTCTGCGACTTTACCAGGCGACCCACGATGACAGCCCGTACTTCTCGCCCATGTGTTTTGCCGATTCTGACGCAGAGGGTTTGACGCCGGCGCAGATAAGGAGAGGGGAGCTTTGCCGGATCGGTCTGCAGAGTTCAAACGAGCCCCAGTTCCTCGTGTGGGGAGACTCTCACGCTGCGGCCATTGCTCCGGCAATCGACGCGGCGGCACGTGGAGCCGGGCTCTCCGGCATGTTCGTCGGCCGCGCATCGTGCCCACCCTTGCCAAATGCGGACTTCGGCCCTCCTGCGGCGGTTCAGCGGTGCGTTGAGTACAACTCCGCTGTCATGTCGCTCATCGAGCAGAAAAAGTTTGCTTTCGTTTTCCTGGTTGGCTACTGGCCAAAATACGTCCACCGGGCTGAGCTTCCAGGTGAGGGCGTTTTCTTCGACCCCCGTCTCGAACCCTCCACGGCAGATTGGTCAGCCCCCGTCAAGGCGAGTCTCACTAGCACGCTGACCAAGTTCGCCGCACAGGGAACAAAGGCGGTTCTGGTGATGGATGTGCCGGAAGTCGGGTACGACGTTCCTGAAGCCCTCGCAAGGGCAGCGGCAGCTGGAAGATCCCTCGAGATCGCGCCTCCGCTTGACTACACGAACAAGCGGCAGGCTTTGGCGCGACGGGTTTTGGAGGAGTCTGCGAGATCGACAGGTGCCTTAATCGTCGATCCCATGAGTGCAATCTGCGATGCCTTTCGGTGTCATGTGATCCGGGATGGTACCGTTCTTTATGAGGATGGAGATCATCTGTCGGCAAAGGGCGCGGAAAGCCTCTCGGCGCTCTTCGATCCCGTGCTGAGCATCATTCGGCTGGGCAACTCACAAGTGGGCAACGCCACTTTGACGTCGGAACCGCGGTCGTGATCCAATGACTGCATTAATTCGCGAATGTCGCGTCGCGCTCCCTGGCGAGGGTTAAGTTGCAAATCGTCGTCATCACTGTTAGCTAGGGGGTATCTGCAATGGCAAACGCAATCACCGGGGCGAAGCTTGCATATTGACGATGAACGGCTGCGGGTCGCAGCCCTTGAGTTTCTGGTTCAAAGTCTTGTGAAGCGAATGGTCAGGGACAACCCTGCTCCCGAACTGAAGCGAGACATTCTGGATGCGCTCGAGCGCATAACGCCTCCCTTCGCCTCCACAGAAGAAGTTGAGCGTGCCGCGATCAGAGCCAGGATGCATGCAGAGGTCCACTCGATATTAAACTGGGCGCTGGATGCGCAGGGGACGACACCATCGCCAATCGGAGGTCGGCCACTGCCGTCGTCGCACTACCGACAGTGGCGCTAGTTCTTATTGTTTTCTGTCGAGGACCTGGCGGGACCACCTTAATCGGTTTCTGATCGTCAGATCGTCAACGAGGGCACGCCCGCGCGGGCGGCTGACGCTGATCCGGATTTACAAAGAGGTCGGGGCGCTCGGCTATGAGGGCAGATACGACGCCGCGTGACGCTATGCAGAGCCGTGGCGCGGTGGCGGCCGAAGCCTATGTGCCGCTCTATTACCGGGGGCGATTCCGATGGGGGCGAACTTCAGGAGAGCAAGCTGATGGAGCGCACGCAAGTCCTCGAACTGATGAGCACGCTGAAGCTCTTGGGCATGCGCAACGCCTATGACGGACCATCGCCCAAGCCGGGGCCAGCTCCTGTTCCATCTGATCAGCAGGCTCTGCGAGCGTGGCTCGACCGTCTGCGCATCACTGCGAGATCGTCGAAACCGGCAATGGCAATACCCAATCGCCGGCATCGCTGGTGCCCTTCGCGCAGCGTTTCAAGCGTGCCCGGTTCGATTGTCGCGCCAAAATCCCATTGAACGCACTCAAAAGCCGTGAAATTTGATCGGCGACTGCCGACGTATGTCTCGCACCACGTTGACGGCGTGTCGTTGCGGCGAGCGCGTGACTTAGCGCGGCTGCCACACAACGACACGCAATCGCACAATTTAGCCATCTTGCTCTGATTTCCGTTTCTGGAATATTGCTTGACGGTCACTACTGCTAGCGGAGGCAGATTGTCGGTAACTCACCAGCATCTCGAATATCGGCCCGACTTGGACGGCTTAAGGGCCGTCGCGATATTACCGGTGGTCCTCTTTCATGCGGGCTTCAGCTCATTCGGTGGCGGGTTCGTCGGTGTCGACGTATTCTTGGTCCTCTCCGGATTTTTCATGGCGAGAATCATTCTAAGTGATCTCGAGCGTGGAAGCTTCAGTTTTTGGCAGTTCTACGTACGGCGGATGCGACGCATCTTCCCGGCGCTGTTTTCGATGATGGCGGCTTCGAGCGTCGCGGCATGGTTCTTGTTCATGCCACAGGAGTTTACCTACTTCGCAAACAGTCTGATCGCCGCTGCATTGTTCGTATCAAATGTTCTGTTTCGTCGTGAGGAAGGCTATTTTGATATTTCAGCCGAGATGAAACCTTTGCTTCATACTTGGTCACTCTCTGTCGAGGAGCAATTTTACCTTATCTTTCCCGTCGCGCTTTTCATCTGCTATAGGGTCGCAGGTGGGCGCATGTTCAAAATTGCTTTGGCGGTAGCACTTCTGTCCTTCGCCGCAAGTACGTTCCAAGTATATGACAAACCCGAAAAAGCATTTTACCTACTGCATTTCCGGGTTTGGGAGTTGCTGATCGGAGTGTTGGTGGCACTGTGGCCGCGAGCGACCTATACAGCCCGAACGTCGCAAGTGCTAACAGTGCTTGGACTTGCAGCAGTCTTCTTTGCTGTCCTTCTCTATTCTCCTAGCACTCCTTTTCCGGGGTTGAATGCAGCAGTTCCCTGTCTTGGCACGGCCCTTGTCATCCACGCCCATTGCCGAGACGGCTGGATTGCCCGATTCCTCGACAACCCCGTTTCGGTCTTTATTGGCCGCATCTCGTATTCCCTCTATCTTTGGCATTGGCCCATTATCGTGTTTTCTCGCTACACGTTGGGCGATGAACTCACGACGGGGAGTGCACTCACCATTGTCGCAATCTCGTTCGCCGTGGCCTACCTTTCGTGGAGGTTCATTGAACAGCCTGCCCGATATGGAAGGTTAGCGCCCTCCGGCGTTGCCATGGCCGGCCTGAGTGGAGTGGCAATTTCCTCGGCGGTCGCTTTCGGAGTCTTCGTCAATGGTTTGCAGGGCATCCCTCAAAGGCTGCCCGAAGAGGCTCGCAAACTATACGAAGCGACCTACGACACCAGCCCATTCTCCTCCCCTCGTTGTTTCACGGATTCCAACGGGGACGGCTTGACTCCCGTTCAAATTCGAAGAGGCGAACTTTGCAAGGTCGGAGTTGAGACTGGAAACGAGCCTCAATTTCTAATTTGGGGAGATTCTCACGCTGCGGCCATTGCTCCCGCGATCGACGCTGCTGCCCGCCAGATGGGCCTATCGGGCGTATTTGTTGGGCGCGGATCGTGCCCGCCGTTGCCGAACGCTGACTTCGGCACTCGTTGGGCGGTTGAACGTTGTGTTGAGCACAATTCTGCAGTGATGTCCCTGATCGAGCAGAGGAAATTCCCTTACGTGTTCATGGTTGGCTATTGGCCGAAGTACGTTCACAGGGCTGAACTGCCGCGACAGGGGCACATTTTCGATCCGCGCGTCGAACCTTCCTTCGCCGACTGGTCCGCGCCCGTAAGGACGAGCTTAAGCACCACATTGGCTGGCTTCACCCGGCAGGGGACAAAAGCAATCTTGGTCATGGACGTACCAGAAATGGGTCATGAGGTGCCCGAAGCTCTGGCACGGGCCGTGGCTTCCGGAGGCACTTTCGATATAGCCCCGTCTCTTGAGTACACAAACAAGCGTCAGGCATTGGCGCGCAGCGTGTTGGAAGAGGTGGCGAAGTCAAGTGGATCTTTGATCGTCGATCCCATGAGCGGCATATGCGACGCGTTCCGCTGTCATGTTATGCGAGAGGGTACGGTTCTGTACAAGGATGAAGATCACTTGTCCTCTGAAGGCGCAAAAAGCCTCGCCGCGTTGTTCCAACCCGTGCTGAACATGATGCGAGCGGCTGATACGAGCTCTGAACCGCGGTCTTGATGACGGCACGCCAGTGGAATTGGTCGCATCTACCGGTCGGAGGCGGCGTGGCCGCTGTACTTGTCCGAGACCTCCTAAAGTCTTTTCCTCCTTTGCCCCCTTTGCCCGCGACACTGCGAGTTGAAATTGCAAAGGGACAATGACTGCTGTTAGATGGCGCCAGATGCAATCAGACGATCGTCATCTCGCTTACCGGCAAGGCTCGGCTGCCGAGGACAGGCGCTTGAAGACTGCAGTTCTCATCAATGATACGTCCACAAAAGCCCACCTGGGCTGTCGAGTTGTTGTCAGCCAGATAGCCCGCTTGGCGGCATCGGCGGGCATCAGGATCGTTTCATCCGCGTCGGTGAATTCCGATTGGCGAGAGTATCAAAATCTCATCGCGACGATGCGAACTGCGGATATTGTGATTGTCAACGGCGAAGGCACTCTTCATGACGCGACGAGGCAGGCTAAGGCTCTCGCCGAAGTCGGACCGTTCTGCCGAAGCGCGGGCGTCCCGTGCGTCCTCATGAACAGCGTTTACGAACGAAATGATCCCGAGATAGCAACGGCATGTCGGGCTTTTGATAGGATCTATGTGAGGGAGTCCGTCAGCGCCTATGCAGCGCGACAGGCCGGACTGGACGCTGAAGTCGTGCCGGACCTCACGTTGTCTAGTGATGTCATGGATGCTTTCCGAGGGGTCGTGAAGGTATCCAGAATAGTCGTGACGGACAATGCGAACCGAGATGTTGGACGACGGGCGTTGGAAGAGGCCCTCACAAGGGAGGACGTATCCTTTCTTCACCTCGATACATCGGAGCCGAAGAATCCCTTTATGGGGCCTGGCCAATCGCCAGAAGTGGTCTTCATGAACACTGGACAGGTAACTGAGCCTCCTCCTCCTCCTCAACGACGACGGAGCACAGCGTTTCGAGCATTGCGAAAGTCGCTCTTCAAGCCACATATGCTAAGACGCATGAGAATGATCCGCCAATTGAACGAGCCTCTTTCGTCCGCACAGATCCTTACGCGAATTGCGAGTTCGAGAGGTGTCGTGGCTGGACGTTTTCACGCCGTGTGCATGTCGATGCTTGCAGAGACGCCCTTTGCCGCCATGTCGTCAAACACTTCCAAAATGAAAGGCTTGCTGCACGACGCGGGTATTGCCCAGTTTCTAACTGATGAGGCGAAACTGGCATTCCGTATGATAGATATCTGGAACGAAACGGACAATCTTGCTGTTGCCGCGTATATTGCAAAGGCACGCCGTGACGCGAAAGCCATGTTCGAGGATATTGCAGGCCTGCAGTAATGAATGCCGGCTTTGCCATGGGGGGCCTTTGATGTTGCATCTGAGCGACGGCGTCGCCCGAGCAGAACGATTTCGCTGGCGCTAGGACTCGCCAAAACGAGGGCCAAGCTCTATAGAACCGGACGGGTGGCGCCTGTGTACGGCGCGCCTAACTGTGCACAGGAACCGGTTTTTTGAAGGTGAACGATCGAAGGGAGAGCGCAGTCGATTCCGAAACAATCACCGGAATCCTGCGGCGCGTCATCGCCGAAAACGGCCGCGACCACATCCGGGGCTATGCCTTCGCCATCGCATGCCTTGTCGTGGTGGCGGCAACGACGGGCTTCACCGCCTGGATCATGGAAACCGTGATCAATGAGGTGTTCGCCAATAGGCGCGGCGACATCGTTCTTCTTGTCTGCCTCTCCCTTTTTGCTGCCTTCGTCCTCAGAGGTTTAGCGACTTACGGACAGGCTGTCGCTTTCTCAAAAATCGGCAACAACATTGTAGCGACCTATAAGCGCCGACTGTACTCACACCTGATGGCGCTCAGCGTCGGCTATTTCCATGAGCAACGTTCCGCGCGCCTCCTCGCCAAAATAAACCAGAACGTCGGCGGCATCCGCGACGTGCTCAACATGACGGTGACGTCGATTGCCCGCGACTTCCTGACACTGGTCGGCCTGGTCGGCGTCATGTTCAGCAAGGACTGGCTCCTGTCGCTGATCGTCTTCTCCGTGGCTCCCCCGCTGCTTCTCGGCCTGCGCTACATCTCCAAGCGTCTGCGCCTGGCGACGCGCGAGGCGGTCGAGGTCAACAGCCGCGTCCTGGGTGCGATGCAGGAGACCATCCAGGGCATCACCATCGTCAAGGCCTTTACGATGGAAGAGGAGCTGCGCCGCAAGGTCGAGGCAATCATCGAGCGCGCAGAAAACCGCGCCAACCGCATCGCTCGCCTCA